>Ga0070681_10000131_pt1 | contig 56441 bp, 58 predicted proteins | sample KBSC83BmetaG_FD_65650 | JGI IMG/M metagenome (GOLD analysis project Ga0070681, IMG submission 65650) | Corn rhizosphere microbial communities from Kellogg Biological Station, Michigan, USA - KBS C8-3B metaG | ecosystem: Host-associated > Plants > Roots > Rhizosphere | place: USA: Michigan...
CGTGACCGACGTCTGCCAGCTCGGCCTGACCAAGAGCTACCAGATCAACCAGTTGTTCAGCCGCCTGACCGTCCGAGAGAATCTCACCATCGCGGCGCTCTCGGAGCTGCGCGGCAAGTTCAAGCTCGATCTGTTCAAGTCGGTGTCGAGCATTCCCGGTCTCGACGAGCAGGTCGAGCACACCCTGGAGCTCGTCGGCCTGACGGCGCGCACCAACACGCCGGTGTCGGATCTCGCCTACGGAGAGAAGCGAAGGCTGGAGATCGGCCTCGCGCTCGCGTCATCGCCCAGCCTGCTCCTGCTCGACGAGCCGCTCGCCGGCATGAGCCCTCGCGAGCGCGTCGAGACGGTGGAGCTCCTCAAGTCGATCGCGAAGGGGCGCACGATGGTCGTGATCGACCACGACATCGACTCGCTCTTCGAGCTCGCCGAGCGCATCACCGTGCTGCAGGAGGGCCGCGTGCTGGTGGAAGGCACGCCCGACGAGATCAAGCGCAACGCCGCCGTGCAGGAAGCGTACCTCGGCGGCGTCAACGGCGAGGTGCACTGATGCCTTTGCTCGAAGCGAGCGGCCTGAACAGCCACTACGGCGACTCGCACATCCTCTTCGACGTCTCGCTGCGCGTGGAGAAGAGCGAGGTCGTGGCGCTGCTCGGCCGCAACGGCGCCGGCAAGAGCACCACGCTCAAGAGCCTGATGGGCGTGGTGACGCCGACCACCGGCTCGGTGAAGCTCGACGGCGTCGAGATCGCGGGACGCAAGAGCCACCGCATCGCCCGCGCCGGCATGCAGCTCGTGCACGAGGAGCGGCGCATTTTCGGCAGCCTGGACGTCGAGGAAAACCTCGTGCTCGCCGGGCTGACCGCGCCGAACAAGTGGCCGCTGGAGCGGATCTACGGCATCTTTCCGCGGCTCAAGCAGCGCCGCAAGAGCCGCGGCACCGACCTTTCGGGCGGCGAGCAGCAGATGCTCGCCATCGCGCGCGCCCTGATCCGCGACCCGAAGATCATCCTGCTCGACGAGCCGTTCGAGGGACTCGCGCCGCTCATCGTGAAGGAGCTGGTGCGCATCTGCGGCGAGCTCGCCGCCGCCGGCCAGACGATCCTGCTGGTCGAGCAGAACCTGGCCGCGACGCTGGCGCTGGCGAGCCGCGTCTACATCATCAACAACGGACACGTCGCGCACGAGGGGCCGGCGCAGGAAATCAAGTCCCGCCCCGAGCTCCTGCAGCGCTATCTCGGCATCTAGCATGCGCCGGCTGTGGCGGTACCTCGATCCGTTCGCGGATTTCAAAAGCCTTTCGACCGATCCGGATGCGCTGGAATGCAACCGCCGGCACCGCGGCCGCCTGCTGACCTACGTGAAGCGCTGGGCCGTGATCGCCCTCCTCTGCGCGCTCGCCATGCAGCCCCTCGGCGCGCTCGCCCGCGCGCAGCCGATCCTCTGCGTGCCGATCGTGGGCCTCGGGCTCGGCTTCTCCTCCGCCATCTGCATGCTGCTCCTCGCCGGAGCGGTGTACCTCGTCCTCGGGCTGGAAGACTAGAGCGGCTTCAGGTTGCCGAGCATCGTCGGCACCAGCTCGCTGACCGTCGGATGGATGTGCACGGCATGCGTGATCGTGGTGTAGGGGCGCTTCGCGTACATCACGTCCAGGAGCGAGTGCACCACCTCGTCGCCGTTCATGCCGAGGATCGCCGCGCCGAGCAGCTCCTTCGAGTCGGCGTCGACCAGCACCTTCATGAAGCCCTGCGTCTCGCCGGCTTCGCGCGCGCGCCCGACGTGCGACAGGGGCATCCTGCCGACCAGCACGCGCTTGCCGGACTTCCTCGCCTCGGCCTCCGTCATGCCCGCCCGCCCGAGCGGCGGATCGATAAAGAGCGCGTAGGTCATGATCCGGTCGGAGATCCTGCGACGCTCGCCATCGAACAGGTTGGCGGCGACGATCTCGTAGTCGTTGTAGGAAGTGTGGGTGAACGCGCCCTTGCCGTTGCATTCGCCCAGCGCCCAGACGCCCTCCGCGCTGGTGCGGCATTCGTCGTCCACCTCGATGAAGCCGCGCTCGTTCGCCTTCACGCCCGCCGCCTCGAGCCCGAGATCCGCGGTGTTCGGCGTGCGCCCGACCGCGAGCAGCACGTGGCTGCCCTCGGCGACCTTGCGGCCCCGCTTGCATTCGAGCCGGATCGCGATGTTGCGCCCTTCGCGGCTGAGCGCCATGCATTCGGCGTCGGTGCGGAGGTGGATGCCTTCGCGCTTCAGGATGGCGAGGATCTCCGCCGAGACGTCGTCGTCCTCGCGCGGCAGCATCTTCGGCGCGCGTTCCACCACGGTGACTTCGGAGCCGAAGCGCCGGTACATCTGCGCGAACTCGAGGCCGATGTAGCTGCCGCCGACGATGACGAGATGCCGCGGCGTGAAGTCGACGCCCATGATGCTGCTGTTGTTGAAGAACGGCACCTCCTTCGCGCCGGGCAGGTCGGGCAGCGCGGCGCGCGCGCCGACGTTGATGAACACGCGCTCCGCTTCCAGCGTGCGCCCGTTCACCTTCACGCGCCGCGGTCCGATGAAGCGCGCCTGTCCCTTGATGAGCGACACGTTCTTCATGCCGCCGATCCATTTCTTCAGGCCGTTGATCGAGCCGCGCACCACGCCGTCCTTGCGGCGCTTCACTCGCGCCATATCCACACGAACGGCCCGATCAGGGAAACCAAACTCCCCGCCACGGCGCGCCATGTGCGCCGCGCGCGCGCTGGCGATCATCGTCTTCGTCGGAATGCAGCCCGTGTTGACGCACGTGCCGCCGAGGATGTTGCGCTCGATGAGCGCGGTCTTCAGGCCTTCCCTGTCGAGCCGCCCGCACAGCGCCGGCCCCGCCTGCCCGGCGCCGATGACGATGGCGTCGAATTTCTCGCTCATCCCTGCCTCCGAAAGACCTGCCTCCGAAAGACCAATAGCCGATTGTTGGCCGGCATGGCATTGTCCTCCGCCAGCGCGAGCCCGTGCCGCGCGCCGAGCGCGACGATGGCCTCGGCATCGCGCAGGCCGCTTGCCGGATCGCGGTTGCGCAGCATGGCGTCGAAGCGCGCGTTGCTCTCGGAGGTGTGCCGGCCGCCGTAGTTGAACGGCCCGTAGAGCGCGAACACTCCGCCATGCGGGAGCAGGGCGCCGATGCCGGCGAACATCTTCCCGACCTGCAGCCAGGACATGATGTGCGACGTATTGGCGCTGAACACCGCGTCGGCATCGACCGCGGGAAACGGCTGCTCGACGTCGAGCTCGAGCGGCGTCGGCGCGGCGACCCATTCGCGGATGCCGGGCAGGTTGGCGGCGACGTCGCTCGGCTGCCAGACGAGGTGCGGCAGCTCGGGCGCGAAGTAGGCGGCGTGCTGGCCGGTGCCCGAGCCGATCTCCAGCACGCGCCGGCGATCGGCGAAAACGCGCCTCAGGACCGCGAGGATCGGCTCGCGGTTGCGCTCGGACGCCTCAGAAAAGCTTCTCATTCGGCACGAGGCTGCGCACCGCGAGAAACGTCACGCTCGGCGCGCCGTCCAGCAGCGCGCGCGCCGCCCGCTCTTCCAGGTGCGCATAGCCGTTCGAGCGGTAGACCGACACGGCGGTCGCGCGGCCCGCGTCGTCCATGGTGATCTCCAGCACCACGATCGACCTCGCGCTTGTAGTCGGCCATGGTCGGGCCCGGCCCCGGCGGCGGTGCTGGCAGCCGCGCGCACGCACCGAGGATGGCGGCCAGCAACGACGCGGGGAAGCGCACGCCGCAATGGTAGTGGTTACGAAAGTTTCCGCAAACGCAGCGTCGCCAGCGGACCGAGGACGGCGCCGAGGCCGAGCGTCGACCAGGCGAACGCCCAGGCGGACGGATCGCCGCTCGTGCGGCCGCCGCCGGCGAGGTCGAGGGCCCAGCCGAACACCACGGGGCTCACCACGCCGGCGCCGAAGCCGACGGCCGAGCGCACGGCGTACGCCACGCCCAGGTAGTGCGGCGGCGCGCTCTCGGCGAGGACCGTGGAGTGGGTGGACGAGTCCGCGATGGCGGCGAAGTTGTAGAGGCAGGCCAAGGCGACCAGCAGGGCGATGGGCGCCGCGATCAGCCAGCCGACGGCGAACGACAGCACGAGGCTCACGCACGACCAGACCAGGATGGTTTGCGTGCGCCCCCAGCGGTCGGCCATGGTGCCGCCGACGATCGAGCCGGCAATGTTGGCCACGTACGTCAGGGCGGCAAAGAGCAGCGCCGCCTCGGCACGCATGCCGTGCGCCAGCAGCGCCGCGGTGAGAAAAGCCGGCAGCCACGCCCACAGCCCGAGGAGCTCCCAGTTGTGCGCGGTGTAGGCCCAGATGGACAGCATGCTGCGCCGGTTGCCCCACACCGCCGGCAGCGAGGCGAGCAGCGATTCGCCCGCCGGACGCGGATGCACGAAGTTCGCCGTACCGCGCAGCACGTACACGCCGAGCAGCCACGAGACCACCGGCAGCGCGGCGATGCACGCCAGGGCGCCGCGCCAGTCGGTGAACTTCAGCGCGAGGCCGGCGACGCCGAGCGAAATGGCATAGCCGGCGCTCGAGCCCGCGATGAGATAGCCCATCGCGCGGCCCCGCCGCTCGCGCGCGACGTGATCGTTGATCAGCGCCAGCGCCGGCGTGTAAGTGCCGCCCTGGCACAGTCCGGTGAGCGCGTGCAGCCAGAAGGCCGACGAGAAGCCGTCCGCGAACAGGACGAAGATCCAGGGGCTGATGCACGCGGCGACCCCGGTGGTGATGTACGCGCGCTTCGCGCCGAAGTGATCGGCGATGAAGCCGACGATGAAGAGCGAGCTGAGGTATCCGAGGTGGAACGCCGCCTGGATCATTCCGGCTTCGCGCGCGGAAAGGCCCCACGCGGCCTGCGTGAGCGGCAGCACGGCGGAGTACGCGACGAACCAGGTGGCGGCGAGGACCCGGCTGGTGCAGAGCGCGGCCAGCCAGGAGCCGCTGCCCGGGCTCAAGCGGCTTGAGCTATGCGAACGGGAATGCGGCGCGGGCCGAACGGCTTCTCGAAGCGGCCGAAGCGCCCGGCGATGGCCGCGCCGCAATGCGCGCAGGCGCCGCCTTCGCTGACCTTGTACGCGCCGATCCGATACCAGTCGCGCTCGATCACGACCTTCTCGCACGCCGGGCAGTACGTCGAGCCGCCGGCCGCGTCGTGCACGTTGCCGGTGTAGACGTAGTTGAGGCCGGCGAGCTGCGCGATCTCGCGCGCGCGGGTGAGCGTCGCGGCCGGCGTCGCCTGCACGTCCGTCATCTTCCAGTCGGGATGGAAGGCGGTGAAGTGCAGCGGCACGTCGGCGCCGAGGTTCTGCCGGATCCACTTCGTCATCGCGCGCAGCTCGGCGTCGGAGTCGTTCTTGCCGGGGATGAGCAGCGTGGTGATTTCGGTCCAGACGCGGGTTTCCTTGGCGAGGTAGACCAGCGTGTCGAGCACCGGCTGAAGGCGCCCGCCGCATATCTTGAAGTAGAAGTCGTCGGTGAACGCCTTCAGGTCCACGTTCGCCGCGTCCATCCGGGCGTAGAACTCGCGCCGCGGCTCGGCGTGGATGTAGCCCGCGGTCACGGCCACCGTCTTCACGCCTTTCTCGTGGCACGCGTCCGCGATGTCCATCGCGTATTCGGCGAAGATCACCGGGTCGTTGTACGTGAAGGCGACCGACTTGCAGCCGGCCTGCACGGCGGCGGCGGCGATGGCCTGCGGGCTCGCCTCGTCCTGCAGGCGGTCCATCTCGCGCGACTTGGAGATGTCCCAGTTCTGGCAGAACTTGCAGGCCAGGTTGCAGCCCGCGGTACCGAACGAGAGGATGCTCGAGCCCGGGTAGAAATGGTTGAGCGGCTTCTTCTCGATCGGGTCGATGCAGAAGCCCGACGAGCGCCCGTAGGTGGTGAGCACCATGCGGTCGCCCTCGCGCATGCGCACGAAGCACAGGCCGCGCTGGCCCTCGTGCAGCCGGCAGTCGCGCGGACAGAGATCGCACTGCAGGCGGCCGTCGTCCAGCAGGTGCCACCAGCGGCCGGGATAGCTTTTCACTCCTTCCACTTGGTCACCGTGTAGCGCCAGACCTTGCAGCGGCCGAGGCGCGTGTCGCGCGGCAGGCCGGCCTTGCGCACCAGCTCGCGCAGGAAGGCGAGCTTGTCCGGGATCGAGCCCCACACTTGCGGCAGGAAAGTGGCGCGGCGGCCGTCGCACTCGAGGATCAGGCCGTCCTCGCCGGCGCGGACCTGCGAGAGGAGATCGGCTTCGTCGGCGAAGCGCATCGGCTTCGGCGCGGAAAGCAGCGAAACCTCGACCCGCACATGCGGCCATTCCTCGCGCGTCATCGGCGTGAACCGCGGATCGCGGAACGCGGCGGCCACTGCGTTTTCCGCTACGTCCAGGCCGAGCGGCCTAGCCGCCTCGAGGCTGCCGATGCAGCCGCGCAGCTCGCCGTCCTTGGTGAGCGTGACGAACGTGGCGCCCGATTGCCGCAGCCACGGCGCCTCCGGCGCCTCGGTGGCGCCGAAGAGCCGCGATTCGATGGCGGCGCGCGCTATGGCGAGGAGCGTCCTGCCGGCCTCGTCGCCGGCGACGTCGGTGCCCGGCTCGAAGAGCGCGAAGGATGAATAGCCGACGACGCGGCCCTTGCCGCCCGCGGTGTCGCCCGAGTTGCACGCGGCGAGAAGCTTGATGTCGAGGTTGCGCCGCCGCGCGACCTGGAGCAATCCATTGAGCGGCGTCGCGCCGCAAGCCTCCTCGTGGTCGAGGTCGGTGGCGAAGCTCGCGATGCGCGTGACGGTGTTGCGGTCGATCTGCCGCGCCTCGGCGTAGGCGTGGTAGTGCGACAGGTCCGTCGAGATGACGATCAGCGTCTCGGGGCCGCCCCAGAGCGCGTCGATCACCTCGGCGACCTCGTCGACGCTCGCCATGCCGACGGCGAACGGCGCGAGCGTGAAGTCGCCGAGCCGGCGCTGCAGGAACGGCAGCTGCACCTCGAGCGCATGCTCCTGCAGGTGCGCGGCGTCGCTCGGCACCACCTGCGGAAAGCGCCGCGCCTCTTCGAGCGCCGCGCAGTCGATCGCTACGCGGCCGAGCGGCGTGGCGAACGCCTCGTCGGTCGGCACGGCGAGGCCGCGCACCGGCACGCGATGCACCGGACCGAGCATCACCACGCGGCGCACGATGCCGCGCGCCGGCCCAAGCTCGTCGTAGGCGCGCGCGGCGACCGGACCCGAATAGATGTAGCCGGCGTGCGGCACGACCAGCGCCTTAGGGAAGCCTAGGCGCGGAGCGGATTTCTCCACGCCGCCGAGCAGCTCGTCGAGCTCGGCCGCGAGCGCCGCGGCGTCGCCGGGATAGAACATTCCCGCGACGGCGGCATTGCGGATGGAAGCCATCACCCCTATGTAGGACGGCTACCGGGGTTCGTCAAGAAGCTGCAGCACTCCGGCGAGCGAATATTCCACCGAGCGGCGCCGGACGGCTTCCCGGTCGCCGGGAAAGTGCTTCGTTTCTGCACGCATCGTGCCCTGCCTTGTCGCCCAGGCAAAACACACGGTCCCTACGGGTTTATCCGGCGTGCCGCCGCTCGGGCCGGCGATGCCGGTGATGGCGAGCGACACGGTGCCGCGGCTGCGCTCGAGCGCGCCCTGCGCCATCTCCCGCGCCGTCTCCTCGCTCACCGCACCGTGCTTGCGCAGCGTCTCGGCGCGCACGCCGAGCATCTCCTGCTTGGCTTCGTTCGAGTAGGTGACGAAGCCGCGATCGAACCAGGCCGAGGACCCGGCAATGGCCGTGAGCTCCTGCGCGACCCAGCCGCCGGTGCACGACTCCGCCGTCACGATCAGCGCGCCGTGCGCCTTCAGCCGCTGCGCGACTTTTGCGGCGGTCATCCCAGCACCCGCTTGAGGAGCGCCAGCACGAGGAGCGTGTATCCCGCCGCCAGCAGATCGTCGAACATGACGCCGAACCCGCCGTGCAGGCGCCGCTCGAACCAGCCGATCGGCGCCGGCTTCACGATGTCGAACGCGCGGAAGAGGAGGAACGCGGCGGCCTGCCAGCCGAGGTCGCGCGGCAGGATGGCGAGGACGAGCAGGAAGGCGACCATCTCGTCGGCCACCATCGCGGGATGGTCTTCCACCCCAAGGCGCCGCCCGGTGACCGAGCAGGCCCACGTCCCGAGCGCGAAGAAGAACACGATCAGCGCGGCGAAGAGCGCGGGCGGCATCACGCCGCTCGCGATCCAGCCGATGGGCCATGCCGCCAGCGTGCCGGCAGTTCCGGGCGCGCGCGGCGCAAGTCCGGAGCCGAAGCCGAACGCGATGATGTGCGCCGGATGCGAGAAGGCGAACTGCGCGTCCGGCCGCACGGCCATCATGGCTGCCCGAAGTGGTCGTAGCCGCCGCCGTGCGCGATCGGCTGGCCCTGTGCGTCGCGCACCGCCACTCGCGGCTCGCCGGCCTGGATCACGCCGATGCGCGTGAGCGGGAGGTGGAGCTCCTGGCCGAGAGAGGCGATGGCGTCGCGGCGCGAGGGCGGCGCGGTGAAGACGAGCTCGTAGTCGTCGCCACCCGAGAGCAGGCACTCGCGCGCGAGCGCGGCATCGAGGCTCTTGAATACCGCCGGACGCGGAATGCGCTCGTACTCGACCACCGCGCCCACCCGCGAGCGCTCGGCGATGTGGGCCAAGTCGCCGGCGAGGCCGTCGGAGACGTCGATCGCCGAGCGCGCGAGCCCGCGCAGCCGCTCGCCGAGCTCCACCCGCGGCTCGGGCCAGTCCAGCCGTCTTTTCGCTTCCGCGATCTCCGGGCGGCGCAGCGCGAGCGCCGCGCCGCCGAGCTCGCCGGAAACCCAGATGTCGTCGCCCGCCTGGGCGGCGCTGCGATAGAGCGCGACGCCGGCGGGCAGCTCGCCGATCGCCGTGATGCTGATGGTGAGGAGCGGCGAGCGCGTCGTGTCGCCGCCGATCAGCTCGACGCCGTGCCGCTCGGCGAGCGCGAAGAACCCGGCAGCAAACTGCTCGACCCACTTCGCGTCGGCCGCGGGCAGGCCGAGCGCGAGGAGGGCCCAGCGCGGCGCGGCGCCCATGGCCGCCAGGTCCGAAAGGTTTACCGCCAACGACTTGTGGCCCAGCGAGCGGGCATCGGCGCCGGCGGCGAAGTGGCGCCCCTCGACCAGCATGTCCGTGGTAAGCGCGAGCTCGAGACCGGCGTTCGGCCTGAGCATCGCGCAATCGTCGCCGACGCCGAGCAGGGCTCTGTCGGGGGCCCGGTCGAAGTAGCGCCGGATGAGCTCGAACTCGTTCAGGCGGGGTTGCGCGCTCTCGCCACCTCGTCGGGGCGGAGCCGCGCGGCGACTTTTTCCAGCACGCCGTTGACGAAGCGGTGCCCTTGCGCGCCGCCGAAGCTCTTGCCGAGCTCGATCGCCTCGTTCAGCACCACCTTGAACGGCGTCTCGGGATGCGCGAGGAGCTCGAGCGTGCCGATGTAGAGGATCGAGCGCTCGACCGGCGAAAGCCTCGCGAGCTCGCGGTCGAGGTGCGGCACGATGTGGCCCTGCAGCTCGTCCACGCGGTCGCGCACGCCGAGCACCAGCGACTCGGCGAAGGCGTGGGCCTCCCGGTCGAAGCCTTCCAGGCCGCGCGCCTCGCCCACCGGGTCGCCGCCGGAGATCTGCCAGGCGTAGAGGGCCTGCAGCGCGAGCTCGCGCGACTGGCGCCTAGCGTTCTTCATCGAGCTTTCGCCTGAGCTGTGCCATCTCGAGCGCGACGCGAACCGCCTCGGCGCCCTTGTCGAGGCGCGCCTCGGCCTGCTTCTCGTCGTTGGTCGTGACGATCCCGTTGGCAATCGGCAGGCCGCATTCGAGCGCGACCTCGGTGATGCCGCGCGCCGACTCGTTCGCCACCACCTCGAAGTGATACGTCTCGCCGCGGATCACCGCGCCGACCGCGACCAGCGCGTCGAAGCGACCGCTCTGCGCGAGCCACTGCAGCGCGATGGGAACCTCGAGCGCGCCGGGAACCGAAACCACCGAGCACTGCGCGCCGAGCTTCGCGGCCTCGGCCTGCGCGCGCTCGAGCAGGCGGGAGGTCAGCTCCTCGTTGAAGCGGCTTGCGACGATGCCCAGGCGCATGGCGTCGCGCTCAAGCCTCATCGTCCGAAGCGGGACGCTGGAGGTAGCCGGCGACTTCCAGCCCGAAGCCGGCCATGCTCGGCATCTTGCGCGGCGCGGCCATCAGGCGCATGCGGCCGACGCCGAGGTCGCGCAGGATCTGGGCGCCGATGCCGTACAGGCGCAGGTCCGCGGAGCGGCCCGACCGCGGGCGCGACTCCGAGAGGCGCGCTTCGAGCGCCTCGCTCGTCTCGGTGCAGTTGAGCAGCACGACGACGCCCTCGCCGGCCTTGCGGATGGCGGCGAGCGCCTCGCCCACGCCCCACGAGTGCGTGCCCGCAACCGCCTCGAGCAGGTCGATCATGGAGAGCGGCTCGTGCACACGCACGAGCGTCTCCCGCTCGCGCGACGGCGTGCCGAGGACCAGTGCGAGATGAATCGAGCCGAGCGCACGGTCGCGGTACGAGATCAGGCGGAAGGCGCCCGAGGCGGTCTGCAGCTCGCGCTCGAGCGTGCGCTGCACGAGCGACTCGTTGCGGCTGCGGTACTCGATCAGGTCGGCGATGGTGCCGATCTTGAGCTCGTGCTCGGCGGCGAAGTGCATCAGGTCCGGCAGCCGCGCCATGCTGCCGTCGTCGCGCATGATCTCGCACAGCACCGCGGCCGGCGTGAGGCCGGCGAGGCGCGCGAGATCGCAGCAGGCTTCGGTGTGTCCGGCACGCACCAACACGCCGCCCGGCTGCGCGATGAGCGGAAAGATATGGCCCGGCTGGACGATGTCCTCGGGGCGGGCGTCGGCCGCGGCGGCGACCTTGACGGTCAGCGCGCGGTCGTGCGCCGAGATGCCGGTGGAAATGCCCTCGGCGGCCTCGATGGAAACGGTGAAGTTGGTGCCGTGGCGCGAGCGGTTCTGCTCCACCATCGGGCGCAGGCCGAGACGGGCCGCGTGCACCTCGGTGACCGGCATGCAGATGAGCCCGCGCCCGTGCTTGGCGAGGAAGTTGATCTTGTCGGCGGAGACGAAATCCGCGGCGAAGACGAGGTCGCCCTCGTTCTCGCGGTCCTCGTCGTCGACGAGCACCACGATCCGGCCAGCGCGGATCTCCGAGATGATCTCGGTGATGGGGCTGATCGCGGCTACGTCGCGGCGCATGGCCCCATTTTACTTCTTACTCCTGCGTTTCGGCCTCGGCGGCGCCGGTCTTCTCGCGGATGCGAGCCGACTTGCCGGAGCGCGCGCGCAGGTAGTAGAGCTTGGCGCGGCGCACGTCGCCCTTCCGCTTCACCTCGATCGAGGCGATGAGCGGCGAGTAGGTCTGGAAGGTGCGCTCGACGCCCTCGCCCGAGGAGATCTTGCGCACGATGAAGGAGGAGTTGAGGCCGCGGTTCCTCTTCGCGATCACCATGCCCTCGAAAGCCTGCACGCGCTTCCTCTCGCCTTCCACCACGTTGACGTTGACGAGCACGGTGTCGCCGGGCTCGAAGTCGGGAATGGTCTTGCCGAGCCGCTTGATCTCTTCCTGCTCGATGGTCTTGATCAGATCCATGTTCAACTCCTGTACTCCTTTTGGAACTCCGCTAACAGCCGCTGTTCTTCTTCGCTCATGCCCCGGGCCTGCAGGAGGTCCGGGCGCCTCAGCCACGTCCTGCCCAGCGCCTGCTTCAGCCGCCAGCGCCGGATGTTCTCATGGTGACCGGAGAGCAGCATGTCCGGCACCTTCTCGTCCCGGTACGTCTCGGGACGCGTGTACTGCGGGCAATCCAGCAATCCCGCCGCGAACGACTCCTCGATCACCGACTGCTGGTCGCCCAGCGCGCCGGGCAGCTGCCGCACGCAGGCGTCGATCAATGCCATCGCCGCCACTTCGCCGCCCGAGAGCACGAAATCGCCGAGCGACAATTCCTCGTCCACCCGGCGCGCGAGCAATCGCTCGTCCACGCCCTCGTAGCGCCCGCACAGCAACGTGAGGGCGCTCTCCTTCGACAACGCCATCACCTTGCGGTGATCCAGCTTCGTGCCCTGCGGCGAGAGGTAAATCACCCGCCCCCCGCCCGCGGCTTGCGCCGCGTCCAGCGCCTTCTCCAGCGGCTCGGCCAGCATCACCATGCCGGGCCCGCCGCCGTACGGACGGTCGTCGACCGTCCGGTAGTTGTCCGTCGTGAAATCGCGCGGATTCCACGTCTTCAGCTGCCAGAGCCCCGCTTCCCGCGCGCGGCTCGTGATTCCGTGCTTCGTCACCGCGTCGAACATCGGCGGGAACAGCGTCACCGCGTCGAAGCGCATCACCAGTCCGCGCCCCACTCGACCACGATGCGCCGCGCGGCGAGGTCCACGTCCTTGACGATCGCGCTCACCCAGGGGATGAGCCGCGTTCGCTCGCCGGCCAGCTCCATCACGTCCTGGGCGCCGTTCGTGATCCACTGCTTCACGGTGCCCAGCCGCTCGCCCTGCTCGTTCACCACTTCCAGGCCGACCAGGTCGGCGAGGTAGTAGCGCCCTCCTTCCGCCTCGGGGAGCGCCTCGCGCTCCACCGAGACCGTGGCGCCCTTCAGCCCCAGCGCCTGCTCGCGGGTCTCGATGCCGTCGAGCTTGGCGACCACCGTGGCGCCGTGCACCCTGGCTTCGCTCACGACGTAAGCCTGCTCGCCCAGCCACCACTTCCCCACTTCCGGCAGCGTGTCGAGGACGCCGCCACCGGGCACTATCTTGATCCAGCCGCGCACGCCGTACGACCCGGCGACGCGACCCATTTCTAGAAGGCGCTCAGGCTGCCTTCTTCGCAAACTGCTTGACCAGGCGCTCGGCCGTGGGCGAGAGCTGCGCGCCCTGGCCCTGCCAGTGCTTGACCCGTTCCATATTGACGCGCAGCGCCTCGCGACCCTGCGGCGCCTTCGGATCGTAGAAGCCGAGGCGCTCGAGAAACTTGCCGGAAGCCGCGCGACGCGAGTCCGCCACCACGAGGTGGTAGAACGGGCGCTTGTTGGCGCCGCCACGCTGCAGTCGAATCACCACCATTGGGAATGCTCCGAAACCGCGAAAAGGCGCGGATTATACGGGAATATTCACTTTTTTTGGTGATTGGCCGCCGAGGCCGCGTGCGAGAATAGCCGCGGGGGAGAAACATGCTTCAGGCGCTGCGCGAAATCGAGGGCGGGATCAGTCTGTCACTCAACGTCGCGGCGCGGCTGCCGAGCCTGCGCAAGGCGCCGATCCTCGAATCGTTCCTCCGGCAGGTCTACTTCACCGGCGTCACCGCCTCCACGGGCGTGGTGCTGCGCGCCACGATGCTCGGCGTGTTGATCATCGCGGTGATGATGGACATGCTCGACGCCGATGTCGACCTCGCGGTGAAGATCCTGCTGCTCCTCGTCTTCCGCGAGATCGGCCCGCTCGCCGCCGCGGTCGTCGTCATCCTGCGCACCGGCACCGCCATCTCGGCGGAAATGGCGGTCATGCGCATCTCGGGCCAGACCCGCGCGCTGAACTACCTCGGCATCGATCTCTACGAGTACCTCGTCGTGCCGCGCGTGGTCGGCGTCATGCTCGCCACCGCCGCCCTCACCCTCTACATCCAGATCCTCGCCGTGTTCGGCGGCCTCGTCCTTTCGCCCTTCATCATCGAGGCGTCGTTCATGGAGCTCGCCGGCCGGCTCTTCGATCTCTTCACGCCGGTGGATTTCGTCTACTCGATCATCAAGAGCCTGCTCTTCGGCTTCGCCATCGCCGGGGTGTGCTGCTGGCACGGGCTTAACCCGCCCGATCTCACGCAGAACGCGGTGCCCAAGGTGGTGACTCGGGCGGTGACGCAAAGCGCGATGCTGGTTCTCGTGATCAACGCCCTTTTCGCGTACCTCGTGTTCGGCATCCTTTTCTTCGGCCTGGTGAAAGCCAACCTGTGAGCGCTGCCGCCCTGCGTTACGAAAGAAAGACGAGCGAGCATCGGGTGGCGCTCAGCGTGGCGCAGGGCAGCGCGTCGCGCGTGCACCTGCCCGACGAGAAGGCGAAGGCGCATCTCGTCACGGCGGTGCTGAAGGCGCGCACCGAGCCGGAAGAGGAGCTCGAGCTCTTCGGCGTGAAGACGGCCGACCTGGCGCCGCGCGAGCGGCGGCGCGTGCGCGCCCGGGTCGGCGCCGTCTCGCCCGTCGTCGGGCTGATCAACAACCTGAACACCTGGGAGAACATCTCGCTCCCCGCCGCCTATCACCGCACGACGCCGCTCGAGAAGGTGGCCGAGCTCGCGCATGAGGTCATCGGCGCCTTCGGCGCCGATGCCGACTCGATGCTCGTCCGCGTGCCCGACGAGCTGTCGATGCTCGAGCGCAAGATCGCGGCCTTCGCCCGGCTGCTCGTCTCGGCGCCCGAGCTCATGATCTTCGACGCGCTCGAGGAAGGCCTGAGCCACAGCGAGTGCAAGTGCACGGCGCGCTTCGAGGCGGTGTACCGCGCCTACCAGCCGGCCGGCACGGTGATCTACGTGGATACGAAGGAGGATTCATGAGCAAAGTGCCGCCGGGACGGTTCGCGCGCCTCGCCCTCAAGGTGAACGCCTTCCTGCTGATCGCGTTTGCGCTCGGCGCCGCCTTCATCGGCATGGTCGCCTACAAGCAGGGATGGTTCCTGCACCAGTCGCCGATCCACTTCGTCACGCCCAACGCGCTCGGCCTGAACAAGGGCATGCCGGTGAAGCTGCACGGCTTCACCGTCGGCTCGGTGTCCGACATGCAGCTCACCGACGGCGGCGTGGACGTGACGCTCCTCGTGATGGGCGATTATCTGAAGCGCATCCCGCAAGGGTCGTACGCAAAGCACGCGCGCGAGGCCGGCATGATCGGCGCGAGCGTGATCGACATCATCCCGGGCAAGGGCAGCCAGCCGCTCGCCGAGGGCGCGCGCATCAACTTCGAGCCCTCGCGCGGCATCTCGGAGATCGTCGACGACTTCCGCCGCCAGGCGGTGCCCGCCTTCAACGAGATCAAGGCGGCCATGGCCAACCTGAGCCAGGCCGGCCAGGACGTCACGCAAATACTCGCCGGACTGCGCCAGGAAGTGGACCAGCTGCCGGCCACGCACCGCGCGGTGCGCAAGCTCGTGGAGGAAGCGACGACCGCGACTGCCGACCTCAGCTTCCAGGCCACGGCGACCCTCGACGCCGTGGAACGGGTCGCGAGCACGCTCGATCGCACGGTGCCGCCGCTTTCCCAGAAGCTCGCCTCCGGCATCGACTCGATCGACGCCGCGGCCGGCCAGCTGCGCAAGACCGGCGAGGAGGCCCAGATCACGCTGAAGAGCGCGCGGCCGCTGCTCGACAAGAGCGAATCCGCGGCGCGCGAGGCGAACGATGTGCTGTCCGCGGCGAAGCGCGTGTGGCCGCTCAGCGACTCCTTCAAGGACAGCGGCGACGGCATGCTGCCGATCGACAGCTTCGAAGCGAACGGCAAGCGGTAAATGCGGGGGCTTTTCGCATTGCTGATTCTGGTGACGGCAGCGTGCGCCGCGCCGAAGCCGCCGCCGGAGCCGCTCGCCAAGTCGCGGCTGGCCGAGGCGGAGGCGCGCGCCGCGGCGCTCGCCCGCTCGGGCGATTACGCGGCCGCGGCAAAGTTCTACGGCGATGCGCTGCGCATGGCGACGGCGCTCGAGAACGCCGATGCCATCGCGGCGAACGCGATCAACCTGTCGGTGGTGCAGCAGTGGCTCGGCCAGAACGACGAGGCGCGCCGGGCGCTCGCGGCGGTGCTCGACGATCCGCGCACCCCTTTCTCCGAGCGGCGCAAGCTCCAGGCGGAGCTGCGCCGCGCGATCCTCGAGCTCTCGGTCAACAATGTCGGCGCCGCGGCCGTGTGGGCCGGGCAAGCGGAGCGGCGCTGCGCGGGCCTCTCCTGCGAATACGCCGCCACGATCCTCAATGTGCGCGCGCAGGTCGAACTCGAGTCAGCGCACCCGGCGGACGCCGAGCGCCTGGCGACCGCGGCCGCCGAGCACGCCGGCTCGAATGCAGCCGAGCGGGCGAACGCGCTGCGCACCCTGGGCCGTGCGCGGCAGGCGCAAGGCCAGGCGGCGGCGGCCATCGAGCCGCTGCAGCGCGCGCTCGCGCTCGATCGCGAGCTCGGCGATCCGCGCAAGATCCTCGCCGATCTTTCCGAGCTTTCGCGCGCCGCCGATGCCGCCGGCGATGCGCGCGCGGCGAGCGACTATCGCGAGAGAAGCCTGGCCGTGAGCCGCGCGATGAGCGACGGCAAAAGCACTTCGGAGATGGAAGCGTTGCTGCGCCGCTAGGACGCTTCGTCCAGCACCGCGGTCCAGACGCCGCCGATCTCCTCGACCGGCTGGTCGATGCGGGCGCCGAAGCTGACGAGCTCGTTCACCTTGGCTTCCACCGCCTCGCGCGTGGCGGCCGTCACCATCGTCTTCATGCCGAGCTTCTCGACGTTGACGCGCACCGCCGCGCGGCGGTTCTCGAAGGTCGCCATCCATTTCGCGCCGACCTGCGCCGGCGCGGAGATCACCTTGGCGCCCTCGGCGGCGAAGCGGGCGAGCTCCGCCTCGACGCTCTCGCGCGTCGCCCCCGAGACGATGAAGTGCATGCCGGCGTCCGAGACCGTGGCGCGCTGCGGCCCGGTCGGCGCCGGGCGGCGCTGCGCGCGCAGGCGCGCCTGCGCCTCGGCCACGCGGCGGCCGACGCGCACCGCCTGGCTCACGGCGTAGATCTCGTGCACGCGGTTGTGCTTGTCGGTCTGCGAGGTCTTCGCGTGGAACATGGTCGAGTACTCGCCCGAGAGGAGCAGCACCACCTCGTAGAACGAGCGCGACACGAGCAGCTCGCCCGCGTTCGCGAAAGACATGATGCGCTGCGCGACGTTGATGCCGTCGCCGATCACGTTGTCCTGGCCGTTGATGTCCTTTGACAGGTAAACCGGCCCGAGATTGATGCCCATGCGCACCTGCAGCTCGCCGACGTTGTCGAAGATGGCGAGGGCGGCGAAGAGCGCGCGCTCCGGGTCGTCGAGGAAGGCGATGGCGGCGCCGTCGCCCGTGTCGATCACCACGCGGTCGCGCGTCTCGAGGCCGGCGAGCGAGTGCGCCAGCACCTGGTTGAACCGGTCCTTGATGCGGATCTGGTCGCTGACCGCGCGCTGCGAGTAGCCGGCGATGTCGAGGAACAGCACGCTGCAGACGAGCGTGCGGCTGGCGTCGGGACGGTCCTCGGCGGACGGGCTGCTCATGGCGCCCCGCGATGCTAACGCATGCCGGGCAGCAGCCCCTTCATGCCGCGCATCATCCGTTGCATATTGCCGCCCTTCATCATCTTCATCATCTTTTGCATCTGCTCGAACTGATTGAGCAGCTGGTTCACCGCCTGCACCGGCACGCCGGCGCCGGCCGCGATGCGGCGCTTGCGCGAAGCCTTGATGAGCTCGGGCTTGGCGCGCTCCTGCGGCGTCATGGCGTTGATGATGCCCTCGATGCGCTTCAGCTGCTTGTCGTCCTGCAGCTTCGCCGGGTCGACCTGCGACGCGAGCTGCTGCGGCAGCTTGTCGATGAGCGACGCGACGCCGCCCATCTTCTTCATCTGCGAGATCTGCTGCTTGAAGTCCTCCAGGTCGAAGCCCTTGCCCTTCTTCACCTTCTCGGCGACGCGCTTCGCCTGCTCGACGTCCATCTTGGCGTGCGCCTCCTCGACGAGCGACAGGATGTCGCCCATGCCGAGGATGCGCGCCGCCATCCGCTCGGGGTGGAAGGGCTCGAGGCCGCTCAGTTTCTCGCCCACGCCGGCGAACTTGATCGGCTTGCCGGTGACGTGGCGCACGGAGAGCGCCGCGCCGCCGCGGGCGTCGCCGTCGAGCTTGGTGAGGACGACGCCGGTGAGCGGCAGCCGCTCGTTGAAGGCCTTCGCCACGTTGACCGCGTCCTGGCCCTGCATCGCGTCGACGACGAACAGCGTCTCGATGGGCTTCAGCGCCGCGTGCAGCTCGGCGATCTCGCACATCATCTCCTCGTCGATGGCGAGGCGCCCGGCGGTGTCGACGATCAGCACGTCCATGTAATGGGTGCGCGCGTATTCCACCGCGCGGCGGGCGATGTCGGCCGGCTTCTCGCTGGTCTGCGACGGCACGAATTGCGCGCCGGCCTGCCCGGCCACCGTCTTCAGCTGCTCGATCGCCGCCGGACGATAGACGTCGGTCGACACCATCGCGACCTTCTTGCGCTCGTTCCTGAGGGCGAGCGCGAGCTTGCCGCTCGTGGTGGTCTTGCCCGAGCCCTGCAGGCCGGCCATCAACACCACCGCCGGCGGCTGCGTCGCGAGGTCGAGCGGCACATTCGCCTCGCCCATCAGCGCGGTGAGCTCGCGGTGCACGACGCCGACCAGCGCCTGTCCCGGCGTCAGGCTGCCCACCACCTCGGCGCCGAGCGCTTTCGCGCGCACCGATTCGATGAAGTGCTTCGCCACGGGAAGCGCGACGTCGGCCTCGAGCAGGGCGATGCGCACTTCACGCAGCGCTTCCTGGATGTTGGCTTCGCTGAGGCGCGCCTCGCCGCGAAGGTGCTTGACGATGCCGGCAAGCCGCGCTGTCAGGGTATCGAGCATGCGTTATGGATTAGAAGCTAAAGGGCAGGTGCTAAACTGAAGAGGTGCCCGCCATTGTAATTCACGGGATCGCGTCCGCCGCGTACCTCGTCGTTGCCTGGCACTTCTGGAACACACGCTGGCGCCGCGCCGCCTCCGTGCAGCCGGTGAGGGGCTGGGAACGCGCCGCCGTCGTCGTCCCCCTGCTGCTGCACGCGGCGCTGCTCTATTCCGATCTCTTCGCCGCCGCCGAGCCGCGCTTCGGCTTCGCGCAGGCGCTGTCGGTCATGATGGCGCTCGCGGTGCTGGTCTGCTGGCTGGAAGCCCTCGCCTATCCGATCGAGGCGGTGTTCCCGCTGGTGCTGCTCGCGGCGGCGATCTGCGCGCCGCTGCCCGCGTTCTTCGCCGGGCGACCGCTGCCGGAAGCAGGCAACTTCGAGTTCCGCCTGCACCTCGTCTTCGGCATGCTGGCCTATAGCCTCTTTACGGTCGCCACGCTGCACGCGGTGCTGATCTCGCAGGTCGAGCACCGGCTGCACGGCCAGCCCGGCCTCGACGGTCCGTTCTCGCACCTGCCGCCGTTGCTCTCGCTCGAGCGCCTGGTGTTCATCCTGATCGCCGCGGCGTTCGCCGTGCTGAGCGTGACCCTGGTCCTCGGCATCGCGTACTCCGAGGCTTTCCAAGGTCGCGCCATGCGCTTCGAGCACAAGACGGTGTTCGTGTTCCTGTCGTGGGGCATCTTCGGCCTGCTGCTCGCCGGCCGCTGGCTCTACGGCTGGCGCGGGCGCACGGCGCTGCGCTGGACGATCACCGGCTTCGTCGTGCTGATGCTCGCCTATCCGGGCAGCCGCTTCGTCCTCGAAGTTCTCCTGCACCGCGCCTGATGGACATCATTCCGCTCCCCTGGATGATCGGGGCGCTCGCGGTGCTGCTCGCGCTGTCCGCCTTCTTCTCCATCGCCGAGACGGCGATGATGGCGTTCAACCGCTACAAGCTGAAGCACCTCGTCTCGCGCCGCCACCCCGCCGCGCTGATGGTGCAGCAGCTTCTGAACCGCACTGACCGCCTGCTCGGCGGCATCCTCATCGGCAACACGCTGGTCGTGGCGGCGTCGAGCACCATCTCGAGCCTCGTCGCCGTGCGGCTGCTCGGCGACGACAAGATCGCCTACGCCGTCGGCACGCTGGCGATCTCGTTCCTGATCATCGTTTTCTCCGAGGTCACGCCGAAGGTGATCGGCGCCACCTATCCCGAGCGCACGGCGCTTTTCCTCGTCTACCTGCTGAAGCCGGTGATGTGGCTGCTGAATCCGCTCACCTGGTTCGTGAATCTGTTCGCGCGGCCGCTGCTCCTCATGATGGGGATCCGCCCCGGCCGGGACGCCGAGGAGCCGAAGCTTTCGCCGGAAGAGATCCGCACGCTGGTGCTCGAGTCGTCGACCTTCATGCCGAAGAAGCACCTCTCGATCCTCGTCAACCTGTTCGACGTCGGCGCGATCACGGTGCAGGACATCATGGTGCCGCGCTCGCGCATCGAGTCGGTGTGCCTCGAGGACGGCATGGAGACCGTCTCGCGCCAGCTCGGCACGAGCTACCACATGCGCATCCCGGTGTTCCGCAACCACGAGGGCGAGCTCGCCGGCATCCTGCACCTGCGCAAGGTGCTGTCCGCGCTCACCGCCGGGCCGCTCGAGGAAGCGGCGCTCGTCGCGCTGCTCGACGAGCCGTACTTCGTGCCGGCGAGCACCTCGGTGCTCGCCCAGATGCAGTATTTCCAGGAGAACCGCGAGCGCATCGCGCTGGTGGTCGACGAGTACGGCGAGCTGATGGGGCTCGTCACGCTGGAGGACATCATCGAGGAGATCATCGGCAAGTTCACCACCTCGCTGCCCTCCGCGACGCTCGCCTGGGACGAGGCCGGATCGGCGACGGCCGACGGCGCCATGGCACTCCGCGACGTGAACCGCGCGCTCGGACTGTCGCTTCCGACCGACGGACCGAAGACTTTGAACGGCCTGATCGTGGAACATTTACAGGACATCCCCGAGGCGGACGTCTCGATCAAGATCGGCGGCGTGCCGATGGAGATCGTCCACGCGCAGGGCCGCACGATCAAAACGGTGCGCATTTTCCGGCCGCTCGCCAATGTAGAAAATACAGAACCCTCAGAGGTTTAGAGGCGGAACTTCACGCTTTACAAAGCCTCGGGCGACGGGCATGATGCGCCTCCAGTAGTCGGGAGGGAGTTCGTTCATGGCAACCGCTGCAGCGGCCGCCGCCAAGGGGCCGAAAGAATTCATTTTCAGCTGGGAAGGTAAGGACAAGGGCGGCAAGGTCGTCCGCGGCGAGATTCGCGCCGTGAGCGAGACCGCGGTCAACGCCACTCTGCGCCGCCAGGGCATCATGGTGCAGAAGGTCAAGAAGCAGAAAAAGAGCGGCGGCGGCAAGGTCACGGCGAAGGACATCTCGCTCTTCACGCGCCAGCTCGCGACCATGATGAAGGCGGGCGTGCCGCTCCTGCAGTCGTTCGACATCGTCGGCAAGGGCTCGGCCAACGCGGCCGTCACGAAGCTGCTGTTCGAAATCAAGACCGACGTGGAAACGGGCTCCTCGCTCGCCGCGGCGTTCCGCAAGTACCCCCTCCACTTCGACGCGCTGTTCTGCAACCTGGTGCAAGCCGGCGAGCAGGCCGGCATTCTCGAGACGCTGCTCGATCGCCTGGCGACCTATCAGGAAAAAATCCTCGCCATCAAGTCGAAGATCAAGAGCGCGCTCTTCTATCCGATCGCCATCATCGCAGTGGCGTTCATCATCACCGCGGTAATCATGATTTTCGTGATCCCGGCGTTCAAGCAGGTGTTCACCGCCTTCGGCGCCGACCTGCCGGCGCCGACCCTCTTCGTGATGGCGGTCTCGGACGCGTTCGTCGCGTACTGGTACATCATCTTCTCGGTCGTGGGCGGCGGCATCTACGGCTTCCTCGAATCGTGGAAGCGCTCCCTCGCCGTGCAGATCTTCATGGACAAGCTGTCGCTCAAGCTGCCGGTGTTCGGCGATCTCATACGCAAGTCGACCATCGCGCGCTGGACGCGCACGCTCTCCACCATGTTCGCCGCCGGCGTGCCGCTGGTCGAGGCGCTCGACTCGGTCGGCGGCGCGGCGGGCAACTACATCTACGCATCGGCCACCAAGCAGATCCAGGCTGAGGTGTCGACCGGCACCGCGCTGACCGTGGCGATGACCAACGCCAACGTGTTCCCGTCCATGGTGCTGCAGATGTGCCTGATCGGCGAGGAAACCGGCGCGCTGGACGGAATGCTCGGCAAGGTGGCCGACTTCTACGAAGCCGAGGTGGACGACGCGGTGGAAGCGCTCTCCTCGCTCATGGAGCCGATGATCATGGTGGTCCTCGGCACGATCATCGGCGGCATGGTGATCGCGATGTACCTCCCCATCTTCAAGATGGGCCAGGCGGTCTAGCGCATGACGGCGGCCGGCTGGCTCGCCCAGCCAGCCCTTCTCGCCGCGCTGGCCCTGTTCGTCGGGCTTTGCGTCGGCTCCTTCCTGAACGTCGTCATCTATCGCCTGCCGAAGATGATGGAGCGCGAATGGCGTGTGCAATGCGCCGAGCTCGCCGGCCAGGCGCCGGCCGCCGAGCCGCCGCTCAACCTCGCCATTCCGCGCTCGCACTGCCCGTCGTGCGGCCACGGCATCACGGCGCTCGAGAACATCCCGCTTTTCAGCTGGGCCTTCCTGCGCGGCAAGTGTGCCAAGTGCGGCGCCAAGATCAGCGCGCGCTATCCGCTGGTCGAGCTGCTCGCCGGCATCGGCGCCGCTTATTCGGCCTGGCGTTTCGGCGCGACGCCGGCCGCGCTCGGCGCCACGCTGTTCGTCTGGTTCACCATCGCGCTCGCCTTCATCGACCAGGAGACGGGCCTCCTGCCCGACGACCTGACGCTGCCCCTGCTGTGGGTCGGCCTGCTCGTGAATCTCGGCGGCGGGTTCGTCCCGCTGCGCGAGGCGGTGATCGGCGCCGTGGCGGGCTACCTCGCGCTGTGGCTCGTCTACTGGGGCTACAAGCTCCTCACCGGCAAGGAAGGCATGGGCTACGGCGACTTCAAGATGAATGCCGCGGTCGGCGCGTTCCTCGGCTGGAAGATGCTCCCGCTCGTGATCCTGCTTTCCTCCTTCGTCGGCCTCATCTTCGGCGCGCTGCAGATGTTCTCCGCGCGCGGCAAGTGGGACGCCGGCTTCCGCTTCCACTTCGGCCCGTACATCGCCATGGCGGCGCTGGTGGCGCTGTTCTGGGGCGAGCCGATCGTGCGCTGGTACCTGGACCGCCTGTGACGAGAAAGCTGGTCGTCGGCCTGACCGGCGGCATCGGCAGCGGCAAGAGCGCAGCGGCGGACGAGTTCGAGCGGCTCGGCGCTACGGTGGTCGATACCGACGCCATCGCGCGCGAGCTGACCGAGCCGGGCGGCGCCGCCCTGCCGCACATCAAGGCGCTCTTCGGCGAGCGCTTCATCTCGCCGGGCGGGGCGATGGACCGCAAGGCGATGCGCGAAAGCGTGTTCAGCGACCCGGCCGCGCGACAGTCCCTCGAAGGGCTGCTGCATCCGATGATCCGCGCCGAAGCCGAGCGCCGCATCGATCAGGCCGCGGGTCTCTATGTCGTGTACGTCGTGCCGCTGCTCATCGAGTCGCAGGCGCCGCGGCGGCGCGCCGACCGCATTCTGGTGATCGACGCCCCGGAGGAGGTGCAGGTTTCGCGTGTCGTCGCCCGCAGCGGCCTGGCGGCGGCGGCGGTACGCGACATCATGGCGGCCCAGGCCTCGCGCGCCGAGCGGCGCGCGGCGGCCGATGACGTGATCGACAACGCCGGCACGCTCGATTCATTGCGCGAGCAGGTGCGGGCGCTGCACGCGCGCTACGTGAAAATGTCCACGTCCGCGCACGCTTGAGTTGTGCTGGGCGGTTAAATCGCTCAGAATCCGCCGAAGTTTTGCCGGCCGTGATCACCTACGAATATCCGCTGAACGAGCGCATCCGCACGCTGTTGCGGCTGGAGGACTTGTTCGAGCGCTCGCGCCACTTCATCGCGCGCACGGACCCGCACGACCATCACATGGCGCTCCTCACGCTGTTCGAGATCCTCGAGGTGTCGAGCCGCGCCGATCTCAAGTCCGACCTGCTGCAGGAGCTCGAGCGCCAGAAGCAGGTGCTGCTTTCCTTCAAGGGCAATCCCGACATCGCGCAGGACGCCCTCTCCAGCGTGGTGAAGGACATCGAGCAGGCCTCGGGCGCGCTGTTTTCCATGACCGGCAAGATCGGCCAGTACCTGCGCGAGAACGACTGGCTGATGTCCATCAAGCAGCGCACCGGCATCCCGGGTGGCGCGTGCGAGTTCGACCTGCCGTCCTACCACTATTGGCTGCACCGGCCGGCCGAGGACCGCACCGGCCAGCTCGCCGCGTGGACCAGCCCGCTCTACCCGCTGCGCGACGGCTCGGCCATCATCCTGCGCATCCTGCGCGAGTCGGGCCGGCCGCAGGAGGTGAAGGCGCCGCAGGGCATGTTCCAGCAGATGCTCGGCGGCAAGACCGCCCAGATGCTGCGGCTGCGCCTCGATCCGACCGCCGCCTGCGTGCCCGAGATCAGCGCGAACAAGTACGTGCTCAACATCCGCTTCCTCAACCAGAACGGCGAGGACTCGAAAAACCGCACCGCCGACTGGGACGTGCCGTTCGAGCTGACGTTCTGCAACCTGTGAAGCAGGTTCCCTGCCCGCGCTGCGGGCAACCGGCGGTCTTCTCCGCCGAGAACAAGTGGCGACCCTTCTGCAGCGAGCGCTGCAAGCTGATCGACCTGGGCGCGTGGGCGAGCGAGCGCTATCGCGTGGCGGCGGAAGACGAAAAGCCGGACGACGAGGGCGGCGACAACCCTAACGGTTGACGACTCTCCGGCTTACTGCCTTGTAGCTCAGCTCCGGCTCGAGGGGCTGCGGCCGCGCATCGGCGGCGCGCTCGCGATACCAGACGTGCGCCTCGATGTCGCGTGTGCCGTCGAGCTTGGTTGCGGTGAACAGGCAGTCGCGCAGGCTCCAGTCCGCGCGCGAGCGCGTCGGCCGGTAGCCGACGAAAGTCACGTTCACCACGTGGGCGCCGCGCTCGTTCAGCTCTATCGCGGCATCCGGATAATCGCCCGCGCTGCGCGCGCAATACAGCGGCACCGGCTCGGCGGCCAGCACAGGCAACGCAACCATGAGCAGCGCAGCTAGGGGGATGCGCATGCCCCGCAATCTAGCCAACCTTGCCGATCGGCGCTGTGACGCAGTGCAAATCCGGGTGGTTGTGACCGCGTGCAAAACTACCGGTTCCAGCTGCCGCGGATCATGGCGATGCCATGCGCGCCGGCGCGCCAGGCGCGCTCCATGTCGGCGGGCTTGAGGCCGCCGATCGCGTACACGGGGATGCTCGCGCCTTCCATGAGCGCCGCGAACCCTTCCCAGCCGAGCGGCCGGGCGTCGCCCTTCTCGCGCACCGGGCCGACCACGGCGAAGTCGAAGCCGAGCGCCATCGCCCGCTCGAGCTCCTCGCGCGTGTGGCAGGACGCCGCGGCGATGCCGGCCGGACGCACCGGCATGCGCATGAGCTCGGCAGCCGTGCAGTGAGTGCCGTCGGCGCCGGCGTGAGCCGACTTGACGAGCACCTTGCATCCATAGCGATGCGCCAGTCCGATCACCTGGGTCGTGAACAGCTCGCGCGCGTTCTCGTCGAGATTCGGCTCGCGTACCTGTAGGAGGCTCAGCCCCTGCTCGAGCCGGCGCTGGAGCACCTGCAGCATCGGCCCGATGCCCATGCGCGCCGCATCCGTGATCGCGTACTCGTGCGGCAGCGTGAGAGCGGCGAGCACCGGCGCGTTCGCCGGCAGCATCGGCGCCACCGTCGCGGCAGCGCGCGGCTGCCAGGCGATCGCCTGCTCCTCGCGCGGATGGGGTTCGCCTTTCCATCGGACAACTCTGAAGAAGCTGAGCCGCACATGCCCGTGCGGGTAGACATATTCGCGCGTGATCCATGGATAGGCGCGCTCCACCTCGATGCCGAGCTCCTCGTGCAGCTCGCGCGACAGTGCCTGCTCGGCTGCCTCGCCCGGCTCGACCTTGCCGCCGGGGAACTCCCAGTAGCCCGCGTAGACCTTGCCGGGCGGCCGCTGCGCCAGCAGAAAGCTGCCATCCGGCCGCTCGATCACGGCGGCCGCAACCTCGATCATTTCCGAGCGTGGCGACCGGCCCAGTCGCGCGCGAACTGGTACGCCACGCGCCCGCTCCTCGAGCCGCGCTGCAGAGACCACTGCAGCGCTTCCTCGCGCGCCTCGTCGCTCATCTTGCTGCCGAGGCTCTTCAGCCACTGGCCGACGATGTCCAGGTACTCGTCCTGGTCGAAAGGATAGAAGGTCACCCACAGGCCGAACCGCTCGGAGAGCGAGATCTTCTCCTCCACCGTCTCGCCGGGATGGATCTCGTCGCCGATGTACTTCGTCTCCAGGTTCTCCGCCATGTACTCCGGCATGAGGTGGCGGCGATTCGAAGTCGCGTAGATCAGCATGTTCTCCGAGGTCGTGGAGATCGAGCCGTCGAGCGCCACCTTGAGGGCGATGTAGCCGTCTTCCGCGCCGTGGAACGAGAGATCGTCGCAGAAGACGATGAAGCGCTCCTTGCGGCCCGCCACCTGGTCGACGATCTGCGGCAGGTCCATCAGGTCGTTCTTCTCCACCTCGATCAGCCGCAGGCCCTGCTTCGAATACTTGTTCAGCAGACCCTTCACGATGGACGATTTGCCGGTGCCGCGCGCGCCGGTGAGCAGCACGTTGTTCGCCGGCTGCCCGTTCAAGAACTGCTTCGTGTTCTGCTCGACTTGCCCGATCTGCTTGTCGATGCCGCGCAGATCGGCAAGGCGAATGCGGTGCACCTGCTTCACCGGCGCGAGCCAGCCCGGGTTGCCTCTGCGCTGGCTGGAGCGCCAGCGGAAGGCGACGCTCGCCGACCAGTCGGTCTTCGGCGGCGGCGGGGGCAGCAGCTCGCCCAGGCGGGCGAGGATCTGTTCGAGTTCTTTGCTCACGTCCTGTACTCCGCGTTTATTTTGACGTAGTCGAAGGACAGGTCGCATGTCCACAGCGTGGCCTTCGCGCGCCCTCGGTTCAGCACGGCGCGCACCTTGAACTCGGGTTTCTTCATCGCGGCAACGGCCCGCTCTTCCCGGTAGCCCGGGTCGCGACCGCCGGCCTGGGCGACGCGGACCTCGTCGAGGTACAGGTCCACCTTGCCGGTGTCGAGGCCGGCGACGCCCGAGTTGCCGATCGCCGCGAGGATGCGGCCGAGGTTCGGGTCGGAGGCGAAGAACGCCGTCTTCACGAGCGGCGAATGCGCGATGGAATACGCGACCCGGCGGCACTCCTCCGCCGTGCGGCCGCGCTCGATCTCGACCGTCACGAACTTGGTCGCGCCCTCGCCGTCGCGCACGATGGCCTGGGCGAGCTGGCGCGCCACGTCGGTAATCACCGCTTCCAGCTTGAGGAGGTCGCGGCGCGCGCTCGCCGCGGGCCCACGCCCGGTCGCGGCGAGGATGAGGGAGTCGTTGGTCGACGTATCGCCGTCCACGGTGACGCAGTTGAACGAGCGGTCGGCGACGCGCGCGAGCATCGCCTGCAGCGTCTTTTCACCGACACGTGCGTCGGTGGTGATGAACCCGAGCATCGTCGCCATGTCGGGACGGATCATGCCGGCGCCCTTGGCGATGCCGGTGACGACCGCCGTGCCGGCCGACAGCCGCACCTTGCGCGAGAACGCCTTCGGCACCGTGTCGGTCGTCATGATCGCCTCGGCGGCCGAGAGCCAGTCGTCCTTGTGCATCAGCGCGTGCGGCAGGCCGGCGACGATGCGATCCACGGGCAGCGGCTCCATGATGACGCCGGTCGAGAACGGCAGGACCTGGCCGGCATCGCAGTCAAGGTGGCTGGCGAGCGCCTCGCACACCTGCATCGCTCGCTCGAGGCCCTGGCGGCCGGTGCCGGCGTTGGCGTTGCCGGTGTTCACCACCAGCGCCAGCACGTCGTTCTTCAGGTGCTTCTTCGCCAGCGTGACGGGCGCTGCGCAGAAACGGTTGCGCGTGAAGACCCCGGCCACCGCCGATCCGGGCGCGAGGCGCATGACCAGCAGGTCCTTGCGATTCGCCTTGCGCACACCGGCCATCGCCACGCCAAGATCCACGCCGGGCACCGCGTACAGCTGGGCGGGATCGGGTGGCGGCAGATTCACCGCCATGTTCGTTGCTTCCGGGTCTGAAAGGGATCGAATTCTACAGGTGCGATCGATGGCCCTTGCTTCGGCGCAGGTAGGGATGCGCGTCGGTCATGCGCAGAAAGCGCGCGGCGTTGCGCCAGAGCATCTGCTCCTTCTGGTCTGGCGTGAAGAGCGTGCACTGCTCGATCCACTTTACCGCGCCGCCCATGATGTTCCCGCTCGCCGGATAGTCGGTCCCCACCATCACATGGTCGGTGCCGGCGCGCTTGGTCAGGAGCGCGAGCGAATCCTCGTCGTGCACCAGGCAATCGAAGTACATCCGCCCGAGGTAGCTCGCCGGCGGGTGCTGCATCGGCCGCGCGTCCGGACGCTGCTGGTAGCGCAGGTTGAGGCGGCCGACGCCGAAATGAATCCAGCCGCCGCCCTGCGTGAACATGATCCGCAGGTCGGGGTGGCGATCGGGCAGGCCGCTGTACACGACCGACATCGCGGCGAGGCTGGATTCGAGCGGGGCGCCGAACGAGTTCCAGAAGTGATAGCGCGGCATGCGCTCCTCCCCGGCCTTGTCCCAGATGACCGGGTGGACGATGATCGACACGTTCATCGCCGCGGCGGCCTCCAGCACCTGCAGGACGGAGGGCTCGTCCAGGTTCAGGCCGCGCACGTTGGAGGCGAGGGCGACGACCTTGAAGCCGAGGTTCTGCACCGCGTGGTCCAACTCGGCGAGCGCGACCTTCGGATGCTGCATCGGCAGGACCGCTACGCCCTGGAAGCAATCGGGATAGGCGCGCTCGACCTCGGCCAGCTCCTCGTTCACTTCGCGGGCGAAGCGCGCCGCGCGCTCCTCGTCGAGGTGGTAGTTCCAGTAGAGGCCGGTCAACAGCAGCGATTCGAAATCGACGCCTTCGCCCGCGCGCTTCTGGTGCCGGGCCAGCGGATCGTCGAGCAGCGAGGCGGAGAGCGAGAAAGGCAGCGTGCGCTCGCCGAGCGACACGTATTCGCGGCCGCCGGGGTCGCGCAGGATGCGCCAGCCGTACCAGTCGCGCCCGGCGGCGCTCGCCGCGGCCAGGCCGCGTGGCGACCAGTGGGCGTGCATGTCGATGGCCAAGGCAGGCTCCTCTCGGTCTAGTCCGGCTTGATGCCGGCGGCGCGGATCACGCCGGCCCATTTCGTCATCTCGGCGGAAATGAAAGCGCCGAATTCCGCCGGCGAATCGGCTGCGATCTCGGCACCGCCCGTGGTCAGGCGCTTGCGAACGCTGGCGCTGGCGAGGGCGCTGCGGATGTCGTCATTCAGCTTGGCGACGATGGCCTCGGGCGTGCCGGCGGGGACGAGCACGCCCTGCCAGTTCACCAGCTCGAAGCCGGGTAGCGTCTCGGCTACGGTGGGCAGGTCGGGTGCTTCGGGCGAGCGGCGTGCCCCGGTCACGGCGAGAGCGCGCAACTTTCCCGCGCGCACGAGCGACGCGGTGCTCGCCTGCGCGGTAAACATGAACTGGACGTCGCCCGCGACGAGCGCGGTGATCGCCGGCGCGGTGCCGCGATAAGGCACGTGCACCGTGCTCACCTTCGCCATTTCGTTGAACCACTCTCCGGCCAGATGCGAGGCGGTGCCGGAGCCAGCGGAGCCGAACGTGAGCGCTTGCGGCTTGGCGCGGGCGGCGGCAATCAACTCGGCCATGCTGTGCGCCGGTAACGCCGGATGGACGGTCACGATGAGCGGCGTCGCGAGCACCAGCGACACCGGTCGGAAGCTCTTCAGCGGGTCGTACGGCAGCTTGCGGAAGAGCGACGGATTGATGGCCAGCGTTCCGGTGTGGCCCACGCTCAGCGTGTAGCCGTCAGCCGGGGCGCGCGCCGCGGCCTCCGTATAGATGATCCCGCTCGCGCCGCCGTGGTTCTCCACCACGACGCCCTGGCCCCACATTTCGGACAGACGCTGCGCGAGCGAGCGCGCCACCAGGTCCACCGAGCCGCCCGCCTCCGAAGCGAGAATGCGCACCGGCCGCGACGGATAGGCACCCTGCGCGTGCGCCGCCGGCTCGACGAGCGCGACGAGAAGGAAAACGGGCAGCAGGGCGTGCACGCGGCAAGTATAGGGGCCGCGTATGGACGGCGGAAAAGCCGTTTTGAAGCGCTAGAAGTAGCCTGGCGCCTTGCTCGCCAGCCTTCGCGCCACCTCGGCGGCGACGATCGACGTCGCGAGGCCGTTCCAGTGCGGGTCGACCGGCCGGAAGTCAAGCGGCCGGCGATAGACACGGTAGTGGCTCTCGAGGAGCGGGAGCACCTCGACCACGTGGATGCCGCGGGCGCGCGCCAGCGAGCGCAGCTGCTCGCGCGCGAGCGAGTCCCGCGTCTCGCAGGTTTTTCCGGGCACGGCGCCGGCGCGCGCACGATCCACGTGCTCGTACACGTCACGCGTGTTGCCATTGAAGAGCATGACGATGCGCCGGGGCTCGACGCCGAGGGCGCGCGGCAGCGCATCGACGTAATGCGACAGACGCTGGAGGTCGGCGTCGCGCAGCCGTACCGGCTCGCACTTCGGCTCGCCCGGATGCTGGAACAGTCTGCCGGCGACGAACTTCAGGTTGCCCCTCAGATAGCCGAGGAGCGCGCTCCTGCGCAGCGCCTGCTTCAGGAGGCTGCGCGTCTCGGCGGGCACCAGCACGACGTCGTCCTCGCCGGCACCGCCCCAGCGATACTGCCCTTCCTTCGATTCGAAGCCCTCGACGTAATCGCCCTGGCCGACGATCACCACCGCGGCCTTGAAAGGAAAGCGCGGCCCCATCTCGCGCGCCATGCCGAGGTAGTGCGGCAGCGAGGCGCCACTCAGGCCGAAGTTGTAGGTCTGCACGCGACCCTTGCTGAGCGCGTCGAGGTGGCCGGCGAGCGAGTCCTCGTAGGAGAGCATTTCGCCTTCGGCAAAACTGTCGCCGAGCAGGGCGATCGATTGCGCGTCGCTGCGGTATTCGTGCGGCGAGATGAACCCCATCGAGTTGGTGCGGCCGTGCACCACGTAGCGCAGGTCCCAGCCCATCGAGAAGGTGTACTGATAGTTGCGCAGCAGCCGCGCCGACGAGGCCTGGCTCTGCGGATTCTCGCGGTGCAGATCGCTGCCGGCGGGCAGGAGCTGCAGCAGGGCCTCGAACGCGATGGAGAGCGCAAGCCCTGCCGCCGCGGCGCCGGTGAGCCATGCGGCGGCGCGCTGGCGCTCAGAAATTGAAGTAGATGAACTCATTGATCCCCCAGGAGAGAGAGATCACCGTCAGCGACGCAATGACCGTCAGGATCGCGCCGACGTGCGCGCCCTGGTAGAAGGGCCGCAGAGACGCGCGTCCCGCGGCGACGAGGCGCTCGCCGATCCCGGTGAGGAGCTGCTGCGAGTTGGGAGCGAGGAACGCGATCAGGAGGCCGATGCCGATGTAATAGGCGGTCTGCGGATCCGCCACGGCGGCATCGATCGACTGCGCGTCGAGGAACATGCCCTGCAGCATGTGCGCGAAGCCGGTGAACGACTCGGCGCGGAACACCACCCAGGCGACGACGACGGCAAGGAACGTGATCGTCCAGGACAAGGTGTGCGTTGTCTTGGGAAAGCGCTCGACCAGGCTCTGGAGCGCGGGCGTCTTCGCAAGCACGACCCGCCAGGCGTGATTCACCTGGAGATAGAACCCGTGCAGCCCGCCCCAGAAGACGAAGGTCCACGCCGCGCCGTGCCACAGGCCGCCGAGCAGCATCGTGAGCATCAGGTTCACCTGGCGCCGCGTCGGCCCGTGGCGGTTGCCGCCGAGCGGGATGTACAGGTAGTCGCGCAGGAAACGCGACAGGGTCATGTGCCAGCGCCGCCAGAACTCGACGATAGAGCCGCTCTGGTAGGGCGAATTGAAGTTGAGCGGCAACCGGATGCCGAACATCAGGCCGAGGCCGATCGCCATGTCGGAATAGCCCGAGAAGTCGAAGTAGATCTGCACCGCGTAACCGAGGGCGCCGAACCAGGAATCGGCCCAGCCGAGCGTGTGCAGCTCGGCGAGCGTGAAGGCGCGGTTCACCCCCGGCGCGACGCTGTCGGCAATCAGCACCTTCTTGGCCAGGCCGCAGGCGAAGAGCAGCAGGCCCTCGAGGATCAGCGCCGTCGGGATGCGCCGCTGGTCGCGCAGGAACTGCGGCATCATCTCGCTGTGGTGCAGCACCGGCCCGGCGACGAGGTGGGGAAAGAAGGTCACGAACAGGACATAGGCGCTGAAAGACTTCTCGGCGCGGCGCGCCTGGTACGTGTCGACGAGGTACGCGATCTGCGTGAAGGTGTAGAACGAGATGCCGATCGGCAGCAGCACGTCGAACACGGGCGTTGCGAAGCCGGTGACCGCGCCGATCGATGACGAAAGCAGGTTCGCGTACTTGAAGTACGCGATCAGGGCGAGATTGGCGACGATGGCCGCGACGAGCCACCGCTTGGCTGCGCGCGGCGAGCCGAGCAGCCGCCCCATCCAGTAGTTGAAGACGATCGAGACGCCGAGCAGCGGCAGGAACGCCGGGTTCCACCAGCCGTAGAAGAAGATCGAGGCGAGGCCGAGGAAGGCTATGCCGCTGCGCGCGATGGGCAGTCGCAGCGCCACCAGGTAGCCGAGCCAGGCGACCGGCAGGAAAAGGAAGACGAAAACCGGCGAGTTGAATAGCACGCGAGCGCCATATTGGTTCGCGCACCGGGAAGATTCCCTCTCCGCCGTTAGCCCGTCGGAACTACAGCCCCACGATTGCCGGGAGATCTACATTGGCCTGCGAGGGTGGCGCACCGCGTCACATACACGACGACATCGTCGCCGCCGGCGAAGACCGCTGATCGCCAAGCCCGCTACAGCTACAAGGTGTTGAACGACCTGGCTAAGTTAGTTTCCCGTGGCAGTGCTTGTACTTCTTCCCCGAGCCGCACGGGCACGGGTCGTTGCGGCCGACCTTCTGGGCGTGGCGCATGACGGGCTGCGCCTTCTTCCGGGTAGCGGCCTCCGCAAGCGCGACGTCGCCGTTGCCGGCATAGGCGGGCTCCGGCTCGTCGACCGCGCCGCCCGCCGTGCTGGCATGCACCGGCTGCACGTTCTCGACGTGCGACTGCTCGTCGGGCTTGATGTCTTCCTGAGTGCGGATCTGAACGGAGGTGAGGGTCTTGACCACTTCGAGCTTCACCGCCTCGATCATCGCGCCGAAGAGCTCGAACGCCTCGCGCTTGTACTCCTGCTTCGGGTTCTTCTGCGCATAGCCGCGCAGGTGGATGCCCTGGCGCAGGTGATCGAGCGCCGCGAGGTGCTCGCGCCAGTGCGCGTCGAGGATCTGCAGCATGACGTAGCGCTCGTACTGGCGGAACTGGCCCTCGGCGCCGGGCGGCACCTTGGCGTCGTAGGCGGCCTGCGCCTTCTCCACGACGCGCTTCAGCATCTCCTCCTCGCCCAGCTCGCTCTGCGCCTCGAGCCACTGCTTGAGCGGCACGTCGAGGTTGAACTCGCTCTTCAGCGCGGCCTCGAGGCCGGCGATGTCCCACTGCTCCTCGACGCTCTCTTCCGGGATATAGACGCGGAACAGGTCCGACAGCACGCCGGCACGCAGATCGGCGATGCGCGGCGACACGTCGCTCGATTCGAGCACCTCGTTCCTCAGCGAGTAGAGCTCTTTTCTCTGGTCGTTGGCGACGTCGTCGTACTCGAGCAGCTGCTTGCGGATGTCGAAGTTCCGGGCCTCGACCTTCCTTTGGGCGGATTCGAGCGAGCGCGTCACCATGGCGTGCTCGATGGCCTCGCCCTCCGGCATCTTCAGCATCACCATGATGCGGTTGATGCGGTCGCCGGCAAAGATGCGCAGCAGCGAATCCTCGAGCGACATGTAGAAGCGCGAGCTGCCCGGGTCGCCCTGGCGGCCGGAGCGGCCGCGCAGCTGGTTGTCGATGCGGCGCGACTCGTGGCGCTCGGTGCCGATGATGTGCAGGCCGCCCGCCTTCACCACCTGGTCGTGCAGCGCCTGCCACTCGCCGCGCAGCTGGTCCATGCGCGCCTTCTTTTCCTCCGGCCCGAGCTTCTCGTCCGCCTCGACGAAATCGCACTGCTTGTCGACGTTGCCGCCGAGCACGATGTCGGTGCCGCGGCCGGCCATGTTGGTGGCGATGGTGATCATCTTCGGCCGGCCGGCCTGCGCGACGATCTCGGCCTCGCGTGCGTGCTGCTTCGCATTGAGCACCTGGTGCGGCAGCTTTTCCTTGTTGAGCAGATTCGACAGCAGCTCCGAGTTCTCGATCGACGTGGTGCCGACCAGCGTCGGCTGGCCCTTGTCGTAGCACTCGCGGATGTCCTTGATGACGGCGGTGTATTTCTCCTTCGCCGTGCGGTAGACCTGGTCCTGGCGGTCGGCGCGGATCATCGGCCGGTGCGTCGGCACCACCACCGTCTCGAGGCCGTAGATCTGCTGGAACTCGTAGGCCTCGGTGTCGGCCGTGCCGGTCATGCCGGCGAGCTTGCCGTACATCCGGAAGTAGTTCTGGAAGGTGATCGAGGCGAGCGTCTGGTTCTCGTTCTGGATCGCCACGTTCTCCTTCGCCTCGACGGCCTGGTGCAGGCCTTCGGACCAGCGCCGGCCCTGCATCAGGCGCCCGGTGAACTCGTCGACGATGATTACTTCGCCGTTCTGCACCACGTAGTGCTGGTCGCGATGGAACAGGTGATGCGCGCGCAGCGCGGCGTACAGGTGGTGGATCAGGTTGATGTACGCCGGCTCGTAAAGGCTCGCACCCTCGGGCAGCATGCCGACGCGGGCGAGGATCTGCTCCGCCTTTTCGTGTCCGGCTTCTGACAGCGTGATCTGGTGGTTCTTTTCGTCGACGTAGAAGTCGCCCGCGGGCTCCGGCTGGTCCGGCTTCTTCTCCTCCTTCTGCCGGCTGAGGAGCGGCGCCACCTGGTTCATCTTCTGGTAGATCTCGGTGCGGTCCTCGGCCTGGCCCGAGATGATGAGCGGCGTGCGCGCTTCATCGATGAGGATGGAGTCCACCTCGTCGACGATGGCGTAGGCGAGGCCGCGCTGGAAACGCTCCTCGACGTGCATCGCCATGTTGTCGCGCAGGTAGTCGAAGCCGAACTCGTTGTTCGTGCCGTAGGTGATGTCGGCGGCATACGCGGCGCGCTTGGCGGCGTTGCGCTCGTCGATCTCCATCTCGTGGTACGGCAGGTTGACCCCCACCGTGAGCCCGAGGAAGCGGAAGATCTTGCCCATCCAGTCGGCGTCGCGACGGGCGAGATAGTCGTTGACCGTGACGATATGCACGCCCTTTCCGGTCAGCGCATTGAGATAAGCGGGCAGCGTGGCGACGAGGGTCTTGCCCTCGCCGGTCTTCATCTCCGCGATCTTGCCGAAGTGCAGCACCATGCCGCCGAGGAGCTGGACGTCGAAGTGGCGCATGCGCAGCGTGCGCTTCGACGCCTCGCGCACTACGGCGAACGCTTCCGGCAGCAGCTCGTCGAGCGTGGCGCCATCGGCGTGGCGCTTTTTCAGTTCCGGCGTCTTGGCTGCCAGTTGCTCGTCCGACAGCCGCGCCATTTCGGGCTCGAGCGCGTTGGTGCGCTCGACGTCGACCGAGTACTGCTTGAGCAGCCGCTCATTGCGGCTGCCGAAGACGCGTGTCGGCAGGCGCAAGAGGGTTTCGAGGATGGGATGCAAAAGCCGGAACGCCCCAGAAAACGCAGGATGTTAACACGCCGGGCATGGCCGCCCGCCGTAGAAAATCAACTACTTGGCTTGTGCGACGGCCTGTTTGGACTGCGACGGGAAGAGGAACTTCGCGGGGTTCTGCGCCGCGCCGCGGAAGCGCACTTCGAAGTGCAGGTGCGGGCCGGTCGAGCGGCCGGTGGAGCCCACTTCGCCGATCTTGCGCCCGCGCGGCACTACGTCGCCCTCCTTCACGAAAAGCTTCGACTGGTGCGCGTACCGCGTGACAAGGTCGTTGCCGTGGTCGATGTCGACCATGTAGCCGTATTGCGGATGGAAGCCGGCGAAGACGACCACGCCGCTAGCGGCAGCGTGCACCGGCGAGCCCGCATCGGCGAGGAAGTCGATGCCCTCGTGCATCGCGATCTGGCCGGTGAACGGGTCGACGCGCTTGCCGAAGGTGGACGAGTTGTACGGCGCCGCCACCGGCAGCATGGTCGGCATCATCTTCTTGTTCACCGCCTCCTCGAAGAGCTTGGCCTCGAGCACGCCGAGCATGTCGTTGCGGCTTTCGAGTTGCGTGGCGAGCGCCACGAGCTTTTCGCTGAAGTCGCCTAGCGAGAGATTCTGCGGCGGCATCATCGCCGGGCGCGCGCCGCCGATGCCGGGGGTCGGCGTGAACTTCACATCGCGCACGCCGGCCATGTTCGACAGGCGATCGCCGAGCGCGTCGAGGCGCGTGAGCTGCGCCTGCATCTCGCCCAGCTTCACCGCCATCGCGTCGAGGTTCTGCTGCACGAAGGCGTGGTTGCGCTCGGTTTCCGCTTCCTGTGCGGCTAGGATCAGACGATGCAGGGCCGGCACGGGGACTTCGGAGGCGTAGCGCAGGGTGATCCAGTAGACCCCCGCCGTCGCGGCGAGGACGAGGAGGAGAAGGAAGAAAGCACTGCCCAGCAGGTGCCTGAGCGACAATGTCACCGACCTCGCCTTGGCCAGACGGTCCGAGATCAGGATAATTTGCAAGCGTTCCCCTCCATGAATCCCTCCCGGCTTACCAAACTCGCCCGGGTCCTATCGGCCGACGGCGAACTGCAGCCGGTTGTTGCCAAGGTGCGCGACTTGCGTGCGCTTGCCGGTATCGTTAACGGCTTCTTGTCCGCGGACCTCGGGCGAAGCATCCGGGTCGGCAACCTCAAGGACGGCAAACTCACCTTGATCGCCGAGCATTCGGCAGCTGCAGCCAAGGCTCAACTGCTGGCCCCGGCCTTGATCCGCATCCTCCAGGACCGGCGCTGGCAGGTTAATTCAGTTTCCCTGAGGGTGCAACCAAATGCCCGCGCTGCGCCGCCGCCGCCGAGGCAAAAAACCGTGCATTTCTCCACACATACGCTCGGGCGGTTGCGCGAGCTGCATGCCGCGATGCGACCTTCCCCCGCGCGCGATGCGCTGGCGAAGATGCTGCGCCGCCACGGGGGTCTGAAGGAAGGCTAGCCGTACTGCGCGGCGAGCCGGGCGATACCCGCCGGCGCCTCTTCCGCGCGCTCGAAGCTGACCGTTTCCACCGCCGCCGGCTGCGCGAGCAGCGCGCGCACGAGCTTGTTGTTGAGCGCGTGCCCCGACTTGTGGGCCGCGAACGCGGCGAGGAGCGGCTTGCCGAGAAGATAGAGGTCGCCGATCGCATCGAGCAGCTTGTGCCGGATGAATTCATCGGCGAAGCGCAGTCCTTCGGCGTTCAGCACGCGGTATTCGTCGAGCACCACCGCGTTGTCCAGCCCGCCGCCCAGGGCGAGGCCGCTGTCGCGCAGGTCTTCCACCTCGTGCATGAAACCGAAGGTGCGCGCGCGCGCGATCTCCTTGAGATACGAGGTCTCGGCGAAGTTCACCTCCACCGACTGCGTCGAGCGCTCGATCACCGGATGGCGGAAATCGATCGAGAAAGCGAGCTTGTAGCCCTCGAACGGATCGAGGCGCGCCCACTTGTCGCCGTCCTTCACCTCGACGCGTTTCGTCACGCGCAGGAACCGCTTCGGCGCCGCCTGCTCCACGATGCCGGCCTGTTGGATAAGGAGCACGAACGGCGAGGCGCTGCCGTCCATGATCGGCAGCTCGGAAGCGTCGATGTCGGCGTACACATTGTCGACACCCAGGCCGCCCAGCGCGGACATCAGGTGCTCGACCGTGTAGAGCTTCGCGCCATCCTTGACGAGGCAGGACGACAGCCGAGTCTCGCCGACCAGATCCGCGCGCGCCGGGATGTCGACCGGGTTCGCCAGGTCGATGCGCCGGAAGACGATGCCGGTATCGGGCGGCGCCGGACGCAGCGTGAGCCGCACTTTCTGCCCCGTATGGAGACCGACGCCGGAAGCGGAGATGGAGGACTTGAGGCTGCGCTGCCGAAGCATGCTGATTCCTATGACAACAGGGCGCAGTCTAGCAGGGACGGCCTACCCTCGCTCACGGCTTTCCAGTAGTTCCCTATAGCGGCGTTCGCTTTCCTGCGCGCGCTCCTCGGCCTGCAAGCGCTCCGTCAGGTCTTCGATCACCCCGAGGCGCGCGCGACGGCCGCCGAAGTCGAGGTTGAACGACGTGATCTTCACGGCGATCAGGTCGCCGTTCTTCTTGCGGTGGCGCCAGACACGCGCGCGGTAGTTCGACGGGTCGTCGAACGCGCGGTGCAGGTCCTCGACGTCTTCCTGCGGCCGGATCTGCTCGGCGCTCATCTTGAGGAACTCGTCGCGCGAAAAACCGTAGAGGCGCATGGCGGCCTCGTTCACCTCCAGGAAGGCGAGCGTCTTCGCGTCGACCACCCACATCGGATAGGGATGCACGTCGAACAGCGTGCGGTAGCGCTTCTCGCTGTCCTCGATCGCCTTTTGCGCCCGTGCGCGGTCGGTGATGTCCTTGCCGACGCCGTGGTAGCCACGGAAGGCCCCCTTCTCGTCGAAGAGCGGCTCGCCGCTGACCGAGAGATACCTCAGCTCACCGGCCTTGTTGTGCTTGAGGAAGACGAAGTCGGAAAACGACTCGTGGCGTGTCAGCTTCGCGCGGTGCTGCTCCCAGGCCTTGTCGGGCAGCGCGCCCAGCCCGGGCAGCTGCCAGCGCGTGCTTCCGATGACGATGTCGGTGTCGTCGAGGTGCTCCATGTCGATGCCGGGCACTTCGACGAAGCGGAATTCGGTGTCCTGCACCCAGTACCAGTCGGAGCCCATTTCGATCAGCCGGCGGAAGCGCCGCTTGGCGTTGCGCTGCGAGCGCTTGATGGCCGTGATGTCGTCGAGCGTGAGGACCGTGCAGATCGCTGCGTCGTTCGCATCGCGCACCACCGCGCCGGCGGCGTGCGCCCACACGGTCGACCCATCCTTGTGCACGTACCGGCGCTCGGTGATGCGCGCCTTCGCCTTGCCGGAGATCACCTGGGCGCGGAAGATCGCCGTCGCCTCCATGTCGTCGACGTGCACGACGTCGAGGTGCGTCTTCTGGAGGAGTTCCTCCTCGGCGTAGCCGAGCAGGCGGCAGAACGCGGCGTTGGCGCGCAGGAAGCGCCCGCCAATCGAAAAGAGGGCAAGGGCTACGCCGCTGTGTTCGTACAGGGCCGAAAAGGCTGCTCCGCCGCCGATGGCGGCATCGACTTCCGCGTTCTCATTCGATGCCATGGATTTCGCCTTTCGCGGCGCGATCATGACACAGGAACTGCCAGCAAACGGTAAAAAGCGGGCCGTCCCCGGCAAGGAGGAGGCGGCCCGCTGTCGTCGGCACCGGCGGCTAGTCGGCCTGCTTGCGCAGGAAAGCCGGGATGTCGTACTTGTCGACGCCGCTTTGCTGCAGCGCCTCGACCGTGGAGGCGCGATTGCGCCGGATGACGGCCGGCACCGAGTCGAGCTGCTGGTAGTCGACCGGGCCGGCCGGCAGGTTGTCCGTGCCGGTCTTCTGCGCCTGTGCCGGCACGTTGTTCAGCACGAGCTGCGGCTTCTGCTGCCGCGCCGCGCTCGCCATGCCGAGGCCCGTGGCCACCACCGTGACGCGCAGCTGGTCGGCGAGGTTGTCGTCGTACACGCCGCCGTAGATGATGGTCGCGTCCTCCGCGGCGAAGGTGCGGATGATGTTCATCACCTCCTTCGTCTCGCGCAGCTTGAGGCTCGACTTCGAGGCGGTGATGTTGACCAGCACCCCGCGCGCGCCGGCCAGGTTCACGCCCTCGAGCAGCGGGCAGGCAATCGCCTGCTCGGCCGCGATGCGCGCCCGGTCGATGCCGCTCGCCGCGGCCGAGCCCATCATGGCCATGCCCTGCTCCGACATCACGGTGCGCACGTCCTGGAAGTCCACGTTCACCAATCCAGGGTTGTTGATGATCTCGGCGATGCCGGCCACGGCGTTGTTCAGCACGTCGTCGGCCGCTTTGAACGCATCCTCCTGGGTCACGTCCTCGCCGAGCACCTCCTCCAGCTTGTCGTTCAGGATGACGATCAGCGAGTCGGTGTGCGGCGCGAGCTCTTCGAGGCCCTGCTCGGCGATCTTCATGCGCTTCGAGCCTTCGAAGGTGAAGGGCTTGGTGACCACCGCGACGGTGAGGATGCCGAGCCCGCGCGCCACCTCTGCGATCACCGGCGCCGCGCCGGTTCCGGTGCCGCCGCCCATGCCGGCGGTGATGAACACCATGTGGGCGCCGGCGACGGCTTCCTCGATGCGGTCGCGGTCCGACATCGCGGCATTGCGCGCCTCCTCCGGCTTCGCGCCCGCGCCGAGCCCGCTCGTGCCGAGCTGGATCTGGTTCTGCGCCTGGTTGCGCGACAGGACCTGCGCATCGGTGTTCACGGCGATGAACTCGACGCCCTGAACCCCCTGCTCGATCATGTGATTGACGGCGTTGCCGCCGGCGCCGCCGACGCCGATCACCTTGATGATCGGTCCCGCTACCTGACTATCGACTATTTCGAACATGTTGTTGTCTCCTTGCCTTTGTTTGAGCTTCTAAAAGTTGCGCTGAAACCACTCCCGCATGCGCCCCAGGACGGCGCCGACCGAGCCGCCCTGCTGCGCGAGCTTTCCCTGGCGCAATTGCGCCGCTCCTTCGAGTAACAGCCCGACCGCCGTCGCGTAGCGCGGCGCGCGCACGACCTCCGCGAGCCCGCCCGCATAGCGCGGCACGCCGGTGCGAACCGGCATGTGGAAGATCTCTTCGCCGAGCTCGACCATGCCGTGCATCACCGCCGAGCCGCCGGTGAGCACGATGCCGCTGGACAGGAGCTCCTCGAAGCCCGACTCGCGCAGCACCTGCTGCACCAGCGAATAGAGCTCCTCGACGCGCGGCTCGATCACCTCGGCGAGCGTCTGGCGCGACAGGCTGCGCGTGCCGCGCTCGCCGATGCCGGGCACCTCGAGCATCTGGTTCGGATCGGCCAGCTGGCGCAGCGCCACGCCGTGGCGCACCTTGATCGACTCGGCGTCGGCGGTCGGCGTGCGCAGCGCCATGGCGATGTCGTTGGTGATCTGGTCGCCGGCAATCGGCACCACCGCGGTATGCCGGATCGCGCCATGGGTGAACACCGCGATGTCGGTCGTGCCGCCGCCGATGTCGACCAGGCACACGCCAAGATCCTTCTCATCCTCCGACAGCACGGCTCGGGACGACGCCAGCGGTTGCAGGATCAGGTCCTTCACTTCGATGCCGCAGCGGCGCACGCACTTGATGATGTTCTGCGCCGCCGACACGGCGCCGGTGACGATGTGCACCTTCACTTCCAGGCGCACGCCGGACATGCCGATCGGCTCGCGCACGTCCTCCTGGCCGTCGATGATGAATTCCTGGCGCAGGACGTGGAGGATCTGCTGGTCGGTGGGAATGTTCACCGCCCGCGCGGTCTCGAGCGCGCGGTCGACGTCGAGCGGCCCGACCTCGCGGTCCTTCACCGCCACCATGCCGGTGGAGTTGAAGCTGCGGATATGGCTGCCGGCAATGCCAACGTAGGCGTGGCCGATCTTGCAATCGGCCATCAGCTCCGCCTCCTCCAGCGCGCGCTGGATGGCCGTGACGGTGGCCTCGATGTTCACCACCACGCCCTTCTTCAGGCCCTTCGACTCGTGCGATCCCATGCCGAGGATCTCGAGGGTGCCGTCGGGTCCGAGCTCGGCGACGAGGCACGCCACCTTGGACGTGCCGATGTCGAGCGCGACGACGAGATTTTTGTTTTCTTTTGGCATCAGCCTCTCGTTCTCACGGCAAACCCGTTCGGGTAACGCAGGTCGACCACATCCGCGCGGACGTTCCCGCTGCGCGCATAGGCCTCGACGAAGCGCGCCAGGCGCTCGTCGGCGGCATCGGCATCCCGGCCGAGCGTGATCTGCAGGCCGTTCGCCAGGCGAAGCTGCCAGCCGTGGCGCGGCGAAAGCACGATGCGCTCGAGCGGGCTGCCGAGCGGCGCGAGGGCCTGCCTGAAGCGGGCGTAGCGCCGGGTGATCTCGGCTTCGCTGCCCGGCGGCCCGATGAAAAGGGGGAGCTCGCCGTCGTCGCTCGCAGCGGCGAAGCGCTCGCCCTGCGTATTGACGAGCCCCTCGCTTCCCCAGCGCGCGAAGGCGACGTGCTCCTCGATAGCCACTTCCAGCCGGTCCGGCCAGACGCGCCGCACCGAGGCGCGCCGCACCCAGGGCACCTGCTCCGCGGCAGCGCGAACCTCATCGATGCGCGCCGCGAAGAAATTGCCGGCCGCGTAGTGCGCCAGCACGGCCTGCAGGTCCGGCCGCGAGACATGCTCGAGCGGCGTGCTGACCTGCACCACGCGCACCGGGAAAAGCGACGAACGCAGCAGCCAGTTTGCGCCGGCGAGCGCGCAGGCCAGCGCGGTGATGCCGACGAGGAAACCGGCGGCCGCGTTCAGGAGGCGCGGGTTATCCCACATGCGCGCCGTCCAAAATCTTCACGCACAGGTCCTCGTAGGAAAGCCCGACCGCCTTCGCCGCCATCGGCACGAGCGAGTGGTCCGTCATGCCGGGCGCGGTGTTGACTTCGAGCAGGAACGGCCGCCCCTGGCGGTTCAGCATCAGGTCGACGCGTCCCCAGCCCTGGCAGCCGAGCGTGCGGAACGCCTTGAGGCAGAGCGCCTGGATCTCGGCCTCCTTCTTCGGCGCGAGGCCGGAAGGAATCAGGTAGCGCGTATCGTCCGAAACGTACTTCGCCTGGTAATCGTAGAACTCGCGCGGCGTCTCGAGCTTGATGATGGGCAGCACCTGCTCGCCGAGGATGCCGACCGTCAGCTCGGTGCCTTCGATGAACTTCTCGGCGATCACCACGCGGTCGTAGTTCGCCGCCAGCGCGTACGCCTCGTCGAGATCGCCCGCCTTGCGCACTTTCGACATGCCGATGGAGGAGCCTTCGCTCGCCGGCTTCACCATGAGCGGCACGCCGAGCTTGCGCGCGACGGCGCGCAGGTCCGTGTTTTCCTCGAGCAGCGCGTAAGGCGGCGTCGGCAGCTTTTCCGACTGCCAGATGCGCTTCGTGCGCAGCTTGTCCATGGCGAGCGCCGAGGCGAGCACGCCGCTGCCCGTATACGGGATGCCGAGCCACTCGAGGATGCCCTGCACCGTACCGTCCTCGCCGAATCGGCCGTGGAGAGCGATGAACACGCGCTCGAAGCGCTCCTTCTCGAGCGCCGCGAAATCGCGCTCCTTGGGGTCGAAGGCGTGCGCGTCGACGCCGCGCGAGCGCAGCGCCTTCAGCACCATGCCGCCGCTCTTCAGCGATACCTCACGCTCCGCCGACTTGCCTCCCAGCAGCACGGCGACCTTGCCGAAATTCATGCCGCCTCTCCTACGATCCTGACTTCCGTTTGCAGCACCACGCCCTGCATCTGGTAGACGATCCGCTGCACGTGCTGGATCAGCCACTCGATGTCGGACGCCTTCGCCGCGCCCTGCGGGTTGACGATGAAGTTGGCGTGCTTCTCCGACACGCGCGCGCCGCCGCGGCCGAAGCCTTTGAGGCCGCACGCCTCGATCAGGCGCGCGGCATGGTCGCGCGGCGGATTGCGGAACACGCTGCCCGCGTTCGGCAGCTGCAGCGGCTGCGTGGCGATGCGGCGCGTGAGGAGCTCCTTCATGACGCCACGCGAGCTCTCGCCGTCGCCCGGCTCGAGGCGAAACCATGCCGCGGCGAACCACTCCTCGCGCTCGGGCTTCGGCACACAATGGCGGTAGCCGATCTCGAACTCGTCCTTGGCGCGCATCACGAGCCGGCCGGCGCGGTCGATGGTCACGGCTCGCTCGACGATGTCCCAGGTCTCGCCGCCGTAGCAGCCGGCGTTCATGGCCAGGGCGCCGCCCACGCACCCCGGGATGCCGGCGAGGAACTCCGCGCCTTCCATGTCGTGCAGCGCGGCGAGCCGCGCCACCTTCGGGCTGGCGACACCCGCTTCGGCGTAGATCAGGCCGCTGTCCATGCGCGGCCGCAGCCGCGGCGCGTGCGTCATGACCACCGTGCCGCGGAAGCCGCCGTCGCGCACGAGAAGGTTCGAGCCGAGGCCGACGAACAGCAACGGCTCCTCGCCCGGCAGCTGGCGCAGGAAACCGCCGAGGTCGTCGAGGTCGACCGGGACGTAGAACCGGTCCGCCGCGCCCCCCGCGCGCCAGCTGACGTGGCGGCTCATGGGCTCGTCGCGCCTTAGTTCGCCTCGTAGTGCCTGGAAGTGGAGCGTCTCGGCCATGTTCATGTGAGCTGGGCGGGCACGTTGCCGATCGAGCCGGCACCCATCGTGAGCACCACGTCGCCGTCGCGCGCGACGCGCTGGATGGCCTGCGGCATCTCCGCGATGTCCTCGACGAACACCGGCTCGACCTTGCCGGCGACGCGCACGGCGCGGGCGAGCGAGCGGCCGTCGGCGGCGACGATCGGTGCTTCGCCCGCCGGATACACGTCCGCGAGCAGGACCACGTCGGCGGTGGAGAGCACTTTCACGAAGTCCTCGAACAGGTCGCGCGTGCGCGTGTAGCGATGCGGCTGGAAGGCGAGCACGAGGCGCCGGCCGTCGAATGCCCCGCGCGCAGCCTGCAGCGTCGCCGCCATCTCGGCCGGGTGATGACCGTAGTCGTCGATCAGCGTGAAAGCGCCGCCGCCTTCCAGCTTCACTTCGCCATAGCTCTGGAAACGGCGGCCGACGCCTCGGAATTCGGCGAGCGCCTTGAGGATGGCCGCGTCCTCCACGCCGAGCTCGTCGGCCACGGCGACGGCGGCGAGCGCGTTCAGCACGTTGTGGCGTCCCGGCAGGTTGAGCACCACGTCGAGCGCGCGGCCCGAGCGGCGCTCCGCGCGGAACTTCATGCGGCCGCCGGCGTGCACGATATCGGTCGCGCGGAAGTTGCAATCGGGCTGCATGCCGTAGGTCACCACCGGCTTCGACACCATCGGCAGGATGTCGCGCACGTTCGCGTCGTCCACGCACAGGATCGCCGCGCCGTAGAAAGGCAGGTTCTGCAGGAACTGGATGAATGCCTGCTTCAGGCGCGGGAACTCCTGGCCGTACGTATCCATGTGGTCCGCGTCGATGTTGGTAACCACCGCGATGATCGGCTGCAGGTGCAGGAACGACGCGTCGGATTCGTCGGCCTCGACCACGATGCAGTCGCCGCTGCCCAAGCGTGCGTTGCTGCCCGCGGCATTGAGGCGCCCGCCGATCACGAACGTCGGGTCCATCCCGCCTTCGGCGAGCACGCTCGCCACGAGGCTCGTCGTGGTGGTCTTGCCGTGCGTCCCGGCGATCGCCACGCCCTGCTTGAGCCGCATCAGCTCCGCGAGCATGAGCGCGCGCGGCACGATCGGGATGCGGCTCTTCCGCGCCGCGACCACTTCCGGGTTGTCGGCCTGCACCGCGGTCGAGACGACGACCGCGTCGGCGCCCTGCGCCTGGTCCGCCTTGTGCCCGATGCTGACCTTCACGCCGAGCGCCGAAAGGCGGCGCGTCGCCGCGTTGGCGGACACGTCCGAGCCGCTCACCGAGTAGCCGAGGTTGGCCAGCACCTCCGCGATGCCGGACATGCCTGCGCCGCCGATGCCGACGAAATGGATGCGCCGGACCTTGTGCTTCATTTCGCCAGCTCCATGCAGCGCTGCGCGACTACTCGCGCTGCATCCGGCTTGCCGAGCGCGCGCGCCTTGCGCGCCATGTCGAGGAGCTTCGGGCGGTCGAGGCCGCCGATGACGCAAGCGAGGCGCTCCGGCGTCATTTGCTTTTGCGGCAGCAGGATCGCCGCGCCCTGGTCGGCCAGAAATCGTGCATTCGCGGTCTGGTGGTCATCCACGGCGAACGGGAACGGCACGAGCACGCTCGCCAGGCCGCCGGCGGAGAGCTCGGCGATGGTCATCGCGCCGGCACGGCAGACGACAAGGTCCGCCGCCGCATAGCGGGCGGCCATGTCGTCGATGAAGGCGACGAGCTCGCCCTGCACGCCCGCTTCGGCATAGTGCTTGCGCAAGGCATCCAGATGCTTTTCGCCCGCCTGGTGCACGACGAGCGGCCGAGGATCGAGCAGAGCCAGGGCGCGCGGCACGTTTTCGTTCAGCGCCTGAGCGCCGAGGCTGCCGCCGACGACGAGGATACGCAACGGTCCCCGGCGGTCGCGGAAGCGTTCCTCAGGCGCCACTAGTGAAGCTATGTCCGCGCGCACCGGGTTGCCGGTCCATTCGGCTTTCGGCAGCGCCTTCGGAAACGCGACCATCACCTTATCGGACACGCCGGCGAGCACGCGATTCGCCACGCCGGCGACGGCGTTCTGCTCGTGCAGCGCGAGCGGGCGGCCGAGGAGCGAGGCCATCATGCCGCCGGGGAAGGCGACGTAGCCGCCCAGGCCGAGCACCACGTCGGGCCGGATGCGCCGGATGTGTCGCGCGCTCTCCCAGAACGAATAGAGCAGGTTTGCCGGGAGAAGCAGCTTCTGCATGAGCCCCTTGCCGCGCGCGGCCTTGGCTCGGATCCACGCCGTCGAATATCCGTGGCGCGGCACGAGGCGTTCCTCCATGCCGCCGCGCGCCCCCATCCAGACGATCCGCCACCCGGCGGCGCGCGCCTGCTCGGCGACCGCGAGCCCGGGAAAGATGTGGCCGCCGGTGCCGCCCGCCATGATGAGGAGCGTGCGGCTCACGCGTGCAATCCTCTCGCCAGTTGGCGATTTTCCCAGTCGATGCGCAGCAGGATGGCCAGCGCCACGAAATTGACGATCAGGCCCGAGCCGCCGTAGCTCATGAGCGGCAACGTCAGGCCTTTGGTCGGCAGCAGCCCCATGTTCACACCCATGTTGATGAAGGCCTGGAAGCCGAGCCAGATGCCGATGCCCTGCGCGACCAGCGCGCCGAAATGGCGCTCGCGCTGCGTCGCCTGGCGCGCGATGGCGAAGGCGCGCGCCACGATCCAGGCGAAGAGCGCGATGACCACCGCCACGCCGAGGAAGCCGAGCTCCTCGCCGAGCACGGCGAGGAGGAAGTCGGTATGCGCCTCGGGCAGGTAGTGCAGCTTCTCGACGCTCGCGCCGAGGCCGACGCCGAGCCATTCGCCGCGGCCGAAGGCGATCAGCGCGTGCGAGAGCTGGTAGCCCCTGCCGAACGGGTCGGACCACGGATCCATGTAGCCGAAGATGCGCTGCATCCGGTAGGGCGACGAGAGCACGAGGCCGACGAAACCGACGGCGAGCATGCCCACGAGCGCGGCGAAATGCCGGCCGTTCATGCCGCCGAGGAACAGCACGCCGAACGCCGTGACGGCGATGACGACGAGCGCGCCGAAGTCGGGCTCGCGCAGCAGGAGCCACGACACGATCAGCATCACCGCCAGCATCGGCAGCAGGCCCTTCCTGAAGCTCTTCAGCACGCTGTGCTTGCGCACCGTGTAGTCCGCGGCGTACAGCACGGCGCCGAGCTTCATCAGCTCCGAGGGTTGCAGGCTGAAGAGCGGCAGCGCGATCCAGCGCTTGGCGCCGTTCACCTCGCGGCCCACGCCGGGGATCAGCACCACGACGAGAAGCGCCACGCCGGCGACGAAGAGCCAGGGCGCGAGCTGCTGCCAGACGCGCACCGGAAACAGGAACACGGTGAGCGCACAGGCAAAGGCCGCGCCGAGGTAAAGCGCATGCCGCGCGAGGAACCAGGCGGCGTTGTTGCCGGTATAGCGATTCGACTCCGCGGTGGCGATCGACGCGGAGTACACCATCACCAGGCCGGTCACCGCGAGCAGCAGCACCGCCCAGGCGAGCGAGCGGTCGTACTCGGCATCGGGCGCGTTGCGCGCAAAGACGAACGTCTGGCTCACTTGAGCCTCCGCACGGTCTCGGCGAATACGTCGCCGCGGTGCTTGTAGTCGCGGAACATGTCGAAGCTGGCGCAGGCCGGGGAGAGCAGCACCGCCTCGCCGGCGCGCGCCGTCCCGGCGGCAAGCCGCACCGCCTCTTCCAGTGTCGGACAGCGCTGCGTCGGCAATCCGGCGAGCGCCTTCTCGATCAGCGGCGCATCGCGTCCGATGAGGAGCGTGCGCACGGCGAACCGGCTCACCGGCTCGCGCAGCGGCGAGAAATCCTGGCCCTTGCCGTCGCCGCCGAGGATCAGCACCGTCTTGCGGCCGAGCCCGCGCAGCGCGGCGATGGTCGCGCCGACGTTGGTGCCCTTGGAATCGTCGTACCACTGCACGCCGTTCCATTCGCGCACCAGCTCGAGCCGGTGCGGCAAGCCGCGAAACGACTTGAGGCCGGCGGCGAGTTTCTCGCGCCGCACGCCGAGCGCGCGCACCAGCGCGCACGCCGCCAGCGCATTGGCGACGTTGTGCGCGCCGTGCACCGGCAGCTCCTGCACGCCGAGGATCGGCTGGCCGTCTTCGACCAGCGTGTTTTCCGACACCCCGAAGTCGCGTGCATCGAGGCCGAACGTGCTGATGCGGCGCCCGGGCTGCGCCATGGCCATCGAGGCCGGGTCGTCGCGATTGAGGACCTGCACGCCGTCGCCCCGGAAGACGCGCGCCTTGGCCGCACCGTATTCGCGCAGCCCGGCATAGCGGTCGAGATGGTCCTCGGTGAGGTTCAGCATCACCGCAGCGCGCGGGTCGAGCGACCACGTCGTCTCGAGCTGGTAGCTGGAAAGCTCCAGCACCCACGCGTCCGGCGATGACTTGAGCGCCGCTTCGAGCACCGGCGGCGAGATGTTGCCCGCGGCTTGCGCCCGGATGCCGGCGCTGCGGAGCAGATGCGCGGCGAGCGCCGTCACCGTGCTCTTGCCGTTCGTGCCGGTCACTGCAATGACGGGCACGCGGTTGTGCCAGGCGAAGAGCTCGACGTCGCCGAGCACCGGTATCGAGCGCTCGAGCGCCGCCGCGACGAGCGGCTGCTCGAGCGGCAGGCCCGGGCTGATGCAGACGAGATCGACGCCGTCCAGCAGGTTCGGCTCGAACGGGCCGAGGCGCAGCTCGCCCATGAAATCGCGCGCGCGCGGCGGCGCGGTGCGCGTATCGGCGACCCGTACGCGGGCGCCGTGGCGTTCTCCCCAGCGCGCGACGGAAGCTCCGGTGTCGCCCAGGCCGAGGACGAGCAGCCGCTTCCCGGCGAGGTCCGTGCGCGCCGGCCGGGGCAGAAGCTGGAATGCGGGCTCGCGCATCATCTCAGCTTCAGCGTGGAGAGCCCGAAGAGGACCAGCATCATGGTGATGATCCAGAAGCGCACCACCACCTGGCTCTCCTTCCAGCCCTCCAGCTCGTAGTGGTGGTGCAGCGGCGCCATGCGGAAGATGCGCTTGCCGCCGCTCCACTTGAAGTACAGCACCTGGATCATCACCGAGAGCGTCTCGGCGACGAACACGCCGCCCATGATGAAGAGCACGATCTCCTGCCGCACGACCACCGCGATGGTGCCGAGCGCGGCGCCGAGCGCGAGCGCGCCGACGTCGCCCATGAACACTTCCGCCGGGTAGGCGTTGAACCAGAGGAAGCCGAGGCCGGCGCCGGCGATCGCGCCGCAGATGACGGCGAGCTCGCCCGCGCCCGGGATGAACGGCAGGCCGAGGTACTTCGAGAAACCGGCGTGGCCGGCCACGTACGCGAAGATGCCGAGCGCGCTGCCGACGAGCACGGTGGGCATGATGGCGAGGCCGTCCAGGCCGTCGGTGAGGTTGACGGCGTTGGACGTGCCGACGATGACGAAAAACGTCAGCAGCACGAAGCCGATGGTGCCGAGCGGATAAGCGACGAACTTGAAGAACGGCACGATGAGCTGGTTGAGCGCCGGCTGGCTTTGCGCGAGCCAGGCGAGGTAGCACGCGGCGACCACGCCGATCAGCGACTGCCAGAAGAACTTGGCCTTGGCCGAAAGCCCTTTCGGGTTGCGGTACACCACCTTGCGGTAGTCGTCGGTCCAGCCGACGAGCCCGAAGGCGAGGGTGACGAGAAGCACGACCCACAGGAACTTGTTCGACAGATCGCCCCAGAGGAGCGTCGTCACGCAGATGGAGACGAGGATCAGCGCGCCGCCCATCGTCGGCGTGCCGGCCTTGGTGAGGTGCGAGCGCGGGCCGTCGTCGCGCACCGCCTGGCCGATCTTGTACGCGGTGAGCTTGCGGATCATGTAGGGCCCGAGCACGAGGGACACGGCGAGCGCCGTGAGGCAGGCCAGCACCGCGCGCAACGTGATGTAGCTGAACACGTTGAACACACGCGCGTCCTTGGCGAGCCATTGCGCGAGCTCGAGCAGCATCAATGCGCTCCTTCAGTTGTGCCGGTGAGAGCGGCCACGACGCGCTCCATCCGCATGAAGCGCGAACCCTTGACGAGCACGGTGCGGTCGCCGCTCGACGACATGAGCGCCCGCAGCAGCGCCTCCATCTCGGCGAAATGCTCGCCACCTTTGCCGAAACCTTCCACCGCATGCACGCTCGATTCGCCGGTCGCCAGCAGCCGGGAGAGGCCTTTTTCACGCGCGTAGGCGCCGATCTCTCGATGGAACGCCGGCCCCTGGGGACCGACTTCCCCCATGTCGCCGAGCACCAGCACGGTCGGCCCGGCGCACGAAGCGAGCACGTCGATGGCCGCACGCACCGAGTCCGGGTTCGCGTTATACGTATCGTCGATCACCGTCGCCCCGCTGCGCGCCTGCTTGACCTGCAGCCGGCCGGTGTACGGGCGGAACGCGGTGAGGCCGGCGCCGATCGCGGCGGCGGGCACGCCGGCCGCGTGCGCGCACGCGGCCGCGGCAAGCGCATTGCGTACGTTGTGCAGCCCGGGAATGGCGAGGATGGCAGCGGCCTCGCCGCCCGGCGTGCGCAGCCGCAGCTCGCTCGAGAGCTGCTTCAAGGTGTAGCGCGCGCTGACCGCGGCGGCGCCGAGGCCGAAGTCGACAATGCGGCGCTTGGCGGCTCGCTTGCGGAAGTACCCGGCATGGCCGTCGTCCGCGTTCACCACGGCCGTGCCGTCGGGCGGCAGCGCGTCGTACACGCTCGCGTTCTCCGCCGCCACTTCGTCGACCGAGTTCATGAACTCCAGGTGCTCGCGCTGCGCGTTGTTGACGAGCGCCACCGTCGGCGCGGCGATTCGCGCAAGGTAGGCGATTTCGCCGCGGTGGTTCATGCCGAGCTCGATCGCGCAGCAGCGATGCTCGGCCCGCATGCGAAGCAGCGTGAGCGGCACGCCGATGTCGTTGTTGAGGTTGCCGGCCGTCGCGAGCATCGCCGCCTCGCCCGCGTGCGTGCGCAGGATCGAGGCCAGCATTTCCTTCACCGTGGTCTTGCCGTTCGAGCCGGTGACGGCGACGAGGGCGGGCGAGAAGCGCGCGCGCCAGGTGCGCGCCAGGTCGCCGAGCGCCGTTTTCGTGTCCTCGACGATGATGACGGGCAGCGGATACTGGCCCTGGTAGCGCCGGTCGACGAAGGCGCCGGCCGCGCCGCGAGAGTGCACGGCGGCAAGGAAGTCGTGACCGTCGAATCGCTCGCCGCGCAGCGCGACGAAGAGCTCCCCCGCCTTGATCGCGCGGCTGTCGGTCGACACGCCCGAAAAGCGCGTGCCGTTGCCGCTCGTGCGGCCGCCGACGGCCTTCGCCGCTTCGGAAAGGGTCATCATGCGCCGCGCCCCTTGACCGCTTCGCGGGCCACCGCCTGGTCGGAGAACGGGAAGCGCCGCCCGGCGATCTCCTGGTAGCTCTCGTGGCCCTTGCCGGCGATCAGCACCACGTCCTCGCGCGCCGCCTCGCGCACGGCGGTCTCGATCGCCCGGCGGCGATCGACCTCGCGTTGCGCCTCGCCGCTCACGCCGGTGGCGACGGCCTCGATGATGTGCGCCGGATCTTCGCTGCGCGGATTGTCGGAGGTGATCAACACGCGGTCGGCGAGGCGCGAGGCGGCCGCGCCCATCAGCGGGCGCTTGGCCGGATCGCGATCCCCGCCCGCGCCGAACACCACCGCCAGCCTGCCGCCGCGCTGGCGCGCGACCGGGCGCAGCGCGTCCAGTACTTTCTCGAGCGCATCGGGCGTGTGCGCATAGTCGACGATCACGAGGGGACCGTCGGCCACCTTCTCCATCCGCCCGGGCACCGGCGGCAGGTCGGCCGCGAGCGCGACCGCCTCGGGAAAAGGCACGCCGTAGGCGACGAGGCAGCCGACGACGCCCAGCACGTTGGACAGGTTGAAGCGACCGACCTGCCGAGTGAAGAGCTTTGCACGGCCCCACGGTGACGACAGCGCGAGCGCCTCGTCCAGGCTCAGCACTTCATCGGTCCCGGACGCCGCCCGCAGCGTATAGCCGATCGTGCGCAGCTGCCCGCGCAGGCGCGAGGCGAGCCGCGCGCCCATGGCGTCGTCGAGGTTGAGCACCGCGGTCTGCAGGCCCGGCATGGCGAAGAGGCGGGCCTTCGCCTCGGCGTACGCTTCCATCGTGCCGTGGTAGTCGAGGTGGTCCTGCGAAAGATTGGTGAAGAGAGCGCAGGCGAATCGCACGCCGCTCACGCGGCCCTGCACCAGGCCGTGCGAGGAGACTTCCATGGCCACCGCGCGCGCGCGCTCGTCGCGAAAGCGTGCGAGCCGCGCCTGCAGCTCGAGCGCGTCCGGCGTCGTGTTGCCGACGTCGTCCAGCGCGCCCGGATACCCGCTGCCGAGCGTGCCGATCACCGCGCTCTTCGCGCCGGCGCGCGACAGCGCCGCGGCGATCCACTGGCTGCAGGAGGTCTTGCCGTTCGTGCCGGTGACGCCGCACATCCAGAGCGCATGCGACGGATTCCCGTGGAACTCGCCGGCGATCGCGCTCGCGCGCTGCTTGAGCTCCGGCACCGGCATGTTCGGCACCCGCCACTGACCGCGCCAGTCGAAGCCCGCCGGCTCCCACACCACGGCGGCCGCGCCGCGATGCACGGCATCGCCGATGAAGCCGCGGCCGTCGGCCTTCTCGCCGGGATAGGCGAAGAACGCCGCGCCGGGCGCGGCGCGGCGGCTGTCGGACACGAGCCGCTCGATCATCGCCCCCTGGGCGGCAAGGCGCTCGAAGATCTCCATGCTTCGCTCACGTGCTTTCCCTCGCTTCCTCTGCCGCCGGCGTGTCGAGCGGCTCGAGCGGCGCGTCGTGCGGCACGCCGAGGAGCCGTAGCGCGCCCTGCATCACCTGCGCGAACACCGGCGCCGCGACCGAGCCGCCGTAGTAGTCGTGCCCGCCGGGTTCGTCTATCGCGACCGCGATCACGAGGCGAGGTGCCGACACCGGCGCGAGTCCGACGAACGAGGCCAAATATTTGTCCGCCGCGTAGCCACCGTTCTCCTGCTTGTGCGCGGTTCCGGTCTTGCCGGCCACGCGCCATCCCATGATGCGTGCCCGCGGCCCCGTCCCGCCCGGCTGCACCGCGGTCTCGAGCATGGCGCGCACCGCGCGGGCCGTTTCCGTGGAGATCAGCTTCTCGCCGCTCGCCGGGCTCGCGCTTTTGACCAGCGTGAGCGGCACCAATTCCCCATCGGTGGCGAAAATGCTGTAGGCCCGCGCGAGTTGGATCAGGCTGAGCGAGATGCCGTGGCCGTACGCCATGGTCGCCTGCTCGACCGGCTTCCAGGTCTTGTAGGGCCGCAGGCGCCCGGCCGCCGCGCCCGGAAAGCCGAGGCTCGGCGCCGCGCCGAATCCGACCCGCTGGAAAAGGCCGTACATCGATTCGCGCGGCAGGGCGAGCGCGAGCTTGGCGGCGCCGACGTTCGATGACTTCTGGATGATCTGGGCGACGGTGAGCGCGGCCGCCGGATGCACGTCGCGGATCGTGTAGTGGGCCATCGTCATGCGTCCCGGCGCCGTCGCCACGACCGTCTGCGGCGTCACCTTGCCGCTTTCGAGCGCCAGCGCCACCGTGAACGGCTTCAGGGTCGAGCCCGGCTCGAAAAGATCGGTGATCACGCGGTTCCTGAGCTGCGCGCCGGTAAGCCGCGTGCGGTTGTTCGGGTTGAATGAAGGGACGTTAGCGAGCGCCAGCACTTCGCCCGTCCGGATGTCGATCGCGATCAGGCTGCCGGCCTTGGCGTGGTGATGCTCGACCGCGGTCTTCAACGCGCTGTATGCGAGGCTCTGGATCTTGCTGTCGATCGAGAGCACGATGTCCTTGCCGTCCTGGGCGACGCGGATCGACTGCACGTCTTCGACGACGCGTCCCAGCCGGTCCTTGATCACGCGCCGGCTGCCGGCGCGTCCGCCGAGCGTGTCCTGGTGCGCGAGCTCGATGCCCTCCTGGCCGCTGTCGTCGACGCCGGTGAAGCCGATGATGTGCGCGGTAACTTCGCCGGCCGGGTAGTAACGGCGATATTCCGGGCTCTCGTAGATGCCGGCCAGCCGCAGGCGCGCGATGGCCTCGGCGGTCTCGGGCGGCACCTGCCGCTTGAGATACACGAAGTCGCGGCTGGCGGCGGCGAGCTTCTTGTCCAGCTCCCGCTCGCTCATCGCGAGCAGCGTGGCGAGCTTGCGTTTGTCGGCGGCCTTGAACGCGACGTCCGACGGGATCGCCCAGATCGACTTGACCGGCGTCGACACGGCGAGCGCCTCGCCATTGCGATCGAGTATGCGGCCGCGCGTGGCGGGTATGTCGAGCACGCGTGAATAGCGCGCGTCGCCGCGCTCCTGCAGGAAGTCGGTCTTCATCGCCTGCAGGTACAGCGCTCGCGCGAGCAGGGCGCCGAAGGCGACCAGGAGGGCGAACAGCACGAAGCGCGCACGCCACACCGGCAGGCGCACGAGACCCTGCGCCGCTGCGCCGACCGCGCTCGTCACCGTCCTGCGCCGATTACGCGCACCCGGCGCGGATCGGGCGCCCGCAAGCCGAGCGTGCCGAGCGCGATGCGTTCCACGCGCGAATGCAGCCCCCAGGTGCTCGCCTCGAGCTGTAACCGTCCGTACTCGACGTCGAGCTCGCGGGCGCGGCTGCGCTCGCGCTCGAGGTCCGAAAAGAGCTTCCTTGCCTTGTGCTGGGATGTGACGAGCCCGAGCGCGCAGGCGACGAGAACCGCGAGGAGGAGGAGGTTCAGTTTCGCCACCGCGCGCCGGGCTCGATTCGAGAGTTCGGTTGAAAAGTGCCCGCGGTGCGCGCCGCCACCCTGAGAATGGCACTGCGCGCCCGTGGGTTTCTTGTTGTTTCCGCAGCGGACGCGCGCACCGCGCGTCCGACAATCCTGAGCGCCGCTTCGGGCATTTCGCTGGCGCGCAGCGGCAGCCGCGCGGGCACATTCGGGCGGGAATGGCCCTGCAGGAAATGCTTCACCAGCCGGTCCTCCAGCGAGTGGAAGCTGATGACGGCGAGCCGCCCGCCCTCGGCGAGGTGCTGCACCGCCTGCGGCAGCATCATCTGCACTTCCTCAAGCTCCCGATTGACGTGAATCCGTAGAGCCTGAAAGGTGCGCGTCGCCGGGTCCTGGCCCGGCTCGCGTGAGCGGACCGCCTTTGCCACGAGATGGGCCAGTTGGCGGGTGCGCCGGAGGGGCTCGCGGCCGCGAGCAGCAACAATCGACGCTGCAATCTGTTTAGCAAACCGTTCTTCGCCATACTCGCGGATCACTTCCTGTAGTTGTTGTTGTTCTGCGCGCGCGAGGAAATCGGCCGCCGATTCCCCTGCCGTCGGATCCATGCGCATGTCGAGCGGCCCGTCGGCGCGGAACGAGAATCCGCGCTGCGGGTCGTCGAGCTGCGGCGAAGAGACGCCCAGGTCGAAGAGCATGCCGTCCACTTTCGTCTCGCCGAGCGCCGGGCCGAGCGCCGAGAACGGCACCCGGTGGAAGGTGAAGCGCGCGTCCGCGATGGCGCGCGCCGCCGCTTGTGCTTCGGGATCGCGATCGAAGGCGATGAGCCGGCCAGCGGGCCCGAGCCGCGCGAGGATCGCGCGGCTGTGCCCGCCGCGGCCGAAGGTGCCGTCCACGTACACGCCATCCGAGCGGATGGCGAGCGCGTCGAGCGCTTCGGCGAGGAGTACCGGCTCGTGCATCGTCGGCGCTCACAGGGAGAAGTTCTCCATGCCAGCAGGCGGCGCGCCCGCGCCGGAAAGCGCCTGGTCGAGCTTGGCCGCCCACACCCCGGAATCCCAGATCTCGAAATAGTGGCCCTGCCCGACCATCATGGCGTCGCGCTGCAGCTTGGCGTGCTGGCGCAGCGCGGGCGAAAGCAAGATGCGGCCGGAGCCGTCGGGCTCCACATGCTCCTCGAAGCCGAGAAGCAGCCGCTTCCACCAGCTCGCCTTGGGATCGAAGCTCGGGAAGGAGGCTACGCGCGCCCGAACCGGCTCCCATTCGGCGAGCGGATACATCAGCACGCACCCGTCAGGATGGGC
>Ga0070681_10000133_pt1 | contig 56389 bp, 51 predicted proteins | sample KBSC83BmetaG_FD_65650 | JGI IMG/M metagenome (GOLD analysis project Ga0070681, IMG submission 65650) | Corn rhizosphere microbial communities from Kellogg Biological Station, Michigan, USA - KBS C8-3B metaG | ecosystem: Host-associated > Plants > Roots > Rhizosphere | place: USA: Michigan...
AGCGACGTGCCCTCGATCGCCACGTCATCACCGACGTAGAAAGGCGCAGACGCGCGGCTGGCGTCCGCTGCATCCAGCGCGCGCATGCGGTCGCGCTGCGCATCCTTGTCGGCCTTGAGCTCGCGCAGGGTGGAGAACAACCGCAGTTGTTCGCGCTCGTAGTCGTCGGGCTTTTTCTGCTCCGGGTCGTCTTCGGCCTTCAGCGTGGCGGCCCTCGAAACCACGCCGTTGCGGAAGATCATCCAGTCGTCACCCTGCAACCAGCTCAGGACCTCTCCGTCGGAGGAAAACTGCAAGCCGCTCTTGGGCGAGCCGTCGAGTGTGAGCTGGCGCGTGTTGCCGCCGGCCATGTCGCGCACGTACACGTCGTCGTGGCGGAGGAACGCGGCGTGCGCGTGCGCGCGATCGAATACCGGATCGCCGTCGGCCTGCGCCAGTTGCGCATCGTCGAGTTTGGTGCCTGCCCCGCCCGCAGCGTCCACGCGATAGAGGTCGCGGATTTCCGAACCCGCGCGCTTCAGCTGGTAGTACACGCTGCGCGAATCCACGCTCCAGTAGGGCGTTTCCACCGGCGGTCCGATCCAGTCCGGATCGGCCATGATCTGCGCCAGCGTGATGGCTCCCGATGAAGATGCGGCAAGCGCGCCGTCCCGCGGTGCGGCGCGCGCGGCCGCAACTACGAGCATGAAAGCCAGGCCGGCGATGGCGGTGCGGTGCATGGGGGGCTCCGGGCAAAAAACGCAGGATATCCGGCCGAGTGCGGGCGGCAACGGGCCGGAAGTCGTGATTCCCTCGTCGTTCCGGCCTCCGCGTAGCGGCGATCCGGAATCCGGCTTTCCCGGCAAAGCTGGACTCCGGGTTCCGCCGCAATGACGCCGCGGCGGCCCCGGAACGGCGAGTTGTTGTTACCCTTCCCGAATTCCGAGTCCCGAATCCCCATGCTCGATTGCATCGAACGCCAGACCGCGCCCAACCCGACCCACAGCATCATCTGGCTGCACGGCCTCGGTGCCGACGGCAACGATTTCGCGCCGATCGTGCCGCAGCTGGTGCACTCGGACTGGCCGCCGCTGCGGTTCGTGTTCCCGCACGCGCCGGTGCGGCCTGTCACCGTCAACAACGGCATGCTGATGCGTGCCTGGTACGACATTGCCGGCTTCGACTTGTCGCAGCGGCAGGACGAAGCCGGCGTGCGTGCGTCGGTCGCGCAGGTCGAGCAACTGATCGCGCGGGAAGCGGGGCGTGGAGTGCCTTCGGAGCGCGTGATCCTCGCCGGCTTTTCGCAGGGTGGCGCGGTCGCGTTGGCGACGGGGTTGCGGCATGCCGAACGCCTGGGCGGCGCCATCGCGCTTTCGACCTACCTGCCGATCGCGGAAATCAGCGCGGCGGAACGCCATTCCGCCAACGCGCGACTTCCGGTCTTCATGGCGCACGGCAGCTTCGACCCGGTGGTGCCGTTGCGGCTGGGAGAGATCTCGCGCGAAACGTTGCGCGGCTTCGGCCATCCGCTCGAATGGCACACCTATCCGATGGCGCACCAGGTTTGCCCGCAGGAAATCTACGATCTTGCCGACTGGCTCACGGAGCGTTTCGTGGGCTGACGCGGCATACTGCGCCCGGGAGAAGGGGACATGCCCGAACGCGCAAACGAAGCACGTGGCGAAACCGTGGCGCTGCCGCAGTTCTGCGGCCTGCCGGCGGTGTTCGCCCTGATCGTGGTCGCCGAACTGGTGGTCGTGATCGCCGCGCTGGTCCCCGACTCGGGCATGAGCTTTCGCGCTTTCTCCACGGCCTCCGCGTTCGCGGTGTGGCTGGGCCTGCTGTGCGCGCTGATGCTGTGCAAACTCGCGCCGCTGCTGGCGCGCTGGCCGACGCGTACCGGTTACATGCTTACCTGCATCGCGCTGGTCACGATCGTGGCCATCGCCAGCGCGCTGGTTGCGTGGCTCGACCACGAACTGGGACTGGGATTGACGCCCTTTTCGTTCGCGCGGTTCGTGCTGGGCAACGCCGCATTGGCCGCGCTGCTGGGCGCGGCGCTGTTGCGTTACTTCTACGTGCTGGCCGAATGGCGCGCGCGGCTGGCCGCGGTGGCGCGCGCGCAGTTCGAGGCCCTGCAGGCGCGCATCCGCCCGCACTTCCTGTTCAACAGCATGAACACGGTCGCCGCGCTGGTGCGCGTGGATCCCGCCGCGGCCGAGCGCACGGTGGAGGACCTGACCGAACTGTTCCGCGCAGCGCTGGGCGAAGACCAGCGCACCAGTACGCTGGGTGAGGAATTGGCGCTGGCCGATCGCTATCTCGCCATCGAACAACTGCGCCTGGGGGATCGATTGCGCGTGGAACGCGATCTGGACGACCTGCCGTTGTCGCTCGAGGTACCGCCCCTGCTGTTGCAGCCACTGGTGGAAAACGCGGTGTACCACGGCATCCAGCCGTTGCGCGGAGGCGGAGTGGTGTGCATCCGCGGCAGGCGCGGCAACGGCGCCGTCGAAATCGAAATCGACAACCCCGTTTCCGACGACGCGGCGGTGAAACGCAACGGCCACGCGCAGGACAACGTGCGCCGCCGCATCGCCTATCATTTCGGCGGACGGGCGAGCCTCGAAACATCGATCGCGGACGGCCGCTATCGCGCGGTCGTGCGCCTGCCCGAGACCAGCCTCCCATGACATGCGCATCCTGATCGCAGACGACGAACCGCTGGCGCGCACGCGGCTTTCCGCGCTGCTCGCCGAGTGCGGGGACGTGGAAGTGGTCGGCAGCGTCGGCGACGGCGAAGCAGCGCTCGGCGCCTGTATTTCACTGAAGCCCGACGTGCTGCTGGCCGACATCGCCATGCCCGGCATGGACGGCCTGGCGCTGGCGCGCCGGCTGCAATCGCTGCCGCAACCGCCGCAACTGGTGTTCTGCACCGCGTACGACGCGCACGCGCTCAGCGCCTACGAGTTGCGCGCCGCGGATTACCTGTTGAAGCCGGTGCGCATCGATCGCCTGCGCGAGGCCCTGGCTCGCGCGCAAGCGCTGCGTTCGCGCACGCACGCGGCGCCACGTGAAACGCTGACCGCACGCGTGCGCGGCACGGTGTTGCGAATCCCGCTGGAAGACGTGTTCTATCTCACCGCCGACGAAAAATACGTGTCCGTGCACCGCGAGGGCGACAGCGTGCTGCTCGAGGATTCGCTCAAGAGCATCGAGGCCGCGTTTCCGCAGCGCTTCGTGCGCATCCACCGCAACTGCCTGGTGAACGCCGCGCGGCTGCTGGGCCTGCAGCGCGACGCGCAGGGCGAAATTCACGCGTTGATAGCGGGGACGCCCGATGCGCCGGAGATCAGCCGGCGCAACCTGCCGGCGGTGAGGAAGTGGTTGAAGGGTGACTAGCGGGTTGTGGGTGGCGGGTCGAAACATGCGATGCTTGACCACTTGCCACTTGCCACTTACCACTTCACTTGCCATTCGCATGTTTCTCCGCATCGCCACCCGAAAGAGCCCGCTCGCACTGTGGCAGGCCGAGCACGTCGCGGCGCGCTTGCGCGCGGCGCATCCTGGGTCGAGGGTGGAACTGGTGCCGCTGTCCACGCGCGGCGACGAGGTACTGGATCGATCGCTCAACGCGATAGGCGGCAAGGGCCTGTTCCTCAAGGAACTGGAGATCGCGCTGGCCAATGACGAGGCCGACATCGCCGTGCATTCGCTGAAGGACATGCCGGCTGCACTGGAGCCGGGCTTCGCGATCGGCGCGGTGCTCGAACGCGGCGACATGGCCGACGCCTTCGTCAGCAATGGGTTCGCTTCATTGCAGGATTTGCCGCAGGGCGCGCGCGTGGGCACGTCATCGCTGCGCCGCGCGGCGCAGGTGCGCGCGGTGCGTCCCGATCTGGAGATCGCCGACCTGCGCGGCAATGTCGGCACGCGGCTGTCGAAACTCGATGCGGGCGATTACGCGGCGATCGTGCTGGCGGCCGCGGGTTTGCAGCGACTGGGCTTGACGCAGCGCATCCGCGCGCGTCTCGCGCCGCCCGGCTGGTTGCCCGCGCCGGGCCAGGGCGCGATCGCTGTGGAAACGCGCGCGGACGATGCCCGTATCACCGAATTCATTTCCACATTGGACGATGCGCGGGCGCGCCGCACCACTGCCGCGGAACGCGCGCTCAATGCCGCGTTGGGTGGCGACTGCACGCTGCCGCTGGGAGCGTGGTGCGCGCCCGAAGGCGGTGCCTTGCATCTGTACGGATTGCTGGGCGACGCGCGCGACGGCCACGTAGTGCGTGCGGACGCGCGCGGCGAGGATCCGCGCAAGCTGGGCGGCGACGTCGCGCGCGCGCTGCGCGACCAGGGCGGCGAGGCGCTGCTGAAGAAGCGGGAAGCCGGAAGCCGGGAACCGGAAGCCGGAGAGCAGGAACATTAGCTTTCCGGTTGTCTCTTCCCGGCTACCGGCTCACTTGCCGGTGAAGTTGTACACCAGATTGGTCGTGAACAACTGGTCCGAGTGCTGCGTGCCGGGCGTGATGCTGCTGTTGTAGCGCGTCTGGTAACCGACCTTCAGCGCCAGCGCCTTGGTCATGCTGACCGCCAGCGCGGCGTCGTTCTGGTAGAACTTGTTCTGCGCGCCGGCTTCGGCCAGCATCGTGTCTTCGAACTGGGTATTGTCGGTGATGCGCCGCTTGTAGTTCACCAGGCCACGGCCGATCGCCTCGTTCTCGGCGTCCGGATGCACCTGCGTCACCGTCGGCGGCGTGGTGGTCGCGTCGACCACGGTGTAATCTTGCGGACGGTAACGCTTGTAGCCTGGGCCGACCTCGAACGACAGCTCGTTGCGCGAATCCTTCAGCGCGATGTAGCCGAAGCCGAGCGATGCCACCTGCTCCCAGCGATTGGCGGCGAAATCGTCGTGGTCGTAGCGCAACGCGCCCACCACGTAGCTGCGCGGATTGAACTTGTAGCCCGTGGAAGCGCCGGCTTCCAGGCGATTGGCGGTGGTGTCGTAGCTGGTCGCGTAGCCGGTGGTCACGCCGTCCACCACGGTCGGCGTCTTCACCTCGCCCTTCGCGCGCAACGCGCTCAGGAAGAAGTCGTCCTTCCAGGTATCGTCCTGGTAGCCGAGTTTCAACTTGGCGTCCAGGTTTTCCGAATGCGTGTTGCCGCGCGCGGCGGCGAACCCCAGTTCACCGCTGCCCGACCACGCCTGCGGCGACGTGTCGGAATCCTGCGCGCCATTTTCGGCGGCCTGCGCAAGGAGCGGCAGCGCCAGCGCGGCCATTGCGATAACCAGCGTGTGGCGGATGGGTGGCATCTGGCCTCCTCCATGTTCTTGTCACGAAAACTTTTTGACAGGAGGAGGACGCGAAAGTTCGCCGGGGAATCCCGAAACGTTCCTGAGGCGCGCCGTTATTTGAAGGTGCGGCCATTGAGGGCCGCTTTTTGATCTTCGCGACCAGGGGCGATCGCAAAAAATGACGCGACAGCGTGCCTGGCCTGCGCGAAGAACAGCCAGCGTTCGACGAACAGGCCGGCGATGCACGACACCGCCGCGGCGGTCGCGCACCCGCGCTGCGCAACGGGCCGGACCAGCGCCGCGACCAGCAGCAGCGCGGGCGCGACGAAGAAAAGAGTCAGGGCCAGGCCGCGCAACCTGCGCGCGTGCTTGCGCGCCAGCACGAATGCCATTTCGCGCGTGAGGTATGTTTCCTCGGTGCTCGGCCCGTCGAAAGCCCGTACCGCGCCGATTCGATCCAGGCCGGTCGCGTGGCCGGTATCGTTGCCGCGCAGCAGGTCGATGCGTTTCCAGTAGCCGAGTTTCAGGCCCGCCGCGGTCATCGCGACGAGCAGCAGTCCCAGCGCAAACGGAAATGCCAGCAGGCCGGGGTTGAACGCGAGATACGCCCACAGCCACAAACCGCCGGACCACAGGCCGAGCAGGAGGTAGGAAGGCAACACGCGCGCATCGCGCCAGGCGGCGATCGGTTTCAGCGAGGTATAGATGCGCGCGGTGCAGAACAGCGTGGCCAGCGCGCACGCGCACAGCAGCGCAGCGGCGATGCGCGTCGGGATGAACCGATGCTCGCCGCGCACGAGTCCCGCCACCGCGAACATCGGCAGATACGTGGCCATCGATGCCAGTCCTTCGCGCGACAGCCATGAGGAATCCCATTGCGAGAACGCGCGCCACGCGCGCGCGGGCCGGCCGAGGTGCAGCGTGGAGGACAACAATCCGGCGCTGGCGAACGCGAAACCGATCGCGAGCGGCGCCAGCACGTTGCCGCGCCCGGGCGGGTACACGCCGAGCGCCAGTGCGCCACCCAGCAGCGCCCACAATCCGAAGCCCGCGCCCGAGAGTACCGTGAAAAAGATCACCGACAGCGCGGGTTTCAAGTTCGCTCGTTCCCGTTTGCGCTCATCGCGACAGCACGCGATCCATCCATCTGAGCAACGGCGGCAGTTGCGAAGGATCGACGGTTTCTTCCCGAGTCGGATCGGCAGTCACGTGCGAACCGTCGCGCCGCGGCCGCGGCGGCAGGTATCTGTTGACGGGCTGGTAGCCGAATTCCGGCATCAGCGCGTAGCCGCCGCGTTGCGAGACCAGTTGCGAAATTCCGGATTCCGGATCGCCCAGGTCGCCGAAATGCCGCGCGCGCGTGGGGCAGGCCATCACGCAGGCCGGCTGGCGGTCGGCCTCGTCCAGCGTTTCGTTGTAGATGCGGTCCACGCAAAGCGTGCACTTCTGCATCGTGCCGCCTTTGTCCGGACGGCCATCCGCCTGCTTGTGCGGACGTTGAAGCGAAATCTCGCGCGCACCGTAGGGACAAGCCCAGGCGCACAACTGGCAGCCGATGCACTTGTCCTCGTCCACCAGCACGATGCCGTCCTCGGCGCGCTTGTAGCTCGCGCCGGTGGGACAGACCGTCACGCAATCCGGCGTCTCGCAATGCAGGCACGAGCGCGGAAAATGCACCATCTGCGTGGTCGCCACGTTCTCGTGCGGCGCCACTTCATACGCATGCACCCGGTTGAACCATACGCCATGCGGTTCCGAGCCGTAGGGATCGCTGTCCGGCAGCGGTCCGAACTGGCCGCCGTCGTTCCACTCCTTGCACGCCACCGCGCAGGCGTGGCAGCCCACGCAAATGTCCAGATCGATCACCAGGCCGAGCTTCTTTTTCGATGGCGGAGGAAGCGCGGTCATTTCGGGCCTGTTAACGCCAGGCCAAATGAGCCGCGTTGCTTCCGCAGCGGTTGCCAGACAAGGTCGCGCGCCGCAGCGCCATAGTCACTCTATGGCCGAGGCGCGCGCCGCAGTATGGCGGCCGCTGCGGAGCAATCCGAAGGACCGTGGCCCTTTGCCCGCATGGCTGCGTGATCGTTCGTCCATGTATCGACATACATCTTCCTCACTCTTCCTTGCCCTGCAGGCAAAGGGCCGACGGCGCGACCACTTGGCTTGGCGTTAGCAGGCCCTAGAACGGCCAGAACTTCGGGATCAACAACATCGACAACGCGCAGAACAGCCCGATCAACGGAATGCCGACCTTCATGAAGTCGGTGAAGCGGTAGCCGCCCGCATAGTAGACCATGGTGTTGGTCGGGTATCCGACCGGCGTCGCGAACGAAGTCGCGGCGGCGAACGCCACCGCCACCACGAACGGATGCGGATCGACGTGCATCACGTGCGCCACGCTGATCGCGATGCCGATCATCAATACCACGGAAGGGTTGTGCCCCATCAGCTCGGTCAGCAGAGCCGTCAGCAGATACACCATCAGCAGCGCGGCGAGCGGCCCGTGGCTGCCGACCAACGACATGCCGCCTTCGACCACATACTTCGACAATCCGGTTTTCTCGATCGCGATCCCCAACGGCAGGATCGCGCCGAGCAGGATGATGATCTTCCAGTCCATCGCTTCGTACACGTCCTTGCGCCCGAAGCAGCGCGTCAGCGCCATCGCCACCACGCCGCAGATCGCCGCGATCGGGATCGGCAGCCAGCGCAGGCCGGAGACGACCACCACCGCCAGCATGATGCCGACCGCGACGATCGCCTTGTAGGCCGGGCGCCGCGCGTCGTAGCGCTCGTTGAGGACGATGAAGCGATCGTCCGCGCGCACCTTGCTGGTGGCGGTTTCCGGCACCAGCAGCATCAGCACGTCGCCGGTTTCCAGGCCGATCCGGCTCATCTTCTCGCGCAGCACGCGGCCACGGCGATGGATCGCCAGCACGGTGGCGTCGTAGCGCGATTGCAGGTCGATCTCCCGCAGCGTGCGCCCTTCGATCGGGCTTGCGGGCGTCACCATGATTTCCAGCAGCACGCGCGCCTTGCCGTCGTCGCGGCTGTGCTTGAATTCCGGGTCGATCTCCAGCTTGCTCTGCTTGCGGAACTCCTCGAGGGCCTCCCAGTCGCCGCGCATCAACAGCACGTCGCCGACCTGCAGCTTCTGCGTGCGCGGCGACCACACGTGCTCCTCGCCGCGGAGCAGCTCCAGCGGATACACGCCGTGCTTCTCGCCCAGCCCGGCCTCGGCGATGGTCTGGCCGACCAGCTCGGAATCGGACATCACCTTCAGTTCGGTGACGTACTTGCCGACCTGCATCACGTCCGGCGCTTCGGCGTCTATGTGGCGCGGCAACAGCCAACGCCCGATCACCATCAGGTAGACGATCCCGGCGATCGCCAGCAGCACGCCGAGCTTGGTGAATTCGAACACGCCCAGCGGCGCCAGCCCGTGTTTTTGCGCGAGCGTGTCGGTCAACAGGTTGGACGAGGTGCCGATCAGCGTGCACACGCCGCCCATCTGCGCCGCGTAGGCCATCGGCATCAGCACGCGCGCGGGCGAGGTGCTGGTGCGCGCGCACACCCGCAGCGCCAGCGGCACGAAAGTCGCGACCAGCGCCACGTTCTTGATGAAGGCCCCGAGCGGCGCGATCGCGAGCATCATCCCCAGCGTCAGCAACCAGGGTTTCCTGATGCGCGAGAGCAGGCGGATCAGCGGATCCAGCGCGCCCGAACGCTCGATGCCCATCGACAGCGCGAACATCGCCGCCACCGTCACCGTGGCCTCGTTGCTGAAGCCGGACAGCGCTTCCTCCGGCGTGACGATCCGCAGCACCATCAGCAGGCCGAGCGAAATCAGCGCAACGATGTCGATGCGCACGCGCTCGCTGGCGAACAACGCCACCGCGAAAACGATGATCGCGGCGGTGGCCCACGCCTGCCAGGTCATTCAAAGCCCTCCGCGCGCAACGCGCAGATCGAGCGCCAGCCTTTGCACATGTGCCCGCATTCCCCGGCAAGACGGTGCGCGCGCAAAGCCTCTACCGGCGGGAAACCGGTCGCGGCTCAAGCGGCGTTTCCGACATTCTGGCGGCCCCGCGGCGGTTCGTGCAACTCGACGCGGTGACCCGGCTCCCGCGGCCGCGGATCGGGCTCCAGACGGACCTTGAGATCGAACCAGGCGGCCTGGCCGGTCACCGGATCGGCATTGCTGTACCCGCCGGTGGCATCGCGCTCGCCGATCAGGTCGTTCAGGAGGAACCCGTCCACGAATTCCGGTGCCTGGGTGCCGAGTTTCCAGGCGCCGCGTTTCTTGCCCACCGCATTCCAGGTCCAGACCGTACCCGGCGCGGTCGCCGAGTGCGCGCCCACTTGCACGCGGATGCGCCCGCGCGGCGATGCGATCCACGCCCAATCGCCATCCTCGATGCCATGTTCGGCCAGCGTGTGCGGATGCACGTAGAGACAATTGCGCGCGGCGATCTGCCGCAGCCAGCGGTTCTGCGAACCCCAGGAGTGGTACATGAACATGGGGCGCTGGGTGATGGCCGAGAGCGGATATCCCCCGGGCTCACCGTCTTTATCGGCGGACGATTCGTAATGCATCGGGATCGGATCAAAGAACCTCTCCACGCGCGCTCGCTCGCGTTCCGGCGGCTGCAACAGCCCGTGTCCCTGCGCCGCCAGCCGGAAGCGTTGCAGCGTTTCGCAATACAACTGCAAGGTGATCGGCCCGGTCGAGCCGACGAAGCCCATCGCCTGCGCCCATTGCAGGTAATCGCGATTGGCGAAGCGGTAGTACGCGCCCGAAGGCGGCACGTGTGCTTCGAAATGGCACCCGTGTTCGCGATAGCGTTGCAATTGATCCGGATTCGGCGTGCCCTTGCCGGATTGCGAGCCTTCTGCGCCCCGCCAGCCGGCCAGCAAGCCGACACCCGGGGCGCGTTCGTGGCGCACGATGTAGTCGGCATAGTCGCGGTACTTCGCGTTTCCGTTTTCGTCGATCAGGTTCGGCAACTTCAGGCGCACGCCGAGTTCCAGCAGCACATCCTGGAACGGGCGCACGTCGCGGCCATCTTTGTCGACACCAGGTTGGGTCACCGGAACGCGGATCGCGTCCGCCGCGGCATCGGCATCGGAAATCGGGCGGTCAAGCAGGCTGATGCAGTCGTGGCGTTCGAGGTACGTGGTGTCCGGCAATACCAGGTCGGCGAATGCCACCGTTTCCGAATCGTAGGCGTCCGCGTAGATGATGCGCGGGATCCTGTATTCGCCATTGGCGTCGCGCTCGCACAAGAGCTGTCGCGTGTGCGCGGTATCCATCGCCGAATTCCATCCCATGTTCGCCATGAACAGGAACAGCGTATCGATCCTGTACGGATCGCCGTTGACGGCGTTGCGGATCACCGACTGCAACATGCCGTGCGCGGCCAGCGGATAGGCCCAGGAGAACGCGTGGTCGATGCGTCGCGGCGCGCCGTTTTCGTCCACCAGCAGGTCGTCGGGCGAAACCGGATAACCCAGCGGATTGCCGTTGAGCGTACCGTCCGGTTTGCGCGCGGTAGCCGGCCTGTTGGCCGGCGGCGCGGACTTCGGGTATGGCGGCTGGTAACGGAAACTGCCCGGCGTGTCGATCGCGCCCAGCAGCATCTGCAAGGCGTGGATCGTGCGGCAGGTATGGAAGCCATTGCTGTGCGCGGCGATGCCGCGCATCGCGTGCATCGACACCGGACGGCCGATCATTTTTTCGTGCGCGCGGCCGAGCGTGTCGGTCCACGCGATCGGCAACTCGATCGCCTCGTCGAACGCGGTGCGCGCGAGTTCGGCGGCGAGGCGGCGGATCGTGGCTGCTTCCACGCCACAGCGCTCCGCCACATTCTCCGGGTCGTACTCGCCGGAAAGAAAACGCTCTGCCAGCAATTGGAACGCCGGCACCGCACGCCGGCCGTCGGGCAGGGTGTATTCGCCTACCACCATCGGTGAGATACCGGCTGCATCGGCGAGTACGACACGGCAGGTCGATCCCGAACCCTCATCCGCCCTTCGGGCACCTTCTCCCGAAGGAAGAAGGGAAAAAGCCCCTCTCTCGCCGGGAGAGGGGTTGGGGTGAGGGTTCGGGTCTTGCGCGAGCTCCCGCACGGCGCACAGCGGTTTGCCCTGCGCGTCGCGCGCGATCAATCCATCATCGGGCGACCCCGGCGCGCGGATCACCAGATGATGCGCGTTGGTGTAGCGCACCAGATATTCGAAATCCACCCGATCGTGGATCAGCAATTCGTGGATCAGCGCGCCGGCCAGCAAGCCGTCGGTGCCGGGATTGATCGCGATCCATTCGTCGGCGATCGCACCGTAGCCCGAACGCACCGGGTTGACGACGACGATCTTGGCGCCGCGCGCCTTCAGCTTGCCGAGGCCGAGCTTGATCGGATTGGAGTCGTGGTCTTCGGCCACGCCCCAGAGCATCAGGTATTTCGTGCGTTCCCAGTCGGGTTCGCCGAACTCCCAGAACGATCCGCCGAAGGTGTACATGCCGGCCGCGGCCATGTTCACCGAGCAGAACCCGCCGTGCGCGGCGTAGTTGATCGTGCCGAACTGCTGCGCCCACCAGCCGGTCAGCGCCTGCGACTGGTCGCGGCCGGTGAAGAACGCGAGTTCATCCGGATTGCGCGCGCGGATGTCGCCCAGCCATTTCGCCGCGATGCCCAGCGCCTCGTCCCATTCGATTTCGCGGAACCTGCGTTCGCCACGCTCGCCGACCCTCAGCAACGGCTTGCGCAACCGCGCCGGCGAGTAATGCTGCATGATCCCGGACGAGCCTTTGGCGCAGATCACGCCGCGGTTGACCGGGTGTTTCGGGTTGCCGTCGATGTAGCGGACCCGGCCGTCTTTCAGATGCACGCGTATTCCACACCTGCACGCGCACATGTAGCAGGTCGTGGCCTTGACTTCATCGCCGGTCGGTTCGTTGTATTTGAGGTTCTTGTGCGGCATGCGCAAAGGTGGTTCGTCATCCGGTCCAGGGATTGGCCGGGATCCGGCGCCGTGGATTGACTAGCAAACGCGATGTTAGCCGATGCGGCGCGATGCTTGCCGCCGCATCCGCGTCCGGTCATGCTTTCCCGCATTGCTCACGAGTGTTGCCCGCCATGGACCGCTACGAGCGCATCCTAACCCTGCACCGCATCTTCAAGGCTTCGCGGCACCCGGTCAGCCAGCAAGGGCTGCGCGACGAACTGGGTTGTTCGCGCGCGACGCTGTACCGCGACGTCGCCTTCCTGCGCGATGCGCTGGGCGCACCGGTGGAAAGCGATCCTGATCGACATGGCTTCGCCTACGACCGCGAGGAAGCCGATCGCTTCGAATTGCCCGGTCTGTGGTTGACCAGCGAGGAATTGTCCGCGCTGATGGCGCTGAACGAATTGATCGGCCGCTCCGATCCCGGCGTTCTGGCGCCCGCGCTGGCGCCGTTCAAGGCGCGCATGGAGCGTTTGCTGACCGAACACGCCGACGGCACGCCGCTGCCGGTCGAGCGCATTCGCGTGATCCCGTACGGCTCGCGCAAGCTCGACCAGCGCGTGTTCCGGATCGTCGCGGGTGCGGTGCTGGCGCGCAGGCGGCTGAAATTCCGTTATCGCGCGCGCACCACCGATGCAGACACCACGCGCACCGTCTCGCCGCAGCGGCTGACGCACTACCGCGACAACTGGTATCTGGATGCGTGGGACCACGATCGCGAGGCGCTGCGCAGCTTCGCGGTGGATCGCATCGTCGAACCCGAGCAGCTTGAAACCAGCGCGATCGATCGCGAGAACGCAGAGCTCGATGCGGTGCTCGCTTCCAGCTATGGCATTTTCGCCGGTGCGCCCAAAGCCTGGGCCACGATCCGCTTTTCCGCGCGCGCGGCGCGCTGGGTCGCGGACGAACATTGGCATTCTCAACAGGAAGGCCAGTTTTTGCCCGACGGGCGCTACGAATTGCGCGTGCCGTATTCGAACTCCCGCGAGTTGCTGATGGACGTGATGAAATACGGGCCGGATGCGGAAGTGGTGGCGCCGTTGCCGCTGCGCGAGGAAATGAAAATCCTGCTGAAACTCGCGCTGGACGGGTATTCCGCGAACGCGTGAACCTCGCCACGGAACGGCTCGCCTGTCACAGCGCCGTCAAATTTGCATACGCGGCCACCAGCCATTTCGGGCCGACGTCGGCGAAGTTGACCTGGATGCGCGTGTGCGCACCGGCGCCTTCGGCGCTCACCACCACGCCTTCGCCGAAATGCGCGTGGCGCACGCGCTGGCCGAGTTTCACGGGCGGTGATTCTTCGTTCAGCGGCTTGTGGCCCCAGTCGCGCGGCACGTAGACGGGGCGGGTGATCTTGGCGCGCGGACGCACCTCTTCCAGCAATGACTGCGGCAATTCCGCGAGGAAGCGGGAAGGCCGCGCCAGCATTTCGGTACCGTGCATGCGGCGCGATTCGGCGCAGGTCAGGATCAATTTCGTGCGCGCGCGGGTAATGCCGACGTAGGCGAGACGCCGCTCCTCTTCGAGCCGCGATGCATCTTCCGTGGAACGCTGGCTGGGGAACAGGCCTTCCTCCAGCCCGACCAGGAAGACGATCGGGAATTCCAGTCCCTTGGCCGAGTGCAGAGTCATCAGTTGCACGCAGGGCTGGCCGATTTCGCCTTGCGCTTCCCCGGCTTCCAGCGCGGCGTGCGCCAGGAATGCGGCGAGTTCGGACAACCCGGCGTCGGCGTCTTCCTGCGTCGGTTCGAAGCGGCTGGCGACGTTGACCAGCTCGTCCAGGTTCTCCACGCGCGATTCGGCGTTGCCCCGCGAATCGCGTTCGTAGTAGTCGCGCAGGCTTGAGTGCGCGATCGCGTGTTCGACCTGCTCGGACAAGTTGAGCGACTGGAAGTTGCGCGAGAATTCTTCGATCAAAGTCATGAACCCGCGCAGCGCATTCTTCGCACGGGCGTTCAATTCCGCGGCGGACAATTCCGCCAGCGCCGCGTCCCACATCGAAATATCTTGCGCGCGTGCCTGGCGGCGCAGCTGGTCAAGCGTGCGCTCGCCGATTCCACGCGGCGGCGTGTTGACCGCGCGTTCGAACGCCGCATCGTCGTGGCGGTTGGCCGCCAGTCGCAGGTAACTCAAGGCATCCTTGACCTCGGCGCGCTCGAAATAGCGCTGCCCGCCGTAGACGCGATAGGGAATGTCGTACTGGTGCAGTTGTTCCTCGAACGCCCGCGACTGCGCGTTGCTGCGGTAGAGCACCGCGATCTCGTCGGCCGCGCCGCCGTGTCCGATGTGCTCGCGGATGCGCTCGATCACGAAACGCGCCTCGTCCTGGTCGTTGTAGGCCGAATACAGCGCGATCGCGTCTCCCGCGCCGCCGGCTGTCCACAACTGCTTGCCAAGGCGCGATGGATTGCGCGCAATGATCGCGTTGGCCGCTTCGAGGATGTTGGCGGTCGAACGATAGTTCTGTTCCAGCCGGATCGTCCTCGCACCTGCGAAATCGCGCAGGAACTGCTGCATGTGCTCCACGCGCGCGCCGCGCCAGCCGTAGATCGACTGGTCGTCGTCGCCGACGGCGAATACCGTGCCGCTATTGCCTGCCAGCACGCGGATCCACGCGTATTGCAGCGCGTTGGTGTCCTGGAATTCGTCGATCAGCAGGTGGAGCCAGCGCTCGCGGTAATGCGCCAGCACTTCGGGCTTGTGCAGCCACAATTCGTGGGCGCGCAGCAGCAGTTCCGCGAAATCCACCAGCCCCGCGCGGCGGCAGGCTTGTTCGTAGGCGCGGTAGATCGACAAATACGTGCGCGCCACCGGATGATCGCCGGCTTCGATCGCGTCCGGACGCTTGCCGTCGTCTTTCCACGCGTTGATCTGCCACGTGGCCTGTCGCGGCGGGAAGCGCGCTTCGTCCAGGCCGAGTCCGGCAACCACGCGTTTGACCAGTCGTTGCTGGTCGTCCGCATCGAGGATCTGGAACGTCTCCGGCAACTCCGCTTCGCGCCAGTGCCGCCGTAGCAGCCGGTGCGCGATGCCATGGAAGGTGCCGACGCTCAGGCCGCGCGTACCGGCGGGCAACAAGGACTCCAGCCGCCCGCGCATTTCGCCGGCGGCCTTGTTGGTGAACGTCACCGCGAGGATCGCCCACGGCGGCACGCGCTCCACTTCCACCAGCCAGGCGATGCGGTGGGTGAGGACGCGGGTTTTGCCGGAGCCCGCGCCCGCCAGCACGAGGTACGGACCCGGCGGTGCGCTGACCGCCTCGCGCTGCGCGGCGTTCAGCGATTCGAGCAAGTGCGATACATCCATCTCCGTGATTGTAGCGTCCATTCAGCATGCGACGTGCCGCGCAATCGCGGCGGTGCTATGTTCCCGATGCTCGCGGGTGCTTGCCCCGCGCAAAGGGAGAACACCATGTCGTTACTGGACAACCTCACCAACCTGGCCGGTGGCCAGGGTGCCGGCGGCAGTTCCGCGCTGGAGATCATCGGCGGCCTGATCAACCACGCCGGCGGCGTGCAGGGATTGATCAACGCCTTGCAACGGGGCGGTCTGGGGAGCGCGGTGGAGTCATGGATTTCCACCGGCACCAACCAGGCGATCAGCAGTGGCCAGTTGAGCCAGGCGCTCAATGGCACCCCTCTGGGCGCGCACGTCAACGAGATCGCGCAGAAGCTGGGCGTGGATCCCTCGCAGGTGATGGGGCAACTCGCACAGCACTTGCCGCACGCGATCGATCACCTCACGCCCAACGGACAGGTGCCCGCGGGCGAGGCCGATCTGAGCGCGCTGCAAAGCCTGGCGGCGAAGCTGGGACTCTGACGGCCCGCGAAGAACCGCCCGCATCACGGGTGGTTCTTCGGTCGCACCGGGGTCTTCAGGATTTGCGCATCGCGCCTGCGATCACCAGGCCCGCGCCAACGATGATGCCGACGTAACCCAATGCCACCGGAACGGTCTTCTGTTCGGTCGCCTGCACCTTTACCGGTCCCAATTGCGCCTTGGTTTCCGTATCGTTGTAGTTGAAGCGGCCCAGCGCCACCCAGATGCCCAGCGCCGCGATGATGATGCCGACCACGATCAGTCCTGCGCGCATGTACGTCTCCCTCGTCGAACCCGGGTCGATCCTACGCGAGCGCAGATGTTTTTGCGATCATCCCTGATCCCGAAGATCAAACAGCGGCCACCCTTGCCGCACTTCTCACAAGAAGCACGGCTTCGATCGAGGATCGTGGTTTTCCTTGCGCAAATAAAATGCCCCGAGAGCCAGGGGGGAGCTCTCGGGGCGGGGGTTGGAGCCGAACCTGGGGAGGGATTCGACCCCATTCGGTCCACTCAGGGAGGTGAGTGAAACCCGGACGCCGTTGCGTGCGTCCGATGCTTAGATAAGCACGAGGGGCGTTAAGTTCAAATGAGTTTTCCGGGTCAGTTCAGGCGATGTTCATGCCCGAAAACAAGCATGACTTTTGGCATAGCGATGCGATGTTTGGACGTCCAAACGGTGTGCGTGCCGATCGGAAAAAGCGCGAGCGGTGAATGGCGGCGGTGAGCGGTTGAAAGCGCGAACGTTCAGGCTCTTGCCGCTGACCGCGTTCAATGCGCCTCGTCCCAGTTCGCGCCCGATCCGATCTCGACCAGCAGCGGCACCGAAAGTTGCGCGGCGCCCTGCATCCGCTCGCGCACGCCGGCCGAGACTGCTTCCAGCGCATCGTCGCGGACCTCGAACACCAGCTCGTCGTGCACCTGCATCAGCATGTGCGCGTCGTTGTCACGCTCGAGCAGCCAAGCGTCGATTTCGATCATGGCGCGCTTGATGATGTCGGCGGCCGTGCCCTGCATCGGCGCGTTGATCGCGGCGCGTTCGGCGCCGGCGCGCTGGGCCGCGTTGCGCGAACGCAAGCTCTCCAGATACAACCGCCGTCCGAACAGCGTTTCCACGTAGCCATCGCGCTGGGCCTGCCCGCGGGTCGATTCCATGAACGCGCGCACGCCCGGGAAACGCTCGAAGTAGCGCGCGATGTATTCGCCGGCCTCCAGCCGTCCGATGCCGAGCGCGCGCGACAGGCCGTGCGCGCTCATGCCGTACATCAGCCCGAAATTGACGACCTTGGCCGCGCGCCGCTGGTTCGCATCCACGTCGTCCGGCGGCACGCCGAACACTTCCGCCGCGGTGGCGCGGTGCACGTCCGCACCCTCCTTGAAGGCGCGGATCAGCGTCTCGTCGCCGGACAGGTGCGCCATGATCCGCAATTCGATCTGCGAGTAGTCCGCCGCCAGCACCTTCCAGCCGGGCGGCGCGATGAAGGCCTGGCGGATGCGACGGCCTTCCTCGGACTTGATCGGGATGTTCTGCAGGTTCGGATCGGTGGACGACACGCGCCCGGTCGCGACCGCGGCCTGGTGGTAGCAGGTATGCACGCGGCCGGTGCGGGGATTGATCATCTGCGGCAGCTTGTCGGTGTAGGTGCTGCGCAGTTTCGCGAATGCACGGCAATCCAGGATCAATCGCGGCAGTTCGTGCTGGTCGGCGATCGCTTCCAGGGCTTCCTCGTTCGTGGAGGGTTGGCCGGTGGGTGTCTTCATCATGGCCGGCAATTGCAGCTCCTCGAACAGCAGTGCCTGCAATTGTTTGGGCGAATCGATATTGAAGTCGCGCCCGGCCAGCGCGTAGGCGCGTTGCTGGATCTCGTGCATGCGCTTTGCGAGTTCGTCGCCCTGCCGCTTCAACGCGGCCGCATCCACAAGCACGCCGCGCCGTTCCATTCGCGCGAGGACCTGCACCAGCGGAAGCTCGATTTCCTCGAACAACTTGCGCAACGCGGGTCGCTCCCGGACCTGCGGCCAGAGGGCCTGGTGCAAGCGCAGGGTGATGTCGGCGTCCTCGGCGGCGTAGCGGCAGGCGCCTTCGAGGTCGACTTGCGAAAACGAAATCTGCCTGGCGCCCTTGCCGGTAACATCGGAATACTTGATGGTGTCGTAGTCCAGATGGCGCTTGGCCAGCGTATCCATGTCGTGGCGCGAGGCCGTGGCGTTCAGCACGTAGGATTCCAGCATGCTGTCGAAGGCAAGCCCACGCACTTCCACGTCGTAGAGCGACAGCACGTTGATGTCGTACTTGGCGTGCTGTCCCAGCTTGGGTCTCTTGCGGTCCTCGAAAAGCGGTTTCAGCGCAGCGAGCACTTCCGCGCGGGGCAGTTGCGGCGGCACGCCCGGATAATCGTGGCCGACCGGGATGTAGCACGCCCGCGCGGCCTCGACTGCGAACGACAGTCCGACCAGCTCCGCGCGCATGGCATCCAGCGAAGTGGTTTCGGTGTCGAAGGCGATCAGATCCGCCTCGCACAGTCGTTCCAGCCACGCATCCAGCTGCGCGCGCGTGGTGACCAGTTCGTATTCGCCGGGCTTCGCGCTCTCCCTCGGAGGCGTTTGCGCGGATTCGGTTTTTGCGAATTCCGGGCCCCGAGCCCCGAGTCCCGCTTGTCCGTCTCCCGCCTCCCGCCTCCCGTCTGCCGGCTCCTTGTCCAGCTCCTTCAACGCCTGCACGAATGCGTAGCGCGTGTACAGCTCGCGCAGCGCATCGACATCGCGCGGACGCGGGGCGAGATCGGTTGGGCCGACTTCCAGTTCGCAATCCGTCTTGATGGTTGCGAGTCGCCGCGAAAGCGGCAGTTGCGCCAGCGCGCCGCGCAGGTTTTCGCCGATCTTGCCGCCGACCTCGCCCGCGTGGGCGATCACGCCGTCGAGATCGCCGTATTGCGCAATCCATTTCGCGGCGGTTTTCGGTCCGCACTTGGGCACGCCGGGGATGTTGTCGATGGAATCGCCCATCAGCGCCAGCAGGTCGACCACGCGCTCGGGCGGCACGCCGAATTTCTCGACCACGCCTGCGCGATCGAGCACGCTGCCCGACATGGTGTTGACCAGCGTGATGCGGGGCTCGACCAGTTGCGCGAAATCCTTGTCGCCGGTGGAAATGGTGACGTCGATGCCTTCGGCGGCAGCCCGTCGCGCCAGCGTGCCGATCACGTCGTCGGCCTCCACGCCCTGCACGCGCAGGATGGGCAGGCCCAGCGCGCGCACGATCTTCAGCATGGGCTCGACCTGCGCCACCAGATCATCCGGCATCGGCGCGCGGTTGGCCTTGTACTCGGCGTACAGCGCATCGCGGAAGGTCGGCCCCGAAGCGTCCTGCACGAACGCGGCGTAGTCGGGTTTCGCGTTCAGCGTGGCGCGAAGCATGTTGACCACGCCAAACAGCGCGCCGGTAGGTTCGCCGGCGGGATTGGTCAACGGCGGCAGCGCGTGGAAAGCGCGATACAGGTAACTGGAACCGTCGATCAGCGTCAGTGTCGCCATTTCGCGATTGTCTCATGCACTCCAGAGGCGCGCCGCGGTTCATGCCCGCGGTGTATGCTTCCTCTCATCAAACGAGGGAGCACGGCGATGAAGCATCTGTCCGCGTTGATCATGGAGCTGGTGTTCACCGCCTTCGCCGCCGTCGCCTTCGCGCAGCAGTCGCAACCGCCCGCCAAGGGTTCGGGGCTGCCGCCGCCGGGCATCAACGATCCGGGCGTCAAGCAATCATCGATCCCGTTGCCCAGCACCAGCATCCCGCCTTCGATCGCGCCTGCCGCGCGTTCGGCCAACGGCGCACAGGCGCCCACGGTCAGCGTCCACGCGGAAAACAACGGTGACACCGTCGAGGAATATCGCCGCGGCGCGACGCTCTACATGGTGCGCATCACGCCGAAGAATGGCGTGACGCAAACCTTCATGGTCAATGGCGGCACCGGTCAGCTGATCCGCGATCCGCGCATGGGGCCGGTCGACCCGGTGTACTACACGATCTACAAGTGGGGCACGCCGCCCAAACCCGCCAGCAGCAGCGATTGAGCATTCGCGTCAGGCATCCAGTTCCGGGTAACGCCTGAAAATCCCGTCGTTGTTGAACGGAATGCGCCGCGGCGAAGCCAGGTAAGCCGCGATGCCGGCACGCTGCGCGATGCGGTCGTGCAGCCCGATCGTCAAGGGCAGGTCGTCTTCGAGCTTGCGCATCGCGCGCGGGAACGCATAACGCAAGCCTTCCACGACCTGGAACAGCGAAAGGTCCGCGTACGTCGTCGCGCTGCCGACCAGGCAACGACTGCGGCCGCGCGCGTTCAGCGCCAGCACGCGTTCGAAATAGCCGAGGTATTTCGGCAGTCGCCGGCGGCGCAGGTCGCCCGCGCGCCTTTTCGATTCCGGCTGCTGGTCTTCGTAATACAAGCCGCTGGCGATCGGATGGTGGCTGTCGTGTATTTCCACGATCAGGTCGGAAATAGTCAACTGCAACTGGTGCGTCCACAGCTTTCCGGTTTCGTCCTCCGGCGCGAGATCCAGGCGCGCGCCCAGGAAAAGCAGGATGTTCGCGGTCTGGGCGATCAAAGTGCGACCGGCTTTCAGGAAGGGCGGCGCGAAGGGCGGATGCACGCCGTCGGATTCCTGCATCAACCGCATCAATGCGTCGTCGCCGCCGCCGGAAGCTTCGGGCAGACGTGCCACATCCACGTAGTCGGCGCCCGCATCTTCCAAAGCGAGGCGCACGAACTCTCCGCGCCCCTGGATCGTCGGCCAGTAGTAAAGCTCGTACCGCATGGCGAACCTCCGCAAAGCTGCTGCACGAACGCTTTTGCATTGATTCCGTAGTCGAGCGCAGCAGCTTTCAAGCCGCTCCTAGTGGCGGAAGTGCCGGACTCCGGTAAACACCATAGCCAGATCGTGTTCGTCGGCCGCCGCGATCACTTCCTCGTCGCGCATCGAACCACCGGGCTGGATCACGGCCCGCACGCCGGCCTGCGCAGCGGCATCGACGCCGTCGCGGAACGGGAAGAACGCGTCGGACGCCATCACGCTGCCGGCGACTTTCAGGTCGACCTGTTCGGCCTTCAGCGCCGCGATCTGCGCGCTGACCACGCGGCTCATCTGGCCCGCGCCGATGCCGACGGTGCGGCCATCGCGCGCGTACACGATCGCGTTGGATTTCACGAACATCGCCACGTGCCAGGCGAACAGCAGGTCGCGCAACTGGTCCGCATCCGGCACGCGCCTGGTCACCACTTTCAGGTCGGACAGCAGCAACGTGTCGCGGTCGGAGTCCTGCACCAGCACCCCGCCACCGATGCTGCGCAATTCGCGCGCGCTCGCCACCGTTTCCGGCCAGGCGCCGACCGCCACCGCGCGCACGTTCGGCTTCTTCGCCAACGACGCCAGCGCTTCGGCGTCGAACTCCGGCGCCACCAGCACTTCCACGAATTGCCTGGCGAGGATCGCGCGGGCCGTCGCGCCGTCCAGCGCGCGGTTGAAGGCGATGACGCCGCCGAAGGCCGAGACCGGATCGCAGGCGTAGGCGCGTTCGTACGCCTGCACGATGTCGTCGGCCAGCGCGACGCCGCATGGATTGGCGTGCTTGACGATCACGCAGGCCGGCGCCTTGCCGAACGCCTTGACGCACTCCAGCGCGGTGTCCGCGTCGGCCAGGTTGTTGTACGACATCTCCTTGCCGGCCAGCGCGCGCGCGCCCGCGACGCTGCCGGCGGGCGGGCGCTCCGACACATACAGCGCAGCGCCCTGGTGCGGGTTCTCGCCGTAGCGCAATTCCTGCGCGCGATGCAGCGAGAGGTGCAGGGTCGGTGCGAATGCGTGCGAATGTTCGCCGCTGTCCGAACGCGCGGACAGCCAATCCGCGATCATGCCGTCGTAGCGCGCGACGTGCGCGAATGCCGCGGCGGCGAGGCGCCGGCGCAGTTCCGGCGTGGTGCCGCCCTCGCGGCGCAGGGTTTCGATCAATTCCGCATAGTCGGCAGGATCGGTGAGCACTGCAACGCGTTCCTGGTTCTTCGCCGCGGCGCGCAACATCGCCGGCCCGCCGATGTCGATGTTCTCGATCGCGTCGGCGTAATCGCAATCCGGACGCGCCACGACCTGGGCGAACGGATAAAGGTTCACCACCAGCAGATCGATCGGCTCGATGCCGTGCTCGCGCATCACCGCATCGTCCGTGCCGCGCCGTCCGAGGAGCGCGCCGTGTACCCTTGGATGCAAGGTCTTGACCCGGCCGTCCATGATTTCCGGAAAACCGGTGAGTTCGCTGATTTCGCGTACCGGGACACCGGCCTCGCGCAGCGTTTTCGCACTGCCTCCGGTGGAGACCAACTCGACGCCCAGCGCGTGCAACGCCTGGCCCAGGTCGGCGATGCCGCTCTTTTCGGAGACGCTGAGCAGCGCGCGCCGGACCGGGATTACCGAGGAGTTCCTGGCCGGGGATGCGCGCACGGTTTGGTCGGTGCGCTCAGGCCAGTCCGTGCGCAAGCAGCTTCTTGCGCAGGGTGGCGCGATTGATGCCGAGCGCTTCGGCCGCGCGGCTCTGGTTGCCGCCGCACCAGCGCAGCACCTCGCTCAACAAGGGCGCCTCCACCTCGCGCATCAGCAGCGCGTACAAACCTTCGGAACAAGGCGTCCCGTGAAGGTCCGCAAGGTAACGGCGCGCGCTGCGCGCGACGCATTCGCGCAAGGCGGCGGCTCCGGCGTCGGCGGATGCGTGCAGGGGAGTGGGAGGATTGAGTGCCGCGGCTTCCACGTTTCGCAGGGTTTGAAAGTCGGTGCGTTTCGCACCCGGGCCGGAAAGTGTAGCGCCGTCTCCCGCGGATGATAAGGGCCGTGCAAACGCGGTCATTCGAATGCGAATTCGAAGGCAACCGCGTTCTTGCCCGGATCCTCCACTTCGAATACCGCGGCGACGGTTCCGCCCGGAGGCAATCCCGCGGTGAGCGTCTTCGGATCGCCGATGTATTCGGATGGACGGAAGCGGCGCATCGCGATCGCGTTGCCGTCGAGGTCCGACAACGCGATGCGTATCACCGGATACGGCTGGGTGAAATCGGCGTCGTTGCGGATCGTGGCGCTGATGATCAGCGCGCCCGGCACGCTGGGGTGCGGGCGGATGTCGCGCGACAGCAACGTGAGCCTGCCTACGTCCTTGAGCGGCGGCAGCGTGCACGACAGGGTCGCGCAAACGCGCACCAGCATCGGCCGCAGTCCGGTGTCGGCGAACGAGGCGCGGTTCGCCCAGACCAGTTGCGCGACCAGCAACAACGCCAGCACCCCGCAACCGGCGATCCAGCGAAGATCGGCGGCGCGCTTGCGCGGCGCACGTGGTCGCGCGAACGCGGGGGTCGCATGCGCGACCACCGGCGCAGCGACTTCGTCCGGGTCGGCGCCGTCGACGGCCTCCGGCACCGGGCGGAAGACCGCGTCCACCAGCAGCGGCGATTCCGCACCGGGCGCCCGCGCCGGCAGGCCCGCGAAATGTTCCGGCGGCAGCGTCTCGCTCAGGGAAGGCAATGCATCGAACACCATCGTGCATTGGCCGCAACGCACGCTGCCGTGCGACTGCGCCAGCACGCCCGCGTCCAGCGCGTAGATGGTCAGGCATTCGGGGCATTGCGTGTACATCGGGTCTGTCAGCACCGTCCCAAGCGAGTCGCGTTGCTTCCGCAGCGGCTGCCAGACAAGGTTGCGCGCCGCAGCGCCTTAGCCATTCTATGGTCAAGGCGCGCGCCGCAGTATGGCGGCCGCTGCGGAGCAACCCAAAGGGCCGTGGCCCTTTGCCCGCATGGCTGCGTCATCATTCGTCGATGTATCGACATACATCTTCCTCGTTCTTCCTTGCCCTGCAGGCAAAGGGCCGACGGCGCGACCGTTTGGGGCGGTGTTGACAGACCCTAGCAAGGGTAAAGGCTTTGGCGCGGAGTGGAAGAGCCGCGTCCGCGGCGCCGGGCTCAGCCGTGGTCCAGCTCGCCGTTCGGCGCCCGCGGTGTCGCGTCCGGAGGATGTTCGACGACATGCTTCGCATCGAGGATGTGCAGCACGCCCACGCCATGCGCCTGGAACCAGTCCGAGATCAGGCGGCGATGGCAGCGCCACCACACCGCTTCCGAACACATGACTGCCGTGCGCTTTTCGCGCGCGAGCGCGGCGAGGCGCTCGACGCCAGCAAGGAATTCGGACGTGTCCATGTAATCGGCGTAGGCGCGGAACGCCGCGTTTCGCCATTGCGGGTGCAGCGAATCGGGGCGCGGCTTGCGCCGTCCGCCCAGTTCGGGGAAAGGCCGGTATTCGACGCCGGCCTCGTCCAGCGCGCGCGCCAGCGCCTCGGCATTGAAATGCGGATGACGGCGCGAACCCGGATACCGCCGTACGTCGGCCGCCGCCTCGATGTGGTTGTCCGCGAGCAGAGCGAGGAATTCCTGCAACGGGCGCGTGGAGTGTCCGATCGTCCAGATCGTGCCGGTTGTGTCCATGGCCTGTGCATCTTCCTCGGCAATGCCGCATGATATCGCCGCTGCCCCACGGGGCTTCAACGGAAACCAGCCATCATGCGCAAGCTGCCTGCCCTCACCGCCTTCGGCGTCGCGATCGCCGCCATGCTCTGCGCCGCTCCTTCGGCGCGCGCCGCGCACGAAATCAGTTGCAAGATGACATTTTCGCTGGCCGGCTGGTCGGCGTTCTACAAGACTTCATCCGGCTCCGGCTCGATCCGCTGCAACAACGGGCAGTCCGTGCGCGTGCATCTCTCCAGCAAGGGCGGGGGCCTGAGCTTCGGCAAGTCCGAGATCAGCGGCATCGGCAAGTTCTCGGGCATCTACGACATCCGCGAGGTTCTCGGCACCTACGCCAATGCCGAGGCACACGCCGGCGCGGTGCGTTCCTCGCGCGGCACGGTGATGACCAAGGGCAATGTCTCGCTGGCGCTGTCGGGTTCGGGCCGCGGCTGGAACCTGGGCGTGGATTTCGGCAAATTCACGATTTCGGCGGATTGACGCAGGCTCCCCTCCCGCGAACGGGAGGGGAGCTCGATCCGGAACGTACTACTGCGCGTTCTTCTTTTGCGCCGGAATGAATTGCGTCTGCACCGCCTCGGCCAGCTGGTCCGGCGGCAACAGGCCTTGCCCGATGATGAAATCGTTGAAGGCTTTCAGGTCGAACTTGTCGCCGAGGGCGATCTGGGTGTGCGCGCGCAGTTCCAGGATGCGTGAGTAGCCATAGAAATACGCAGTGGCCTGGCCCGGCGAGCGAAAGGTGAAGCGATCCAGCTCCTCGCGGGCGAACGCTTCCGAGAGGCCGACGTCATTGACCAGGATGTCGTGCGCGCGGTCCCTCGTGATCATCCCAAGGTTCAACATCGGATCCAGCATTGCGCGCGCGGCGCGCAGCAGGCGCAGCTGCAACTGGATCATCTGCCCACCGGCGGGTTCATGCGGCGCCATCATGAACTCCGAATACAACGCCCAGCCTTCCACGTTGACGCTGTTGAACGCGAACAGCGAACGCGCCAGCGACACGCCGTGCTCGACCATCGCCGAGAACTGCAACTCGTGCCCCGGCCGGCCCTCGTGCGCGGTCAGCGTCCATGCGCAGGCCTTGCAGGTGAAGTCGTCGTAGGCTTCCGACTTCCCCTGGCCATTGGGCGGATTGCCCAGCGGCAGCACGAACGTGCCGCGTTCGCCGTGATTGTTGATCAGCGGCGGCGGATCCATGTGCGGCGCGGGTTGCGCCGCGCTCTCGGCTTCGGAGGCCACGCGCATCTGCATCTTCCGCTGGGGCAGGCTGACCAGGTTGCGCGTGCGGATGATGTCCTCGATCTTGCCGATCACCTGGTGGTAGTACGGTTCGATCGAGTTGCGGTCGAGCTGGTCCTTCTTCAGCCCCTTGATCACGTCGCGGTAATCGGTGGCATTGATGCCTTCGGCCTTGGCGACGTAGGGCGCGAGGATTTCCATCTCGTTCTGCGTCTCCATGAATTCCAGCTCGGCCTTCCCCACCAGTTCCTCGGGGCTGATGTCGATGCCGACGTCCTTGAGGTTGTTGGCATACACGGCTTCGGGCAGGCGGAAGTCGGTGCGCGCGCGCGGCAACACGGTGGACTTCACCCAGGTGTCGTAGTCGTCCAGTTGTTTCTGCAGCGCATCGAGCGCGGCGTTGCCGTCGAGTTTGTACTTGGCGAACAACTTGCGGATGCCGTCGACGTAGCGCGAGGTATTCGCGAGGTTCTGCTCGACTTCAGACTTGTACGGACCCAGCAGTTTCCCGTTGGCGGCCTTGGCGGCGAATAGCGCCTGCGCCTCCTTCGTCACCGGCGTGCAGCCCGGCGCCGTGCCGACGTAGCACTTCAGCCTATCGACCGCATGCGCGCGGCGTTCGGCCGGCACGTCGTCCTGCAGCAGCCCGAACTCGCCCTGGAAGATGATCTGGCCGATGTCGTTGTAATCGAGCAGGTACTGGTCGTTGAGCTTGATGTCCTCGATCTGGCGATCGGCGGCCTTGATCATGATTTCCAGGTCCTGGCGGACGTTGGGATCCTTCTCGCCGGCCAGGTCCTTCTGCAGCGTGGCGCGCGCCTGGGTGATGTCCTCGATCGTGCGCTGGTCGACGTTCGGCCCGAGGTCGATCACCTTGCTGTCGTAGCCGGGCACGCCGAAGCGCGATGCGAATTCCGGGTTGAATTTCGCCAGCACGTCCATCAGGACCATTGCGTCGGCGTTGCTCTTCTGCACCCACGCCGGTGCGGGCGTTTCCGGCGGGGCGGTTTCCGCGGGTGCGTGCGCGGGCGGCGCGGCTTGTGCGAAGGAAGCGGCGAAGACGAGCGCGAAAGCTGTCAGGGCAGGCTTGGACATGTCGACTTCCCTCGGGGTGGCAGGCCAGCGTAGTCGCCGCATTCGCGGCACGGATGTGTCGAAAGTACGATAGGCCAATCCCATCCGCAATCCGGAAGGCTCCATGAGCGAATTCGTCACCCATGCCGGAGGCTGCCACTGCGGCGCCGTACGCTTCGAGATCGATGCGGAACCGCGACCCAGGGTGCAGGAATGCACCTGCTCGATCTGCCGCATGACCGGATTCGTGCACCTGATCGTGCCGGCCGCACGCTTTCGCCTGCTGCGCGGCGAAGACGCGTTGACCGAGTACCGCTTCAACACCGGCGTCGCGCGGCATCTGTTCTGCAGCCGCTGCGGCGTGAAATCGTTCTACGTGCCGCGCTCGCATCCGCACGGCTACAGCATCAACGCGCGCTGCCTAGACGGTGATGTGCTTGCGCACTGCGAATGGCTGCCGTCGTTTGATGACGCAAACCGCGACGCCGCGACCGCGGCGATCGCGCATCTGGCAGACTGAGCACATCAATTCCGGGTGAAAGCATCGCGGTACTGCAGTTTCAGTTCTTTCGCGAACACTGCGGCCGGAACGTCCACGGTTTGCGTGCCGTAAACATACGCGGCGACCTGGTACGGCGGGAAAATCAAGGTCAAGCCGGGGCTGGCTTGGGTGGCGTTGCCTCCTGCGCACACGATGAAGTTCGCGAAGTTCTGCGTGGTAGGTTGGGTGCCGTCGTCGATCATCTTCTGCGCGTTGGTCTTCCATTCTGCAATTGCTTCAGGCGAGCCTTCGCCGGGTTTGGGCGCCTGCGCCATGATCTTCTTCATCAATTCGGCGCGCGCGTAGTCGGACAGCGCCTTGCGCGCCGCATCGGCGTTGATGAACAAATCGTCCAGCGGGACGGTGTGATGCGCCCGCGCGGCATAGACGATGGTCGAATCGACAGGGATCGGATGCGCGCCGCCGGTGTCCTGCATGCCGGTTTCGCGCACGCTGATGAAATCGGGTGTGCGCGCGGCGATCCTGAAATCGATCAGCAACTGCATTTGACGATCGGCGAACTCGGGGAAGCGGTCCGGATCGGGCAACGCCTGCAGGAATTCCCGTTTTGCGAGCGCGGCGACCTTGTGCAACGTCGCGGCCAGTGGCGCCTCTTCCGCAGACAGCGGCGGATAGCCGATGTCGATCTTGTAGCGCGGCGTACTGGCGTGTTCGCCCTTCGTGGTGTCGGCCGGCGCCATGCCCGAATCGGCAACCGCCTCGCGGCTTGCGGAGTCCGCCGGCGCGCCGGCGGACGTTCCGGGCGCGGGAGGATTCGTCTGCGCGGTCCGGCAGGCAACCAGCGACAGCGCCACCACGCAGGCGAAACAGAAGCGTTGCGCGGACATCGCGATTACCCCGGCTCGGCAACTTCGCAAGCTTAGCGCTTATGCTTGCCGGATGATCGCCCACGATCCCGCTGCCTGGCGTCTCTGCGTCGCGCCGATGATGGACTGGACCGACCGGCACTGCCGGTATTTCCATCGCCTCCTGTCGCCGCGTGCGCGCCTGTACACCGAGATGGTCACGTCCGCTGCGCTGGCCCACGGCGATCGCCTGCACCTGCTCGAGCACAGCCACGAGGAACATCCGGTCGCGCTGCAACTGGGTGGCGCCGAGCCGGATGAACTGGCGAAGGCGGCGCGCCACGGCGAGCGAGCCGGCTACGACGAGATCAATTTCAACGTGGGTTGCCCGTCGGACCGCGTGCAATCGGGCCGCTTCGGCGCCTGCCTGATGCGCGAACCGGCGCTGGTGGCCGATTGCGTGCGCGCAATGCAGGAAGCCGTGAACGTCCCGGTCACGGTGAAGTGCCGCATCGGGGTGGACGAGCAGGACGAATACGACGATCTCCAGCGCTTCGCGGAGACGATGATCGCGGCCGGCGTGCGCACGCTGATCGTGCACGCGCGCAAGGCCTGGTTGCAGGGCCTGTCGCCGAAGGAGAACCGCGAGGTGCCGCCGCTGAATTACGAGCGCGTATATCGATTGAAGCGCGAATTGCCGCAGCTCGCCGTGGTGATCAATGGCGGTATCCTGCGAGAGGAAGCGGTGCGCGCGCATCTGCGGCATGTCGATGGCGTGATGCTGGGTCGCCTGGCGTATCACGACCCTCACACGCTGGCGCGCATCGACGCCATGTTGTTCGGCGGGGAACCCGTCGCACGCGAACAGGCATTGCACACGATGCGCCCGTACATCGAGGCGGAATTGGCGCGCGGCACGAAGCTGAAACATGTCGCGCGGCATCTGCTGGGGCTCTACCATGGCCAGCCCGGCGGTCGGGCATTCCGGCGCGCATTGAGCGAGGGTGCGCATGACGACGGAGCCGGTTGGGACATCGTGGAAGCGGCGATGCGGGCCACGACCCCGCGGCCGGCATGTGCTGCGTAGGCGGTTCAGCACGAATTCAATGGCCGGCGGCATGATCGTGACATCCGCTTTGCCGGAGCGGCAGCGCACCTGTTCCCGGGTTCTTCTCCCTTCCCGACCGCGATCCATCATGCAATGTCGCTTCGCCACCGTCGTGCTTGCCCTGTCCTTCTGCGCCGCGGTGGCCGCCGCGCCGCCTTCCAAGCCGCAAAACGGCCGTCAGCAGATGAGCCTGGAAGGCGCGGTGCAGCACGTGCAACAGCAGACCAACGGGCGCATCCTGGCGGCCGACAGCATCCCCAACGGCCGCAACAAGCTCTATCGCATCAAGGTGCTCACTCCGGACGGACACGTGCGGGTGATGCAATTGCATTCCAACGACACACCCTCCAACCACAAATCATCCAGGGACAGGAAACGCGACGATTCCGGCGGTCACTGAGGCGGAGCCGCGCGTACCGAAAGTGCGGCAAGGGTGTCGGCATATCGATCCGCGATCGGGAATGATCGCAACAGGAGGAAGGACACATGCGCATTCTTCTGGTCGAGGACGAAGCGCCGTTGCGCGAAACGCTCGCGGCGCGGCTGAAGCGTGACGGTTTCGCGGTGGACGCAGCGCAGGACGGCGAGGAAGGCCTGTATCTCGGCCGCGAGGTGCCGTTCGACCTGGCGATCGTGGACCTGGGCCTGCCGAAGATGTCCGGCATGGACCTGGTGCGCCAGTTGCGCGAGCAGGGCCGAAGTTTCCCGATCCTGATCCTCACGGCACGCTCGTCGTGGCAGGACAAGGTGGAAGGACTGAAGTACGGCGCCGATGACTATCTGGTGAAGCCTTTCCACGTCGAGGAACTGCTGGCGCGCATCAACGCGCTGGTGCGGCGCGCCTCGGGCTGGTCCAAGCCGGTGCTCACCTGCGGCCCGATCAAGCTGGATACTACCGCGCAGACGGTGACGGTCAACGGCAAGAACGCCGACCTCACCAGCTACGAATACAAGGTGCTCGAATACCTGATGCTGCACGCCGGCGAACTCGTATCGAAGGCCGACCTTACCGAGCACATCTACCAGCAGGATTTCGATCGCGATTCGAACGTGCTGGAAGTCTTCATCGGCCGCCTGCGCCGTAAGCTCGATCCGGACGGCATCCTCAAGCCGATCGAAACCGTGCGCGGACGAGGTTATCGCTTCGCCATCCCGCGCGAGGAAAACGAGGAAAGCGCGACGGGTTGACAAGGACGCACATCGCCGTCTTGCTATGCGGATGGTCGAAAAGCCACCGGCAACCGCGGCGCGCCCCGGAGACGCGAAAGCACGGCCGCTGTCGCTCGCCGCGCGCTCGACCATCGCCACGGGCCTGGTGCTCGCGGGCTTTCTCGGCCTGGCCGGTTTCGCGCTGGACCGCGCCTACTCGCAGGCGGCGCTCTCGGCGTTGCGCGACCGCCTGCAAAGCTACGTCTACGCCTACCTCGCCGGCACCGAAATCACTCGCTCCAACAAGCTGAGTCCGCCCGAGGTTCCGCCGCACCCGGATTTCTCGCAGCCGGGCTCCGGCTTGTACGCAGTGATAGTCGGGCAGGACGGCGATCGCTGGGAATCTCCTTCCGCGCTGGGCCGCGAACTGCCGTTCGACAAGCCGCTCACGCCCGGGCAGACCGTGTTCGAGGGACCGGTGCCCACCAGCGCCGGCAATGTGTACCTGCTGACTCAGGGCGTGGACTGGGATCTGAAAGACCGCAGTTATCGCATGACGGTGAACATCGCCGAAAGCGAATCGCAATTCGACGAACAGCTCGCGGCGTACCGGCGCACGCTGTTCGGCTGGCTGGCGGCGCTGGGCCTGATACTGCTGGTGCTGCAGCAGATCCTGCTGCGCTGGAGCCTGTGGCCGTTGCGGCGCGTGGCGGCGGATCTCGGCCGCATCGAACGTGGCGATGCCGAACACCTTTCCGGCGCGTACCCGCAGGAGCTGACCGGCCTCACCGACAACCTCAACGATTTCATCGACAGCGAGCGCGAAACGCTCACGCGCAACCGCAACCTGCTCTCCAATCTCGCGCACAGCCTGAAGACGCCGCTGGCGGTGGCGCGCTCGCAACTGGAATCCAACGACTCGCCCGCGCAGGTGCGCGAGGAAGTGCTGACGCAACTGCAACGCATGAACGACATCGTCGCCTATCAACTGGCGCGCGCCGCGACCTCGGGCCACAAGACCTTCGCCACGCCGATCGCGATCGCGGGACATGCCGAGGCGGTGGTGCGCAGCCTCGAGAAGCTGCACATGGCGCGCAACATCCTGTGCGAGTTCGACATCGAGGAGGGTGCGCGCTTCTACGGCGAGGAAGGCGACCTGATGGAATTGCTGGGCAACCTGCTGGAGAACGCATTCAAATGGGCGCGGCATCGCGTGCTGCTGGCCGCGCGCTCGTTGCCGCCGCCCAACGCACGGGTGTGGCGGCCGGGCCTGGAGATCACCGTCGAGGACGACGGTCCCGGCATCCCGCCCGAACGCGTGGAAACCCTGCTGCAGCGCGGCGTGCGCGGCGACGAGCGCGTGCCCGGGCACGGCATCGGTCTCGCGGTAGTGGAAGAGCTGTTGCGCGCCTACCGCGGAGAATTGCAAGTCGAACCGTCGCCCGAACTGGGCGGCACGTGTTTCCGTTTGCGCTTCACCGCGGTTTGAATCGGCAACGATCCGGTTTTGCAATCCCTTGGGCAAACGCAAGCCCGCCCGCACCGATAACGCCGGAACTGCGGAGCAGCGACAACACCTGGAAGCGCCTTACTGGATCGAGCCCGGCAGCAGTGACTGCCAGGACAGCGATCCCGGCGGGTGTTGCGGCGAACCCGCACCGGGACCCGGCGCGGGGGGCGGTGTCGCGCCGCGGCGCGACGCATGGGGGCGGACGGGAGCGCGTTTGCCGGAGTCGGGGCTGGTTGCCGCAGCGGCGTCTTCGTCCACTGCATGACCGCGATGCGCAGTCTCGTCCGCGAACGGGTCGCCCTCTCCGCGTGCATCGGGCAGGGAGGGCGCGTGTGCTTCGACGGCGATCAGGCGTTGGCCGGGGCCATAATCGAACGCAGCCGCGGTCAGCGGCAAACCGGCCGCGCACAGCATCATCACGAGCGAGATCGGGCGTTTCATGGGGCAGCTCCGCGTCGAGCGTACCGCAACGTTGCATCTTGACAGAAACCGAGCGTGCCTGCCAGCGTGGCTCCGATGAGGCTCGCGATCGCGTGCAAATGAGTTCCGCACCCCCGCTGCTCGCCTTGTTGTCGGCGCGATCGCCCGTTTCCGGTGCCGAACTGGCGGTGCGCCTGGGAATTTCGCGCGCAGCCGTGTGGAAGCAGATCGAGGCGCTGCGCGATGCAGGCGTGGCAATCGATGCCTGCGCCGGGCGCGGTTACAGCCTGGTGCGCGCGTTCGAGCCGCTGGATGCTGCCTCGATTCGCCGCGCGCTTTCCGCTCCGGCCCGCGAGCGCGCCGGCACAGTGGAAACGCACTGGAAACTGGATTCGACCTCCAGCGAGCTGGCGCGCCGGGCCGCGCAGTTGCGCGATTGCAGTTTCATCTTCGCGGAAACGCAAACCGCGGGGCGCGGTCGTCGCGGCCGTGCGTGGCAGTCGCCGCCGGCGGGCAACCTGTATTTCTCCTGCCTACGAAAATTCGCGCGCGGCTACGCGGCGCTTTCAGGTTTGTCGCTGGCGATCGGCGTCGCCGTGTTGCGCGCATTGCAGGATTCGAACGTGCGCGGCGTGCAATTGAAGTGGCCCAACGATCTGGTGATCGGCAACGCCAAGCTGGCCGGCATCCTGATCGAACTGGGCGGCGAATTCCTGGGGCCCTGCCAGGCGGTGATCGGGATCGGCTTGAACGTGCACGTTCCGGCGAAGGCGCGCGCGGCGATCGGACAGCCGGTCATCGACCTGGAGACGCTGTGCGGCGGCGCGCCGCCGAAACGCAGGGCCTTGGCAGCGGCGCTGATCGGGCGGTTGTGCGAAGCGCTCGATGCTTTTGCCGAACACGGGTTCGCCGCATTCGCGGACGAATACGCACGGCACGACGCATTGTCCGGGCGCATCTTGCATATCGATGATCCACGCGGCGCGTTCGATGGCACCGGCGCAGGGGTGGACGCGCGTGGTGCGTTGCGCGTGCGGACTCGCGCCGGCATGCGTACGCTGGACAGCGCCGAGGTTTCCATCCGTCCCGCATGAGCACGCCTGCCGCCACCTGGGTTTTCGATCTGGGCAATTCGCGCCTGAAGGGCGCGTGGCTGGACGAAGGGAGTCTTGCGCAGCCGGTCGCGTTGCCATGGGGCACGGTAGGCTTCGACGCGGCGTTGGATGCACACCTGCAACGATGGCCGCCGGCTCACCGCATACTGGTCGCCTCGGTGGTCGCTGCTTCGCGTGCGGACCGCGTGCGCGCGACTTTGCAGGCATGGCCTCGCGCGCACCAGCAATGGTTGCGTTCGCCGCGACAGGCTTGCGGAATCACGAATGCTTATCGCGTTCCGGAGCGGCTGGGCATCGACCGGTTTCTGGCGATGGCCGCGGCGCGCGGGGCGGCGGGCCAGGCAGGCGTGGTCGTGATCGGTTGCGGCACTGCGCTGACGCTGGATGCGGTGGACGCGAACGGTGTGCAGCAGCAGGGCTTGATCGCGCCCTCGCCGGAACTGATGCTCCGCGGGCTGCGTGGGGCGACGGCGATCGATCGAACCAACCCGAAGGCATTCGAGCCCGACGAAACGGACGACACCGCGCGCGCCTTGCGGCAAGGTTGCGAGCGCGCTGCCTCGGCGCTGGTCGCGTGGTACGACGCGCGGCAGCGCGCCGGGGGTGAGGATCCCGCGTTGTGGCTGCACGGCGGCGGTTCGGCTGCGCTGCGCGATTCGCTCGACGATGAAATCGCGATGCGCGCGCGCCTGCTGGAGGATGCAGTGTTGCGCGGCTTGGCCTTGTGGGCGGCATGCGGGAACACCGGAACCGATTCGCAATCGGCAGCGCCTCCCGAGTGACCGGGTTGTTGCTACCCTCATCTCCCGTCTCCCGTCACCCTTCTCCGTCTACCGAATGTTCTACCGACTGCTGTTTCTGTTGCTGGTGGCTTTCAACATCGGCGTGGCCGCGTGGCTGGTCTTCGGGCCCGCGCCGGTGGCGCCATTGCCGGCGGCCACCGATCGCGGCGTGCCGGAACTGAAGCTGTTGTCCGAACGCCCCGGAACAACGGCACAAGACGCCACCCCGCGGGCGCCGGTCGAATCGCGCGCCGCGCGACCCGAGGACCGTTGCCAGAGCATCGGACCGTTCCCGACGCAGGTGGACATGCGCGCTGCGATGCAGACGCTCTCGCCGCGCGTCCCGCGCATCCAGTACCGCGAGGAACAGGCGCACCAGTCGCGCGGTTTCTGGGTGTACCTGCCGGCGCTGCCGACCCGCGACGAAGCCCTGGCCACCGCGCGCGATCTTTCCGCGAAGAACGTGCGTGACTATTACGTGGTTACCGCCGGCGACCAGCAGAACACGATTTCATTGGGCCTCTTCCACGACCGCGGCAACGCCGAGCGGCGGCGCGCCGGGATCGCGGCGCTGGGTTTCAATGCGCAACTGAGCGAGCGCGTGGAAACACTGCCGGTGTACTGGGTGGATTTCGCGCTGCCGAACACGGCCGGTTTCGACTGGCGCACCTGGTTGCCGGGCCGTGCGGATCTGCAGGCGAAGACCGTGGACTGCTTTTGAGGCTGGTGCCGGCACCCGGATTCGAACTGGGGACCTACCGCTTACAAGGCGGTTGCTCTACCGACTGAGCTATGCCGGCACGGGCACTCATTGTATGAGCCGCCGGATGGTGGCGCACGTCGCATTTTCGTCGCGCAACGCCGGAACCAGTGCACGGAAAACAGCCCGCAGGCCCGTATCATGCAGGACCGGATCGAGGTGTCTGCAAGGGGGCAGGCCGTGGGGGACGATCTCGCACAAGCGGAATTCGATGCGCGCTATCGCCTGTTGCAGTCGCAGTATCTCTCCGATCTGCCGCAACGGCGCAAGGCCGTCGCTTCGCTGTGGGCCGCGTCGATGAAGGATGCCGCGTCGCCGGCGTGGCCGGAATTGCATTCGCTTGCACATCGCCTGTCCGGTTCGGCGCCGTGTTACGGGCTGGATGCGGTCGGCGAAGCCGCTCAGGAAGTCGATCGGCTGCTTTCCGCCAAGCCGCAATGCCGAGAATTGTCCGTCCTGCGCCCGCCCGTTTCGCGACTGCTGAACCTGCTGGACGCCGCGATCGCGGCGAGCCGGCCCAAGTCCGCCTTGTCCTAACCATCGCGATCCGAACGCCGGTATGCTCGGGGGTCGTTCCGCAAACCCGGTTGAGCCATGCCCGCAATCGCACGCGTTTCCCTGATCGGCGCACCTACCGACATCGGCGCCGCGGATCGCGGCGCCTCGATGGGACCCGAAGCGCTGCGCGTGGCGGGCCTGCCGCAGGCGCTGCGCGGCCGCGGCCTGGACGTGGCCGATCGCGGCAACCTTTCCGGACCGATGAATCCCTGGCAGCCGCCGCGCGAGGGTTATCGGCACCTGCCCGAAGTGGTCGCGTGGAATCGCGCGGTGATGGGCGCGGTGCGCGATGAACTTGCACAGGAGCGGCTGCCGGTCCTGCTCGGCGGCGATCATTGCCTGGCGATCGGTTCGATCAGCGCGGTCGCCGCGCATTGCCGGCAGAAGCAGCGCAAGCTGCGCGTGCTGTGGCTGGACGCACACGCGGATTTCAACACCTTCGAGGTCACCCCTTCGGGCAACATCCACGGCATGCCGGTGGCCTGCCTGTGCGGACTGGGTCCGTCCGAACTCACCACCCTGAGCGGCGAGGCCCCGGCCCTGGATGCATCGTGCATCCGCCAGATCGGAATCCGTTCCGTCGATCTGGATGAAAAACGCCTGGTGCACGACATCGGCCTGGAAATCCTCGACATGCGTTACATCGACGAGGTCGGGATGAAGCGCGCGATGAGCGAGGCCCTCGCCGGCCTCGATGCCAATACGCACCTGCACGTGAGCTTCGACGTGGATTTCCTCGATCCTTCCATTGCGCCCGGCGTGGGTACCACGGTGCTGGGTGGCCCGAACTACCGCGAGGCGCAGTTGTGCATGGAGATGATCGCCGACAGCGGCCGGCTATCGTCGCTGGACGTGATGGAGTTGAACCCCGCCTTCGACGAACACAACCGCACCGCGGTGCTGGCGATGGATCTGATCGAAAGCCTGTTCGGCAAGTCGACCCTGATGAGGAGATAGGCGGGCAGCGCCCGCGCCACGTCGCGCGCGCCGTGATGGGTGCCGAAGCGACACGCGATCGGCACGCCGGAAACGTTCGCGACGCGACCGTCCATCGCCCATGGGCCGCCGTCCGTCCGCGCCGCTTCGTCAACAATCGTGGCGTCCGTCCGATTGGCACGGCCTAGCACGCGTCTTGCAGAAACCGGGGCAGGCAGTACCCACGCCCGATTCGAAACAAGGAGTTATCGGGTGCAAGTACGATAGGCGGCCGCAGAGCCGCCCCGTCACAACGAACATCACGACAGGGGGATGCGTGGCCGAAACGCCCGCCATTGACGAGACGATCGACGCCGCACCGGGTCGGAAGCCCGGGCCGTCACGCTGGCTGATGCGGCTTGCCACGCCGCTGCTGGCGCTCGGCGGCTTGGCGCTGCTCGCGATCGTGATCTTCGACGGCGCGCAGTCGTCCTTCAACCTGTGGCAGATCGCGCTGCTGGTAGCCGGGGTGCTGGCGCTGATGGGCGCATGGTTCGGCATGGCGATGACCCATCGCCGCCTGCGCCGCATGCGCGAGCTGATGCAATCGATCTGCGACGAAGGCCGCGACGCGATCTTCGTCAAGGACACCAACAGCCGCTATCGTTTCGCAAACGTCACCACCGCTTCGCTGTTCGGGCGCAAGGCCGCCGAGGTGATCGGCATGCGCGACGACGAGCTGCTGGAGGACGGCAACGCCGCGGCGTACCTGGAAAACGACCGCGTCTGCCTGCAGCGCGGCATCCCCACGCTGTTCCGCGAAAAGCAGGACGTGCCGGGGCAGGGCGAGCGCAGTTTCCTGGTCACCAAGATGCCGCTGCACGACAACCGTGGCCGCGTCATGGGCCTGCTCGGCATCGCGCGCGACATCACCGAGGAACTGGACCTGCGCCAGCTCGCCGAACGACGCGCCGACGAGATGCGCGCGTTGTTCACCAACAATCCCTTGCCCGTGGTGATATTCGCCGTCAGCGACCTGCGCGTACTGGATGCCAATCCCGCCGCGCTGCGCTGCTACGGATACAGCCGCGAGGAAATCCTCAAGCTGGGTCTGCCCGAACTGTGTTCCGAAGCCGACGGCGCGCGCCTGCGCGACAACCTGCGGGGCAACGCGCGCCGCCTTCCGCCGGGCAGCGTGCCGTATCGGCATCGCCGCAAGGACGGCGAGGAATTCGATGCGCAGACCGACACCGGCACGCTGCGTTTCGACAACACGCCCGCGCGCCTGATGATCGTGCGCGATCTCTCCGCCGAGCGCAGCCTGCAACAGGACCTGCACGATTCCGAACGCCGCTACGCCGACCTGGTCGAATCGGGCCTGGGCATGGTCTGGATGCACGATCTCGATGGCCGCCTGTTGCGCGTCAACGCGGCGATGGCGCAGGCGCTGGGCTACGAACGCGAGGAATTGCTGGGCCGGAACATGGGCGAGTTCATCGCCGAGGAATCGCAGGCGGTGTTCGAGGAATACCTCGAGCGCACGCACAACCTGCGGCGCGACGCCGGCGTAATCCACCTGGTCGCGCGCAACGGCGAGCGCCGCGTGTGGCAATACCGCAGCGTCTACTACCCGGATGCCGAACCGATGCCGTACGTGCTAGGTTCCGCGCAGGACGTCACCCTGCGCCAGCAGTACGAGTCGCGGCTGCGCGAGCAGAACGTGCGCGACGCGCTGACGCAGTGCTACAACCGCCGCTATCTTGAATTGTTCTCCAACCGCGCCGCGCGCGAACAGCGCTGGGGTTGCGTGGTGGTGGACGTCGACCACTTCAAGCAGATCAACGACCAGCACGGCCACCATCGCGGCGACGAGATCCTGCGCGAGATCGCCGCCCTCCTGCAACGCAATTCGCGCGCCGGCGATGCGGTGGTGCGGCTGGGCGGCGACGAATTCGCGGTGATCCTCACCCAGGCTTCCGAAGAATCCGCGCGCGAAATCACCGCGCGCCTCAGCGCCGCTTCCGCCACCGGGCCCGCCAGCTTCTCGCTGGGCTGGTCGATCCGCGAGGACGACGAACCGCTGGATTCAACGCTCCGCCGTGCCGACAAGGCCCTGCTGCGCGCGCGCATGGAACAGCGCGGCCTGCACGCGCAGGACGACCGCCTGCCACCGCGGGACCGCGCGCACTAGTTCCGTTCCCCGCGCGCGGAACTCAGAAACTCACCGCCGCACCTCCATAAATCGTCCTCCCGGGCGCGGGTTCGAGACCGGTGCCGAACACGCGGTCGTAGTAGGTGCGGTCGAAGATGTTCGAAATGCCGCCCAGCAGGCGCAGCTTCGGCGCGACCCACCAGTCCGCGGCGAAATCGACCGTGGTGTAGGCGGGGACCTTTGCGGGCAGGAAGGCGTCGCCCGTGCCCTTCGATGCGTCGGAATCCTGCCAATACTGCGAAGCGACGGACGTCATCGTCAGCGCCACGTCGTAGCGCTTGTCCGCGCGCCACGTGACGCCGCCCTTGAACAGGTACTTCGGCGCGAACGCCGGCGTCTTGCCGATCTGGTTTGGGTCGAGGCTGGCGGTGAAGCGCGCGTTCAGCAGCTGCAGGCTGGCAAAGGCTTCCAGGTGTTCGCCGTCGCTGCGCGCGGCGAGGAAATCGTAAGCGATCTCTCCCTCGAAGCCGCGGTGGCGCGTGTCGCCGGTGTTGACGTTGATGGTGTCCGTGGCGTTGATGTGCTGGGTCTCGATGCGGTTCTTGAAATCGATCCAGAACAGGCTCGCGTCGTAGTACAAACCTGTGACCGGCGTGCCGTGCACGCCGGCTTCGTACGAGAGCGATTTGGCGGGATCGGCCACGTTGCCGGGTTGCAGGTTGGAGAACGGCGAGGCCACGTCGAAATAGCGGATCGGGCGGTAACCCTGGCTCACGTTGAAATACGTTTCGTTCTGGTGGCCGAAGTCGTTGCCGATACCGATCCCGAACAGCGGCACGGAGCGCGTCACGGTTTCGTCTATCAACGGGCGCGTCAGGAACGGCGGCCTCACGGTTTCGTCGATGGAAATCTTCTCGCGCTCAAGTCGCACCGACGGCACGACGTGGATGCGGTGGGGCAGTCGGAACACGTTTTCCGCGAATACCGCCGCGTAATCGGCTTCGCGCGCCTGCCGCAGGCGCGGCGTGCCGGAACGGTCGTAGCGCTCCACCGCCAGATCAGCATCGGTCCATTGCCGGAACGGCGCATCGGAACGATAGGCCACAGTGCCGATCGTGAACGCGTTGCCACGGCCCCACTTGTGGCGCGCGCGCAGGTCGAGGCCGCTGAAGCGGAACTGCTCGTCCTGCAGCGTGGTGGAAGTCGGCGGTGGCTGCGGCGGCACGAAACCGCCCGCCGCGCGCGATGCCAGATCTTCATAGCCCGTCCACAACTTGCCTTCCAGCAGCCAGTCGTTGGCGAAGCTGTGTTCGTGCGACAAAACCAGTGAATAGCGATCGACCCAGTTGCGGTTGTACGGCGTTACGGTCAGATCCGGATCGCGCGACCACTGCGGTTCGCCGAGCCGCCCTGCATCGCCGGCCGTGGCCTGGTACGCATGCACATCCAGCCCCCAGTGCTGCGCGTCGTCCGGGCGGTATCCGATGTACGCGTCGACTCCGCTGACCTGCGAACTCGAGTTCTCGCGCTGGCCGTCGCTGGTGCGGTAGTAGTCGGCGATGCGGTATTCCCATTTCCCCTGCGTGCCCTCCAGCGCACCGTACGCACCGAACAGGCCATCGCTTCCGGCGACGTATTCGCCGTATGCGTTGTTGGGTTCTCCCGGTTGCGGCCGGCGCGAGACGAAGTTGATGACCGGCGCAGGCTCCGGGCCATACAGCAGGCTGGAACCGCCGCGGATTTCCTGCACTTCCTCGATGCCCTGTGGTTGCGGCATGTAATACAGCGTGGGGAAGCCGATCCAGTCGGTGGTGATCGGAATTCCGTCCTGCATCACCAGCACGTATTCGGATTCCTGCGGATTGCCCAGGCCCCGATAGCTGAGGTTGAATTGGGTTGGCGTGCCCTGCTCGGAAACGAAGATGCCGGGCGAGCGCACGAACAACTGCTGCATGTTGTTGTCGATGATGGTCGGCTGGTCGTCGAGCTTGGTCACCGTGGTCTTCTTGGTGACGGTGATCTGCGTGCCCGAGACTTCGGCCATCTGGTGTTCCAGCTTGGCCGGCGTGTCTTCGCGCTGTCCGTAGACGGTGACGCCAGGCAGCGGCTGTACGGTCTGCTGGCCATTGTCGACCGGAGTTTGATCCCCGGATCCGGTCCCGGGATGGCTCTGCGCGGCGGCGAACGGTGCAACGAGCGCCAACGCGAGCGGGGAGAGCTTGATCAGGTGTCGTGCCATGGGTCGTGCGCCTCGGAACGGACGGCCATGAAAGCAGGCGCCCCGTTGCATGCCAATAGGACATTAGTCTGCGATCATCCATGATCGCTGCTTGAACTCCCGAATCGGCGAGCTTTTGATCTCTCGTACAATCGAGATCAAAAGCGGCCATCCATGGCCGCACTTCTCAAGAACAGCACGCTCCGAATAGCCTCTTTGGGTTTTGTCACGCATGAACACCCGCGTCCTCACCGGCATCACCACCTCCGGCACGCCGCACCTCGGGAACTATGTCGGCGCGATCCGCCCCGCGATCGCGGCGAGCCGCAACGCCGATGTCGATGCGTTCTTCTTCATGGCCGACTACCACGCGCTGGTGAAGTGCGGCGATCCCGCGCGCGTGGCGCGTTCGAGGCTGGAGATCGCGGCGGCGTGGCTGGCGTGCGGACTCGATCCGCAACGAGTGACGTTCTATCGACAATCGGACATCCCGGAAATCCCGGAGCTGACCTGGCTGCTGACCTGCGTCACGCCGAAGGGCCTGATGAACCGTGCGCACGCCTACAAGGCCGCGGTCGACGCGAACACCGGTGGCGGCGAAGATCCCGATGCCGGCATCAACATGGGCCTGTATTCCTATCCCGTGCTGATGGCCGCCGACATCCTGATCTTCAAGGCGCACGCAGTGCCGGTGGGAAGGGACCAGGTGCAGCACATCGAGATGGCGCGCGACATCGGCCAGCGGTTCAACCACATCTACGGCGGCGCATGGCGCGAAGCCACGCGCGGCGATGACGATCCGTTCGTATTGCCGGAGGTGGTGCTGGAGGAGCGCGTCGCCACGTTGCCGGGGCTGGACGGGCGCAAGATGAGCAAGAGCTACGACAATACCGTGCCGTTGTTCGAGGGCGGATCCAGGGCGACGCGCGAGGCGATCGCGCGCATCGTCACCGATTCGCGCGAGCCCGGCGAGCCCAAGGATCCGGACAGTTCCCCGCTCTACGCGATCTACCGCGCATTCGCACCGGAAGACGAAAGCGCGGCGTATCGCAATGCCTTGTTGCACGGCCTGGGTTGGGGCGAAGCGAAGCAGAGGCTCGCCGCGTTGATCGATGCGGAGCTGGGTGACGCGCGCGACCATTACGCCCGCCTGATGGCGAATCCCGAAGAGATCGAGGACATCCTGCGCGATGGCGCGCGCAAGGCACGCGCCATAGCCACGCCGTTCGTGCGGCAGCTGCGCGAAACGGTGGGGCTGGGCGCGCTCGCCATCCGCGGGAGAATGCGCGGTGCGAAGAAAACGGTGGAAAAACGCGCGCGCCTCGCCACTTTCCGCGATGCCGAAGGTTTCCGCTTCCGCCTGTTCGCGGCCGATGGCGACGAGCTGTTGCTGTCGCGCGCATTCGAGACTCCGCAGGCGCTGGGCGAATGCACGCGGATACTGGCGGCGGCCGACGCCGTGCCGGTGATCGAAACGATGGACGACAACCGCTACGCGCTGGTCGCGCTCGGCGAGCGCATCGCCGCCAGCCCGTCGTACGCGGATGCGGATGCGCGCAACGCGGCGATCGCCAGACTGCACGCCGCGCTCGATTCGTTGCGATCCTGATCCGATGCGTTTCCTCGCGGTCCTGTTGCTCGCGCCATGGTTGGCCGTGCTCGGCTGGTTGTACTGGTTGTACGTGCGCCGGGTGCAGGGACCGCAGGCGCACGCGCGCACCGATGCGGTCTTCCTGGTCGCCGCCTTCGTCGCCGCGATCGGCTGCGCGAACATCACCTACGCGATGGAGACCGGCATCGCCGGCGCGATCTGGAAGCAGGTCGCGGCCGCGCTGGCGTGCTACGCCGGTTTCAGCACGGTGCTGTTGATCGGCTTGCTGCGCCACGCATGGTTGCGCCGCCGCCGCGATTCGCGCGGCGGCGGACAGCGATCATTGCGGTAGCGCCAGGTCGTCCAGCAGGGCTTTCAGGAAGCGCGCGGCTTCGCCGCCCGTCGCGGCGCGGTGGTCGAACGTCAGCGAGATCGGCATGCGCCGGTGCACCTCGACGCCGCCCATCACCGCGACCACGTCGTGCGAGAGTTTGCCCGCGCCCACGATCGCCACGCACGGGGGCACCACCACCGGCGTCGCGTAGCGGCCGGCGAACATGCCGAAGTTCGAAAGCGAGATCGTGTAGCCCGACAGTTCGCTCGAAGGAATCGAGCGATCCTCGACCTGCGTGCGCAGGCGCTGGATCGCCGCGCGCAGGCCCGCGCCGTCCAGCATGTCGGCGTTGCGCAGCGCGGGCACGAACAGGCCGTCGTCGGTGTCCACCGCGATGCCGATGTCCACGTGCGGGTGCAGCGTGCGCGAGAGGTTCTTGCCGTCGAACCACGCGTTCAATGCAGGCACCGTCTTGCACGCGGTGACGATCGCGCGGATCAGTCGCGCGGTGATGTCCTGCTTGCCCAGCCACTGGTGCAGGTCGGCATCGTCCACCAGCGTGGTCGGGACCACGTTGGCGTGCGCATCGGCCATCACGCGCGCCATGTTGCGGCGCACGCCTTTGAGTTGTTCCGGTTGACCGGTCGCCTGCACGCTCGGCGGCGTGGTGCGCATGGGCTTGCCGGATTGCGAGAGCGTGCTGCGCTGCGGAGCGGCGGCCGGCATCGGCGCGGACGTTGCGGCGGCACGAACGGTCGCAGGCGCAGCGCGTGCGGCGCCGAGCATCGCGTTGCCCGAAGCCGCGGCATCCTTCACGTCCTTCATCGTCACCACGCCGCCGGCGCCGGTCGGCTTGACGCGCGCCAGATCCACTTTCAGTTTCTTCGCCAGCGCGCGTACTGCGGGCACGGCCTTCACGCCGCCGACATCGGCCGCGCGCTCGACATGGACGGTATTGCCGGCGACCATCGCGCCGACCACCGTGCCTTCGTCTTCGCGCAGTTCGACGATCTCGCTCTCCTCGACTTCGCCGCCTTCATCGGACGCGATCACTTTGTCGCCGTCGTTCGGCACCGGTGCGCCCGCGCCCTTGGCGGGCCTCTTCGGGCCGTGCTGGTGGCCGGTGCTTTCCGCTTCCGCGCGCTGCTTCGCATTCGGGTCGGGCTCGAAATCCGCCAGCGCGGCGCCGGTCTCGATCACGTCGCCGGCCTTGCCATATTGCTTCAGCAGCTTGCCGGTGTAGGGCGAGGGCACCTCGACCACGGCCTTGGCGGTTTCCATCGAAACCAGCGGCGCGTCGAGCTTGACGCTCTCGCCTTCCTTGACCAGCCATTCGACGATGGTGGCATCGGGCAGACCTTCGCCGAGGTCGGGGAGGTGGAAGGTTTTGATTGCCATGTCGGGTTCCGTAGCTCAACGAGCGATGCGATTGGAAATTTCGATCAGATTGCCGTCCGGATCGCGCACATAAACCGAGCGGATCGGCCCGGCGGCGCCGGTGCGCTCGACCGGACCTTCGACGATCTTGACACGCTCCGCGGCGAGATGGGCGACCACCTCGTCCAGCGGCGTGGCGGTCAGGAAACACAGGTCCGCCGAGCCGGGCGTCGGCTGCGCGGCCTTCGGCTCGAATTCATTGCGGTAGGGATGCAGGTTGATCTTCTGCGTCCCGAAAGCCAGCGCGCGCCGGGCTTCGCCAAAGCGGGTCTCGCGCATGCCGAACGCACGCGTGTAAAACGCGCAGGTCGCATCGATGTCGGCGACCGTCAGGACCAGATGATCGAGCGCATCGATGCGCATGGCTCAGCTCGCCGCCATTGCCCGCTTCGCCGCCTCCACGATCCGCTCCGTTGCCGGCAGGTATTTCATCTCCAGCCGGAACAGCGGGATGTGGGTGTCCCAGCCGGTGACGCGCTCGACCGGCGCGAGCAAATCATAGAGACATTCTTCGGCCAGCCGCGCGGCGATCTCCGCGCCGAAGCCCGCGGTCTTGGGTGCTTCGTGCACGATCACGCAGCGGCCGGTCTTCTGCACCGATTCGGCGATGGTGTCGAAATCCAAAGGCGTCAGCGTCGCGACATCGATCACTTCCGCGCTGATGCCTTCCTCGGCCAGCGCATCGGCGGATTCCAGCGTTTCCTTCACCTGTGCGCCCCAGGTCACCAGCGTGACGTCGGTGCCGTCGCGCAGCACGAAGCACACGTCCAGCGGCAGCGCCTCGCCATCGTCCGGCACTTCCTCCTTGTACTGGCGATAGATGCGCTTGGGCTCGAAGAACATCACCGGGTCGGGATCGCGGATCGCCGCGAGCAGCAAACCGTATGCGCGCGCGGGCGAGGACGGCAGCACCACGCGCAGGCCGGGGATGTTGGTGAATAGGTGTTCGTTGGCTTCCGAGTGGTGTTCCGGCGCGCGGATGCCGCCGCCCCACGGCGCACGGAATACCGCCGGCACCGTGATGCGTCCGCGCGTACGGTTGCGCAGGCGCGCGGCGTGGCAGGCGATCTGCTCCATCATCGGATAGATGAAGCCTTCGAACTGCGCTTCCGCCACTGGCTTCATGCCCTGCGCGGCGAGGCCGACGGTGACGCCGGCGATCGTGGTTTCGTCCAGCGGCGTGTCGAGCACGCGCAGCTCGCCGAATTTTTCCGAAAGGCCTTGGGTGGCGCGAAACACGCCGCCGTTGATGCCCACGTCTTCGCCCAGCACGACCACGGAATCGTCGTGCTTCATTTCATACGCGAGCGCCTGGGTGACGGCTTCGATAAGGGTGATCGCGGCCATCAGTGCGCTCCCTTCTGTTCGAAGGACAGCGCAAGGTCACGCTGCTTCGCCAGGTCCGCCGGCACTTCGGCGAAGGTGTAGTCGAACATCGCGGTCACCGGCTGCGCCTTGCTTTCCAGGTACGCGTTCACCTCGTTGTCCATCCAGTCGCTGCATTCTTCCTGCAACGCCGTTTCCTTCTTCTCGTCCCAGGCCTTTTGCGCTTCCAGCCAGGTGCGCAGGCGCTTGACCGGATCCTTCTTCCACGCGTCCTCGACTTCGTCCTTGCCGCGGTAGCGGCGCGCGTCGTCGGCGGTGGTGTGGTCGCCCAGGCGATAGGTGACGCATTCGATCACGCTCGCTCCATCGCCCTTGCGCGCGCGGTCCAGCGCGTCTTCCATGGCCTTGCGCACCGCGATGATGTCGTTGCCGTCGACTTGTATCGATGGAAGGCCCGCTGCGATGCCTTTCTGCGCCAGGGTCTGTGCGCCGGACTGAATACGACGCGGCACCGAGATCGCCCACTGGTTGTTGACGATCACCGCCACCATCGGCAGCGTCTGCGCGCCGGCGATATTGATCGCCCCGTAGAAATCGCCCTTGGACGAACCGCCGTCGCCGATGGTGCACACCGCGACGCGCTTCTCCTTGCGGATCTTGAATGCAAGCGCGGAGCCCGCCGCGTGCAGGCATTGGGTGCCGATCGGCACCGACCAGGCGAAATCATGGCGCGCCGGTTCGTTCTGGTAGTCGTTGCCGCGCTCGTCGCCGCCCCAGTACATGTAGACCTCGCGCGGTTGCACGCCGCGGAAGAGCTGCGCGCCGTATTCGCGGTAGCTGGGCGCCAGCACGTCTTCCGGCTTCATCGCGCTGCCGATGCCGACGTGCGCGGCCTCGTGGCCGAGGCAGGAAGCATAGGTGCCGAGCTTGCCGGTGCGCTGCAGTGCGATGGACTTGGTGTCGAACACCCGCGTGGACACCATCAGCTTGTACAGCTTGACCATGGTGTCCAGGTCTTTCGCGAACGCGGGCAGGTCCTTGCGCACCAGCTTGCCGTCGGCGTCCAGGTATTGCAGGTATTCGATTTCGAAACTGGCGGCGAGGGGCATCGCGAAGCTCCGCAAGGCGGCAGAAAGGCTCGGAAGTTTAGCAGGGCAGGGGAACGCGGGCAGGCGCGCACTCGCCACGCGCCCGCTTTGGCTTTACCCTGCGCCCTTCATCCTGCTCCGCGCCCTCATGCCCGACGACAAATCCACCAACCGGCGAGAACTCGAAGCCGGCCTGGAACTCGACCTCGCGGACCGCCTGACCTACGGCGGCTACCTGCAACTGGACCGCCTGCTTTCGGCGCAGCAGCCGCTGTCGGATCCGCCGCACCACGACGAGATGCTGTTCATCGTGCAGCACCAGGTGGCGGAGCTGTGGATGAAATTGCTGGTGCACGAGCTGCGCGGCGCGATCGAGGCATTGCGGCGCGACGACGTGGACACCTGCCTGAAGATCCTGGCGCGCGTGAAGCAGGTGCAGCGGCAGTTGTTCGAACAATGGGCGGTGCTGGAAACGCTGACGCCTTCGGAATACCTGCAGTTCCGCCACGTGCTGGGTCCGGCCTCCGGGTTCCAGTCGCTGCAATACCGCACCGTGGAATTCCTGCTGGGCAACAAGAACGCGGGGATGCTCGTGGTGTTCAAGCACGATCCTGCGGCGCAGGCGCACCTGGAGGCCGTGTTGCGTGCGCCCTCGCTGTACGATGAATTCCTCGCATTTCTCGCGCGCCGTGGCCACGACGTACGGCGGGAATTGCTCGAACGCGACTGGTCGCAACCGCACGCGCGCGACGAGAAACTGATTCCGGTGTTCAAACGCATCTACGAGGACACCGCGCGGTTCTGGCCGGAATACCACCTGGCCGAACAGCTGGTGGACGTCGAGGAAGGCTTCCAGCTCTGGCGCTTCCGCCACATGAAGACGGTCGAGCGCATCATCGGCTACCGTCGCGGCACGGGCGGCTCGTCCGGCGTGGCGTTTTTGAAGAAGGCGCTGGACCTCACGTTCTTTCCGGAGTTGCTGGAAGTGAGGACGGTGCTGTAAGCGTGAGGATCCGGAGCCGCTCCTTGAATTTCCGAAGTGGGGGAGTATCGTCTTGCGGGAATGCTCTTCCACGTATCTGCAGGGGGTGGCGCATGTCTTCGGGACTGAAGGAATTGTCGATGGGATGTGCGGCGGCGGCAGTGGTTTTTTTGTTGTCGCTAGCGCTTCCCGTGCAGGCAGGCGCCGCTTCGATATCCGGAATGGATGCCGGCCATTCCTCCGACGTGGTTGATTGCAATGGGGGATGCCTTGTCGCCGCGTGCAATACGGTTTCATGCACTGTGTGGCACTGTGATGCAGCCGATTGCGACAGGAAGGGGGCCTTCGAGCACGTGCCGGCCTCGCAAAACGCGTCTTCGCCCATTGCGAGCCCGGAACATCCCGTAGCGATGTCGATGCACGAAGGCGTGGCATTTGCGAAAGCGTGCAAAGGAAATACGTGTCGGATCTATGCTCTGACCGCTGACAAAGCTGTCCGCGCTGGAAATGTAGAAAACGTCGACGACACGATAAGACGCCTGCGCGCGCAATTCGAAAAGGGTTCCTGATCCGCGTTCTCGCCGCTACGGTTATTTTCACCGACTATCGATCCCGTCAGGCGCGGTGGCCGTTACTTCCCCGACTGGGGGAGCGCGTATGGCGCGTGCGGCCAATCACGGCATAAGGCAGCCCATGACCGAACCCACCGACGCGGCACTTCCCGAATATCCGCAACTCTTCGGCCATCCGCGTCCGCTGTGGATGCTGTTCATGACCGAATTCTGGGAGCGCTTCGCGTTCTACAGCGTGAGCTGGGCGCTGGCGCTGTACATCGTGCAGCAGTTCTGGCACGGCGATCCGTCGGGACAGGCCTGGGCCAGCGGCATCTTCGGTACCTACACGGCCCTGATCTATGGCGCTTCGATCTTCGGCGGATGGGTCGCCGACAAGCTGATTGGCTACCAGCGCACGATCCTGCTGGGAGCGGTGGTGATGGCGGCCGGCCTGTTCGTGATGATGTTGCCCTCGCGCGTGATGTTGCTGCTCGGGCTGGCGCTGGTGATCGCGGGCGATGGCCTGTTCAAGCCGAACATTTCGACCATGGTCGGGCAGTTGTACGGCCGCGACGATCCGCGCCGCGACCGCGGTTTCACGCTGTTCTACATGGGCATCAACGCGGGCGCTTTCGTCGCGCCCTTGCTGACCGGCTGGCTGGCCGCGCAGTTCACTGCGACGCCCACGCAGCAGAATTTCCGGTTGGTCTTCCTCGCCGCCGGCATCGGCATGGTCCTGAGCCTGCTGTGGTTCTGGTTCGGGCGGCGGCAATTGAAAAACGTCGGCCGGCCGGCTGCGGGCGCTGAAGGACGCTCGCGCGTCGCGTGGGTAATGCTGGGCGTGATCGTCGCGGTGCCGTTGATCTACCTGCTGCTGTCGAGGGTCGGCGCGGGCGGCCTGCAGTGGGTGCTCGGAATCCTGTTTTTGATCGTGGCGGCGATGCTGCTGGTGGAAGCGGCGCGGCACGACCGCGTGCAGACGCACCGCGTGGTCGCAATGCTGATCATCTTCGCCTTCAACATCCTGTTCTGGATGTTCTACTACCAGCTCGGGAGCTCGTTCAATTTTCTCGCGGAGAACCTGGTCGACCGCAAGCTGTTCGGCGGCTGGATCTTCCCGGTCGGCTGGTTCCAGTCGGTCAGTCCGCTGACGATCATCCTGCTGGCGCCGCCGCTGACGCTGGTGTGGGCGTGGCTGGACCGCCGCCGCATGGAACCCAACATCCCGCGCAAGTTCGGCCTGGGGCTGGTCTTCAACGGCCTGGGTTTCCTGGTGCTGATGTTCGCGCTGTCGAAATTGATCGGTGCGAACGGCCTGATCCCGTTCTGGCCGCTGGTCGCCACCTACGCGCTGCAGACGCTGGGCGAGTTGTGCCTGTCGCCGATCGGGTTGTCGATGGTGACCAAGCTCGCGCCGCCGCGGCTGGTGGGTTTCGCGATGGGCGGCTGGTTCCTGTCGTTGTCGGTGGGTGGAAACCTCTCGGGATTGTTCGCCACGCGTGTTGCCGGGGCCGGCGGCATGACCGCGGCTTCGGCACTCTCGGGCTTCACCTTCGGCTTCTGGTTGCTGATCGGCGCCGGCGCGCTCCTGCTGCTGATTTCGCCTCTGGTGAACCGGTTGATGCACGGGGTCCGTTGACCGCGCGCACAGCGCGGCCGGGAGGGATCACAGCGCCGGCGATGTCGCGTGGTGCGCCATGATGCCGGCCATTAGCGCCATGCCGCCGAAGATGAGGAACAGCATCGCCAGCGCGAATCCGACGATGATCATCACGCCATTGATCACGAAGTAGAGCTTGAGCCGGTTCTGCGCGACCACGAAACTGGCCAAATCCCCGCTGATCGCGGCCTGCTCCACTCCGGATGCCGCCTGGAAGAGGAGCACGCCCAGCCAGATCGGCAGCCAGGCCCAGATGATGCCGATGATGCTGAGTGCGCCCAGCGCGCCGGAAACGATCGAAAGGATCGCGAGGAACTTCATCCAACCGCGGCCGGCGGCGAGCGGCGCCGCCAGCTCGCGCACGATTTCGTTGCGGTCTTCCATCCTGCGTTCCCCTCGCTGCGTCGCGTCCAGCGTAGTCGCGCGGATCGTGCGTCGGCAAGCGGCGCCCCGGCGGCGCTAGAATGCGCGTTCGAGAATGCTGCCAGGGAGGTCCCATGAGCGCCCAACCCAACATCGGCATGCGGCCGACGACGTTCGAGAATCCGATGGGGGTGGACGGTTTCGAGTTCGTCGAGTTCGCCGCGCCCGATGCGAGGCTCCTGCACGAACTGTTTCCGAAGCTCGGCTTCACGGCCGTGGCAAAGCACAAGTCGAAGGCGATCACGCTGTATCGCCAGGGCGAGTGCAATTTCCTGGTGAACGAACAGCCCGATTCCTTCGCGGCCGATTTCGCCGCGAAGCACGGTCCCTGTGCCTGCGGGTTCGCGATTCGCTTCACGCGTCCCGCGGACGACGTGCGCCAGGCCGCGCTGAAGAACGGCGCGGAGGCGATCGCGCACAAGGATTCCTCGAAGGCGATCGATGCGCCGACCATCACCGGCATCGGCGGATGCATGCTGTACCTGGTCGACCGGTACGGCGAGCGCGGAGATGTGTACGACGACTACGAGTGGCTGCCGGGCGTGGACCGCAACCCGAAGGGTTTCGGCCTGACCTTTATCGACCACCTGACCCACAACGTGCATTTCGGCAACATGAAGACGTGGGCCGACTACTACGAGCGCCTGTTCAACTTCCGCGAGATCAGGTATTTCGACATCAAGGGTGCGAAGACCGGCCTGGTTTCCAAGGCCATGACCGCGCCTGACGGCATGGTGCGCATCCCGCTCAACGAATCGTCCGATCCGAAGTCGCAGATCAACGAATACCTCGACGAGTACAAGGGCGAGGGCATCCAGCACATCGCGCTGTTCACCGACACGATCTACGACACGGTGGAAGCGATGCGCGGGGCCGGCGTGGAATTCCTCGACACGCCCGGCACCTATTTCGAAGTCGTCGACGTGCGCGTGCCGAACCACGGCGAAGACGTGCCGCGGTTGGCGAAGAACAAGATCCTGATCGACGCAGACCAGGAAACGAAGAAGCGCCTCCTGCTGCAGATCTTCACCCAGAATTGCATCGGCCCGATCTTCTTCGAGATCATCCAGCGCAAGGGCAACGAAGGTTTCGGCGAAGGCAACTTCCAGGCGCTGTTCGAATCGATCGAGCGCGACCAGATGAAGCGCGGCGTGCTGTAAGAATACGCCGATGACGACGAAGGTCGCCTACCTCTCCGGCTTCGGCAACGAGCATGTCTCCGAGGCCGTGCCCGGCACGCTGCCGGTGGGCCAGAACTCGCCGCAGCGGGCACCGCACGGCTTGTACACGGAGCAACTGTCCGGCACGGCTTTCACCGCGCCGCGGCATGCCAACCGTCGCAGCTGGCTGTATCGCATCCGGCCCGGCGCGATGCACGGTTCGTTCGCGCCGTTTCCGCACCCGCATTTCCACAATCGCTTCGACGAAGCGTCGGCCTCGCCCAATCAATTGCGCTGGAGCCCGTTCCCGCTGCCGCAGGCGCCCGCCGATTTCATCGATGGCCTCTACACCATCGCGGGCAGCGGCGGTGCCGCGATGCAGGCCGGCTGCGCGATGCACGTGTACGCCTGCAACCGCTCGATGCAGGGCAGGTTCTTCTACGACGCCGACGCCGAGCTGGTGATCGTGCCGCAACAGGGCCGCCTGAAGATCGCCACCGAACTGGGCGTACTCGAAATCGAACCGCAGCAGGTCGCGCTGATCCCGCGCGGCGTGCGCTTCCGCGTGGAATTGTTCGACGGTACCGCGCGCGGCTACGTCGGCGAGAACTTCGGCGCGCTGCTGCGCCTGCCGGATCTCGGGCCCATCGGCTCGAACTGCCTGGCGAATCCGCGCGATTTCGAAGCGCCGTGCGCCGCCTATGAGGACGCCGAAGGCGAATTCGAACTGATCGCCAAGTTCCAAGGCCGGCTGTGGCGCGCCCCCATCGACCACTCGCCGCTCGACGTGGTCGGCTGGCACGGCAACTACGCGCCGTACCGCTACGACCTGCGCCGCTTCAACACGATCGGCTCGATCAGTTACGACCACCCCGATCCGTCGATTTTCACCGTGCTGACGTCACCGAGCGATACACCCGGCACCGCGAACGTGGATTTCGTGATCTTTCCGCCGCGCTGGCTGGTGGCCGAGCACACCTTTCGGCCGCCGTGGTTCCACCGCAACGTGATGAGCGAATTCATGGGCTTGGTCGACGGCGAATACGACGCCAAGGCCGGCGGCTTCGCACCCGGCGGCATGAGTCTGCACAACTGCATGAGCGGGCACGGCCCGGACGCAACCAGCTTCGAGAAAGCCAGCGCGATCGACGCCTCGAAACCCCAGCACATCACCGACACGATGGCCTTCATGTTCGAGTCGCGCTACGTGTTCCATCCCGCGCGCCAGGCGCTGGAATCGCCGCAGCTGCAGGGCGACTACCAGGAGTGCTGGTCCGCACTGAAAAAGCATTTCGATCCCGGCCGACCGTGATACGGTTTTTCCCCATCGTGGCAACCGCCCTGATGCTGGCCGCATGCAGCGCAACGGAATCGCACGATGCCGGTTCAATGGGTACACCCGCGGCATCGTCGGATACGAAGGCACCGCCTCGGCCCGCGAACGATTTGCCCGCGCATTCCGTATTCGACGCGATGCCCGATTTCAACGGCATCGGCCCGTTGCGGTTCGGCATGAGCGCGGCGGAGATGCGCAAGGCGTGGGGCGCGCCGTTGTATGGAGAAGCGCCGGCGAATGATCCGCACGCGTGCTATTACTTGCGGCCGCGCAACGACGACTACGATTTGCTGTTCATGATGGAGGGTGACCGCTTCGCGCGCATCGATGTGAAAACGGATGGAAAGACCGCGCCGGGCGGTGGTCGGGCAGGCATGAGCATCGTCGAATTGCGCAAGCTGTATGGCGGACGCATCAAGTCGGAGCCGAACCACTACGATTCCGATGCGACTGACTTGCGTGTCGCTCCCCCGCATGGCGGGAACGCGCTGCTGCTGTTCGAAGCGAACCAAAAAGGTATCGTGACTTCCTGGCGAATAGGCAAGCCGCAGCAAGTCAACTATGTCGAAGGCTGCGGTTAGGGCCGGATTCCGGATCCCGGCTGCGCCGCGTCCGGAATGACGAGAAGGGTAAATCATCGATGAAGCTCGGAAGTCTTAAGGAAGGCGGGCGCGACGGCACCCTTATCGTGGTCAGCCGCGATCTCGCGCACGGCGTGCGCGCCGCCGGCATCGCGCCGACGTTGCAGGCCGCGCTGGACGACTGGGAAAACGCCGCGCCGCGGCTGCGCGCCCTCTACGATGCGCTTTGCAAGCACCGGCACAAAGCCGTGCAGCATGCCTTCGAGCTGGATTTCAACGATCTCGCCGCGCCGTTGCCGCGCGCGTACGAGTTCGTGGACGGTTCGGCGTATCTGCCGCACGTCGAGCGCGTGCGCAAGGCGCGCGGCGCACAGGTGCCGGAGAGCTTCTACACCGATCCGCTGATGTACCAGGCCACCAGCGCGGGTTTCCTGGGGCCCTGCGATCCCGTGCGCGTGCCCAGCGAGGAGTACGGCATCGACATGGAGGCCGAGGTCGTGGTCGTGACCGACGACGTGCCGATGGCGGTCTCGCCGGAGCACGCGTCGCCGCACATCCAGTTGGTCGGCCTGGTCAACGACGTGTCCTTGCGCAACCTGATTCCCGCGGAACTGGCGAAAGGCTTCGGTTTCCTGCAATCCAAGCCGCGCTCGGCGTTGTCGCCGGTTTTCGTCACCCCCGACGAACTGCGGGACGCGTGGCGCGACGACAAGTTGCACCTCCCGATGCGCACCTGGATCAACGGCAAGTGGTTCGGCGAGGCCGACGCCGGCGAGGACATGCAGTTCGACTTCGCGCAACTGGTCGCGCACGCGGCGAGGACCCGCCCGCTCACCGCGGGCACGATCGTCGGGTCCGGCACCATCGCCAATCAGGATACGTCGAAAGGCGCATCGTGCCTGGCCGAGCAGCGCACGGTGGAAACCTTGGCGCAAGGCAAGCCCAGCACGCCGTTCCTGAAATACGGCGACCTGATCAAGATCGAGATGCTGGACGCGGACGGCAATTCGGTCTTCGGCGCGATAGAGCAGCGCATCGAGGCGCCGCTGGCCAGATGAGCGTTGTCGCGGAGCCGCTGCCGGTACTCGAAAGCGAACGCCTGCGCCTGCGCGGACTGCGTGACGGCGATGCGGCCGCCTTGCTGGCGATGTATGGAGATCCGTTGGCGATGCGCTACTGGAGCGGCTCGCCGTGGAAGGACATCGCGCAGGCGCACGCGCACCTGCAACGCGCGTGGCGCGACATGGAATCGGGTGGCGCGCTGCCGTGGGCGATTGCCGATTCCGGAGATGACGGGTTGATCGGCACGATTACGCTGTTCAAACTGGACCGCGACCACCGCCGCGCCGAAATCGGCTACATGCTGGCCACGCGGCATTGGGGAAAGGGGTTGGCCAGCGCTGCGCTGCGACTGGTCCTGCACCACGCGTTCGACACGTTGCGACTGGAACGCGTGGAAGCCGACACCGATCCGCGCAACGCGCCCTCGCGACGCATGCTGGAGCGGTTCGGCTTCGTGCTGGAAGGCACGTTGCGCAAGCGTTGGCACGTCAACGACGAATGGTGCGACACGGTTTTTTACGGCCTCCTGCGCGAGGATTTCCCGGGTTGATTGCCGCGTGAGCCTCGCTGCGCACTACCTGCAGATCCGCGACCTGCACGTCGCGGTGGTGATCGCTTCCGGGTTCCTGTTCTGCACGCGCGGGGCGCTCGCTCTGGCGCGCTCGCCGCACGTGATGCACCCGGTGCTGCGCTACGGCTCGATGGCGATCGATACGATGCTGTTGGCTGCCGGTGTCGCGCTGATGTTCGTCATCCACCAGTACCCGTTCGTCAATGGCTGGCTAACGACGAAACTCGTCCTGCTGATCGTCTACATCGTGCTCGGCACGCTGGCGCTGAAGCGTGCACGCACGCAGGGCGTTCGTGCGACATGCTATCTGCTGGCATTGGCGACCTTCGCGTACATCGTCAGCGTGGCGGTCGCGCACGATCCGCGAGGAATATTCGTGCTCACACGCTGAGATTCAGTGCGATAACAAGCGAGGATCGTTATTGATCACGGCAACGCCATACATCACGGGTACTTCGACATACCGGGGTGCCCGGGTACCCTCCGTGGCAGCCAACCGCAGTCGAAATGTGCTGGCCAGCAGGCGACGACCTGTCTGGGCGTCAGGAAAGGCGTCCAACATCCATGCGTCTTCCACACTTCCATCGGCCCGGAAAGCAATCAGATAATCTGCGTAACAGTAATCAACGCGCTGCCCGGAATAAGACGGAATTGGACTTGGAATGTTCGAATTGACCCACTTCATGTCTCCTCCAGCAGGGGAGGATGCAGCCCTCGTGTAATCACGAACGTCCTTGTCGTATTGGGACACGAACGCATTCATGTCGTTTGTAACGGCATCCATGTCGTCGCCGTGCAAGTGCTGCGAGAGGCGGGTCAACAAATGTGCAAAATATCCCGCGGACTTGGCATTGTCAGACGCAGCTCCGCTGTAATGACCAAAGAGCTGGGCCCAAACCATAGCAGAGGGGTAACGTTGCCCTGCAAACTCGATTTCCGCCATTTTTGCCATGTCTTCCACACTTCCGTGTGCGGCCGCGTTGCTCAAATACAAGCGTGCTTTATTTACATCGCGAGTGACCAATGCATCGGGCAGACTATCGCCCATGTAATAAAGCGAACCGATCAGGTCCTGCGCATTCACGTCGCCGTTTTGAGCGCAACGCTCATACGCGGCAAACACCGTCTTTCGCTGAGCAAGCGGGGCTGCTTTTCCATCAAGAACCAGACGCACACGGTCTTGGTTGCCCGAAATTGGGGGAAGCTTGCAAGTCGCCATTGCTGTAATGGCGGAATCCTTGGAAGCCATTCTGGACACAGGTTGAGCTCGCGCAATGGCC
>Ga0070681_10000135_pt1 | contig 56156 bp, 60 predicted proteins | sample KBSC83BmetaG_FD_65650 | JGI IMG/M metagenome (GOLD analysis project Ga0070681, IMG submission 65650) | Corn rhizosphere microbial communities from Kellogg Biological Station, Michigan, USA - KBS C8-3B metaG | ecosystem: Host-associated > Plants > Roots > Rhizosphere | place: USA: Michigan...
CGCCGTGCGCGACGAGCTGCTCGGGCTGCCCGTCCGGGACCGCGACCACGTGGTGGTCGGCGCGACGCCCGAGGAAATGGAGCGCCTCGGCTACAAGCCGGTCGGCAAGGACTTCCCCGTCTTCCTGCATCCGGACACGCACGAGGAATATGCGCTAGCACGCACGGAAAGGAAGAGCGGGCGCGGCTACAAGGGATTCACGGTGCATGCCTCGCCGGAGGTGACCCTCGAGGAGGATCTCCAGCGCCGCGATCTCACCATCAACGCGATGGCCAAGGCCGGCGACGGCACGATCATCGACCCCTTCGGCGGGCGGCACGATCTCGAGAAACGGATCCTGCGCCATGTCAGCGCTGCGTTCGCCGAGGATCCGGTGCGCATCCTGCGCGCGGCCCGCTTCGCCGCGCGGTTCGGCTTCTCCATTGCGCCCGAGACGATGGCGCTCATGAAGCGCATGGTGCAATCCGGCGAGACCGACTATCTCGTGCCCGAGCGCGTCTGGCAGGAATTCTCCAAGGGCCTGATGGAGGACGAGCCGGAGCGGATGTTCGAGGTGCTGGAGGCGACCGGGCTGCAGCAAAAGCTCTTGCCCGAGCTGCGCGAGCGGGTCGGCATCAGCGGCTCGCTGCCGGTGCGCTTCGCGCGTCTCGCCTGGCCGCTCAAGGAATCCGAGGTGCAGGCGCTCTGCGAGCGCCTGAAGCCGCCCGGGGAGGTGCGCGAGCTCGCACTGCTTGCCTGTCGTAATCGCGTGGCGCTGCGCGCTTCGCGCCTCGCTACGCCGGAAGCGCTGCTCGAGCTCCTCAAGCGCACCGACGGCTTCCGGCGTGCGGAGCGTTTCCGGCAGCTCGTCGAGGTGGCGCAGCGCGACGTGCCGGTCGTCGACACCGGCCGCCTGGAGCGCGCGCTCGAGGCGGCGAGCGCCGTGGACGCGGGCGCCATCGCTGCCGGCGCGCAGAATCCCCAGGACATCGCGGCACTTATCGACCGGGCACGCGTCCAGGCCATCGAGCGCGCGCTATGAAGTTTTACCTGGTTTCGCTCTACCGCAACCTGGTGGCGGGCGCCCGGCTCGCGCTCTTCATGCGCGTGCGGCCGCACGACTATCGCGTTTCGCCGGTCGATTTCACCGTGCTGGTCGCTTTCAACTTCGCCATCCTGGTCGGCACTGCCGCGATGCAAGCGGGGCTGGAAGGCGAGTTCAATGTCGCGGCGCTGCCCGCTTACCTCGCCTCGGTGCCTCTCGTTCTCGCTGCGGCGATGGTGATCGCGGCGATCTACCGGTTGTACGACCGCCTGCTGCTGGTCGCCACGGCGCTTACGGCAAGCGAATCCGTATTCGAGGTCGTCGGCCTCGCGGTGCCATGGCTCGCGCTGACAAGCGGAGTCCCCCGCGCGGTGGTTTTCACTCTCCTCGGCTGGGTCTGGCTCATATCGGTGCGTGCGGTGGTCGTCTGCATGGGCATAAAGAGGCCGCAGGTTCTGATCGGCGCACTGGTCGTGACAGCGATGGTAAGCCTCGCGTATTCGCACCCCTGGAGCGTCGATGTGTGGCAGCTGCCGCCCGAGGAGGACGAGCCCGCTCCGCTCGCCGAGGAGCACACGTTCCATATCCAGGGGCAGCTGATCGAGCAGGCGCTCGACGGCGTGGCGAAGGGCCGCGAGGGGGTGCGCGAACTCTTTTTCGTAGGCTTTGCGCCGGACGCGAGCCAGGACGTGTTCGTGAAGGAGATGCGCTACGTGAAGAAGCTCTTCGACGAGCGCTTCGGCACGGCCGGGCACTCGATCGCACTCGTCAACAGCCAGGACGCGCTGGAGGAGTTCCCGATTGCCAGCGTGACGAACCTGTCACGCGCGCTGGAGCGCGTCGCGCAGGCGATGAACGGCGACGAGGACACGCTGTTCCTCTTCCTCTCGGCGCACGGCTATCCCGACCATCGCCTCTCCGCGGTGCAGCCGCCGCTCGAGCTCGCCTCGCTCACGCCCACCGCGCTTTCGCGCCTGCTGCACGAGGCGGGCATCAAGTGGCGCGTGATCGTGGTGTCGGCCTGCTACTCCGGCGGCTTCATCGAGCCGCTGAAAGACGCCAACAGCATCGTCATCACCGCCTCGGCGCCCGACCGCACCTCCTTCGGCTGCGAGGCGGGCCGCGATTTCACCTATTTCGGCCAGGCCTACTTCCGCGATGCGCTGGCGGACACGCGCTCTTTCACCCGGGCTTTCGAGGCCGCCCGGGCCGGCGTCCAGAAAATGGAGACCGCGGAAGGACTGGACCCCCCGTCCGACCCGCAGATGTGGGTCGGCGCGGCGATCGCCGAGCGCCTAAAGAAGGCGGCCGATGCCCCAGAGTAGGAGCGAGAGGACGATAGTGCTCATGAACGGGATGTAGTAGACCCGCCCCCGCACCGCGAAGCGGAAATCGCCCGGCAGGCGGCCGATTGCGAGACGGTCGCGAAGCACCGGCATCACCGCCGATAGAATCGCCAGCGCCAAGAACAACGTGACGAGCCATTTGACCATGATCGAACTTTATACCTGGAGCACGCCGAACGGCCGCAAGGTGTCCATCATGCTGGAGGAGTGCGGCCTGCCGTACCGCGTTCACAAGGTGAACATCGGCACCAACAGCGAGCAGTTCACGCCCGAATACCTGGCGATCAACCCGAACGGCAAGATCCCTTCCATCGTCGATCCGGAGGGTCCGGACGGCAAGCCGATCTCGATGATGGAGTCGGGCGCGATCCTCGTTTACCTGGCCGGCAAGACGGGGCGCTTCCTGCCGAAGAGCCCGCGCGGCAAGTACGAGGCGCTGCAGTGGCTCATGTTCCAGATGGGCGGCGTCGGGCCCATGTTCGGCCAGGCGCACCACTTCATGCGCGCCAAGAAGGACGAGATCCCCTACGGCAGCGAGCGCTATGGCACCGAGGCCAAGCGCTTGTACGGCGTGATGAACCGGCACCTCGCCTCGCGCGAATATTTCGCCCCGGAATACTCGATCGCCGACATGGCGATCTATCCGTGGGTCGCGCGCTATGAATGGCACCGCGTCGACCTCGCGCAGTTCCCCAACGTGAAGCGCTGGTACGACAAGGTCGGCTCGCGGCCGGCGGTGCAAAAAGGGATGGCCGTCCCTAGCGTTTAGCGAGGACTTCGGTCAATTCGGCCGGGTCGACCGGCTTCACGAGGTGGACGTCGAAGCCGGCTTCGCGCGTGCGCGCCCGGTCTTCGGGCAGTCCGTAGCCCGTGACCGCGACGAGATACGGCCGCCGCGCACCTTCGATCTCGCTTCGGATACGGCGCGCGAGCTCGTAGCCGTCCATGCGAGGCAGGCCGACGTCGATCAGCGCGATCTCGGGCACGGCGGCGCGCACGGCATCGAGGCCGGCCAGGCCGTCCGCCGCCACGCGCACGCGATGCCCTTCGAGCTCGAGCATGCGGCGCAGCGTCTCGCGTGCGTCGTCGTTGTCCTCGACGATCAGCACGTCGCGTGCCTCGACGAGCGCCGGCGTCGCGGGCGCGCGCTTTTTCGCCGGGGCCTCGATCGCGGGGATGCGCACGGTGAACACGCTCCCCTTGCCGGCGCCATCGCTCGCGGCGCTCGCCGTCCCGCCGTGCAGCTCGGCGAGCCGGCGCACGAGCGTGAGGCCGATGCCGAGCCCGCCCTGCGAGCGGTCGAGCGGACGCTCGCCCTGCACGAAGGGCTCGAACACGCGCTCGACGAGAGCGGCGGGCATCCCCATGCCGGTATCGGAAACGCGCAGCACGGCATCGCCGCCTTCGCGCGCGACCGACACGCTGATCGAGCGACCCTCGGCCGTGAACTTGAGGGCGTTGCCGAGCAGGTTGCCGAAGATCTGCTCGATGCGCGTCGGGTCGGCGTCGATCCACACCGGTTGCGTGCTCACCGTGAGCCGGCGATTGCCGACGCGCCCGCTGGCGCGCAGCGTGAACACCGCGCGCGACGCGGCTTCGGCGAGATCGAGCGGCTGGCGCTGCAGCACGATCTTGCCGGTCATCGCGCGCGCCGCGTCGAGCAGGTCATCGGTCATGCGGGCGAGGTGCTGCACCTGGCGCGAGATTACGCCGCGCGCGTGATCGCGCGCTTCCTCGTTGCCGACCTGCAGCAGCTGGCTCGCGTTGGAGATGGCGCCGAGCGGGTTCCTCAGCTCGTGGCCGAGCATGGCGAGGAACTCGTCTTTGGACCGGTTGGCCGCCTCGGCGATGGCGCGCGCCTGCTGCTCGCGATGCAGGAGCTCCTCGCGCTCCGCCTCGATGCGCGCGCGCTCGTCGGCGGCTGCCATGAGGGAATCGGCGACCTGGCGGATCTCGGCGATGTCGCTATCCGGGCGCTCGAGCCGCTCGCGGCGGCCGAGCGCCTGCGCGGCGCCGTGCAGCTCCGCCATGGGCCGCGCGATGCTGCGCCCGATGAAGATCGCGGTGAGCGCGCCGAGCAGGATCGAGAGCACGATGCCAGTGCCGTAGGTGGCGAGCGAGCGCCACACCGCCGAATCGATGACACCGGCCGGAATGCCGATCGCGACGCTCCAGCCCGTTTCCGACGAGCGGCTGTACGCGGTGTAGACGACGTCGCCCTCCAGCGCCTTGGTGATGCCGGTGCCCTCGTGCGGCGTCGCGTTCATCAGGTCCTTGAGGGACGGCGCCGGCTCGCGACCGAGGAACTCCTCGTGCTGCCGGGAACGCGCCGCCCGCGTGCCGTGCGCGTCGAACACGGATGCGACCCAGTCTTGCGGCAGCCGCTGGCGGTCGATGACCTGGCGAATGCCGTCGAGCCTGACCACCGCGGAGAGCACGTACAACAGCTTGCCGTTGCGGATCACGGGCACGCGCACCGGCACCGCCCAGGTGCCGGACTCGCCCTTGAGGACGTAGCCGACGGCCGGCTTGCCAGTCCGCATCACGCGATCGAAGCTCTCGCGCTCGATGGTGGAACCGGCCCGGGCGCCGAGCGGTCGCCCGGCATCGACGATGATCTTGCCGGTCGGACCGGCGAGCAGGATCGTGAGCCAGCTCGGATCGCGCGTCAGCACGTCGCTCATCACGTCGTGGAAGCGCGCGAAGTCGCCGCTGTCGAGGGCGCGCGCGGCGGAAAGCGCGCTGATGACCGACAGCGAGCGCTCGAGCTCGGCGTCGACCGCCGTACTCAGCGCGCGGCTGATCTCCAGTCCGGCGCGGCCGACCTGCTCGCGCTGCTGCTTCGTGATGATGATGAGCGCGACGCCGGCCACCAGCGCGAGCGGCAGGATCGCCGCGGCGACCAGCAGGAAGAGGCGCCGGCTGAGGGGCTGGGTGCTCACCTAGCGGCGCGCGTGCTTCTCGAGGAAGCCGACGATCTCGTCGATGCGAAGCTGCGGCTCACCGGGGATCGGTTTGGAGCCGACCACCCGGTTCATCCACTCCATGTTGTCCTGCATGCGCGCCACCACCGCGGGCCATTCGGCGGCGGTGTGGCGCCGCGGGTCGGGCAACACATGGCACTGGCTGCAGGCGAGGCGGAACGCCTCGCCCCCGGGGCGGTTCACCTCGGGATAACGCTTCGGGTCGAGCGGCTTCTGCGCGTAGCGGCGCAAGTAGGCGACGAGCGTCCTCGTTTCCTCTTCGCTTGGCGCGTTTATGCCGGCCATCATGTCGCTCATCAGCGCGCCCATGTTGCCGCGACCTTCCATGCGGATCACCATGCGATCGACGATGGGCGGCCACTTCGCCGCGTGGTGCATCGCGGGGTTCGGCAGGTTGTGGCATTGCACGCAGTAGCGCACGGTGAGCTGTGCGCCGGCCGACTTCGGCTCCGGCAGCTGATCGGGCTCGACCGTCGGCGGCAGGATGCGCTCGAGCATCGGCCCGTGCGGACTCTCCGCCCACCGCTTGCGTGCTTCGCTCACTTCATCCGCCCGCGCGGCGACGAGGGCCAGCGCGAATGCCGCGAGAAGAATCCTCCCTGCGTTTTTCATTTTGCTAGAGACTATGGGAACGCTCGCCGCGCGTGAATCCGATAAGTGGAGGTAGTGGTGTCGGGCCTTTCCCGACGGCGAGCACCTTGAAGAGCTCGCCCATCTCCGCCGGCGAGAGAAGCCGCTGCGCTTGCGCGGCGATCGGCGCGTAGCGCAGGGCATTTTCCGCATTCGTCTCCGCGAGCACGTCGGTGATGCCGCAGTTGACGAGGAACTGCGCCTGCGTGGTGTAGCCGAGCACTTGCGCGCCGGCGTCGTGCGCGCTTTCGGCGAGCGCGGTGAAGTCGACGTGCGCGGTGATGTCCTCCTCACCGGGGCGCGCGAACGGATCGGCGTGCGCCTGGTGCTGGTAATGGCACATCAGCGTGCCGCTCGCGCGCTCCGGGTGGTAGTACTCGCGGCGCGGGAAGCCGTAGTCGATGACGAAGATCACGCCGGCTTCGAGCGCTTCGACGAGCGAACGCACCCAGGCCCGCGCCGCGAGGTTGATCTCGCTCACATACGGCGGCGGCACCTCGATGGCTCTTGCCGCCTCGAGGACTGCATCGGCGGCGGGGCGATCGGCCCAGCGGAGCGGGGCGCTGACGCCGCGCTCGAGGACCCCCGCTTCGGTCCAATGCACGACATGCACCGGCATCGCATCGACGACCTCGTTCGCGATCATCGCGCCGCGAAAATTCGCCGGCAGTCGATCGAGATGCCGCACCCGATCGCCGAGCCGCTCGCGCTGGCGTGCGCGCAGGTCCGCGCTCGTTTCGAGGATCAGGTATTCGCCACCCAGCTCGCGCGTCAGCACATCGGCCAGCGCGCCGCTCCCCGCGCCGAACTCGAGCACCCGGTCGAAATCCTTGAGCTGCCTCGCCAGCGTCCGGCCGAAGAGCGCACCGAGCTCCGGCGCGGTAACGAAATCGCCGCGCGCGCCGAACTTCTGCGCGCCGCTCGCGTAGTAGCCGACGCCCGGCTCGTGCAGCGCGAGCTGCATGTAGCGCTCGAAGCTGATCCAGCCGCCGGCCTGGGCGATCTCACCCTCGATACGCTCGCGTGCTTGCATGCCCTAGAATTTAAAGCAGTTATGTCTGAATCGCTCGAAGGCAAAGCGGCGCTGGTGACCGGTGGGGCGAGGCGTGTCGGCGCCGCCATCGCGCGACGCCTGCATGCGGCGGGGGCATCGCTGCTCATCCACTACCGCGATTCGGAAGGCGACGCCGATGCCCTCCTGGGCGAGCTCAACGGCAAGAGGGCGAAGAGCGCAGCCAAGGTAAAGGCCGAGCTGCTCGCGCCCATCGCGCCGCGCGCCCTGGTGAGCGCCGCGCTGGACTCGTTCGGGCGACTCGACCTGCTGGTGAACAACGCCTCCAGCTTCTTCCCTGTCGCCATGGGTGCCGTCGAGGCATCGCACTGGGAGGAGCTGATCGGCTCGAACCTGCGCGCGCCGCTCTTCACCTGCCAGGAAGCGGCGCCGGAGCTCGCGAAGAACGGTGGCGCGATCGTCAACATCGTCGATATCCACGCCGACCGCCCGCTCAAGGGCTACCCGGTGTACAGCATCGCGAAGGGCGGCCTCGCCGCCATGACGCGCTCGCTCGCCGTCGAGCTCGCGCCCAGGGTGCGGGTGAATGGCGTGTCGCCGGGCGCCATCGCCTGGCCCGAGGACGGCCAGTTCGACCCGGCCGAGCGCCAGCGCATCATCGCCACCACGCCGCTCGCGCGCGTCGGCGCACCGGAGGACGTCGCCCAGGCGGTACACTTCCTCGCCTGCGCCACCTACGTCACGGGCCAGATCATCGCCGTGGACGGCGGGCGCTCCATATTCATCTAGGGCTTTCGATGGCAGTCCACGCCGTTCGGTTCGATACCAGGAAAGAGAAATACGAGGCGGGCAAGCTCGCCAAGCGCATCCGCCGGCAGGTCGGCGAAGCGATCGCCGACTTCGGGATGATCGAGGACGGCGACCGCATCATGGTGTGCCTCTCGGGCGGCAAGGACAGTCACGCGCTCCTCGACGTGCTGCTCGCGCTGCAGCCGAAGGCGCCGGTGCGCTTCGAGCTGGTCGCCGTCAACCTGGACCAGAAACAGCCGGGCTTTCCGGCCCACGTGCTGCCCGCCTATCTGGACTCGCGCGGCGTCCCATACAAGATCGTCGAGCAGGACACCTACTCGGTGGTGAAGCGCGTCGTGCCGGAAGGCAAGACGATGTGCTCACTCTGCTCGCGCCTGCGCCGCGGCGTGCTCTATCGCGTGGCCGACGAGGTCGGCGCGACGAAGATCGCCCTGGGCCATCACCGCGACGATATCCTGGCGACGTTTTTCCTCAACCTGTTCCATGGCGGCCAGCTGAAGGCCATGCCGGCCAAGCTGCGCTCCGACGATGGCAGGCACATCGTGATCCGTCCGCTCGCTTATGTGGCCGAGGACGACCTCATCGCCTACGCCGAAGAGAAGGCTTTTCCCATCATCCCGTGCAGCCTGTGCGGCTCGCAGGAGAACCTGCAGCGCAAGGTGGTGGGCGAGATGCTCGCGGAATGGGAACGCAAGAACCCCGGGCGCATCGAATCCATCATGCGCGCGCTCGCCGAAGTGCGTCCGTCCCATCTTCTGGATCGCAAGCTGTTCGATTTCGCGGGATTGAAGTGAAGAAGCCCACCGTTCTCGAGCTGCGCCGCAGCAAGGGCGCGCGCCTCGCCATGCTGACCGCCTACGATTACCCGACCGCGAAGCTGGTGGCCGAGGCCGGCGTCGACCTCATCCTGGTGGGCGATTCGCTCGGCATGGTGGTGCTCGGCTACGACTCCACCGTGCCGGTGACGATGGACGACATGGTCCATCACACCAAGGCCGCGCGGCGCGGCGCGCCGCAGGCCTTCGTCATCGCGGATCTGCCGTTCCTTTCCTATGGAACGCTCGACGAGGCGCTGGTCAACAGCGCGCGCCTCATGAAGGACGCGGGCGCCGACTCGGTGAAGCTGGAAGGCGGCAAGGAAGTCGCGCCGCTCGTCGAGGGCCTGGTGCGCGCCGGTGTGCCGGTGCTCGGCCATGTCGGCCTCACGCCTCAGACCGCTTCCGCGCTCGGCGGCTACCGGCTGCAGGGCAAGGACGAGGAAAATGCGCGCCGGATCGTCGAGGGCGCGCAGGCGCTCGAGGAGGCGGGCTGCTGGGGCGTGGTGCTCGAGCTCGTTCCCGCGCCCCTCGCCAGGCTCATCACCGAGAAAATCTCCATCCCGACCATCGGCATCGGCGCCGGTGCCCACTGCGACGGGCAGGTGCTCGTCTTTCACGATCTCGTCGGCATGTTCAGCGGCTTCACGCCGACGTTCGTGAAGCGCTACACGGAAGCCGGCACCGCCATTCGCGATGCGGTGGCGCAGTACGCCGAGGAAGTGCGCAGCGGCGCCTTCCCCTCCGAAAGCCAGGCCTTCTCGATGAAGGACGAAATCCTCAAAAAGATCTATGGCGCCCAGTCGTAAGCGCCACGACAGGACCAGCCCGACCGCTTTGTTGCACGTCTGTGCGCGTTGAAGGGTAAAGGCGCCTACAGCGAACGCATTGCGCCGTCCCATTTCCGTCATAGAGGGGCGCCTAGAATTCCGTTCATGAAATTACTTCGCGCCACGCTTCTGGTCCTGCTGGGTGGACTAGCTCCCTTCCAGGCGTATGCGGGCCTCGCGCCCGACCCGGCGACGACCAAGGAAGCGGTGGTGCAGGTCTACGGCGCCCGCACGATGGGCGTGAAGGGCCTGTTCGGCATCCACACCTGGATCGCCGTCAAGCCCACCGACGCGACCAGCTGGACGGTATACGAGATCATCGGCTGGCGGCTGCGCTGGTCCGACAGCGCGCTTGTCATCCGCGAGCGCCAGCCGGATGCGCCGTGGTTCGGCGCCCCGGTGGAGCTCTACGGCGAGAAGCGCGGCGAGGGCGTGGACGAGATCATCGCGCGCATCGACAAGCTCGCGCGCTCGTATCCGTATGCGAACACTTACACGCTGTGGCCAGGCCCGAACTCGAACACGTTCGTAGCCTGGATCGCCCGCCAGGTCCCCGAGCTGCACGCCGACCTGCCCGCCACCGCGGTCGGCAAGGATTACCTCGGCTCGAAGTTCGTCTCGACCGCGCCGAGCGGCACCGGCTTCCAGTTCACGCTCGCCGGCCTGCTCGGCGTGGCGGCCGGCCCGGTGGAAGGCTTCGAAGTCAACATTCTCGGCCTCAACTTCGGCGTCAGCGGCTCGGGCGTGAAGCTCCCGGTCGCCGGCCGTCTCGGGCTGCCGCACTTCTCCGCGCCCGCCAAGCAGTAATCTCGTGGAAGAGCTGAGCCGCGAGGCCTGGTCCCAGGCAGTCGTCTGGGTGCCGACGGTGCTCGTCGCGCTTGGGCTGGTCCTGCTTTTCTCGATCCTGTCCCGCGCGGCGCACTTCGCCGTGCTGCGCGTCGTCCAGCGCACGCGGGCGCACGGGCCACTCGGCGAGCTCCTCGCCGGCGTGGCGCGCATCTCGCTCCTGGGCCTGGGGTTGGTCACTGCGCTCGGCACGCTGGGCGTGAACATCATGGGCATCGTCGCCGGGCTCGGTCTCACCGGCTTCGCCCTCGGCTTCGCGCTGAAGGACAGCATCGCCAACCTGCTCGCCGGCGTGCTCATCCTCCTCTACCGGCCGTTCGAGGTGGGCGACACGATCGACGTCAGCGGCTTCGCCGGCAAGGTGATCACCGTGAACCTGCGCTACACCGAGCTCGACGCCGGCGCGCAGCTCTTACTGGTGCCGAACTCCAAGCTCCTCACGGATCCGATCCGCGTCACGCGTCAGGGCGGGCCGACAATCCAGGATCTCTAGCTCGTCTTCACGTAGCTCGCTTCGAGGCACACGTTGACGAGGGCCTGGCGCTTCTCGTCCTTCACCACCTTGAGCGCGCGCTCGAGGGCGGGCATCAGGTCCTTCGGATTCTCCACGCGCTCGCCGTGGCCGCCGGAGGCCTGGATGACGTGCTCGAAGCGCGGCGAGGGCTCGAGCGTCGCGAACGGCGGCTGCTTCATTGCCGACGCGTGCCCCTTCGGATAGGTGGCGAGCGTCGAGCGGTGCACCGCCGCCCAGCGGGCGTTGTTCGCGATGATGAAGAGCACGGGAAGGTGCATAGCCTCGGATACATAATGTCCCGCGGTCGGGTTGCCGAACATGTACGCGCCGTCGCCGAGGGCGCAAATCACCGTCTTCTCCGGCGACGCGAGCTTGGCGCCGAGCGCCGCGCCGAGGCCCCAGCCGAGGCCTCCGGCGGACGCGTTGCCGAAGTAGCGCCCCGGCTGCTCGATCGTCATCTCCTCGAGCACGGTCGGATATTCGTTGACGAGGATCGTGCTTCCGTCGAGCAGGCGGTTCATGCACGCCGAGAGCCATTTGCCGGTGATGGCATTCGGCATCGGCTCGAAGCCGCCGCGCGCCTTGCGGCGCACTTCGGTCGATAGCGCCGTGACCGCCTTGCGCCGCTCCTCGATCGCCTTGGTCGAGGGCGCTTCCTTCTGCGCCGCGCGCCAGAGCGCCTCGAGCGTGGGCGCGAGCGCTCCGGTCAGCGCGAGGTCGGTGCGGAAGCCGCGCAACGGATAGCGGGCGAACAGCGGGTCCGGGCCGATATGGATCACCCTCGCATCCGCTTTGGGCGCGCCCTCCTTCGGGATCCAGGGCACGTCGCAGTCCACCACCAGCACGACGTCCGCTTCCTTGAGCAGCGCATGCGGATCCCATCCGCACTGCATCGGATGCTCGGTCGAGAGCGCCAGGAAGCGCGGGCGATAGTGGATCACCGGCACGGCAAGGGCGTGCGCCAGATGCTCGATCGCTCGCGAAGACTCGACGGTACGGCCGCCGTTGGCAGTGATGAGCAGCGGCCGTTGCGCGTGGCCCAGCAGCTTGGCCGCCTGCGCGAGCGCGTCGGGATCGGCGGCCGGTGCGCTGGCCGCCACCATGGTCGGCGTCTTCGACACTTCCTTCGGGAACGGCGAAGCGAGCACTTCCCTCGGCAGGGTGACGTACACCGGCCCCTGTGGCTCGCTCTGCGCGATGGCGAGCGCGCGATCGACCACCGTCTCGACCTGTTCGGCGTGCCGGAGCTCGTAGTCCCACTTCATGAACTCGCGCAGCATCGCGCCCTGGTCGAAGTGCTCCTGCGCCCAGTGGATGTAGTTGTTGCGCGCCGCCGGCAGCGCGCCCGACTCGGTGATCGGCGTGCGACCGGCGGTGAAGAGAATCGGCAGGTTCTGGCGCGACGCGTTGATGAGCCCGTTCATCGAGTTGGCCGTGCCCACGCCCACATGCACCATCATTGCCTGCGCCTTGCCGGTGATCATGGTGTAGCCGTGCGCCATGGCGACGCCCATGTTCTCGTGCGGCACGACCACCACTTTCGGCAGCTTCCAGCCGAGCTTCTGGCCCTTGGCATACGCCTCGACGACCGGCGCGAAGTCCGTACCGCCGTTCGCGAACAGATAGTCGACGCCGCGCGCGGCGAGGAGCGTCAGCCAGGCATCGGCGGCGGTTTCGGGCTTTGCCGCTACGGACTCTGGCGCTGCGGACTGTGGAATGGGCGCGGGCTGTTCCTTGGCGATTGCCGCGGGTACGACCGGTCTCGGCACGAGTTGTTCCTTCGCTGGTGGAGCCGCCGGCTGCTCGACTTTCTGGGGCGCAGGTTTCGAGGCTACCGGTTGCTCCTTCGGTTTCGCAGGCGCGGCGTGTTCCTTTGCAACCGGAGCAGCCGGCTGAGCCTTCTGCTCGGGCGGTTCCTTCACCGTCGGAACGGTCGGCTCGTCCGGGGTGTCCTTCTTCGCCTCGGCCGGCTTCAGCGGCTTGAGCGGCATCGTCTTGTTGAAGTCCATGACGCGGATGCTACGCCGGGAGTCCGGCGCGGCTCCAGACGGTTCGATGGCCATTGTCAAACTCGGTTTGACAAGGTACTCTCTACCCATGAACTGCGCGGAGCGGCTGGTCGAGATGTTCGGCACCCAGGCCGACGTCGCCCGCGCCTTTCACCTCGACCGCGCGGTGGTCCACAACTGGGTGAAGACCGGCTACGTGCCGGCCCGCTGGGCGGGCGAGGTCGAGCGAGTGACCGAGGGGCGAATCAGCGCCCTGGACGTCATCAACGAAGCAAGCGCGAAAAATCCCGTGCGGGTGAAGTCGCGCCCCGAGCACGTTCCCTTTGGCCTTAACGACGAGAGCGATCCCATGAGCCAGTACGCACCGAGCAAGCGCATCCAGTCCTTTCACCCGCCGCAGAGGACGCTCATGGGTCCCGGTCCGACCGAGATCCACCCGCGCGTGCTGACCACCATGAGCCAGCCGGCGATCGGCTATCTCGACCCGATCTTCGTCGAGATGATGGAGGAGCTGAAGTCGCTCCTGCGTTACGTCTACCAGACGAAGAATGCGCTCACGTTCCCGCTGTCGGGACCCGGCTCGGTCGGCATGGAGTACTGCTTCGTCAACATGGTGGCGCCCGGCGACAAGGTGATCGTGTGCCAGAACGGCGTGTTCGGCGGCCGCATGCTGGAGAACGCGATCCGCTGCGGCGGCACGCCGGTCGTGGTCGAGGACAAATGGGGCGACCCCGTCGATCCGCAGAAGGTCGAGGACGCGCTGAAGAAGAACAAGGACGCGAAAGTCGTCGCCTTCGTGCACGGCGAGACGTCGACCGGCGCGCAATCGGACGCCAAGACGCTCACGCAGGTCGCGCACAAGTATGGCGCGATGGTGATCGTCGACGCCGTCACCACGCTCGGCGGCACCCCGGTCAAGGTGGACGAGTGGGACATCGACGCGATCTACTCGGCGAGCCAGAAGTGCCTGTCGTGCACGCCCGGCCTCTCGCCCGTCTCGTTCAACGACCGCGTGGTCGAGCACGTGAAGAAGCGGAAGGACAAGATCCACAGCTGGTTCATGGACATGAACCTGCTCTTCAACTACTGGAACGCCGGCACGCGCACGTATCACCACACCGCGCCGACCAACTCGCTCTTCGCGCTGCACGAGGCGCTGCTCCTCATCCGCGAGGAAGGCCTTGAGAACGCGTGGGCGCGCGCGATGCGACATCACCTCGCCCTCAAGGCGGGCCTCGAGGCGATGGGCATTTCGTTCCTGGTGAAGGAACAATATCGCCTGCCGCAGATGAACGCGGTGCGCTGCCCCGAGGGCGTGAACGAGGCCGAGGTGCGCAAGACCCTGCTGAACGAGTTCGGCATCGAGATCGGCGCCGGCCTCGGGCCTCTCGCCGGCAAGGTGTGGCGCATCGGCCTGATGGGGTACAGCTGCCGCCCGGACAACGTGATGCTGTGCCTCTCGGCGCTCGGCTCGGTGCTGTCCGACATGGGGCTGCCGGTGCACGTCGGCGACGCGGAAGCCGCGGCGCACGGCGCGTACGCGCAGATGCACGTCAAGGACGCGCAACGCAAAAAGCGGGCAGCCTGAAAATAGGGACGGACCCTATTTAAAAGAAAAATAGGGTCTGTCCCCAATTAATTGGATACGCTGACTCACGCGCTGTCCGGCGCGCTGCTCGCGCGCGCCACGGCGCCGGCGGACCGCGCGATGCCGCGGCGGATCGCTGCCGGATTCCTCGCCTGCGCTGCGCCGGACCTCGACTTCGTCGCCGGCTTCGCCGGGCCCGTGAGCTACATCCTGAATCACCGCGGCGTCACGCATTCCTTGGTCCTGCTGCCGCTCTGGGCGCTCGGCCTGAGCTGGCTGATCGCCAAGATCGTGCGAGAACCGGGCGGGTGGCGAGCGCTGTACGGCATCACCGCCATGGCGATGGCCGCGCACATCGCCGGCGACCTCATTACCAGCTACGGCACGATGATCCTCGCGCCTTTCTCCGACTGGCGGGCGGGCATCGGCACGACGTTCATCATCGACCTGTGGTTCAGCGGGATCATCGTCCTGGGGCTCGTCGCATCCGCGCTGATGTGGCGCTCGCGCTGGCCGGCGGTGGCTGCGCTCGGCGTACTGGTCGGCTATGTGGTCTTTCAATACACGCAGCGCGAGCACGCCCTCGAGCTCGCACGGCGCCACGCCTGGCCGGGGGCGCGCGTCGACGCGCAGCCACGCCCGGTGACGCCCTTCAACTGGACCTTGTTCGTCAGCGACGACGAGAAGCACGAGTTCGCGCACGTGAACCTCGTGCGCACCGAGCCGCGCCGTCATACGCCGGGCGAAGGCTTCATCGCGCGCGTCGATGCGCCCTACATGCCGGTGGACCAGGCCATCTGGGTGCGGCGCAGCCGATACGGCGAAGTGGACGAGGCGCGCGGCCGCGAGGCGTGGAACTCGGCGCCGATGGCGCCGTTGCGCTGGTTCTACGCGTTGCCCGCGTTCGACGGCTCGAACGAGCGCTGCGTCTGGTTCGTCGACCTGCGGTTCATGACGCCGGGGCGCGACGCGATGCCGTTCCGCTACGCCGCCTGCCGCGAAGGCCGCGACTGGCGGCTGCTGCCGCCTTAGCGCAGCTTCTTCGTTTCGGAGGCGAAGCGCTCCGGCAGCTGGGGCTGCGTGGCGTACTGGTCGAGCACGGGCTGCATGCGCTCGCTGAGCGCGCCGAGCCGGTCGGTCGGCGAAGGGTGCGTCTTGAACATCATCGCGAGCGCGGAATCCTGCGCATTCATCGCCTGCAGCGTCTGCAGCACGGCCGGCAAGCCGTAGCTGTCGTAGCCGCCGCGCGCGGCGATCACCACGCCGAGCCGGTCGGCCTCGAACTCGTCGGACTTGTCCAGGCCGCGGGTGTAGAGCTCGGAGCCGAGCGAGATCAGCTTGTCGCGCGCGAGCCCGGACGGGTCCTTGATCGCCTGCTGCAGCGCGTCGCCGGCGAGCGAGGTCTGCGCGCTCTTCTGGATCGCTTTCAGATGGTGCTTGCGCAGGACGTGCGAGATCTCGTGCGCGAGCACCCCGGCGAGCTGCGCTTCGCTTTGCATGTGCTGAGCGAGGCCCTTGGTCACGAACACCGTGCCGCCGGGCACGGCAAAGGCGTTCACTTCCGGGGCGTCGAGCACGCCGAATTGCCACGGCAGGTTGGGCCGTTCCGATTGCGACGCGAGCCAGCGGCCGACGTTGTTCACGTAGCGCTGCAGCGCCGGATCGTTGACCAGCGGCGCGGCGCCGAGGAGGCGAGCGGCCATGTCATGCCCGATGTTGATCTCTTCCGGCTCGGCGATGTCGCTGGTCGCGGTGACGACCTTCTTCGCGGTGTCGAACATCTTGTTGATGTTCAGGTCGCGCAGGTTGAACTGCGCGTGCGCCGGCGCCGCCGCGAGCGCGAGGATGACGACGAGCGCCCTCATTTCGGATAGCTCACGGTCTGCGCCTGGAGCTTGCCGCGCTGCGCGAACTCGGCGGAGGCCGGCGCCGGCACGGCGAAGCCTTCCATCTTCTTCAGCTCCGCCGGGTTCGGCTGGGCGTTGACGATCTTCTCGTCGTCGAGGCCGCGGACGCCCGTGGTGACCTGGGTGCCGCTCGAGCCCGTGCGCGCGACGTTGACCGCCTGGGTAATGCCGCTGTCGCCGCCCTTGGCGCTGCCGCCGTAGCGCAGCGCGAGAATCTTGACCCAGCCTTCCTGGCCGGAGGCGGTGCGCACCTGCCTCCACCCGCCGCGGCGCTCGCGCGCGTCGACCGCGGCATTCGCGGGCAGGTCGGCGACCTTCGTCGCATCGGTGGCGGGCTCGCTCATGAGCGGCGAGGGACGCACGACCGCGGCGGGCTCGGCGAACGCGGCGAGCGACACGAAGGCGAGGAAGAAGGCGGCGGCTTTCATGACTTTCTTCTAGGCTCGAACAGCTCGACGGGCTGCGCGCGGCCTTTCACGTGATAACTGCCGCATGATACGAAATCGAACGCGTCCGCGCAGCGCTCCATCGTGTCTTTCGACACGAGGATGCGACGTTTTGCATCCTTCGTCAGGCCTTCGATGCGGCTTGCAAGATTTACCGTGTCGCCGATCGCCGTGTACTCGAGCCGCTTCTGCGATCCCATCAGGCCGACCACCGCCGGGCCGGAATGCAGCCCGATGCCGACGTCGAACTCGACGTGCTCGGCGCCCAGCTCGCGCTTGAACGCCTGCAGCGTGTCCGCCATGTCGAGCGCGCACGCGACGGCGTGCCGGGCGTGGTCCGCGTCGTCGAGCGGCGCGCCCCAGATTCCCATGATGCAGTCACCGATGAACTTGTCGAGCGACCCGCTATGGCGAAAGACGACGTCGACCTGCAGCGAGAAGTACCGGTTGAGGAGCGCGATCACCTCTTCCGGGCTGCGCGTCTCGGAGAGCGTGGTGAAGCCGCGGATGTCGGAGAAGAGCAGCGTGACGTCGCGCCGCCCGGTCTCGATGCCGCCGCGCTCGACGAGCTGCCGCGCGACGTGCGGGTTGGTGAAGCGCGAGAACTGCGCGAGCGCGGCCATGCGCGCGTTGCGCTCGCGAAGGTATTCCGTGAGCGCGGCCGCGGCATAGAACGTCCAGGCCGCGACCAGCGGCGTCAGCGCCGGCATGAGCACTAGCCGCCCGACGGCGAAGTAGCTCCCATATAGGACGCCGCCAGAGGCCAGCGCGAGCAGGAAGCCGAGCAGCCGCATGTCGAGGCCAGCGCGGAAGCCGGCGAAGAGGAGAAGGATCAGCGTGGCGCCGATGGCCGCCGGCCAGGCGAAGCTCGCCTCGCGCATCGAGCGGCCGTTCTTCAGGTTCTCGATCGCCGTGCCGAGGATCTCGGCGCCCGGTTGGAGGCTGTCCATCGGCGTCACGCGCAGGTCCTGCAGGCCCGTAGCAGATGTGCCGATGATGAGGATTTTCCCGGTGAATTCGTTGGCGGGCCGCTGGCGCGCCGAGCGATTGAAGTCTTCGTACAGGTCGCTATAGGAGACCCGCGTGAACTCCCGCGCGCGCCCGCGCCAGGCGAGCACCAGCTCATTGTCGTCCGGCACCGGGAAGCCCAGGTCGAACGCGACACGCGCCGGGAGCGACGGCACCTGCCAGCCGCGCACCACCTCGCGCAGGAGGTAGCGCCGGCCGACGCCGTCCGGATCCTCGCGGAACGTGATGAGGCCCGCTCGCCCCCATTGCTCGGGCGGCAGGACAAGCGGAGGCACGATTGCCATGCGCGCTTCTGCATCGGCTTGCTTGGTGCGCACCAGGCCGAGGGTGCGCAGGTCGGCAAGGCGCACGCCCTTCGCGTCTCCGGCAGGCGGCAGGCGCAGGAGCGAGAAATAGGTGTTCGGGTGCTGCGCGACCGTGTCGGCAAATGCGGCGTCGTCCTGCGGGCGGTCGCGATCCTTCTCGACGAACATGAGGTCGAAGACGATGGCGCGGGGCTTTTGTGCGGCGAGACCCTCGATCAGCTCGGCGTGTACGACCCGCGGCCATTGCCACCGGCCGACGAGCGGCTCCATTGTCGCGAGGCTCTTCTCGTCGATGTCGACGAGCACGATGTCCGGATCCGGCGGGAGCGCCGCGGCGTGACGCTTCACGAACCCGTCCAGGACGCGATTCTCGAGCGGCAGCATGGTGTGCACGCCGAAAAGCTCGAGCGCCGCGCAGGCGAGGACGGCGAGGGCGAGAATGCCTAGAGCCCGAGACGCTTCCAAATTTCGGCGGACAGCGAAGCCTGGTTGAGCGTGTAGAAGTGCAGGCCCGGCGCGCCGCCGGCGAGCAGGCGCTGGCAGAGCGTGGTCACCACGTCGAGGCCGAAGGCGCGGATCGATCTTGCGTCGTCGCGGAACGATTCGAGCTTCCAGCGCATCCAGCGCGGGATCTCGGCGCCGCAGGCGTCGGAGAAGCGCGAGAGCTGGGCGAAATTGCCGATCGGCATGATGCCGGGGACCACCGGCACGGCGATGCCGGCCGCCTGCGCGTCGTCGAGGAAGCGGAAGTAGGCGTCCGGGTTGTAGAAGTACTGCGTGATGGCGGCGTTCGCGCCGGCGTCGACCTTGCGCTTGAAGTTGCGGATCTCGTCTTCGGCGTGGCGCGTCTGCGGGTGGTACTCGGGGTAGCAGGCCACCTCGATGCTGAACCAGTCGCCGGTGCTCTGGCGGATGAACGCGACGAGCTCGCTCGCGTAGCGGAATTCACCCGAGGCGGCGAGGCCGGAGGGCAGGTCGCCGCGCAGCGCGACGATGTGGCGGATGCCGTGCGAGCGGTAGCGCTCGAGCTGCTCGGCGATATCGCTCCTGCTGGACGCCACGCATGAAATATGCGGCGCGGCCTGGTGCCCGGCCTTGCGGATGTCCAGCACCGTCTCGAGGGTGCCCTCGCGCGTCGAGCCGCCGGCGCCGTAGGTGCAGGAGAAGAAGCGCGGCTTGAGCTTCGCGAGCTCCTGCCAGGCGGCGCGCAGCTTCGCCTTCCCTTCCGGTGTCTTCGGCGGAAAGAACTCGAAGCTGTAGGCCTTATCGGCCACGCAGGAAGGGCTTCAGCGCCGCGTAGATCGTGCGGTTCACCGGCGCTTCCAGCCCGGACTCCTCGCTCATGCGAACCACCGCGCCGCAAAGCCACGGCGCCTCGAGCGGCTTGCCCGCCTCGAGGTCGTGCTGCATGGAGGTCTTCATGTCGGCGTGCAGGCTGTCGGCGAATTTCATCCGCTCGGCGATGAAATCGTCCGCCAGTTTAATCCCGCGCTTGCGCCCGAGGCGCCAGGTCTCCGTCATCGCCGCCTGCAGCGTGGCGCGCAATTCCGGATCGGAGCGGATCACGCCGAGCGGCTGGCGCGACACCGTGGTGGTGCCGGACATGCCGACGAGGAAAACGAATTTCTGCCAGCGGGCGAGCTCGATGTCCTCGACCTGCTCGATGTTGATGCCGGCCGCCCTGGCCGCCGCGACGAATGCATCGGCACCCGGGCCGACGTGCAGGCCCTGCATCTTGCCGGTGTGCGTCACCACGCCGGGCGAGCTGATGCTGGTAGCGATGTAGGCGACACCGGGCAGCACGTGCTTCTTGCCGATCACCCTGGCCACCATCTCGGGCGATTCGACGCCGTTCTGGAAGGGGATCACCAGCGTGCGCTCGTGCAGCAGCGGCTTCAGCTTGGGCGCCGCGCTTTCCACATCGCCGAGCTTCACCGCATACATGACGATGTCGACCGGGCCGATCTCGGCCGGATCCTCGTGGACGTTGGGCTTGGCGAGGTGGAGATTGCCCGAGCCGCTCTCGACCTTCAGGCCCTTCTCGCGCATCGCGCGCAGGTGAGCACCGCGCGCGATGAAGTGCACTTCGTTGCCGGCATTGGCGAGACGGGCGCCGAAGAACCCGCCCACGCCGCCGGAACCGTAGATCGCGATCTTCACGTCAGTAGCGGTAGTGGTCCGACTTGTACGGGCCCTGCTTCGCCACGCCGATATAGCGCGCCTGCTCGTCGGTCAGCTCGGTGAGCTGTGCGTTGAGCGTCTTGAGCTGCAGGCGCGCCACCTTCTCGTCGAGCGCCTTCGGCAGGATGTACACGCCCACCGGATAGGCCTTGGTGTTCGTGAAGAGCTCGATCTGCGCAAGCGTCTGGTTGGCGAACGACGAGCTCATCACGTACGACGGATGGCCGGTGCCGCAGCCGAGGTTCACCAGGCGTCCTTCGGCCAGCATGATGATGCGCTTGCCGTCCGGGAAGATGACGTGGTCGACCTGCGGCTTGATGTTCTCCCACTTGTACTTCTTCAACCCGGCGATGTCGATCTCGTTGTCGAAGTGGCCGATGTTGCACACGATGGCATTGTTCTTCATGCGCTTCATGTGGTCGTGGGTGATGACGTTGAAGTTGCCGGTCGCCGTGACGAAGATGTCGGCCTTGTCGGCGGCGTAGTCCATCGTCACCACGCGATAGCCTTCCATCGCCGCCTGCAGCGCGCAGATCGGATCGATCTCCGTCACCCACACCTGCGCCTGGAGTCCGCGCAGCGCCTGCGCCGAGCCCTTGCCGACTTCGCCGAAGCCGGCGACGACCGCGACCTTGCCGGCCACCATCACGTCGGTCGCGCGCTTGATGCCGTCGACGAGCGACTCGCGGCAGCCGTAGATGTTGTCGAACTTGGACTTCGTCACCGAGTCGTTCACGTTGATCGCCGGGAAGAGGAGCTTCTTCTCCTTGGCCATCTGGTAGAGCCGGTGCACACCGGTGGTCGTTTCTTCCGTCACGCCCTTGATGTCCTTGCCCATCTGCGCGTACCAGCTCGGGTTGCGCTTCTTGATGGAGGCGAAGAGATACTGCTCTTCCTCGCTCTTCGGGTTGGAGATGAGCGACGGGTCCTTCTGCACGCGCTGGCCGAGGTGAATGAGGAGCGTGGCGTCGCCGCCGTCGTCCAGGATCATGTTCGGGCCTTTACCCTCGCCGAACTCGAAGATCTTATGCGTGAACTCCCAGTACTCCTCGAGCGACTCGCCCTTGTACGCGAAGACCGGCGTGCCGCCGGCGGCGATCGCGGCGGCGGCGTGGTCCTGCGTCGAGAAGATGTTGCACGACGCCCAGCGCACTTCCGCGCCGAGCGCCTGCAGCGTCTCGATCAGCACCGCGGTCTGGATCGTCATGTGGAGCGACCCGGCGATGCGCGCGCCCTTCAGCGGCTGCTTCGCGGCGTACTCCGAGCGGATCGCCATCAGCGCCGGCATCTCGGACTCGGCGATGGCGATCTCCTTGCGGCCCCAGTCGGCGAGCGAGAGGTCGGCGACGCGAAAATCACTGAACTTCGAATCGGCTGCTTTCATTTGTTTGCGGTCTCCAGAAAACAAAGCGCCCGCACCGTTTCCAGTGCGAGCGCCGTTGAATTTAGCTGAGCCTGACCCCTCGTCTACGTACTGCGGTGTGACCGGGACGCAACGCTCCTCAGCGGGCCGGATTCTAACCGGTCCAATTTCCTTTTTCTACCCTCGGAAACCCTGCATTCTTCGGTCGATGAACGCGTCCATCGTGGCGAGCGTGGTCTTCCTGAAGATCCAGGACTTTGCTCGCCGTCCCGCGAGCGAGCAGGCGCGCCTGCGCGCCCAGCTCGAGGCCGTGGTCGCGGTAGTGACCGCCGAAGTGCCGCCGGCGAGCCGCATCGTGCTGGAGGCGTCGGACGGCGCCGCGCTGGTCTTCCTGGCCGACCCGGTGGCCGCCCTCCGGCTCGCGCAGCGCGCGCTCACCGCTGCGGCAGCCGGGCTGCCGCTTTGCGCCGGCCTCAACCACGGCGCGTTGCAGCTCTCGGGCAAGAAGGGCGCCGAAGGCAGCCGCGGCGACGGCATCGCGGTGGCCGCGAGCATCGCGGAGTCGGCGCCGTCATCGAAGCTCCTCGCCTCGCGCGCGTTCCGCGATGCGCTCGCGGACGCGGTGCCCGGCGCGGAGGCCGAGCTCGTCTCTGCCGGCACGTTCACGGACGTCGGCCTGCGCGCGCACGAAATCTTCACGCCCGATGCGCGCGCGCTCGCGCGCCGGCGCCGCCGCTACGGCATGGCGGGGGCGACGCTCGCGATCGCGCTGCTCGCGGCCGGTATCGGCTGGCGCATTACCACCGACGGAAAGCCTTCCTTCATCGCCCCGGCCATGGCGCATCCGTACGTGCGCGCCTTCGTGCACCGCGTGAACCCCTGATGGCCAAGAAGACCACGAAGATCGGCCGCTATAAGATCCTGGGCGAGCTCGGCCGCGGCGCGATGGGCATCGTCTACAAGGCCGAGGACCCGAACCTCGACCGCACCGTCGCGCTGAAGACCATCATCATCGCGGACGATGCCGACGGCGCCGCCGAGTACCGCAAGCGTTTCTTCATGGAGGCAAAGGCGGCCGGCAAGCTCAACCATCCGAACGTCGTCACGACGTTCGACTGCGGCGACCACGACGGCATGGCGTATCTCGCCATGGAGCTCGTCGAAGGCACCGACCTGCGCACGCGGCTCACGAGCGACGGCGTGACGCCGCTCGAGGCGGTGGACATCGTGCGGCAGGTGGCCGAGGGCCTCGCCTACGCGCACGAGCGCGGCGTCGTGCATCGCGACATCAAGCCCGCCAACATCATGATCGACGAGAAGGGACGCGCGAAGCTGATGGACTTCGGCCTCGCGCGCATGCGCCTCGCCGACCACAAGACCACCACCGGCATGGTGCTCGGCACGCCGCGCTACATGTCGCCGGAGCAGATCGCCGGCGAGCCGGTCGACGCGCGCTCGGACATTTTCTCCCTCGGCATCGTGCTTTACGAGGCCCTCACCGGGACGCGGCTCTTCTCCGGCGAAGGCATCGAGCAGGTGCAGCACAGCATCATGAACGTCGAGCCGGTGCCGCCGACCCGCGTGACGCCCGGCATCCCGGCCATGCTCGACTTCGTCGTCGCGCGGGCGCTGAAGCGCGATCCGAAGGTGCGCTACCAGGATGCGCGCGAGTTCGCCGGCGACCTCGCCACCTGCCTCGCGGAGCTGCGCAGCGTGGAGAACTCGGCCGACAGCGGCAGCCGCACCGTGCGCATCGAGCCGTCGGTGGGGAAGGTGGAAGATGCGCCGGCGGCGCGTGCCATCGCCGTCGACACGCGCCTGCCGCTCTCGCATCTTTTCGACAGCACCGCCGCGCTCAAGCGCGCCACGTCGTCGAAAGACCTGGCGCGCCTGCCGCGGCGCGTCGGGCTCGTGCGCCGCGTGTTCGTCGACGCCGCCGTGCGGCGGCTGTTCATCCTGCTGCTCTTCGCCGGCGCGGCCAGCGCGTACATCACGCTGGTCTAGCCCTCGAAGGTGACGAGCCCCATGCCGGTGGTCATGGGCGCGTAGTAATGCCGGTCCACGCGCTTGCCGCGCGCCGCGCCGCGCATCGTGAGCCACATGATCAGCTCGACCGCCTCGGCGCCGGCTTCCTCCATGATCTTCTGGTGCGTGATCGTCGCCAGCTCCTCCGGCGCCGCTTCGAGCCGATCCATGAACCATTGGTCGAATTTCTCGTTCATGAAGCCGAAGCGCTTGCCCTGCAGCTGGTGCGACATGCCGCCCGTGCCCATCACCACCACGCGGACGTCGGCCGGATAGGCCTGCACCGCGGCGCGTAGGGCTTGGCCCAGACGCCAGCAGCGCCGCGCGGTCGGCAGCGGATGCTGCACGACGTTGACCTGGAGCGGGATGGCGCGCACCGGCCATGCGTCCTTCATGTGCGGGAAGCAGAGGTTCATCGGCACCAGGAAGCCGTGCTCGACCGCGATCTCCTGGCAGAGCGTGAGATCGAACTCGTGCTCGTAGATGAGCGATTCGGACAGGTGGATGGAGAGGTCGAGGTCGCCCTTCACTTCGGGCAGCGGCCGCGTGCCGAAGCCTTCATCGCCGATGGGGTAGCGCTCGGCTACTCCCAAAGCGAACGTCGGGTACTTATCAAACGAAAAATCTGCGGCGTGGTCGTTGTAGACGACGATCGCCACATCGGGCTTCAGGCGCTGGAGCCATTCGCGCACCGGCACGTAGGCATCGAAGAGCGGCTTCCACGCCGGCTCGTGCATGCGGTTGCGATCGACCACCGGGCCAACCGACGGTACATGCGAGAGGCCGATGCCGCCGACGATCTTGCCCATTACCGCGCGTCGCTGATCTTGCGGGTGGCGAGGAACTGCTGGTAGGTCTCGCCGCGCATCTGGGCACCCATCTGGTAGAGCCCGTTGCCGGTGACCGAGCCGATCTTCAGCAGGTAATAGATGTTGGTGCCGGCTTCGATGAGGCCCTTGAAGTCGCGGCTGCGGATGAGCGCCTTCTCGGCATCAGTGAGCTGGAAGCGAGCCATGCAGGCTTCTTCATCGCGCTTGAACGCGTCGCGCTCCGCCGGCGAGCAGAGCGCGGCGCACAACCGGTTCAGCCGCTTGCCGCGTAGCGACAACCGCAGGTCGAAGACGCTGGTGTCCGGAATGCTTCCGGTTACTTGCCGCCCCATACCTCGCTGGCGACATCGATGCAGAGCTTGAGCTTGGCGCGCTCCTGATCGACTGTGAGGTTATTGCCATGGTGCGTGCTGGAGAAGCCGCACTGCGGCGACAGGCACAGGTTCTCGAGCGGCACGAACTTCGCCGCCTGGTCGATGCGCTTCTTCAGCGCGTCCTTCGACTCGAGCTGCGGCAGCTTGGAGCTGACGAGGCCGAGCACGACGCGCTTGCCCTTCGGCACGAAGCGCAGCGGCTCGAAGCCGCCCGAGCGCTCGTCGTCGTACTCGAGGAAGAAGCCGTCGACATCGAGGCTGGTGAACACGCGCTCGGCGACGAAGTCGGCGTACGCGCCGGCCGCGAGCCAGGTGCTCTTGAAGTTGCCGCGGCAGGTATGGATGCATACCGTCATGTCGTCGGGCACGTCCCTGATCGCCATGTTGACGGCCTTGGCGTACATCTCGGCATCCTTCTTCGGATCGTCGCCGAGCTTCTTGAAGTTGTCCTGCACCTTCGGGTCGCCCCACATCGCGACGGTGGTGTCGTCGATCTGCAGGTAGCGGCAGCCGGCCTTGTACAGGTCCGCGATCTCCTCGCGATAGGCGCGCGTCGTGTCGGCCCAGAATTCGTCGAGGTCCGGGTAGATCTTCTTCAGCGCCTCGCGATCGGACCGCGCGTGCAGCATGGCGGGCGAGGGCATGGTGAACTTCGGCGTGCCCTTCGTGACGCACGACTTGAGGAACTTGAAGTGGTCGAGCATCGAGGGCTGCGTGCGGCGCACCTTGCCGGACAGCCTGAACATCGGCGGCTGCTCGTCGGAGGCGTGGAAGGTGTGCGTCTTGTTCTGCGTGAGGTCGACGCCGTCGAAGCCGTGGATGAAGTCGATGTGCCACCAGTCGCGGCGGAACTCGCCGTCGGTGACGGCCTGGATGCCGACCGACTCCTGCAGCTTCACGACCTCGCGGATGTCCTTGTCCTGGATTTCCTTGAGCTTCGCATCGGACAGCTCGCCCTTGCGGTTCTTCGCCCGGGCTTCGTGCAATTCCTGCGGACGCAGCAGGCTGCCGACGTGGTCGGCACGGAATGGCGGTTTCATGACTGACCTCCGAAAAACTAGGCTGCCTGTTTCAGCGCCAGCGCCTTATCGGTCGCTTCCCAGCTGAAGTCGCGGTCCTCGCGGCCGAAATGGCCATAGGACGCCGTCTTCTCGTAGATGGGGCGCAGCAGATCGAGCATCTGGATGATGCCCTTCGGGCGCAGGTCGAAATGCTTGGTCACCAGCGCGGACAGCGCGTCGTCGGACATCTTGCCGGTGCCCTGCGTCGTCACCATCACGCTCGTGGGACGCGCGACGCCGATGGCGTACGACACCTGCACGAGGCACTTGCTCGCGAGCCCGGCGGCAACGATGTTCTTGGCGACGTAGCGCGCGGCATACGCCGCGGAGCGGTCGACCTTCGAGGGATCCTTGCCCGAGAAGGCGCCGCCGCCGTGCGGCGCGGAGCCGCCGTAGGTGTCGACGATGATCTTGCGGCCGGTCACGCCGCAGTCGCCCTTCGGGCCGCCGATCTCGAAGGAGCCGGTCGGGTTGACGAGGTAATTCAGCTTGCCCTTGATCATGTTCTTCGGCAGCACCGGTTTGATCACTTCCTCGATCACCGCCTCGGAGAGCTTCTTGTGCTCGATGCCGGGCGCGTGCTGCGTGGAGAGCACGACCGTGTCGATCGACTCGGGCCTGCCGTTCGCGTAGCGGATGGTGACCTGCGACTTCGCATCCGGACGCAGCCAGCCGAGCTTGCCGTTGCGGCGCAGCTCCGCCTGTCGCTCGACCAGGCGGTGCGAGAGGAAGATCGGCAGCGGCATCAGGCTCGGCGTTTCGTCGCACGCGTAGCCGAACATGAGGCCCTGGTCGCCGGCGCCCTGCTCGAGGTCGAGGCCTTTGCCTTCGTCGACGCCTTGCGCGATGTTGGGCGACTGCTGGCCGTACGCGAGGAGGACGGTGCAGGTAGACGCGTCGAAGCCGAGCGACGGGTCGGTGTAGCCGATGCGCTTGATGGTGTTGCGCGCCACTTCGTCGTAGTTCACGCGCGCGTGCGTGGTGATCTCGCCGGCGAGCACCACCAGGTTGTCCTTGACGAGCGTCTCCGCCGCGACGCGCGAGGTCTTGTCCTGCTTTAGAATCGCGTCCAGCACTGCATCGGAGATCTGGTCGGCGACCTTGTCCGGATGGCCTTCGGACACCGACTCGGAAGTGAAAAGAAAATCGCTCATTGCTGTGCCTGTACGTATCCCCTTGGAGAAGGCCGCAAGGATAACCCAATTTGCAGTGCTTTCCGCGCCTTAGATGCGGCTCGTCCTGCGCCTGATCGCGCGTTTGCCGTTGCAGTTTCTGCACGCGTTGGGAACCGTCCTCGGCTGGACGATTTATGGGATGTCGCCCACCTACCGGCGACACGTGCGCGAGAACCTCGCCGCTGCCGGCTATGGAGATTCACGCACGCGGCGCGCGGCGATCAGCTCAGCGGGCAGGATGGTGATGGAGCTGCCCGCGATCTGGTTCCGTCCGCACGATGAGGTGGTGCGGCTCGTGAAATCGGTGGAGGGCGCCGAGCCCGCATACGCCGCCCAGCGCTCGGGCAAGGCGCTTCTATTTCTCACACCACACATGGGGGCATTCGAGATCGCGTCGCTCTACGCCGCGCGCGACATGGCGATCACCGTGCTTTATCGGCGCCCGAAGGTCGCGTGGACCGAACCGCTCATGCGCGCAGGCCGCGAGCGCAGCAACGTGCGTCTGGTGCCGGCCGATCTCACCGGCGTGCGGGAAATGTTCGCGGCGCTGAAGCGCGGCGAGACGGTCGGCTTCCTGCCCGACCAGGTGCCGGGGAAGGGCGAAGGCGAATGGGCCGAGTTCTTCGGCCGCCCGGCGTACACGATGACGCTCGCCGCGAAGCTCGCCGAGCGCGACAACGTGGCTTGTTTCCTCGCCTTCGCGCGCCGGCTGCCAGGCGGCGAGGGCTACTCGCTGCATGTCCGTCCGCTGCCCGCGCCCATTGCCGGCGAGAGCGCGACGCGCCGCATCAATCGCGCGCTGGAATCGCTGGTGCGTGAATGCCCCGAGCAATACCTGTGGGGCTATAACCGCTACAAGATTCCGGCCGGCGCGCCGCCACCCACCCGATGAGCCGCGTCATCCTCGCGCTCATGTGGCTGGCGCACTGGCTGCCGTTTCGCGCGCTTGCCGCCATCGGCAACGCCATCGGCGCCGCGCTCTATTGGCTGATCCCCGAGCGGCGGCGCGTGACGCGCATCAACTTGCAGAAGTGCTTTCCAACGCTGAGCGAGGCCGAGCGCGAGCGATTGGCCAAAAGCGCATTCAAGGCGTTCTGCCGGGGCTTCGTCGATCGCGCGGTGCTGTGGTGGGCGCCGCCGGAGCGCATCAAGCGCATGGTGCGGCTCGAAGGCATGGAGCACCTGCAGGCCGCGGGGTCGCGCATCGTGCTGCTCGGACCGCACTTCGCCGGCGTGGAGGCGGGCGGCACGCGCCTCTCGATCGACCTCGACATGTCGACGCTCTACCAGCACCAGAAGGATCCGGTGCTGGACCGGCATCTCCTCAAGGCGCGGACGAGGTTCCGCCCGAACGACCGCATCGTTTCGCGCCAGCAGGGCCTGCGCAAGGTGCTGCGCTGGATCAACGCCGGCATCCCGTTCTATTACCTGCCGGACCTCGACTTCGGCCGCAAGGGCACCGTGTTCGTGCCGTTCTTCGGCGTGCCGGCGTCGACCGCGGTCGGCCTGTCGTATATTGCGCGCACCACCGGCGCCGCCGTCGTACCCTGCGTGACGCGCATGCTGCCGGAAGGCGGCTACGTGGCGAAGTTCTATCCAGCCTGGACGGATTTTCCGAGCGGCGACGAGACGGCGGATGCGCGCCGCATGATGGCGTTCGTCGAGGAGCGGGTGCGCGAGATGCCGGAGCAGTATCACTGGCTGCACAAGCGCTTCAAGACGCGGCCGGAAGGAGAAGCGAGGTTCTATTGAAAGCGGCAGTCATCGGCGCCGGCCACATGGGCCGCTACCACGCGCAGAAGCTCGCGCGCCTTACGGAGCTCGTTGGCGTGGTCGACGCCGACCCCGCCCGGGCGCGGGAGGTCACGGACAAGGTCGGCGGTGCGGCGCTGTCCGACTATCGCGAGCTCTTCGGCAAGGCCGACGCGGCCGTCATCGCCGTGCCGACGGATCGGCACCATGCCATCGCGCGCGATTGCCTCGAGCACGGGCTGCATCTGCTGATCGAGAAGCCCATCGCCACCACGCTCGCGGAAGCCGATGAGCTGATCGAGCTGGCCGAGAAGAAGCGCGTGGTGCTGCAGACCGGTCACGTCGAGCGATACAACAAGTCGTTCCGCGCGCTTTCCCAGCGCATGGACCGCCCGCTGTTCGTGGAGGCGGAGCGCCTGGCGGCGTTCAAGCAGCGCGGCGCGGAGGTCGACGTGGTGCTGGACCTGATGATCCACGACCTCGACCTGGCCTGCGCCCTGGCGCGCGCCGAACCGACCGAGGTCAGCGCCTGCGGCTTCCGCGTCCTCACCAGGGACATCGATATCGCCAACGCGCGCATCGAGTTCGCGAACGGGTTCGTGGCGAATCTTTCGGCGAGCCGCGTGAGCCAGGCCGCGGTGCGGAAGCTGCGCGTCTTCCAGCAGGACCTGTACGTGTCGGCGGACCTCCAGGCCGGCAGGCTTCGCTACGTCGGCCAGCGCGACGGCGCCATCGAGGTCACCGACGAGACGCACGAGGGCGGTGATGCGCTCGCCGACCAGGCCGCGGCGTTCGTATCGGCCGTCGAGAAGCATTCCCCGGTTCCGGTCGACGGCCGGCAGGGACGCCGCGTCCTCGACCTCGCCCTGACCGTCGGCCGGCTGGTGGGCGAGCGGCTGGAGCGCTTCAAGTGAAGCTTTCCTTCACGAAGATGCAGGGCGCGGGCAACGATTTCGTCGTGCTGGACTGCACGCGCACGCCGTTCAACCTCTCCCGCCACCAGCTGCGCCGGATCGCCGACCGCCACCTGGGCGTCGGCTGCGACCAGATCCTGGTGGTGGAGTCGTCCCGTTCGGGCGCCGACTTCCGCTACCGCATCTTCAATGCCGACGGCGGCGAGGTCGAGCAATGCGGCAACGGCGCGCGCTGCTTCGTGAAGTTCGTGCATGGCCGCGGCCTCACCACCAAGCGCGAGATTGCCGTGGAGACCCTCGGCGGCACGATCCGTCCGCGCCTGGAGCCCGATGGCGAGGTCAGCGTCGACATGGGCAAGCCGGTGTACTCCGGCGTCGAAACGGTGGACGGCGCGGAAGTCTCGATCGTGTCGATGGGCAATCCCCACGCCGTCCAGGTCGTCGCCGACGTGGCCAGCGCGCCGGTCACGACGCAAGGACCGGCGATCGAGCGCCACCGTCGCTTCCCGCATGGCGTGAACGCGGGCTATTTCCAGGTGATCGATCGCCATCGCATTCGCCTGCGCGTCTGGGAGCGCGGCGCGGGCGAGACGCTGTCATGCGGCACCGGCGCGTGCGCCGCCGCCGTGACGGCGATCGAGCGCAAGCTCGCCGATTCGCCGATCCAGGTCGAAACGCACGGCGGCACGTTGACCATCGCTTGGGCGGGCGGCGACAATCCGGTGATCATGAAAGGCCCGGCACAGAAAGTTTTCGAGGGCACCCTGGACCTGGAAGAGCGATGAACGCCGACGACCTCGCCCGCTTCCTGCGCGCCAATCCCCAGTTCTTCGACCAGAATCCCGAGCTCCTCGAATCGATCCACGTGCCGCATCCGTACGGCGGCCGGGCGATTCCGCTCGCCGAGCGCCAGACCGTGGCGCTGCGCGAGAAGGTGAAGGCGCTGGAATCGCGCCTCGCCGAGCTGATCAAGTTCGCCGAGGAGAACGACCAGATCAGCGAGAAGGTGCATCGCCTTTCCGTGGCGATGGCCGGGGCGCGCGACTTTCCGGCGCTGACGCGCTCGCTCTACTTCCACCTGCGCGAGGACTTCGCCGTGCCGCACGTCACGCTGCGCGTCTGGGGCAAGGCCGTGCCGGCCGACTTCGACGAGGCGCAGGCAGTGAGCGATGCGCAGCGCCAGCATGCGACCACCATGGGCGGCCCGCAATGCGGCCCGGCGCAGGGCAACGCGTTCGCGGCGTGGTTCGGCGAAGTAGCCGAGCACATCCGCTCGATCGCGCTGGTGCCGCTCGGCGACACGGCGGTGTTCGGCGTGCTCGCGCTGGCGAGCGAGGATCCGAAGCGCTTTTTTCCGGAGATGGGCACGCTCTACCTGCGGCGGATCGGGGAACTCTGCGCCGCGGGCGTCACGGCCCGGCTGTAGGGTGGACCCGCAGCTGGCGCACGAGTACCTCGATGCGCTGAAGCACCAGCGGCGCCTCGCGGGCGCTACGCTCGACAACTACGCGCGCGCCCTCGACGTGCTGCTCGCGCTGCGCAACGGCAAGCCGCTGCAATCGCTCGATGCCACGGAAGTTCGACGCGCGGTGGCGGTCCTGCACGGCAAAGGACTGTCTGCGCGCACGCTGGCACTGGTATTGAGTGCCTGGCGCGGCTGGTTCAACTGGCTGGTGCGCCATCGCGGCTTCAAGGCGAATCCGGCGCTGGGCGTGCGAGCGCCGAAAGCCGCCCGGCCGCTGCCGAAGGCGCTCTCCGTCGAAGCGGCGCAGCGCCTGCTCGACAACAAGGAGGACGGGGTCGCCGCCGCGCGCGATCGCGCGATGTTCGAGCTCCTCTACTCGTCGGGGCTGCGCCGCGCCGAGCTCATCGCGCTCGACGCGGCCGATGGCCGCCTGGATCTCAGGCAGGCCGAGGTGACCGTCACGGGCAAGGGGGCGAAGACGCGCACGGTGCCGATCGGCGCCAAGGCGCGCGAGGCGCTGCGCGCCTGGCTGGAGGTACGCAGCCAGCTCGCGCATCCGAGCGAGAAAGCGCTCTTCGTCGGCTCGCGCGGCCGGCGCATCTCGGCCGCCGTGGTCGGCGCGCGCCTCGCCGCGTGGGGCCGCGCGAGCGGCCTGCCGGAGCGCGTGCACCCGCACATGCTGCGCCATTCGTTCGCCACTCACGTGCTCCAGTCTTCGCAGGACCTGCGCGCGGTGCAGGAGATGCTCGGCCACTCGAGCATCTCGACCACGCAGATCTACACCCACCTCGACTTCCAGGCGCTGGCGAAGGTGTACGACGCCGCGCATCCGCGGGCGCGGAAAAAATGATTCAGCTCAAGCCGGGCCGCGAGAAATCGCTGCGCCGCAGGCATCCGTGGATCTTCTCCGGCGCGGTGGAGAGGGTCGCGGGCAAGCCCGGCGCGGGCGACACGGTCGAGGTGAAGGACAAGGCGGGCAAGCTCTGGGCGAAGGCGGCGTATAGCCCGAAGTCGCAGATCCGGGCTCGCGTCTGGACGTTCGACGCGGCCGAGGAAGTCGATGCGGCGTTCTTCCGCAACCGCATCATGGGCGCCGTCGCGCTGCGCGAAGGGCTGCATGCGGCGAAGGTCGGCAACGCGCTGCGGCTCGTCCACGGCGAGTCCGATGGGCTTCCCGGGCTGATCGTCGATCGCTATGCCGACGTGCTCGTTGCGCAGTTCCTGTCCGCCGGGGTCGAGCGCTGGCGCGAGCCGATCCTCGACGCGCTGGCCGAGCTCACCGGTTGCGAGGCGATCTACGAGCGCTCCGACGCCGAGACGCGCAAGCTCGAGGGATTGAGCGCGCGCTCGGGGTTCGTGCGCGGCAATCGATCGGCCGCCCGCTGCCCGATCATCGAGTACGGGCTCAATTTCAAGGTGGACGTGGAGCAGGGCCAGAAGACCGGCTTCTTCCTCGACCAGCGCGAGAACCGCCAGCGTGTCCGCGCGCTCGCTAGCGGGCGCGACGTGCTCGACGGCTTCTCGTACACCGGCGGCTTCGCCATCAACGCGCTCGCCGGCGGCGCGAAGCGCGTCCTCGCCATCGAGAGCTCCGGCCCCTCGCTCGAAGTGGCGCGCGAGAATGTCGCTGCCAATGCGGTCGACGGCTCCAAGGTGGAGTTCGTGGAGGCGGATGTCTTCAAGCACCTGCGCAAGCTGCGCGACGAGGGCGCGCAATTCGATCTCGCGGTGCTCGACCCGCCGAAGTTCGCGCCGACCGCGGCGCAGGCGAAGAACGCCGCGCGCGCCTACAAGGACATCAACCTGCTCGCGTTCAAGCTGCTGCGCCCGGGCGGCCTGCTTGCCACGTTCTCCTGCTCGGGCGGCGTCGATGCGGCGCTTTTCCAGTCCATCGTCGCCGGCGCGGCGCTCGACGCGGGCGTCGAAGCGAAGATCCTCGAGCGCTTCGGCGCCGCCGCCGATCACCCGGTGGCGCTGGAATTTCCCGAAGGCGACTACCTGAAGGGCTTGCTCGTGCTGCGCAGCGCCTGAGCGGCGCGGGCGATCACCTCCGGCCAGTCGCCGTCCCTCGTCTGCCGGAATAGCCTCATCGTCGGATACCACGGCGTCGCGTCGCCCTCGAGCTGATAGCGCCAGTCGGGCACGGTGGAGAGCAGCACCCAGGTCGGCGCGGCCATCGCGCCGGCGAGATTCGCGACCGACGTGTCCACCGTAATGACGAGATCGAGCTGCGCAATGAACGCCGCAGTGTCGGCGAAATCGTCGATGTGCGGCCCGAGATCGACGAAGCGCATGCCGGCGGGCGGCGTCGCCGCCTGCGCGGCACCGGCGCCCTTCTGCAGCGAATAGAAAGTCGCGCCGAGGGTGTCCTTGAGCGGCGCGAGCAGCTCAAGCGTGAGGGAGCGTTTCCGATCGTCGCCTTGCCGTGGTTCTCCGGCCCAGACGAGACCGATGTTGGGGCCGGGTGAGGAAATGACCCGCGGCGCATCCGCGGGCGGCCGCACATACGCCCCGGTCCAGGGAACCGTCTGCAGCGTGGTGCCGAACACGCCCGGCAGGCTCATCATCGGCAGGTGCGCGTCGAAGCGCGGCAGCGGTTCGCCCTGCGCATGCACGGACGTCACGCCCGGCGTGGCGGCGAGCAGGCGCTTGAGTTGCGGCTGGCATTCGACGACGACCGCCTGGCAACGCTCGGCGACCGACGCGGCATAGCGCACGAGCTGCAGGGTGTCGCCGAAGCCCTGCTCGGCATGCAGGAGGATCGTGCCGCCGGCGAGGCGCTCGCCGTTCCATGCGGGCTCGCGAAGCGCCCGCATCGGCGAGCTGAACGCTCTCACTCGCCAGCGCCACTCGTACTCCCGCCAGCCTTGCTCGTAGTCGCCGCAGAGGAGAAGCTCGATACCGCGCGCAAAGTGAGCTTCCGCGAGATCGGGATCGCAGGCGATCGCGCGGCCGTACGACGCAATCGCGTCGCGATGCCGGCCGAGCTCGCGGTAGACGTTGGCGAGGTCGGTGTGTGCCTTCGCGTCGCGCGGGTTTTCCTCCAGCAGCCGCTGGAAGCCCGCGATCGCCTTCTCGGCGGCGCTCCCGTCGCGCAGGATCGAAGCGAGGTTCTGATTCGCCTGCGGCAGCGACGGGTCGAGCACCAGCGCGCGCCGGTAGCTTTCGACCGCGGCCTGCAGCTGGCCCTGCATCTGCAGCACCGCGCCGAGATTGTTGTGCGCCTTCGCATGGTCCGGCTTGAGCGAAAGCGCGCGCCGGTAATGCGCCTCCGCTTCCGCGAGCCGCCCGTCGTCCTGGCAAAGGCGCCCCATCACGTAATGCGGCCCCGGCGCGGCCGCGTCCGCGGCGGCGGCGGAAGTCGCCCAGCGCATGCCTTCCTCGGTCTTTCGCTCGTCGGCCGCGATCGCCGCCATGAGCGTCAGCGCGCCGGCATCGGCCGGGCTGGCCTGCAGCATCCGTTGACACGTCGCGCGCGCTTCGTCGAGCGCGCCGACGCGATAGTGCTCGTGCGCCTCGGCGAGCAGCCGGTCGCGGCTCATTGGAATGGATTGGCGCGGCCGACGAGCGCGGCGAGCGCCACCATCTCCTCGTCAGTGTGGCGCTCCATCGCGGCGCGCACGATCGGTACGCCGGGCCGGATGAGGCGCGCCTCGTGGTGCCGGGCAGAGACCAGGAAGTTCTCGTTCATCGGGGGGCTGACTTCCGTCGTGCCGAAGCAGGTGCAGGCGTAGGTCCAGTCCGGCGCCGCCTCGATGTAGACGCCGGTGCCGCGGATGCCGATGGTAGAGGTCGGCGTGACGATCGCGCGGCGCATGCCGCGCTCGAACGTGGCGCCGAGCGCGCCGGTGAGGAGGCGCAGGAAATCGATGAAGGCCTCGGCCGGCCGGGCGGCGTCGAGGCGCATGCGGCTGTTCGGGCGCAGGAAGAAGGCGTCGTTGCCCACGGTGAACCGCGCGTGGCCATCGGCGCCGGTGGCGATGGTCAGCCCCGCCTGGAGGGCGCTCCGGCGCGTGGCGGCGAAGCCGTTCAGCGTGACGTCGCCCGAAAGCTCGTGGATGGCGCCGACCCGGGACTGCGCGGAAGCCGGCAGCGGCAGGAGCGTGCCGCCCAGCGCAGCGACGAATCGACGACGCGAGATCATAGGTAAAATTCCCCGATGCAAGAGCAGAACATGGTCCCCGTCACCATCCTGACGGGATTCCTCGGCGCGGGCAAGACGACCCTCCTCAACCGCATCCTGAAGGAAGACCACGGCCACAAGATCGCCGTGATCGAGAACGAGTTCGGCGAGGTGGGCGTCGACAACGCCATCATCGAGAAGTCCGACGAGCAGATCGTCGAGATGAACAACGGCTGCATCTGCTGCACCGTGCGGGGCGACCTGATCCGCATCCTCGGCTCGCTGAAGGAAAAGCGCGACGAAGGCTCGCTCAAGTTCGACCGCGTGGTGATCGAGACCACCGGGATGGCCGATCCCGGCCCGGTGGCGCAGACGTTCTTCACCGACGAGGAGATCGGCAACTACTACCTCCTCGATTCGATCATCACGGTGGTGGACGCGAAGCACGCGCCGAAGCAGCTCGACGAGTTCCACGAGGCGCAGGAACAGGTCGGCTTCGCCGACAAGATCCTCATGTCGAAGACCGACCTCGTGGCGAAGGACGCGGTGGAAGAGCTCTCGCAGCGCATCCGCAAGATGAACCCGCGCGCGCCGATCAAGCCGGTGCACTTCGGCGAGATGCCGATCGACGAAGTGCTGGACCTGCGCGGCTTCAACCTGAACGCGATCCTCGAGCTCGACCCGACCTTCCTCACCGATGCTTCGCACGAGCACCACGACGAGGTCGAGTCGTTCGTCTTCCGCTCCGACAAGCCGTTCAACGGCGAGAAGCTGGAGCAGTTCCTTTCCGGGATGATCCAGGTCTACGGCCCGGATCTGCTGCGCTACAAGGGCATCCTCTGGATGAAGGGCAACCCGCGGCGCGTCGTCTTCCAGGGCGTGCACATGATGATGGGCGGCGACATGGGCAAGCCCTGGGCGAAGAACGAGAAGAAGCAGTCGATCCTCGTCTTCATCGGCAAGAAGCTGCCGCGCGACCTCTTCGTCGCCGGCCTCGAGGAATGCATCGCCAAGTAGTCCTTCGCTTTTTCCTCACCTGCGCCGTGCTGCTCGCGCAGCAGACGGCGCTCGCGCACCAGTATTGGCATGCCGCGAAAGCCCCCGCCGAGAAGAGCCAGCCGGCGAAGGGCGACACGCTGTGCGACCTGCACGACCTCCTCGGCACCGTGCTCGGCGTCGCCGCCGGTATGCTTGCCGAGCCCGAGTTCCTCGCGCTTTCCGAACCCGGCTTTACCCCGCCGGCGGCCGCCATCCGGGAAGCGCTGCGCGTCACCCCGCACTCCCGAGATCCGCCGTCCGGCTCCTGACCGATTGATCGGCGCGCCGCCAGGCGCGATGACATTCACCAGGAGACAGACATGCATCGCATGTGGGTATGCGCCATGGCGCTCACCATGGCGGCAGCGGCACAGGCACAGGACAGCAAGAGCGAAATCGACGCGCTGAAGCGTCGCGTCGACGAGCTCGAAGCTCGCTCGGCACAGAAGCCGGCGACCAACGCATTCAACCCGGATATCTCGCTCATCCTGCAGGGCACCGCGGCGCGCGCCTCGCAGAATCCGGATGACTACCAGATCACCGGGTTCGCGCCCTCCGGAGGCGACGTCGCGCCGCCGCGCCGGGGCTTCAGCCTCGGCGAATCCGAGCTCGTCGTCAGCTCGAACATCGACCCGTATTTCCGCGGCCAGCTCGTCGCGGCGCTCACGCCAGATAACGACGTCGAGGTCGAGGAAGCCTTCTTCCAGACGCTCGCGCTCGGCAAGGGCTTCACCGTGAAGGGGGGGCGCTTTCTCTCCAGCATCGGCTACCAGAACCAGATCCACCAGCACGCGTGGGACTTCCAGGACGCCCCGCTGCCTTACAAGGCGTTTCTCGGCGGGCGGCTGAACGACGACGGCGTGCAGGGAAAGTGGATCGCGCCGACCGATTTGCTGGTCGAGCTCGGCGCCGAGACCGGAAGAGGGCGTCAGTTTCCCGGCAGCGATCCGAACAAGAACGGCGCCGGCATGTGGAGCCTCTTCGGCCACGTCGGCGGCGACGCCGGCACTGGCGGGGCATGGCGTGCCGGCCTTTCCTATCTGAAAACCTCGCCGGAAGACCGCGCCTTTAGTGACGCGGGCGTGTTGCAGTCATTTACCGGAGACAGCAGGCTCTGGATCGCCGATGCGGTGTTCAAGTGGGCGCCCGAAGGCAACTCGTCGGTGACGAACCTCAAGCTGCAGGGCGAGTACTTCCGGCGCACGGAGGAGGGCTCGCTCAGTTCTACCGACTATTCCAGCCGCCAGTCCGGCTGGTACGCGCAGGCGGTGTATCAATTCATGCCGCGCTGGCGCGCCGGCTATCGCTACGACCGTCTCGACCACGGCACCGTTTCGTCGGTGTTCACCGAAGCGCAGGCGCCGCTCCTCCTCACCGGCTACAACCCGACGCGCAACACGGTGATGGTCGATTGGAGCCCGACCGAATTCAGCCGCCTTCGCCTGCAGCTCGCGCAGGACAAGTCGCGCGCCGGCGTGACGGACAACCAGGTGCTCCTCCAATACATCTTCAGCCTGGGTGCGCATGGCGCCCATACCTTCTGATGAAAACATTTCTGCTCGTCTTGCTGCTGGCGCCGTTGCAGGCGCTGGCAAATCTAAACATCCTGGCGTGCGAGCCCGAATGGGGCGCGCTCGCGAAGGAAATCGGCGGCGACAAGGCGAACGTCTATGTCGCGACGACGGCCATGCAGGACCCGCACCGAGTCGAGGCGCGACCGAGCCTGATGGCGCGGGCGCGAAATGCCGACCTGGTCGTCTGCACCGGCGCGCAGCTCGAGATTGGCTGGCTGCCCCTGCTGCAGACGCAATCGGGCAACTCGAAGATCCAGAGCGGGCAGCCGGGCTACTTCGAGGCGGCGAGCGCGGTATCGCTCATCGAGAAGCCGTCGAGCGTCGACCGTGCGCAGGGCGACGTGCATCCGGCGGGCAATCCGCACCTGCACCTCGACCCGCGCAACATCGCCGAGGTGGCGGCGGCCCTGGCGCAGCGCATGGCGAGCCTGGACGGCACGCAGGCGCCGTACTATCAGTCGCGCCAGAAGGATTTCGACAAGCGCTGGACGGAGGCGAGCACGCGATGGGAGCAGCAGGCGGCGCCGCTCAAGGGGATGCCCATCGTCGTGTACCACAAGGATCTGTCCTACCTGATCGCGTGGACGGGCATGCGCGAGGTCGGCGCTCTGGAGCCGAAGCCCGGCATCCCGCCGAGCACCGCGCACCTCGCCGAGCTCCTGGAGACGCTGAAGCAATCGCCGGCGAGGGCGGTCGTGCGCTCGGCGTACAACGATCCACGGGCGGCGGAATGGCTCGCCGAGCGCGCGAAGATTCCCGCGGTGATGCTGCCGTATACGGTCGGCGGGACGGACCGGGCCAAGGATCTCTTCGGCCTCTATGACGACACGCTCGCCCGCCTGCTGGCCGTGACCAAGTGATGCCGGACCTTTCGCTCGTCTGGCCCGCGCTCATCGCCGGGCTTCTCGTCACGGCAACGCACGTGCCGCTCGGCGTGCAGGTGCTCAACCGCGGTATCGTCTTCATCGACCTCGCGGTGGCGCAGATCGCAGGGCTCGGCGTCATCGTCGCCGATCGGTTCGGCTTCGAGCCGCAGGGAATCGCCGTGCAGATCGCCGCGCTGCTCGCCGCGTTGCTGGGCGCGCTGCTTCTCAACTGGACCGACAAGCGCTGGCCGCAGGTGCAGGAGGCGGTGATCGGCGTCACCTTCATCGTCGCGGCGAACGCGGCGATCCTCCTGCTTGCCAGCAACCCGCACGGCGCCGAGCATCTGAAGGATCTGCTGATCGGACAGATCCTCTGGGTCGACAGCGCCCGCCTGATCGTCGTTGCCGTGGTCTATGCGCTCATCCTTGCCGTGTGGTTCGGCATGCGGCAGCGCGCGGGCAGCATCGGCTTCTACGTGCTGTTCGCGTTCGCCGTCACGGCTTCCGTGCAACTCGTTGGCGTCTACCTCGTTTTCACCACTCTCATCGTGCCCGCGCTCGCCACGCGCACGATGGCGCGGGGCCGCCTCGCCGCCTGCTACGCTCTGGGCGTGCTCGGGTATGCGGCGGGGCTCGCGATATCGCTGGTATCGGACCTGCCACCGGGGCCGCTTATCGTCTGTACGATGACGGCGCTGGGGCTCGCGACGTTTCTCTTGAAACCGCGGGCACCCGCCACCACGTAAGGAGTCCAACCCGGATGGAACAGTTCCACGGCACCACGATCCTGTCGGTGCGCCGCGGCTCGACCGTGGCGCTCGGCGGCGACGGCCAGGTCACGCTCGGCAACGTGGTCGTGAAAGGCGGCGCGAAGAAAGTTCGCCGCCTGTACCACGACAAGATCCTCGCCGGCTTCGCCGGCGGCACGGCCGACGCCTTCACGCTCTTCGAGCGCTTCGAGGCGAAGCTCGACAAGCACCAGGGCAACCTGATGCGCTCGGCCGTCGAGCTCGCCAAGGACTGGCGCACCGACCGCATCCTGCGCCGGCTCGAGGCCATGCTCGCCGTCGCCGACAAGGAGCATTCGCTCATCATCACCGGCGCGGGCGACGTGCTGGAGCCCGAGCAGGGCGTCGTCGCCATCGGCTCCGGCGGGCCCTATGCGCAGAGCGCGGCGCTCGCCTTGCTGAACAACACGCCGCTCGGCCCGCGCGAGATCGTCGACAAGGCGCTCGCCATCGCCGCCGACCTCTGCATCTACACCAACCACCAGAGAACCATCGAAGTCCTCGAATGAGCGCGCGCATCTCGGTCATGACCCCGCAGGAAATCGTCCACGAGCTGGACAAGTACATCGTCGGCCAGTCGAAGGCGAAGCGCGCCGTCGCCATCGCGCTGCGAAACCGCTGGCGCCGCCAGCAGGTGCCGGATCCACTGCGCCAGGAGATCACGCCGAAGAACATCCTGATGATCGGGCCGACCGGCGTCGGCAAGACGGAGATCGCGCGGCGGCTGGCCCGCCTGGCCGATGCCCCGTTCATCAAGGTGGAGGCGACCAAGTTCACGGAGGTCGGCTATGTCGGGCGCGACGTCGACACGATCGTGCGCGACCTGGTCGAGATCAGCGTCAAGCAGACGCGCGAGCAGGCGATGAAGCGCGTGCGCACGCGGGCGCAGGAAGCGGCGGAAGACCGCGTGCTCGACGCGCTGGTGCCGGCGCCGAGGAGCGTGGGCTTCCAGGAGAGCCCGGTCGAGGAAAGCGGCACGCGGCAGAAGTTCAGGAAAAAATTGCGCGAGGGCGAGCTCGACGAGAAGGAGATCGACATCGAGGTCGCGGCGGCCAGCCCGCAGATGGAGATCCTCGCGCCGCCCGGCATGGAGGACCTCACCTCGCAGATCCAGGGCATGCTTTCCAACCTGGGCGGCGGACGCCGGCGCCTGCGCAAGATGAAGATCCGCGAGGCGATGCAGGTCGTGACCGACGAGGAGGCGGCGCGCCTGGTGAACGACGACGAGCTGAAGATCCGCGCCGTGGCGAACGCCGAGCAGAACGGCATCGTGTTCCTCGACGAGATCGACAAGATCACCAGCCGCTCGGAGATGCAGGGCGCGGACGTCTCGCGGCAGGGCGTGCAGCGCGACCTGCTTCCATTAGTGGAGGGCACCACCGTCTCCACGCGCTACGGCATGGTGAAGACGGATCACATCCTCTTCATCGCTTCCGGCGCGTTCCATCTCGCCAAGCCGTCGGATCTCATCCCCGAGCTGCAGGGACGCTTTCCCATCCGGGTGGAGCTCGACTCGCTGTCGGTGGAGGACTTCGAGCGCATCCTCACCGGGACCGACGCGAGCCAGGTGAAGCAGTACCAGGCGCTCCTCGCCACCGAGGGCGTGACGCTGGATTTCAAGCCCGACGCCATCCGCCGCCTGGCGCAGATCGCGTGGCAGGTGAACGAGAAGACCGAGAACATCGGCGCGCGGCGCCTCTACACGGTGCTCGAGAAACTGCTGGAGCAGATCTCCTTCGAGGCGGGCCAGCGCGGCGCCGGCGAAGTGACGATCGACGCCGCCTACGTCGACCAGCGCCTGGGCGAGCTCGCTAGGGACGAGGATCTGGCGCGCTACGTTCTTTGAGCTCCAGCTGAAGGCAACCGGGGCATAGGCAGTCGCGGCCGGCCAGCGGCTGCAGGGCCGGCAATTCCTCGCACCAGCAGCCTTCCTCGTCCGCCCCGCAGCGGAACGCTGCACCGCATCGAGAGCAGGCGATGTCCCTCACGGAGGCCAGCATACCCCCCTTGAAATGCCGCCGGGCGACCCTACCTCCTTGTCTGTGCAGGGGCAGGAGCCCCCCATAGTCAAAGGAGACAGAGCAATGGCGAGCATTCAAAGGTTCGACCCCCGCTTCGACCCATTCGGCGAGCTGGTCGATGACATCTTCAAGGGCTTCCTGGTCCGCCCGCTGGCCTACGAGGGCCGTGCGGAAACCGTGGCCCGCGCGAAGGTCGATGTAACCGAGCGCAACGGCGCCTACGTCGTGGCGGCCGAGCTGCCCGGCGTGAAGAAGGAGGACATCCAGGTCACGATCGACGGCGCCCAGGTCACGCTGGCCGCCGAGACGAAACGCGAAAGCGAAGTGGAGAAAGACGAGCGCGTGCTGCACACCGAGCGCACCTACGGCAAGGTGACCCGCAGCTTCACGCTGCCGCAGGAAGTGGACGAGACCAAGGCGCAAGCCAAGTTCCGCGACGGCGTCCTCGAGCTCACGCTGCCCAAGAAGGCGGCGGCGCAGAGGAAGCAGATCTCCATCCAGTAAGCTTTGCGGCAGTCATCGGCAGGGCCGGCGTCAGCGACGTCCGGCCCTTTTCGTTTGTAGAATCCGCGGGAGATGAACGCCCCGCTCAACCACAACCCGGAAGCCGCCGAGAAGGCGCGCGTTCTCGCCGAGGCCCTGCCCTACATCCAGCGCTTCCACGGCAAGACCATCGTCGTGAAGTACGGCGGCAACGCGATGACCGACGACGGCCTAAAGCGCGACTTCGCGTACGACGTGGTGCTGCTGAAGCTCGTCGGCATGAACCCGGTGGTGGTGCACGGCGGCGGCCCGCAGATCGAGCAGCTCCTCGCGCGCCTCGGCAAGAAGGGCGAGTTCGTGCAGGGCATGCGCGTCACCGACGCCGAGACCATGGATGTGGTCGAGATGGTGCTCGGCGGCCAGGTGAACAAGGAAGTGGTCGAGCTCATCAACCAGGCGGGCGGCAAGGCCGTCGGCCTCACCGGCCAGGACGGCGCCTTCATCCGCGCGAAGAAGATGCTGATTCCTTCCGCCGACAACGGCCACGTCGACATCGGCCAGGTGGGCGAGATCGAGAAGATCGATCCGTCGGTGATCCGTGCGCTCGAGGCGGGCGGCTTCATCCCGGTGGTCGCGCCGATCGGCACCGGCGCGGATGGCACCACCTACAACATCAATGCCGACCTCGTCGCCGGCAAGCTGGCCGAAATCCTGACGGCGGAAAAGCTGGTCGTCATGACCAACACCCCCGGCGTGCTCGACAAGCAGGGCAAGCTCCTGACGGGCCTCACGCCGAAGAAGATCGACGACCTGGTCGGAAAGGGCGTGATCTCCGGCGGCATGCTGCCGAAGATCGGCTCGGCACTCGACGCCGCGAGGAACGGCGTGAAGAGCGTGCACATCATCGACGGCCGCGTGCCGCATGCGCTGCTCCTCGAAGTCCTGACCGACCAGGGCGTCGGTACCCTCATCCGCAGCAAGTAAATGCGCATTGCGCGCCTCCCGCCGTCGCGGCGGGTGTGGATCTTCGACCTCGACAACACGCTGCACGATGCCCGCGTGCACATCTTTCCGTCGATGCACGAGCAGATCAACGCCTACCTGCGCAAGCACTTCAACGTCGACGCGGCCGGCGCCGACGCGATGCGCGAGCACTTCTGGCGCACCTATGGCACCACGCTGAACGGCCTGATGCGCCACCACGGCGCCGACCCAGGGCACTTCCTGCGCGAAACGCACGTCTTTCCGGAGCTCGCCGACATGGTGGTACGGGAGAATGCGCTCCGGCACGCGCTGCGCCTCCTCGGCGGCACCAAGCTCGTCTTTTCGAACGCGCCGAGGCACTATGTCACAGAAGTTCTGCGCGCCATGGGCCTCGCGCGCTATTTCGACGCCGTCTACACGATCGAGGACGCGCGGTATCGTGGCAAGCCTGCGCTGCACGGCTTCCACTATCTGCTGCGCAAGCACAAGCTCGATCCGCATCGCTGCGCCTTCATAGACGACATGCTCGACAACCTCCGCTCCGCGCACCGCCTCGGCATGTCGACGGTGTGGGTGTCGAGCGCGCGGCGAAGTGTGACTTTTGTCGACCTGCGCGTCGCCTCGGTCACCGACCTGCCCCGCTTGGTTTTCAGAACAAGCTCGGCATAGAATTTCCCGTGCCCCGCGCCAAAGGTGAACGCCGGCTCGAGATCCTGAAAGCCCTCGCGCAGATGCTCGAGGCGCCGAAGTGGGAGCGCATCACCACGGCGGCGCTCGCCGAGGCGCTCGGCGTGTCCGAAGCCGCGCTCTACCGCCACTTCGCCTCCAAGGCGCAGATGTACGAAGGCCTGATCGAGTTCATCGAGACCTCGGTCTTCACGCTGGCGAACCGCATCACGCAGGACGAGGCCGACGGCCGCCGCCAGGCCGAGCAGCTCACCGAGATGCTCCTCGCCTTCGCGGAAAAGAACCCGGGCATGGTGCGCGTGATGACCGGCGACGCGCTGGTCGGCGAGCACGAGCGGCTGCAGGCGCGCATGAACCAGTTCTTCGACCGCTTCGAGGCCACGCTCAAGCAGTCGCTGCGCACGGCGGACGACGGCGATGCGGCCGGCCGCGCCGCCGCGCTGACGCGCTACTCGATCGGCTGCATGCACCAGTTCGGCAAGAGCGGCTTCTCGCGCAAGCCGAGCGAGAGCTTCTCGCTGCAGCGCAAGTACCTCCTAAGCTAGCCGCACACCTTGCAGGCCGGGTCCTTGGCCACCTTCACGGTGCGCCACTCGGCTGCGCTCGCGTCGACGATGAGCAGCCGCCCGCTCAGGCTGTTCCCCGTGCCGATGAGGAGCTTCATCGCTTCCATCGCCTGGATGGAACCGACCATGCCGGTGAGCGGCGCGAACACGCCCATCTGCGAGCACTGCACTTCCTCGACCTCCGCGTCCTCCGGGAAGAGGCACGCGTAGCAGGGCGCCTTCCCGTCCCGCAGGTCGAACACCATGAGTTGCGCGTCGAAGCGGATGGCGGCGCCGGAAACCAGGGGCTTTCTGCTCGAGACGCATGCGCGGTTGATGGCATGCCGCGTGGCGAAATTGTCGGTGCAGTCGAGGACGATGTCCGCCTGCGCCGCGAGCTCGCCAAGCGCAACGGCGTCCACGCGGGCGTTGATGGGCACGATGTCGACGTCGGGGTTCACCGCGCGCAGCGCGCTTTTCGCGGCGAGCACTTTCTGCGCGCCGACCGACTCGGTGCGGTAGAGGATCTGGCGCTGCAGGTTGGTGAGGTCGACCTTGTCGGCATCGGCGAGGGTGAGGCGGCCGATCCCGGCGGCGGCAAGGTAGAGCGACGCCGGGCAGCCGAGGCCGCCGGCGCCGACGACCAGCGCCGAAGAGGCGCGCAGCTTCTCCTGTCCTTCTATCCCGATCTCGGGAAGAAGGATGTGCCGGGAATAGCGGAGAAGCTGCTCGTCGTTAATTCGGTTTGGAAGCGGCCTTGGCCGGCTCCTGCTGCGCGACGGTCGGCGCCTGGCTCTTCACCGGCTCGCCCTTCAGGAAGGCGATCGCCTGCGAGAGCTGGAAGTCGTCCTTCGAGCCGAAGTCGGTCGGCTTCTGCTCGGCCGCCGAGGGCTGCGGTACCGTGCGCGGCTTGGCGACCGGCTCCTTGCCCTTCTCGACGTCCTTCTTCTGCTCGATGCGGTTGTTCTCGAGGTGGCGCTGCAGATCCGCCTCGCGCACTCGCGTCATCGTGTCGCTCGGGTCCTCGACGAGGATGTCCGGCGTGATGCCGAGCGCCTGGATCGAGCGGCCGCTCGGCGTGTAGTAGCGCGCCGTCGTCAGCTTGATCGCGGTGTTGTTGCCGAGCGGCATGATGGTCTGCACCGAGCCCTTGCCGAAGCTCTGCGTGCCCATCACCTTCGCGCGCTTCTGGTCCTGCAGCGCGCCGGCGACGATCTCCGAAGCCGAGGCCGAACCGCCGTTGACGAGCACCACCATCGGCACCGTCTTCACCGACGCCGGCAGCGACTTCAGCACGTCTTCGCCGCGCCGCGCATAGTCGTCGGGCGTGGCGTAGAACTTCTTGCGCGCGTCTTCCGTGCGGCCGTCGGTGGAGACGACCAGCGACTTCTGCGGCAGGAAGGCCGCGCTCACCGCAACCGCGCCGTGCAGCAGGCCGCCCGGGTCGTTGCGCAGGTCGAGCACCAGGCCCTTCAGCTGGCCCTGCTTGAAGAGACCGTCGAGATGCTTCACCAGGGACTCGGTGGTGTTCTCCTGGAACGCGCGCACGCGGATGAAGCCGTAGCCCGGCTCGATCATCTTCGACACCACGCTCTGCACGCGGATGACGTCGCGCGTCAGCGTGACGATGATCGGCGCCGCTTCGCCCTTGCGCATGATGGTGAGCGTGATCTGCGTCTTCGGCTTGCCGCGCATGCGCTTCACGGCGTCGTTCAGCGTCATGCCTTTCACCGGCGTGTCGTCGAGCTTGACGATCAGGTCGTTCGGCTTGATGCCGGCCTTGAACGCCGGCGTGTCCTCGATCGGCGAGATCACCTTGACGAGGCCGTCTTCCATGCCGACCTCGATGCCGAGGCCGCCGAACTGGCCCTGCGTGCCGACCTGCAGCTCCTTGAAAGCTTCCTGGTCGAGGTAGGCGGAGTGCGGGTCGAGGCCGGTCAGCATGCCGTTGATGGCCTCGGTGATGAGCTTCTTGTCCTCCACCGGCTCGACGTAGTTGGTCTTCACCGCGCCGAACACTTCGGTGAACGCCCGCAGCTCCTCGTACGGGATGGGCGCCCGGCCGGCGCGATCGGCGATGGCCTGGAAGTTCAGGCTGATGAGCACGCCAGCGACCGCGCCGACGAGGATGAAACCGACACTGCGAAGCTTTTGCATAGAGTGGGGATCGCTTATTTCAGCCTGACCCAGCGTAAAGGGTCGAAAGGACGGCCTAGATGCCGTAATTCAAAGTATAAACCCGATTCCTCGTTGCCACCGCTCGCGCCCGTGGTGGCGATCGGATCGCCGGTCGCTACGATGTCGCCGACGGTTTTCAGCAGCGCCTCGTTGTTCGCGTAGATGGACAGGTAACTCTCGCCGTGGTCCACGATAAGGAGATTGCCGAAGCCGCGCATCCAGTCGGCATAGACCACCTGGCCCCGCGCGACCGCCCTGACCGGCTCTCCCTCCTTCGCGCGGATGAAGACGCCTTTCGCCTCCATGCCGCCCGCCCCCCTTGGAGCGCCAAACCGGCCGGTCAGTTCCCCCCGCACCGGCAGCCGCAGGCTGCCGCGAAGCCTCGAGAAAGGTTGCGCCGGCCCCACCTTGGACAGCACCCGGCCGAGGCCTTCGACGAGGCGCGCGAGCCGCGACTCGTCGGCCTTCAGCACGCTGATCTGCCGGCGCTGCTGCCGGATGTCGCCGAGCGTGCGGTTCAGCACCTGCCGCCGCGCCTGTCGCTCGCGCACGATGCGCGAGCGGTCTTCGCGCGCCGCCTGCTCCACCGAGCGCAGGCTGTCGCGCTTCGCCTGCGCCTCGCGGACCAGCCGCTCGAGCGCCTCCAGGTCGGCGCGGTAGCTCGCGAGGAGCGCCGCCGCGGCCCGGGACACGTAGCCCATGTATTCGAGCCGGCGGCTGACATCCGTCGGGTCGTCGCCCGAGAGCGCCGCGCGCAGCATGTCCGGGCCGGCGAGCAGCTGCCGCGCCATGAGCAGCCGCTCGACCGTGGCCTGCCGCTCGGCGAGCGCGCGCTCGACGCTCTTCTTCTGCTCGGCCAGCCGGCCGCTCTCGGCGCGCAGCTGGCGCGCCTGGACGTCGAGCTCGACGAGCGTGCGGTTCGCCTCCGAAATGGCGCGCTCGGACTCGCGTAGCGCGTCGCGCGCTTCTCGTCGTTCGGTTTCCTTGGCGTCGAGCTCTTTCTGGAGCGATGCGATGCGGCCACGGAGCGCTTCCAGGTCCTTCTCGCTCGGCGCCGCCTGCGCGGCAAATGCCGTGGCGGCGACGGCGAGCGCGAGCGCGCGGATCAGGCCTTGGCCTTGCCTTGCGCCGAGACGGCGGCGACGCGCCGGGCGATTTCGTCCGCGTCGCCCAGGTAGTAGTGCTTGATGGGCTTGAGCGAGCTGTCGAGCTCGTAGACCAGCGGGATGCCGGTCGGAATGTTGAGCCCGACGATTTCCGAGTCGCCGATGTTGTCCAGGTGCTTCACCAGCGCGCGCAGCGAGTTGCCGTGCGCAGCGATCAGCACGCGCTTCTTGCCGCGGATCGACGGCGCGATGGTCGAGTTCCAGTACGGCAGCACGCGCGCTACCGTGTCCTTCAGGCACTCGGAGCGCGGCACGTCGATGCCGGCATAGCGCGCGTCCCTGCCTTCGTAGCGCGAGTCGGCGGGTGAAAGCTCCGGCGGCGGCGTGTCGTAGCTGCGCCGCCAGGCGAGCACCTGCTTCTCGCCGAACTTCGCCGCCATCTCGGCCTTGTTCAGCCCCTGCAGGTCGCCGTAGTGCCGCTCGTTCAGGCGCCAGCTCTTCTCGACCGGCAGCCATAGCCGGTCCAGCTCGTCGAGCGCGATCCATAGCGTGCGGATGGCACGCTTCAGCACCGACGTGTACGCGATGTCGAACTCATAGCCGCTCGACTTGAGCACGCGCCCCGCGGTGCGTGCTTCCTCGAGGCCGAGCGGAGAAAGATCGACGTCGGTCCAGCCGGTGAAGCGGTTTTCCCTGTTCCACGCGGACTCGCCGTGGCGCAGCAGGACAAGCCGCAGTACAGATCTCGACATCGCGCTCAATTATAATGTCGCGCTCCCGTGGATATCTCCCTCTTCGAGTTTTTCAAGAAGGGCAACAACGCCATGTTCCTGGCGGTGGCGCTCGCCTCCGGCGGCATGCTGCTCTGGCCGTACGTGCGCCGCACGACCGGCGGGCCGTGGGTCACGCCGGCGCAGGCGACTCACCTCATCAACCGCGAGGACGCGGTCGTCATCGACGTGCGGGAGACGAACGAGTTCGCGAACGGCCACGTGCTCGGCGCGAAGAACCTGCCGGCAGCGCGCATGGAAACTGCTGCGGGCGAGGTCGTGAAGAAAAAGGACCGCCCGGTCATCGTGTACTGCGACGGCACCGATCGTTCGGGAAAGGCGCTCGCCGCGCTGAAAAAGCAGGGCTTTACGCGCGTGGCGAACCTGTCGGGCGGCCTCAAGGCATGGCAGGACGCCGGTCTGCCGGTGGAGAAGTAGCGTGCCCAAGGTGCTGATGTACTGCACGGCCGCGTGCCCCTTCTGCCAGGCCGCCGAGCGCCTGCTGGTGGAAAAGGGCGTGAAGATCGACAAGGTACGCGTCGACCTGGAGCCTGCGCGCCGCGCGGAGATGCAGCAAAAGAGCGGCCGGCGCACGGTGCCGCAGATCTGGATCGGCGAGCGCCATATCGGCGGCTGCGACGACCTCTACGACCTCGACCGCCAAGGCGGCCTCGACCCATTACTGAAGGCGGTTTCATGAGCGATGCCCAGCAGCCGCAGCCGGCGACTTTCCAGATCGAGAAGATCTACGTGAAGGACCTGTCGCTCGAGATCCCGCACGCGCCGACCATCTTCACCGAGCAGGTGCAGCCCGAGATCCAGGTGCAGATCAACACCGAGGCGCAGCAGTTCGGCGACGGGTTCTACGAAGTCACGGTGACCGCCACCGTGACGGCGAAGATGGGCGAGCGCACCATCTTCCTCGCCGAGGCCGAGCAGGCGGGCATCTTCTCGCTGCGCAACGTGCCGGCCGCCGACCTCGGCCCGCTCCTCGGCATCGCCTGCCCGACGGTGGTCTTTCCTTACCTGCGCGAGACGATGTCCGACCTCGTCACGCGCGGCGGCTTCCCCCCGCTCCTCCTCGCGCCGCTCTCCTTCGAGCAGCTCTACCTGCAGCAGCAAGCGCAGCAGGGCCCGCAGATCCAAGTCGCCAGCTGATGAAGGTGGCGGTGCTCGGGACGGGCGCCTGGGGCACCGCGCTGAGTTGCGTGCTGGCGGCGCGGCTCGACGTTTCGCTCTGGGCGCGCGACGCCGCGCAGGCCCGCACGATCGGCGCGACGCGGCGCAACGAGAAATACCTTCCAGGCTTCGAGCTGCCGTCCACCGTCGCCGTCACCGGCGACCTGAAGGCGGCAACGCACGGCGCGCAGCTCCTCGTGGCCGCGACGCCGGTGGCCGGGCTGCGCGAATTACTGAAGCAACTGGGCGATGCCCCGCTCGTGTGGCTCTGCAAAGGCTTCGAGCAGGGCACCGGCGAGCTGCCGCATCAGGTCGCGCAGGCCACGCTCGGCGAGAAGGCGCGCTTCGGCGCGCTGTCGGGCCCTTCCTTCGCCGAGGAGGTGGCGCGCGGGCTGCCCTGCGCACTGACGCTCGCGTCGCGCGACGGCGCATTCGCGCGCGAAGCGGCGGCGCTGCTGCACGGTGGCCGCATGCGCGTGTACTACAGCACCGATCTCGTCGGCGTCGAGGTCGGCGGCGCGGTCAAGAACATCATGGCGATCGCCGCCGGCATTTCCGACGGCCTCGGCCTCGGCCTGAATGCACGCGCGGCGCTCATCACGCGCGGCCTCGCCGAAATCACGCGGCTCGGCACCGCGCTCGGCGGCAAGCCGGAAACCTTCATGGGCCTCGCCGGCGCCGGCGATCTGATCCTCACCGCGACCGGCGACCTGTCGCGCAACCGCCGTGTCGGCCTCGAGCTGGCGCGCGGCAACACGCTCGACGAGGTCATGGCGACCCTCGGCCACGTCGCAGAGGGCGTCCATTCGGCGAAGGAAGTCGCGCGCCTCGCCTCGGCGCGTGGCGTCGACATGCCGGTGACGGCCGCGGTGAACGATGTCCTCGCCGGCCGCCTCGCGCCGGCCGCGGCAGTCGAACGTCTGCTCGCGCGCGAGTCGAAGATGGAGCGCTAGGGGTTGATGCCCCGGATGCCGTCGTAGAGCGCCCGCAGCTGCGGAATCTCGCCCGCGTAGTCGCCGCTCGTCTCGAACGGCGCGAGCAGGCGGATCGTGCGATGGGCCCCGTCGAAGGCCACCGGAAGGATGGGGACGCGCGCGGCGTGCGCGATGTGATAGAAGCCGCTCTTCCAGGGCCGCGTGCTCGACCGCGTGCCGGCCGGCGTGATGGCGAGGAAGATGGCGTCCGCCGTGCGGATCGCCTCCACCGCCTGGGGCACGAGTCCTTGCGGCGCCTCGCGGTTCACCGGGATGCCGCCGGACCAGCGCATCAGCCAGCCGAGCGGCGGATGGAAGAGCGTGTGCTTGCCGAGAAAGCGCACGCGCAGGCCCAGTGCCCACACCGCCGAGATGCCGATGAGGAAGTCCCAGTTCGAGGTGTGTGGCGCGACGATCGCCACCATCTTCGGGCGGTCCGGAAACTTCCCGTCGATGCGCCAGCCGCCGAGCGCGAGCAGCGTGCGGCCGAGCGCGCGCCAGAAGGCATTCCCCCGGCGAGGCATGCTCGGCGGCAGGGTGGGAACGCGGCTCACTGGAATCCGAGCTGCCGCCAGGCTTCGAACACCGCTATGGCGACCGCGTTCGAGAGATTGATGCTGCGATTGCCCGGGCGCATGGGCAGGCGCAGCCGCATGTCCGGCGCGAACTGGTCGACGATCTCCGCCGACAGGCCGGTGGCCTCGGTGCCGAACACCAGCATGTCCTCGGGCGCGTAGCGCACATCGGTGTACAGCCGCGCGCCGGCCGTGGTGAAGGCATACATGCGCCGCCCGGCCATGGCCTTGCGGAACTCGCCCCACGAGCCATGCACGCGCATCGTCGCGTACTCGTGATAGTCGAGGCCGGCGCGCTTCAGCTGCCGGTCGTCGAGCGAAAAGCCGAGCGGGCGCACGAGATGCAGCCGTGCGCCGGTGTTGGCGGCGAGCCGGATCACGTTGCCGGTGTTGGGCGGGATCCCCGGTTGCACGAGCACGATGTCGATCACAGCGTGCGCGCCACCACCCAGTTGACGACGTGGATCGCGCCGGCGGCCTTCAGCGTGCGCGCCACCTCGTTCAAGGTTGCGCCGGTCGTCATCACGTCGTCCACGACGGCGATTCTCGCCCCGACCAGCGCGCGCGTGCAGCGGAACGCCCCGCGCACGTTGCTCTGGCGCTCGTCGTACGGCAGCTCCATCTGCGGACGCACGTCGCGCGTGCGCTCGCACAGCGCAAAGTCGAGCCGGTCGCTGCGCAGGTGGCGCGCGATCTCGACCGACTGGTTGTAGCCGCGCTCGCGCAGCCGTTTCGGCGACAGGGGGATGGCGACCACGTGGTCCACGTGGTCGTCGCGAATGCGGTGCAGGAGTAGAGAAGCGAGCAAAGGCGCCAAAGCCAGCTCGCCGCGGAACTTGAGCGAGTGCACGAGCGCATCGGCCGGGAAATCGTAGGCCAGGGCGGCGCGCGTGGCGTCGTAGTGCGGCGCGCCGGACAGGCAGCGCCCGCAGACGGCGCCGCCCGGCGAGGCGAGGGCGCAGCGCGGGCAGAGCGGGAAGTCGAGGCGCGGCAGGTCGGCGTCGCAATCGGCGCAGATCAGATCGCCAGCGCGGCCGCGGCAGAGAAAGCAGCTGCCGCCGAACAGAACCCTCATGCTATCGTCGCCCCTCTATGTGGACTGTAGCCCAGCTAACGCGCGACCTCGACGCCGGGCGCACGTCGAGCCGCGAGATGGTCGAAGTTGCGCTCGCGCGCATCGCCGCGCCGGACGGAGAGGGAAAGCGCGCCTTCATGAAGGTCTACGCCGAGGCCGCGCGTGCCGAGGCCGACCATTGCGACCGTCTCAGAAAAGCCGGCGTGCGCCGCTCGCCCGTCGATGGCCTGCCGATCTCCCTGAAGGATCTCTTCGATGTGGCGGGCGACGTCACGCGCGCGGGGTCGAAGGTTCTTTCGAAGGAAGCAAGAGAGGACGCGCCCTCGGTCGCCCGCCTGCGCGCGGCCGGCGCGGTCTTCATCGGCCGTACCAATATGGTGGAGTTCGCCTTCGGCGGCGTCGGCCTCAACCCGCACTACGGCACGCCGAAGAATCCCTGGGACCGCAAGACCGGGCGCGTGCCCGGCGGCTCGACCTCCGGCGGCGCGGTGGCGCAGGCCGACGGCATGTGCGTGATGGCGCTCGGCTCGGATACGCGCGGCTCGATCCGCGGCCCGTCGGCGCTCTGCGGCGTGACCGGCTGGAAGCCGACCGCGCGCCGCGTGCCGCGCGAAGGCGCCTTCCCGCTTTCGCTGACGCTCGATTCGATCGGGCCGCTCGCCAATTCGGTGGCGTGCTGTGCCGCGTACGACGCGGTGCTTTCCGGCGAGCCGTACCAGCTGCCGACCCTCGATGCGAAAGGGCTGCGCCTGCTCGTGCCGCGCTCGTCGGTGCTCGACGGCCTGGACGACGCGGTGTCCAGGGCGTTCCACGCGGCATTGACGCGCTTCTCGAAGCTCGGCGCGCGCGTCGAGGAAGTGGCGGTGGCGGCGTTCGATCGCCAGGCCGATTACTTCAAGGGCGGCGGCTATGCCGGCGCCGAGGCCTACTACATCCACCGGCCTTACCTCGACCGGCTGGAGGAGTACGACGAGCGCGTCGGCAAGCGCATCCTGCTCGGCAAGGAGTTCACGGCGTCCGACTACATCGCGCTCGGCGACCTGCGCGCGGCGTTCATGCACGAGATCGAGGCGCTCGCTGCGCCCTACGACGCGATCGTGATGCCCACCGTCGCGTGCGTCGCGCCGACCATCGCGCAGACGGAAGCGAGCATGGACGACTACGTGCGCTGGAACATGCACATCCTGCGCAATCCCGGCCTGATCAATTTCCTCGATGGGTGCGCGGCGAGCGTGCCGTGCCACGAGCCGGGCAGCGGGCCGGTCGGCCTGATGGTGTGCGGCACGGCGGGCACCGACCGCCACACGCTCGCGGTGGCCGCCGCGCTTGAGCGAGCGCTCGGGCGCAATTGACGCGCGCGCGGCGCGCCGCCGCTTCGAGCGCGCGGCCGCCGGGTACGACGCGGCCGCGCGGCTCGAGAGCGAGGTAGCGGAGCGGCTGCGCGAGCGCCTGGAGTACGTGAAGCTCGCGCCGCGCCGCATCGTCGACGCCGGCAGCGGCCCCGGTCGCGATGCCCGCGCGCTGGCTGCCCGCTATCGCGGCGCCGAGGTGATCGCCCTGGATTTCGCGCTGCCTATGCTGCCGCGTGCCGGGTGGCTGGATCGCTGGCGGCGGCGCGGGGTTCTCTCGCTTTCGGCCGACATGGAACGGCTGCCACTGGAAAGCGAGAGCGTCCAGCTCGTCTGGTCGAACATGGCGCTGCACTGGCTCAACGATCCGCTCGCCGCGTTCCGGGAAATTTCCCGGGTCCTGCAGCCTGACGGCCTGGTCATGTTCAGCACGCTCGGACCCGACACGCTGAAGGAGCTGCGCGCCGCGGGCGGCGATTCGCGCGTGCATGCCTTTACCGACATGCACGATCTCGGCGACCTCCTTGTCGCGAGCGGCCTGACCAGCCCGGTGATGGAGATGGAGATCCTGACGATCGACTACGGCGGCGGCGAGCGCCTGCTCGACGACCTGCGCGCGAGCGGGCAGACCAACGCGCGGGCCGACCGCCCGCGTGGCCTCGCCGGACGCCGCTTCGGCGAGCGCCTGCGCGCGGCGCTCGCAGCGACGCCGCGCATCACCTACGAGGTGGTCTACGGGCATGCATGGAAACCCGCGCCGGCTGTCCGCGACACATCGGTCAAAACAGTCCATGTTTTCAAGCGCATTCCTTGAGACTGCGCGAGCGGCTGTGGTAAGTTACGCCGCTCAGTGAGTACGCCCAGCCTCGAGTTGGCGTTCCGGGGCGAAAGCCGCGACTTCAGCCTGCTCCTCAAGCGGAATTGCTCGATTGCACCGGGGGCGCTTGCCTGCGTGTTCGCGGCGATGGCGGTTGCGGTGCTGGGCATTGGAATCGGTTTTGCGATCGCGGGCGCCTGGCTCATCCTGCCGTTCGCCGGCCTCGAGGTGATCGCGCTCGGCGCGGCGTTCGTGCTGCAGGCGCGGCACGCCACCGACTACGAGCGCATCGAGCTGGCCGCGGGACGGCTGCGCGTCGAGGTGAGCGAGGCCGAGCGCATCGCGAGGTATGAGCTCGACGCGCACGGCGCGCGCATCGAGATGCAGGGCCCGGACGTGCTGCTGCGCGGGCCGGGAGAGACGCTGAGGATAGGACGGCATCTCGACGAAGAGGCGCGCAGGCGCTTCGCCGCCGAGCTGAAAAAGAGACTCATCTAGATCGGGAAGAAGAAGACATGAGGGGATCCAGGCTCCTGAGGACGACACTGCGGGCATTCGCCGGCCTCGCGGCATTCGCCACGGCGACGAGCGCGCATGCCCTCGCGTGGTACTTCCAGTCGCCGGGCTCGCAGCTCGCGCGCGACATCGATCACCTGCACCAGTACGTGATGTGGCTGATCATCGTCATCTTCATCGGCGTGTTCGGCTTCATGTTCTATGCGTGCTACGCGCACCGCAAGTCGAAGGGCCATCCCGCCGAGCAGTTCCACGAGAACACCACGGTGGAGCTGCTGTGGACCATCATCCCGGCGATCATCCTGGTGATCATCGCCTGGCCGGTGACCAAGGTCGTGATCGCGCAGAAGGACACCTCGTCGCCGGACCTCACCATCAAGGTCACGGGCTACCAGTGGAAGTGGGGCTACGACTACATCAAGGGCGAAGGCGAGGGCATCAGCTTCGTCTCCATGCTCGCCACGCCGCGCGAGCAGATCAACGGCACCGCGCCGAAGGGCGAGAACTACCTGCTCGAGGTCGACAACGAGCTGGTGGTGCCGGTCGGCAAGAAGATCCGCGTCATCACCACCGCCGCCGACGTGATCCATTCCTGGTGGGTGCCGGCCTTCGGCGCGAAGCAGGACGCGATCCCCGGCTTCCTGCGCGACCTGTGGTTCCGGCCCGAGGTCACCGGTACCTTCCGCAGCCAGTGCGTCGAGCTCTGCGGCAAGGAGCACGGCTTCATGCCGATCGTGGTGCGCGTCGTCTCCGACGCCGACTACACCAAGTGGGTCGCGCAGCAGAAGCAGGGCGCGCAGGCGGAAGACGTGAACAAGCAGTGGCAGCCGCAGGAGCTCGTCGCGCGCGGCGAGAAGGTCTACCAGGCGTGCGTCGCCTGCCACGGCGCGAAGGGCGAGGGCTCCGCGGCGATCAAGGCGCCCGCGCTCGCCGGCTCGAAGACCGTCAACGGCGCGAAGCAGGCGCATATCGACACCGTGCTGAACGGCAGGCCGGGCACCGCGATGGCCGCGTTCGGCGCGCAGCTCTCGGACACCGACATCGCCGCGGTCATCAGCTACGAGCGCAATTCCTGGGGCAACAAGTCGGGCATCGTGCAGCCCGCGGAAGTCAAAGCACGTCGCAAATAAAGGAACCGATATGAGCGCAGTTGTCGACACTCACGATCACGGCCACGACCACGACGATCACGGCCACGGGCACCATGGGCCGTACAGCGGCTTGATGCGCTGGGTCACGACCACCAACCACAAGGACATCGGCACGATGTACC
>Ga0070681_10000137_pt1 | contig 55978 bp, 82 predicted proteins | sample KBSC83BmetaG_FD_65650 | JGI IMG/M metagenome (GOLD analysis project Ga0070681, IMG submission 65650) | Corn rhizosphere microbial communities from Kellogg Biological Station, Michigan, USA - KBS C8-3B metaG | ecosystem: Host-associated > Plants > Roots > Rhizosphere | place: USA: Michigan...
AATCACGAACCAAAACACCAAAAATACAGCCCTCGGCGACGGTCCGGCAGTTTCTACTGATGCTCAGAAAAGAGGCTTGATTGACTCTTGGGAACTTGATGGCAATGTTACTCGGGGTGGTAAGGTTGGTCTTATCGACAAGAAAGACGAAGTGGGAACAATCACAGCCTCGACCCCTTCGGACAACTCTGTAACGCATCCGGCCGCTGCAACTTTCCGCACTGTGGCGAATTCGGTGCCGACCGATACCCTGTCTTATCAGTGGTTTTGGTCAAATGGCTTGGCTCTTGTGGCCAATTCTCTCATGACCGGAGTTACCGCAAGCAATCTGGTAATCTCCGATAGCACGGGACTTAATGGCAAGCGTTTCTTCTGCAATGTCACGGCTCTCAATTATGGCGGGTCAGCCCAAACAGCAATCGCAAACTTGGCAGTAGCATAAAATGATTACGATTCTCCTAAACGTCTTCAAAGCCATCGTCTGGCTTGTCAACCTTCTGCGGGCTCTTGGCGTTATGGCCATCCGACCATTTCAGCCAAAGCCAAAGCATCCAGCCAAAAAGAAATAATGGCGAAGCCGACTAAACCCGACAGACGGCCGGCTATATCAACCAACCCGCCTCCGCCCCCATCGGAGCGGGTTGTTACTACGAGACCTAAGATATCAAAGGTAAACTCGTAATGAAGATGAAACTGCGACAAATAATCCCTGAAGTAAAAATGAACTTTGGGTGGGATACTCCCGATAAATCTTCGATACATACTCGTAAGAACGGAAAGCTTCGAACGTTAAAAGGTTATGAGAAAGCCGTGGCGGCCTCGAAGCGACACGAACGGCCCGAAGAACTTGCAAATGCCGAAAGAGGGGGGACAGATTATGGAACGCTGTTTCGCCGAGACTAAGGAAAAGAGAAACCTATGAAATCATTCAAAGAATTTCTAAATGAAAACCTCGACGAAGGTAACTGGATTGCCAAGGCAGTCAAAAAGCCAGGAGCCGAGAAGGCAGCGGCCAAGAAAGCCGGGATGTCCACTCATGAGTACATGGAAAAGCACAAGCATGACTCAGGCAAAGCCGGTAAGCGGGCACGCCTTGGGCTGACGCTATCCAAGCTCAGTAAAGAGTCGGTAGAAGCGGCGGGAGATGGCAAGGTTGCTCCGCAGTCTTTCAACCATCTTAAGAAAGAGCCCCTGAATCCCGGCCACGTCGGGAAACAAGAGAAAGACCCTCTCGATTGCCCCGCCGAGCATGAAGCCGGCCGAGATGCCCAGAAAGCTCACGGCAAGGAAGCCGAGGCAATCAAAGACAAGAAAACCCTATCCAAGATTGGTCTGTCTCCAAGGAACCTGAAGTCATAAAATGGCCAAACCTCAAAAACCCAACAAAGATAAGGCAACCGGCTCAAAAGCTCCGCCGCCAAAGAGACCGGGAACAAGGCGAAAGTGAAAAACGAGAATAGTCTTTTAGCTCGGGCAGCAGTGGGGCTTGGTCTTGCCCTCTGGAGAACGCCACAGGCTCGCACGGCAATTGGCCAAGTGTACAAGGGAGCCAAAGACATTGCGAATGCCCTCACTTCCTCAAATACCCAATCTTCCAATACCGGAACAACAACGGGCAAGATGGGGACAAATGACGGCTCGCCAAATGGCAGCTATGGGGGAAGTTTCGGAGGTAGCCCGTCTAGTCCAGGAACTCAACAAGATGAAGAATACAAAGGTAAGACGCTTAGGGATATTCTCACGCTCAAAGAAGACTGAGCCTTTGTCTCAGGCCGAAATGGTCTTTATGTTTTTCCAGATGATTATAGGGGTATCTTTTATTCTTTTTGTTTCTTACTGGATTCTATCGGGATTTGTTTCTCCTTGGCTTCGCTAAAGAAAACATCGATTCTCCGTTAAATAGAGGGCGCCCTGCGCCCTTTTTTCATTTCTAGGATACCGAGTGCCGATAGATCCAAATCCGCCCAGAAAGCTCGCCCTCGACCGAGGCACCCAGATCCAAGAAGTCATTTCGGTTGGGTCGAATGTCTATGTCAACACTGAGGGAATGTACTTTGTCGGTAATGCCCTCACCGCTATCCCCAATACCTATGCCAACTCCCAGGGCTTCTTTGCCAATGGCCCTCACATCACTGTCCAGAATAGCTCAGGCTTCTTTATCGACGGCGCCGCAGTAACCGGAGGCGCCGCTACTCCTGGCGGGAATAATCATGATGTCCAGTACAATGATAATGGAATTGCGATGGGGGGCTCCGATGGCTTCACCTTCGACCCGACCACAAACAATGTTTTTGTGGCGAATTCTATCACCGCAAATCAGGCGATTGCAAATCAATTCTCAGGAAATGATGTCCTGGCAAACACCGGGCATTTCCAGAATGCCGCAGCCAACAACTACTCGGGAAATCATGCAGTACTTGTGGACCTGACAGCGAATCAGGTCTTTGGTAATACTATAACAGCAAATGCCATTGTCGCAAATACCGGCGCTTTCCAGAATATCACGTCGAATAATATCCAGGGAAATTCTCTTTCTATCAACACCATTTCGGCTGTAAACGTCGCCGCTAACAACTTTACCGGAAATCACGTCTCAGTTGTTGATGTGACGGCCAATCAAGTTTTTGCAAACACCATAACCGCAAATATCGAGCTTGTGGGCATCACAATAAATGTCGGGGCCAACGTCTACCTAAACTGCTCGACCCTGTTTCTTGGAAACTCCACTGTCAACTTGGTGGCAAACTCCTTACAGCTTGCCATAGCGAATTCTACCGCCTTGTCTACTATGAGCGTGGCCGGTTTTGCGGCCGGGGCGAATACCATCGCCAACCTGACCGGGGTTTTCCTAGGCAACTCGACGGTCAACTCTCTGGCGAACTCCACAACCCTAGCGATAGCTAACTCCACGTCTCTCACAACCCAAAACACGACTGGCTTCTTTGCTGGAGCCAACGTCAGCATGAATCTCTCGACGGTCTTCCTGGGGAACTCGACGGTCAACACTTCAATCAATTCGGTTTCGGCTACAGTACAGAACAGCACCGCTGCTGTTGTGACAAACTCCCTTGGCTTCCAAGCTGGGGCGAATGTGGTGGCGAATCTTACCGCTGTGGCTGTGCAGAATTCGACCGTCAACACGATTGCTCTTGTCTCGGGGGTCACTACCCAAAACTCCACAGCTGCCGTGGTGCTCAATTCTACCGGCCTTGCGTCGGGAGCAAACGTGGTGGCCAATCTCACGGCCTTTGCTGTCCAGAACTCGACGGTTAACACCGTCATCACCATCACCACTATCACCCAGCAAAATAGTACCGCTGCTGCTGTTTCGAATTCGACAGGCTTCTTCGCTGGCGCAAATGTCGCAATGAACCTAACCCAGGTTTCGGTGGGACCAAACAACTTCATTAATCTTTCCAGCATGTTTCTTGGAAACACCGGAAACACCCTCATCAACTCCACCGGGATTTTCATCGGGGCCAATGTTGTCTGCAACCTCACCACCATGTTTGTGGGAGATGGCTCAGCAAACACCGTCCAGAATAGCTCAGGCTTTTACCGGAATGGCTCTCTCATCGGAGGGGGAAGCTCGCCGGGGGGCTCCGATACCTTTGTCCAGTTTAATGACGCCACGACCTTTGGAGGCACCGCTGGCTTAACCTTCACGAAAGGGACAAACAATGTCTTCATCGGCAACACCCTAAGCGTCGGGGCGAATACCATCGCCAACCTGACCGGAATCTTCCTTGGAAATTCCACGGTCAACTCTCTGGCGAACTCCACAGCAATCCAGGTCTTGAATTCCACGGCCACCGTGGGGCTCTCCACGGCTGGACTATCGGCCGGGGCAAACACCGTGGCAAACCTGACTGGTGTTTTCCTTGGGAACTCGACGGTCAACAGCTATGCCAACTCTATCCAGCACGGAATCGTGAACTCGACGGCAAACCTCATTGCCACTCCGATTTCAGTCACGGTGCAAAACTCCACAGCTGCCGTAGTTTCTAACTCCACTGGTCACTTTTCCGGGGCGAATGTCGTTGCCAATCTCACCGCTGTGGCCATCCAGAATTCGACGGTTAATTCTGTACTTCTGATTACAGGTCTTACTACCCAAAACAGCACAGCCGCTGTGGTAACAAACAGCACCGGATTCTTTGCTGGAGCCAACACCGTAGCCAATCTCACGGCGGTTCAATCTCCTATCCTTACAGCAACCTCGAATCTCACGACCAATACTCTTACTGTCAATACCATCGTGGCGGCGGGCTCGCCCATCAATCTTGCGGCAAATGCCACCTATCTTTTCAATATCATAAGATCCGATGGGTGGGCTCTAAGCCCTGTGGTTCTCTGGCAAGGAGTCAACACCACAACGAATAGCACTTTTAATATCAACTGGCAAAGTGCAATCGGAGGTTTTCAAGATACTTGGCAATATTTTATTTTGGACGTTTTTTGCGGGGCCGCAAGCAGTAATCTTGGACTTCAGTGTCAACTAATCAATGCCACCGGATCAGTAATAAGTGGGGCAAATTATCAATGGGTATATGTGTGGAGTTTTACAAATTCCACCGCTGCTACTTCTGGTACATCTGGATTATTAGGAGATACAAATTTTCCTATTCAAGATGGTTCCCAAGGAATTTCTAATACCGCAAATTCTAGTGGTGTCCGAGCACAATTCAAAATTTGGAATCCTTATTCTGCAAATAATGCCCTTTTTGGAGCGACAGGAACAGGTTATCGACCTTATATTGATTTCACAGCATCATTTTTTAATTCTGTTGCGGCTGGCCCCGAGACCCATACGGGCACCGTTAGATATTCATCTACCGATGTTGGTAATATTTCTGGACTTCACTTCTTTTTCACAAATACAGTAGTAACTAATATAAACTGCATCCGAAGAAGTTGGACTTTGACTGGATTCCCAACCATGTACACAGCCAATGCCGGGCAGTAATTAAAGATGTGTAAATTCCGAAACCTCTGCGATATTCGAGAAGAAAGAATAGACGGCATTGGGCCGTGGCTCTGGATTGCCCGAGACAGCGGGGCGTGGGACGGCCCTAAAGGCGATTGGTACGGGGAGCACAAAGAGACCATCGGGAGAATCCCCCAAAGGCGCCTAGCCATCCAGGCCGGGGGATGCATGGGAATGTACCCAAGACTCCTATCTCAGTATTTTGAAACCGTATATACTTTTGAGCCCGACCATCTAAACTTCTTCTGCTTGTCCTATAATTGTCAAGTCGAGAACATTTTCAAGTTTCAGGGTTTTCTCGGGGATAACCGAAAACTTTGGGATTTGAATAACCAGAACAGAGATAACTGCGGAACCCACACGATCAACCTTCAGGAAGATTCAACAAACAGAAACATCCCGATGTTTCGAATTGATGATTTTGAATTTCAAAATGTGGATTTGATTTGGCTAGATATCGAATCATCGGAGATGGCGGCCCTCAAAGGGGCAGAGCAAACCATCCAAACCTGGAAACCCTGGATTATAGCCGAGCACGGGTTGCGAGTACAAGAGTACCTTTCCCTCTTTGATTATGAAAATGTTGGGTCAACTGGCCCCGACACCATCTTCAAACCCAAAGGCTAAATCTAAGTAAAACATGGCCAACACTGTCCCCTTGAATCTCGCCTTTGGACTAAATGTCGCAAACAACCTAATCGTGGACTCGACCAGTCTCACGACCAACGGCATGTCGGTAAACTCTACCGGAGTAGATATGACCGGCAAGATTCTTACCGTTGCTGGAAACTTGAATTCTAATAATCTCATTGCCAATACTGTCACTCATCTGAATCTTATCGCCAATCTTGTTTCTCAAAATGTTATTTCGGGAAATCTAGCGACTCTCAAACAACTTATTGCGAATGAAGCTTTTGTAAATTCTATCTCGGGAAATATTGCCACCGGATTTCTAAACTTTACTTCCAATCAGTTTTTTGTTAATTCTATTACAGGAAACAATGCCACATTTTCAGATCTTGTTCTCACAACTCTTGATTCTACTTCAAATCTTGTTTTTGGAAATGCCACAAACTATACCATTATGTCTCCCAATGGTTTTTACTTTGCTGATGGAAATGGAGTGGCGTCCCATATGCCAGCCGAAGTTCTTCTCCAGACCGGCACCGTTACGGGCGTTACCAACTTCACCGTGAACTTTGCCAATGAAGTAAATTCCAATCTATTTCCATCAATGAAATTGGTTGTAAAGTTTTACGTGGGGGGAAGCCCATCAGCCGATTATTTCGTTACTATGCAATTTTGCTCCGATGGCTCAACACCCACGACTTCGGGGTACCGATGGTCGAAAATCAATCTTGATAGCGGAGCTGGCAACGTTTTTGGCGACAGCCATACTTCAGATACTGCCCCAACTCTCCTGGATTTGGACAATAGTGTAAGCGGGAATCACTGCTATCAGCTTGAAATCTTCTTTCCCGATACCAAGAATGTTTCAGCAAATAAATCGGCTTTCAGTCGAGGCTTGGACTTCTGGAATGTGTCTTTTGGCGCAGCAACTCCATATATTGCTGGTTTTTGGCATTCTTCCATGAATCTAAAAGGAGTGAAAATAGCAATCACAGACGGGAACTTTACCCCTTGTAACTGGGCTTTAGTGGGGATTAGAGCATAAAATGGCCAACACCCAGCCTTTTAATATAGCCTTTGGCTTAAATGTCGCAAACAACCTAATCGTGGACTCTATATCTTTTGTGGCGAACAACTTTTCGTCAAACTCTTTAGGGGCAAATACTCCCCAGTCAGTTTCAAATTCGGTTATTGCCAATAACATCGTCGGAAACACTGCCCAGTTTTTGAGCCTTGTGGCAAATCTCATCAGTATGAATGTACTGTCTGGGAATATAGAAACCCTGAAAATCCTTACTTCTAATCAAATTTTCGTAAACGCCATTTCAGGAAATACTGGAAATTTCTTAAAACTCACAAGTAATCAAATTTTCGTAAACACCATTTCAGGAAATACTGGAACTTTTGGAAACTTGACAGTCAACAATTTTACAATCAACAATATTGTTCATGTGGGAAATTCCACAGTTTATACAAATGTTCATGCTAATGCCATTTATAAATCCGACGCAAACGGCTCGGCGCTTAGTGGACCTTTAGAGGTTGTTTTGCAAAACGGGGTGGTCACAACTGGCCCAAACTTTATGATCAACTTTTCAAGTGAAGTGACTTCGAATGCCTATAAGTGCATGAAATTGATTTTATCGAATATACAACTGGCCAGCGGCAGCTCAGACCTTAATCTTAGAATTTCTAGCGATGGGACCACGGCGCTCTCGGGAGCAAACTATAACTGGGGAAACTTTGGGTATGACTCAGTAGTGGGAGCCCAGGATGGCGATCAAGACCAAGGCGTAACTGTTGCTCAGCTAACCCAAAACGCTAACTCAGGCTTGACTTTTGGATGCGAGATAATATTCACAGATACTACTACTAACAGCCGAATAAAAAGTTGGCACGGACATGCCATGGGAGTTATCGGAACCGATCCCCAGTTTCGGGCATTGGCGGGTTTCTATAACTCTTCCCTAGTCCTTAAGGGAGTCCAAATTCTAGCAGAGACTGGAAACTTTGTATCTTGTAACTGGCTACTTCTCGGATATCGCTTCTAAATGGCCAACACCCAGCCCTTCAACTCTCCTCTCGGATTGACAGCCGCCAACTCTTTGGTGGTCAATGCCACCGCCCTTACGGCGCCGGGGCTAGTTGCCAATTCGACCGGCGTCAATGCCGGGGCCGCCACTATCGATAATGTCTCGGCAAACGTCATGCAATCAAACCTTGGGCAGTACATCTCCCTTATTGCCAATCTCATCAGTATGAATGTGTTGTCGGGGAATAATCAAACTTTATTGAGCATGACAAGTAATGAAGTTTTCGTGAATACTATTTCCGGAAATACTGGAACAAGTTTTCTAAATTTTACAAGTAATGAAATTTTCGTGAATACTATTTCCGGAAATAGTATCAGTATTCCGACCATAACAACTACTTTACAAAGTTCTGTTAATAGTATTGTTGTTGGGGGAAATGCTACCGCCCAAACTATTATTGGGGCGAACGGCATTTATGTTATTGATACTATTTCGGGGGCTACTCCTCAAAGAAACATGGCAGGAGAAGTTATTCTTCAAAGAGGTACAGTTTCTTCTGTTAATAACTTTTTAATCAACTTTGCCACCGAAGTAAATTCAGGACTTTTTAAGTCTATGCGAGTCGTTGTGGCAAATTTGGTTGTTTCGGCTCTTGATTTTGATATCACCTTTCAGTGGACAACCGATGGCACCGCAGGCGCTCTTGTAACCTCGGGATACAATTCTTCCGATATCACCATAGACGGATATCAAGCCAGTGGGGATGATGACCTTCAATCTCGCCCGACAGTCAATGCCTCTAACGGCAAACTCACAAGGTTTGGGGCGAATAATAGCTTTCGAAACTGGATTGATGTTTACTTCTATGATACATCAACAACCGCTGGCCGAAAATCTTGGGGTTCTTTTGGCCTCGGGGGGGTTGCAGAATTTAATGCCAGCACGCAAAATGTGCCTGCTATGGTTCTGGCGGGGGGATATAATACCAGTACCAGCCTTGTTATTAGAGGGGTGCAAATCCGCACCGCTAGCGGTACATTCACTTCTGCAAGCTGGACTCTGATTGGAAGGCGTTGGATATAATTAAGGTTATAAAATGGCTCAAATGATTGATGATGTTCACCAAAAGCTTATGCTCGGCGAAGTTTTTATCCATGATATAATCAATACTTTAGATTTGCGAGGCAAGCTCGCCCTCGATATCGGGGCAAACTATGGCCATTATGCCCGCTATCTGGCCGATGCCGGAGCTAAGGTTGTGGCCTTTGAGCCCGATGCCGATAACTTCCAAGGAATGCTAGATAAAGATGAAGGCGGCGGAAATATTACCTATGAGAAGACGGCGGTCGGAAACGTCAACGGACCAGTGCCTTTCTATCTCTGTCCTTTGAATCCCGGCGCTCATTCTATCGATGGTACTCTCCTAAACTACGATTGGGGTCATAGCAAAGAGCATATTATCCAAGTTCCTTGTGTGCGGCTCGATGACTACTTTTCTCCGGAAACCAATATTTCATTTATGAAAATAGATGTTGAGGGGGCCGAAGAAGGGGTTTTGCGAGGAGCCGAGAATCTTCTTCGAAAGACAAACCCCAAATCTATTGCTTTAGAAACCCACCGAACCATTAATTGTGATTCGATTTACAGGTTTATGAGTTCTATGGGTTATTACTTTTACATAAAAAGAAACAGCGATGACCGCAAAAGTTACATCGCCCAAGTTGATAGAATTTACACCGATTGTCATTATCTAATAACGAACGTGCCCCGATGAAATACGACCTAGTTCTTGTCAATCCCCCAAACGACACCAGCCCAAACTCGAACTTTGGAAGTGCCAGGGTAGCCGTCTTTGAGGATGAGGACAGCTCCCTTGTCTCCGAAGAGAACGGCTTGAGCCTAATCCCTCTCCATGCCGTCTACATGGATGAGGAAGTTGAGGCCAAGAATCTGCCGAGCATTCCCGAGAATGCTCCAAAGGTTGAGCTATCCGTGGCCACCTTCGAAAACTTTTTTGATCACCTACCAAAGGATGATACCGAGAAGGATGAGGCCGCCAACGCCATTGCCAAGCGTTTCTGGGAAATTGAGATAAAGGACGACTTTCCCAAAGAAATGCTCGGAAAACTTGTCTTCAAGCTCCATTCCCAGATGATATTCAATAAGAAGACCGTTTTTTATCCATATCTCAAGAAGCGGGTTCTTGAGCACGTCAATGATATCATTTTCAAGAGAAAGGCTGGAGTAGAACTTGGGCGGCCCTTGGAGAATGCCGAAGAAGCCCTTAACTTAGCATTTTGGCTGGTAGCAATTACAGTCGTGACAGACGGCATGACTTGTGTCTTAATCCATGACCAAGAGAAAGGGCCTTTGGTTCTGCCCAGGGGCTTGACCAAAGCGACGTGGTTTGGATTCCAGGGGACTCATAAAATAGTAAGCGACCCCCGCAAGAAATTATTAGAGGATAAAACAAGTGGCCGACTATAACGAGGCCAACACTGGGTTCTTGGTGGATGGGGTTTGGCAGCTCGCCCCTCCTCCCAATGATTCGGTCTTTAGTAATGGCGTATGGCTTACCCCGCCAGTAAACGCCGACGAAGCAAAAACATGCTCTTGTGGAAAATACATATTATGGGGCAGGTTACACAATTGTTCAAAGGAAAAAGATAATGTACTTCAAGGATTGGGTGGAAGAGAGTCTAAAGATTTGGAGTCTGATTCGGGACATGATTGTGGGACCGAAGAAGGAAGATGCCAGTGCGGCCCCGGCGTCTGGACACCCTGTACCTGTGGGCGTAAAGGCTGACCCGGTTATTCTCCAAACCTGGATTGACCTTCTCTTTAAGAATCCCACGCCGACTTACTGCACGCCGGCCGAAGACCTATCCACGAAATGCCAAGCAGTGCTTTCGTGGATAGATGACCATGTTGAGCTTGGCAATGAGGTTCCCAAGGATAGGGCCGAGTTTTACCACAATCACCTTCTGGCCCTGAAGCGAGACTGTGAAGTCCGCAAGAACGGGCTTGATGATGTGGACAAGATGCTGGCCGAATCTACCATCAGCATGCTTAAAGCTGTGTATACCTGTAAAGAGCCGTTCGGCGGCATGGCCCCCGTAACTTTCAATTTCCAGTCTTGGGATGAGATTATCGGGGACGCCAAGCCCACGAAGGCAGCCGACTTCCCTATTCAAGAACAGGATGACGAGCAAATCAAGGGCAAGAGGGGAAACCTAGGCTCTCCGGCTGTCAAGGTAACGGAACGCCCAGCTACCAAAAAACAGACGGTAAGGAAGCCAAAGAAGGGCAAGCTAACCGCCGAAGAGAAGCAATCCAAGGTACTGGCCGAAGTCTCGGATGCCGTCGTGGATGCTCACACATGGATGGACACCCTAATGGCCCTAGAAAAGGGCATGGAGCTTGATGTCAAGGAGACGATTGCCGAGGCTGAGCAAATTATGCTCAAGATTGGCTCGCTAACGGCCGAGGCTGTAAAGCTTGGGGTGGAATGGGGCCATGTCATCCTGGCCGAGGCCGAGGCAACCTTTGACGAACTTATGGCCAAGACCAAGGCTTTGAACGTCAAGCTCCAGAAGAAAGCCGGCAAAAAGAAGCCAGCCCCAAAGAAAAAGACAACCAAAAAGAAGTAAAAAGGATATATGAAAACGGTCCCCCCGATAAAATCGAGAAGGACCGTTTTCGGTGCGAAGCCCGCCGAGAATCGTGACAAACTCGGGGACAGCCTCCCCTTTACCGACCGGCGAACGCCCTGTCAAGCCTCAGACCTGGGGCATCCTGTCACATGGTATCGTTCACTCTTCCTCGATTACCTTTTCCATTATCTCGATAGCATCCCGGAAAGCGGCGAGAACTTGGGACTTTTTTGATACCATGGCGTCATTCCAATAGATAATACTTGAAGCATTATTGGAACCATGAATTGTTTGCATAAATGGGAGAAGATGATTAGCAGTAATTTCTTTACATCCATACTTGGCACGAGATTCGTCGTTTTCGAAAATGACACTTTTCAAGATGCCAGCGACAATCCAATCCCCAATAGAAACCCCCGATTCTTTTCGGACTTCATGAACGCCCCGGACTATTGCCCCTGATGCACAGAAGCGACAAGCTTCCTCCGAAGTGGTTATAACAATGTCTCCTTTGGCGTTTTTGGCATTTGCTTGGTGGGTCCATCCCCCCCGCCGAGATAAAAGCCCAAGGGCTTTCTTAAGAATCATAACAATATTTGGATAGTGAGCTTTCGGAATCCCCGACAGATATTCCCGTAGCTCAGCATTATTGGTATCCATGGTAAATACCCTATCCTTTCTGGAGTAGCCCGGCCCGCATGATACCCACAAATCGACAGGAATTCAAGGAGTACTGCCTGCGGCGCCTTGGCGCTGGAGCTATCAACATCGAGCTTACCGAAGAGCAAATCGATGACCGGGTGGACTATGCCCTACGCATGTTCATAGATTATCACTTTGAAGGCACGCAAAAGTGCTATTACAAGTACAGGATTCAGGCAAATAATTTTGGGACTGCTGTTTATAGTCTAGGACTTACTACGGGAGGAACCGGTTATGACAACACCGATATTATTGTATTCGATGCTGGGGGCTCTCAGCTTAGCTCTACAGCTAATGCTACTCTACTCACCAACGCCAACGGCACGATTACGTCGGTCAACCTAATCAGCAACGGCCTTGGCTATGGAGCCCCGGTCCTAGCAAGTGTCGTGCAGAGCGATGGGACAACCCCAAGCGGCGGGACCGGAGCTACCTTTGATGTCGTGATGGGCGGCTTTATTCCGATTCCGGACAACATCATCGGCATCGTGGATCTCTTCCCGGTGGGGGACCAAGCCGGGGCAAGCAACCTGTTCTCGCTCCGATATCAGATTGTCTTGAACGACTTGTACATGTTCAACAATCTGAATATCGTGCCTTATGTTTTTGCGAAAACAAATATCGCCCAAATCGAGGAAGTCTTGGTCGGCAAGCAGCCGCTTCGATACAACCGATACCAAGGGCGGGCCTACATCGACATGGATTGGAGCGCCATTAATCAAGGGGATTATGTGGTGCTCACTGCCTATGAAGTTATTGACCCCAACGTCTACACCAAAGTTTTCAGCGACCCCCTGCTACAAAAGTACGCTACGGCCCAGCTGAAACAGCAATGGGGAACCAACCTCTCTAAGTATCCAAACATGCCCCTAGTCGGGGGGATGACCTTAAACGGCACTCAGTTCTACACCGATGCAACGGCCGAGATTGCCGAAATCGAAAACAAAATGCAGAATGATTGGTGGCCGATGCCTACCGACTTTTATTCGTAAATCTAGAAAGGACTTAAACTATGCGAGTGATTATCCCCGTCAAGAATGTGAAGAAGCCGCAGAAACAGAAGAATGCAGCTAACGCCAAGCGCAACCAATCGCAAAAGGTAGCGGCAACAAACACTGGCGGAAAGAAGTAAAATAAGTGGCTATCGCCGCTCTAGCCTTCCAATATGCTGGGGGGACCGTAAAGAAGGTAATCAACACATGGTTTTTCCAAAAAGGGAAAACCATTTACGGTCCCTTCCAAAACCAAGACGATGCGATGACTTTCGCCAAGGGACTTCTCCCGGTAGCTAATACCTAAATACGGGTTATGAAAAAAGATCTTCAAAGCCCCCCAAAACCCCATAAAAACCCAAAAAAGCTTGGGTTTTATGATAAGCTGCGCAAGGGTATCCAGGGAATCAGAACAGAGATTGTCAAGGACACCCAAAGTTTCAAAGAAGACGTTTACGCCAAGGTAACTGACCCAAAGCATGACGAGACCAAGAAACAAATGTCGGACGTAAAGAACAAGATTTCCAAGGTCAAGGTCGATAAAGAAGGCCACACAGTCGGCATTCGAGAAGCCAAAATTACTCCGGCCCAGGCCCACGGAATTCTAAAACATGCGGGCGGATCTGACAAAGATTACCATGCGCTTACTTCAGGCCATGTGCATATCCTGAAACAGCAAGCTTCCATCTATGGGTACAAAAAATCAAAGAACGCCCCCGGCTCCAAAGCTCGGATGTTTCATCAACATCTAAAGCGAATCGCCTCAGGGGTTAGCGAAGATGTCATGAACTATGGAGCGCCGGCTCGCACGCTACCGGGCACAGGACAGACCCGAAAGCCATCTGGATACGGTTCCCCAGCCCGTGGCGGGGACGGGAACGGCCTCGGGGCTTCCAAGCAAGAGAAGCCGCCCGGCTATGGAGCGCCAGCCAAAGACCTTACGCCGGGCACCAGGGCAGGCATGCGACCAATCAAGATTGAATCAGCTGCGACCGGCAAGACTCTCCGGGATATCATCGGGGAAGAGGCAAAGGGTCTTGATTCCCTGAATATGAAAAATGCTAGAGTAAACCCCGCCCAAAAAGAATATCTGAAAAAAGTTGCTTCCCTAAAAAAGAAGAAATAAATGGGGTTCGGGGGCAAGTCCAATCCACTCTTTAATCTTTACGGCGCCAGTTCCAACGGAATCGGCCAGGACTTCCGCACGCCTGAGCAACTTCTTCTTCAAGGATTGATTACCGAGGCTATAGCCATTTATGGCCTTGACATGTTCTATGTGCCTCGCATCTTAAACAACCTGGAAAATCTGTACCTACAAGATGACCAAAGCTCTTATGAGGATGCTTACCAGATTGTCGCATATGTAAAGAACTATGAAGGATTCGGGGGCGAAGGCTCCCAAATGTCCAAGTTCCTTCTCCAGATTCGTGATCAGATTACGTTCACCGTCTCCACTCTTGCTTGGCTTGGGACAGTTGGGAAGCCCACGGGATTCGAGCGCCCCAAGGAAGGCGATTTAATTTACTATCCCCTGAATAATAAATGCTTTCAAATCCGGCACGTGGAAAACAAACCGATTCACTATCCTTTGGGAATCCTACCATCGTGGGATTTGCAGTGTGAGCTATTCGAGTACTCGCAAGAGAAAATCCACACCGGCATTCCCGAAATCGACCGTCTCTGGAAAGAGCGCAGCCTCGATATCTATGACTTCCTGCTAGTCAACGAAGATGGGGCCGCTCTGATGGACCAGCGAGGGCAATTCTTGCTTGTGGACGACTACGACTTCGATGGTATCTCGGGGGCCGGCAACAACGACGAATTTATCGACCGCTCGGACGATATCGTCAATTGGGATGCGGAAAATCCATTCAACGAGCCGGGCAACACTTCATGCCCGGACGACAATAACGAATGATTCAAAGCTGAAGCGGACTTACAACCTTGGCCATTATCAGATAGTCAAGGACTCCCAAGAGGATAGCTCCTCCGGCACAAGCCCCGACGATTATAAAAGTCAGTATAACCAGCACTTTACAAAATGTTGGGTACAAGCAATTCAAATTCCTATTTTCGTCCATATCAAAAGTCCTATAAAAGATGAAAAGCCTATAAGCAATAAAAGACAAACAATCAAGAAAAACCAGGCTTGGGCTTCAGTCAGGTACGGATGTTTCTTATAGTAGGCTATCTGCTCTTCATCTATTTGATGGCCCCAGCCCTCTTTCCATTCTTCAAACTCGGCCTTCCGTCTATCGTCACGGGTCCAGGCGCCTTTTCCATCCGGGCCTATCATAGCTTATCAATCGCCCTATTCAGAAGGTCCAGCACTTCCTTCTTTTTGCGCTTGGGGTGGTCATTCCAACGCATAAGGTCACATACAAGTGATCCCGTTTCCTTCTTCTTAGGAAGTTCATCATGGAGAGTTTTTGCGGCCAAGTCGAACGCATTGCATCCGGCTGACGACGGATTGAAGATGGAGACCCCATCCGGATAGCGAATGTTGAGATCCATGGCCATTAAGAGGCACATAGTCTTGCCCCCGAGCTTTTCTTCATTTCTTGTCCAATGGCCGGGTTTCGCCAAGTAGTCTCGGGTGGCGACCAAACCCTTTTTGGCGCTTTCTCTTATCACGAGATCTTGCTTCACTACGCTGGTCACGGTCGATAGCCTCTTTTTTGTCATCCGGGATTTCAAGGGAGTCGTCGATAAACTGGATTATCATTTTTGGTTCTTTCTTTGAGGACTCTAACAGCTTTTCGGATATCCTCTTTGCGCACCATAACGATTGGCAGCCTCGGGGGGAATCGAACCCAAACCATCTTCGGAGTCAAAGTCCGACGTACTGGCCATTGTACTACGAAGCCTCACCGATGTCAAACGGCTCTTTATACAATATGGGAGACTTCTCGCTGTCTGGCAAGAGCCCCGGCCCATCCCGCCAGTTTCACTTTCTGTTCATGAGTGAACGTTGGCCAGATATCTTTAATCATCATCGGAACCTCTTGGGTCCAATGATATTTTTTTGTTTCATGCCGTTCCCAGTCAGGACTGAGAACATCTTTATAAGGGTTTTCTTCTTCGGTCATGATCACCTTGGAATGGCAAGGGTGGCAGGAATTGAACCTACTCTTCCGGTTTTGGAGACCGATGTGCTACCGTAACACTTCACCGATTTGGAAGATAGAGTGGGAATCGAACCCACTTTGACGCAGATTTGCAATCTGCCGCTTGTCCAACCAGCCCTCTACCTATATTGGCGAGTCATAAGGGAATCGAACCCTTCTCACCGCCCTGACAAGGCGGGGTTTTAGCCAATAAACTAATGACCCTTTTTAACCGGTCCTTATTTATGGACTGACGATAGGAAGTTCCATATCGCCCCAGAAGCACTCTTGGCCGCATCAATTGCGATATCTCGTTTTCTATCGTCGATACGGTCGATTAGGCATTCGGCTTCGAAAGCATGGGATACGTCAGCTTTCTCATGCACAACGAAAAAGTCTAGGGCATGGACCGGAATTCCCGGCCAATTCTTCTTTATGCCCTCAATCTTTTCCCTGGACACATCCGGCATCTGAGACTCGTAGGCGTACAAAGCACTAACGCCTGCCTCATATGACCGATTGCAGCACAAGTCAAGAAAGGTGTCTCGGAAGTACAAGGCTTCAGGAGTCACCTTCTTCTTTCTATCAGCTTCAATCCCATCGATAAAGTTCTGCCAAAGGATGGGGTGCGGAGGCGAGTCCCCCAAGCCTTCTTCATCCATGAGGTTTTGAAGCAAAGAGCGCCGGTCGTCTCTATCGACGCAGTTGCTATGGACGCCGCTCACAAACCGGGGAAAGGCGTCCACAAACGGCTTGTACTGCACAGCGTAGTTTTGCAGTTGCGCCATCGAAAGCTTTCCTTCTGTCCAATCCCGATAGAAAGGATGGGAAAGCATTTTCTTGGCGTCGATTTGCTTCTGGATCTCTCTGAGAAGGTTCATGCGTTTCTCCATAGCGAAGTTGGTAGCGGGGGGGGGATTCGAACCCTCGACCTTCACGTTATGAGCGTGACGAGCTGACCTGACTGCTCTACCCCGCAAAAAAGTCTCCCGTTCGCAGCCACCACTGAGACATGCCTAGGTCGAAACAGCCGATGACTTGTTCGAACGCATCCCCACGGGACAACGGGGCATTCGAATTTGGTGGAATGCGGTGGGCTTCGAACCCACAACCCCCTGCTTGCAAGGCAGGTGCTCTCCCAGTTGAGCTACGCCCCCATATTGGGTTATTACTTAGTCTCCTCTTTCATCAATTTATTATAAACAATATTAGCAGCTTCGGAAAAGCGATAGCTATCTTCCGAGCAATCGGCTGGATCAAGACCACACGCCATTGCTTCTAAGATAATGCCCCACTCTTGAAAGGATAGCAAGGGCATTTTTTTATGCAATCGCTCTGCGGCTTTTATATAATCGGTATGCACGATTCCCCTAGGAAGGGACTTCATTTTTTTACCCAATGTAAACGTTACACCAGCCATTATTAAGCACTTCTACTCCATATCCGTTTTGATTTTTTCTTGCAACTTTAAGAACCTCTGCAAGCTTTTCTTCAGGAACTTTCAGCCACACATTTTCTGCATACCGAAGCCATCCTAGATTATGCTCAGAAAACTTCGGCAAGGCAAGAGCTAGAGCGCCCCCGAAACCAAAAGCAAAGAAGTTCCGCCGATTCATTGGTGTCTCCTTTAGATTGTGTGCGCTACGACCTTGTGGACTTGATCATAAGTCGGATTATCGTTGTCGGGAAACTTGGTAATGACTTTATCCATGCACGCTTCACACAGGTGATGGTCCCCGATAACATCTAGGTGCATCTCGACGTATTTCATCAGATCGACATGCGTTACCAAGTCATGGTTGTCCTGTTTGATGCTGGCGGCCGGATCTAGGTCATGATGATAGATGAAGCCGCATCCGTCACATTCGACTTTGGCTTCGATTGCTTTGAGTGCCATTACCGCAACCCTCCATATGAGAGAGAAACCGAGCGGCCCAGTTTGCCGGGAACTCCTGCCGCCGCTCGGGAGGTAGTAGTAAATCGAGGCCATGGGCCGGTGGGGTATCTTAGGCGAAGCTTTCGCTGTCAACCTTTTCCCATCCTCCGTTTGGTCCGCCACCACAGCAAACCCCAGTCATTTTGTGGTGAGTATTGACTGGCTTTCCTTACCCACACGGCTCCACAGTGCACTGCTTCAACGCCGCTGCCTCTTGGGCCTATTTAAGTGAAGCTAGAGGCTAAGTCAAGCCCCATCAATGATGGTCGTCAACTCTCCCATCGGCATAGATATCCACCACGACAGCCAGGAAAGGGGAATCTTGAGCGCCCGTCTGCATGTTATAGCGAGTACACTGACTCCAGTGATTCGCCACTGGCGAGGCTAGGCAGTTATAGCCAACCGGGTCGCCCCGATAACCTCTCGCCTCGGGAAAGAGTAGAGTGTTGCCGGTGGAGTTGGAAACCCAGACTGTCCAGGTGTGGCCAAAACTGTTGGTAAAAGTTTGAACTCGATAGCCAATCCGGCGATAGTCCTCCACAACAAGCTTCCATGGTATGATCACAGGAGCCGGGGCAATCTGAGGCGGAACAACCACGGCCGGGGGCTGGACAATCGTAGGAGGCACAACCACTGGCGGCGGCTGTTCCTCAACAACCACCGGAGGCGGAATTATTGTCGGTTGCTGCCAATCCGGAGCCGGAAGGATAGTCCCGCCCCAACCCCCTCGATAGGGCTCGATATAGCGTCCGCCCCGGAAGTAATGACCACCACCATGCCAATGTCCCCCGCCTCCGCCCCGCCAGTGTTGTCCACCACCGCCGCCATGCCAGTGACCGCCCCCGCCCCCACGAAAGCCCCCATGCCCGCCGTGGCCGCCACCGTGCCCGCCACCATGGCCGCCGTGGCCGGCTAAAGCAGGACTCAAAATCGAGGCCACAACTAGAGCTAGAGTGGCAATGAAGGTTGTCTTCATCGTAGGTGTCTCCTTTTTCCAGCCATAAATATGGTCGAGTACTCAACTTTACAAGGGATTCAACCATGGACGTTCTTACGCAATTTTTGCTACAAATCCTAGCTTTAATTCAGAATGCGGCAGCATCGCCGTGGCTTCCCCCTGTCATTGCCCTAATCGTGGGCTGGGGCCTTCCAACGCCGTCATGGCTTGCTTGGCTGTGGGGTGGCGTCATGGGCTTCCGAGCCGAGCTAACCACGATTGGTCAGCTAATTGACACGATTAACACTATCCTACAGGCAAACGGCTTAATTCCGGTAGACGGCCCAAAGGTCACTGAGAAGCAAGTTCGGGATGTTCTTGAGGGCAAAGTGAGCCTTGAAATGATGGTTAAGGTCCATCGGGCAACTTTGGCAGCTCATAATGCCATGAAGTAAGCGCAAAGCTTGCAAAAGGATAAGGGCCGGGAGGATTTCCCCGGCCCTTTTTGCGTCCACCCTACGTCTAGGCAGTCTGAGAGTCCTAGCCCGCCGACGCAATTTAGCGATTCCATTCCCTCTCGTCGTAATCACGCACAAAACGCAGAATGCGGTCGTACTCCTCAAGACCGGGAATAGTTGGGCTTCCCGGTCCAAGTATTTTACGTCCGTCTTCTGATGCAGCCCACTCCCGCCGTTCTCTCATTCGTCGCTCGATATAAGCAACGATTTCATCGGTCCGATGCTTCATTTCATACAACCGGCCTTCCCCAAAAGCATCCCACCACGTCGAGCGGATTAGCTTGATCAAGGTAATGGGCCGGCTAACCAAAGGAAGGATTTGCTGCTCAACAAGCTCCTTACACCACTTAAGACTACCGGGTTTGCCCGATTGTCCTACAGCCATCTCCTCGGTTTTTTCTTTCAGCTTGCTCACTTATTACTACTACTCACACTGCTTTTGAAGAGAAGACCACAGAGCACCAGCAATCCCCAAGCACTCCAGAAGTCAAGCTCTTTTACTACCGGGTTGACGAAGAGATTGGGAAGGACAAAATTCCACAACCACATGGTCGGGAACGCCATCAGAGCCCCGAGAAGTACACCTAAAGTGATAGTACCAAGAAATACCGTAGCAGCAGTGAAATAAACGTTCATAGCTTTCCCTCTTTTGGAAATTTAGTCAACACTTTACCTAAACCAAGGTCTTTAATAACCTTGCGCACGTAACTGAGGTTTTCTTTTTCAACCTCAACTTCTATAACTATCATCTTTTGTTGTTTTCGCCAGCGCCGAATCAGGACGGCAACATCTATATCCTCAGGAACTCCCATCTCTCGGGCGGGAACACCGTCATCGCCCTGCCAAAGTATTGGCCCAAGGGCTTCGGTATCATAGATGATATCAGGGTCGGGACTTTCGTCAAACTCTTCATGATCCCAATACCAACAACGGGGCGTGGGAAATTGGGGCCAACCTCCGGTTTCATCATCAAGAAACCGGATTAACTCCGAACCTTTAATTTTCATTTCTTCCTCAATACCAAATGTTCAATATCAATCCCTTGAGGATTGGAGCCATAGTTTTCTTTTATCCAAGGCGAGACTTTTCTTTCGTCTCGCCCTGGAAAGCATTTCACTACTAGATAGCCCCGTCTTATCGGACAGTACTCTTTGATAACCCAGATGCTTTTCATCTGCGGCTCTCACGCCCCGTCATCTTCCTCTTGGTGCACTAGGCGGATAGCTTCGCTGTATCCTTCCCAGTTGTCAACCCCCGCCGCTCGCAACGCCTCTAATTTGCGCTGGGCAAGTTTTAGGGTCTCATATTCTCGCTTAGAGATGGTCACTTCTTCGGCAGACATGTCTTCACTCCTCGGGGGCTGCCTGATTAGGTTTCTTCCTTAGCAAGTCTTCCCTTAAGCCTCGTAGGTGAGGGAAGTCCTTGCATTCCTTAATTCCTGCGATGGCCGCTTCCATAAGCGGGAGAGTCAGCTTAAAAAAGTCAAGTTTTGATTTTGGAAGCATAACAACTACTTCAACGTCCTCGGTCATGAATATCTAAAGCCTCTTTTATTTTGGATTGTATATTTTTCTGTCCCTTTTCATAACTTCGGGCCAAGCGTATTGCAAGGAGATTTCGAAACTGCGATAGAGAAGACTGGTAAACTTTATAACGTTTGTTATTGTTCAAATTATCCACATAATCTTCCGGAGAAACGTGAAGGGTGCTGTGTTTGGATGTAACATCATTAATCCACTCCAGCCGTTGGAGAAGTTCGTCGGCTTCAGCAAAGAAGTCATCATCGTTTTTCATAGTCTTATGTTCCTATGTAAGTCGCCCTTGGCCGGCACTCCGCTGGATTCTTTTGTGGCCGGGCCGCCCTTCACATACCGCAGATAAGTATACCGCAAGTCCTTGGCAAGGACGGCTAGACGTTTCATGGCCCGATGCCAACCGATGTACTCGGGGTCTTCAAAGGATGCCTTAACTGACTCCGGAGTCATCGTGGGCATCGCAACTCTCAGCCGAGCCGCCGTGGCTTCCTCTCGGCAAATCTGGGCAAGAATTTCCAAGACTTCATCAATCCCGGCTGTTTTAACCAGATTGTGAAGATCATTTCTCTCATGAGGAAGCATGGTTATCGGGGTCCAGCGTACTGGTAGAAGTTGGGTTTAGCTTGAAGGATACTCTTGGCTTGCAGAAGATAGGAGATGCACTGTTGAACCTCTCGCAAGCTGTTGTCGGGAAAGAACCGAGCAACATCGTTAGGTTGCAGCAAGGCGTTTGGGTACTTCTTAAAGAGCGCCAGCACTTCAGTACTAAGAGCGGCGGTTGCTGCCAAACTTGCTGCGGTAGCCATTAAGATGTCCTCATCGTGTCTCTCTCAAGATATTTACAGACGGGAGCTAGGCGATCCTAGTTGCCTTGTCAAGGAGAATAGTCGTGTCGAAACGCAAGTAAGTCTAAATATACTTAATGGCACTCCTACCGACAAAAGACATCCTACACGAACACCTTTACTATCAAAAAGGTGTTCTTTATTGGCGCATTAATATGAGACGAAGACCGGCAGGGAGCGTAGCCGGTCATGCCCCAAAAGGGGAAAAAGATTATTGGGTTGTTGGAATCAACAAAAAGATTTATCGGCGCTCCAGACTAGTATGGGTATATCACCACGGCGATATACCTGATGGTCTTGTTATAGACCATATAAACCGGAATCGACAAGACGATAGAATTGAGAATCTTAGGTTAGTAACAAGAAGACAAAATCAAAGAAATCTAAGCAACCAATCTAAGTATGGAGTAGGAGTTTACCTTGGTAGATGTGCTAGCGGGAATCCACGCCAAAGATATTCAAGTTCTATAAGCAAAAAAGGAAAGTACATTTTCTTAGGAACATTTGCAACTCCAGAAGAAGCAAGGGAAGCTTATAATAAAGCTTCAAAGGAAGAATAAATGCTAGGGTTCCCTTATTTCGGCCATGGTCTCATCAAGACGTACAACATCGCTTTTGGTGCCCTTTTCAGCAACGTTTGGATTCAGCGCAGATCTCGGGCGGGGGCCGAGCTTGCGTACTTCAAGGTGCCGCTTACCTACGGCTCCAAAGACAAGATGCTGATTCAGATTCAGCAAGATCCGAGCATCCAAAAACCATCGGCTATCGACTTGCCGATGATGTCTTTTGAGTACAACATTGTCGGATATGATTCGGAGCGCAAGCTTAACAAAACCAACACTATCATCGGGGGCCGCTCCAACACCGGGGGCGTGCTCACAACTCTCAATCCTGTCCCTTACAATATCGCTTTTCAGCTTTATGCTTATGTAAAGTTTGAGGAAGATGGGCAAAAGATTGTCGAGCAGATTCTTCCCTTCTTCACTCCCGACCTTACCCTACAGATGACTCTTGTTCCGGAGCTTAATGAAGCCGGCATCCGAGACATTCCTATCATCTTGAACGGCGTAAACATGGAAGACCGCTTCGAAGGTCCGCCCATCGACCGCCAAGTCAAAATTTGGACTTTCACCTTCACGATGCAAGCATACCTCTTTGGTCCGACCGTCGATAGACCGACAATCAAGTTTGTGAACTTCAACTACATCCCCTATGGGGGCAACACCAGTCTTGTCACTGAAAATGACATGCGAATCATCTTCACTACTCAGCCGGGACTTGATGCCAACGGTAATCCCACAAGCAACGTCAGCATCTCTATTGACCCTCATCTGATCAATTTCGACGACAACTTTGGATACGTTTTCATCGTCGAAGACCCGACGATAAATGCCGGAGAACCGCATGCCCACTACAATCCTCCGATGTTCTCGGGGCCAAGTCAGACCCAAATTCTTCAAGACTTCCTTTATACTTTACGGGGAGGATTGCCTGACAGCACGACTCTTGATGCTTTGACGGGGGACTTAGAAGGAACTGTGACGTGATAGAAGATGGAGACTGGGAAGATGACGATAATGATAAGGCAGTTGAAGCTCTAAAAGAAATCATCAATCCGACGCCCGAACCAACTACTGAATTGGTTGTGCATGTCCCGGAAATTGAAGATGATGCCGAGTTTGCCCGGCAAGCTATCCGTCGAGCGGTAAAGTATGCCGAAGGCGCTGTAAAAGCGGCCGGAGATGGCGTGGCTGCATCAGAGAACAACCCGAGGGCAACTGAGGTTCTTGTCCAAGCCATTAAAACCATGGCCGAAAATGCCAAAACTTTGATGGATACCAAAAAGGTTGATGTTGAAATAAATAAGACCAAAGAACTTAAAGACAACACCCAAGTTATAAACAACAACTTGTTCGTTACTCCGGCCGAACTTCTGAGGCTTAGGGAAGAGGCCGAGGAAAAGAAGAAAAAAGATGGGTCATCACCGAGTTAAAATTGACCCCAGCTTAGCTAAAGCTCTCCTTTCCGTTCACGGGGGAGAAACTACAGTTTTCAAAGGTCTAAAGCCCGATGATGTCAAGGGGCTTAAGGACACTGCTAAGCATCATGGGTACATGCCCCCAAAAGCCATGTCAAAGAAGCCAATCGAGGCTTTTCATAACTTCTTACAGCGCCGAGGAAAAGTGTTCGAACCCAAAAAGCTCACGAATGAGGAAAAACAGGTTTTTCATGAGGCGCTGCGTAAGTCGGTAAAAATCGTCCACAAGGCCGTTCGGGGAGCGCCGGGGTCTATCCCCGACTCAAGCGGCGGACCGGCTGTGGGGGCTGGAAATGCAGTAGGGATGGCTGAGGATTCGGCTTACCCAATGATGACCAAATCCAAAGAGCAACTTCATGACATTGCTCGGAAGGCAAAAGCATCGGCCGACACCTCTCATCGGCGAACGGACCCGGAAGTCGCCAAGTATTTTGATAAGGAGCACGAAAGAGCCCAATCCGAATTGAAAAGGCGACAAGGGGACAAACCTTGGTGGGTTAAGGAAAGCAGTCGGTATGACGAAGGATTCTTCCAAAAGTTAATAATGCGCACTCAAGCCTACATTAACCGCCCTAAAGTGCCTTCAAGGGCACAAGAGCCCGCTCAAGCTCCAGCTGCCCCAGCCAAAAAGAAGCGGGGCCGCAAGCCCCTTGACCCGGAAGTAAAGGCTAATCGCAAGGCATCTCGGGAAGCGTTTAAGCACTCGCAATCCCCCCAAACCGTTTACCACAAGAAACTCCAGGCCGCCGATTACTGGAAAGACTATTCGGACGATGAAATAGAAAAATTCGCAAACTCCCCGAATGTAAGGCGCAAACTAAACAAACCAATGGAAAAGGGTAAAGAGAAGCAATCAAAAACTGTCAATAGACCCCTTGATACCGATTATGACAAGATTTTTGATGAAATGGGTCTCAAAAAGAAAAACGAATCCTGGCATCCCTTCCGGAGCATCTCCAAACTTCCGAAATTCGCAAATGTGAAACCAGTTGCGAACAAAAGCGCAAAAAGCGGTCCAGGATTTTTTAAGGGCACCTATCGCTCGGCAAGTACAAACCCCATCGGTAATATTGGACATTGGTTGATCAATATTTTCAAACAGGCTCACAAAGACGCCGTGAAGGCGATGCAACCCCCAAAGAAAAAATGATGAGCCCCCTCTGAAATGGGCATCTCTAAAGGTTATCAAGGAAATCCTAATCTTCGCCCAGCTGGCATTCCCCAGCAATGGACCCCCGAACAATGTATTGAATGGAATAGATGTTATGACGACCCCATCTATTTCATCGAAAACTACATGTATGTTAAGTCTAAGGGCAAAAGAACAAAAATCAATCTTTACCCTTGGCAAAAAGATATTGTCAGAGACTATCAGAGTCACACTAGCACTATTGTAGTAACGGCTCGTCAGGCCGGAAAGTCTACCACCACAGTAGGATTCATCCTCTGGTACATCCTTTTCCACTCTACCAAAACCTGCGCCATTGTGGCGAACAAGGAAATGGTGGCCTTCGAAATGATTGGCCGCATCAAGTATGCGTACAAGGACATTCCTTTATGGCTCCAGCAGGGAGTTGTAAAATGGGATAAGGGAAGGATCGACCTCGAAAATGATTCACTTGTATTTGGCGCTGCTACTTCTCCAGATAGTATCTCCGGGTTCACTGTGGATTTTCTCATGGTGGATGAGGCGGCCAAAATCGAAAACTGGGCCATGTTCTGGCCATCGACCTACGGAACTCTTACTTCGAATCCTGAGGCGAAAATTGCAATGATTTCCACGCCTCTTGGTATGAATCACTTCTATCAATTCTGGCAAAACTCCGATAGAGGCGATTGCATCAAGTATCGTCGGGACCGAGATAGTTACAACGATTTCCACGGACACCTCATCACTTGGAAGTTGGTACCCGGTCGAGATGAGAAATGGCGGCGGAAGGCCCTCGCCGGTCTTGGATTCGACGAAGACAAATTTGCTCAGGAACAGGAAGGCGAGTTTATTGGTTCGTCCGGAACTCTTATCTCTGGATGGAAGCTCAAGGAACTTGCCGAAGATGTGCGGGTGCCCTCTGTATTCACCGCTGGCGTCAAGCAATATGAAGCAGTAATCCCCAAGAACAAGTACGTCATCATTGCCGACGTGTCCGAAGGTAAGGGACTTGACTACTCCGCCGCCCAGGTTATCGACATCACATCCTTGCCTTATCGGCAAGTGGCCACTTATCACGACAACGGCATCACCCCCTATGAGTATGCCACCGTGCTTGCCAAGCTCGGGCGGCATTTCAATCTGGCTGATATCTTGGTCGAAAACAATAACGCCGGGGGCATGGTAACAAATACTCTTTGGGAAGACCTTGAGTATGAGCACCTAATCTTCACAAAGCCGGGCCAAAAGAAGGGCGGGCGGGCCAGGGCTGGATGGGATGTGGCTCTTGGGGCCATTGATGGGGCCGAAGCCGGAATCAAGACGACCGTCTCTACCAAGACGGCCGGATGCAACTTGCTCAAGCACCTAATCGAACAAGACAAATTCAAGTTGGTGGATTCTCAGACTGTCACGGAACTTAACACCTTTGCTCGCCGGCAAAAAGCTGATGGCACCTAGATGAATGTGTATGAAGCCGAGAAAGGTCATCATGACGACCTTGTGATGGGACTGGTGCTGGCCGCTTGGCTATTCGAGACTGACTCATTCAAGCACGTAATCAACACCTTAGCCGAGCTAAAGGACAAGGGCGAGTCGCTTTCCGATGAACTTGCCCCGTTCATGATGCATGCCGATGGTCACAATGATACGTGGGATGATACTAGGGCACTTATGATGATGAAGCCCGAAGAAGAAAAGAAAGAAAGAATTTGGGAGTGGCCGTCTACTTGGAACCCGGCCGGAGACCACTTCACCTCGGAAGAAAGAGAAAAAGCCCTAGAAAAAATCCGAGAAAAGGTTAGCAAGGAACAACGGGCCAAGCTTTTCCCGTTTGGTTGATGGCGCTCCCGACAGGATTCGAACCTGTAACCCCCGACTTAGAAGGTCGGCGCTCCTCCATTGAGCTACGGGAGCCCGATTACTTCACCCTAATATCTTCAAGGGCGTCTTTGATTTCTCGTACTGTTAGGGTGCCGAGAGCATTTTCCCGATGAACACGTTCCATCCGAGCCCGCTCATAGGTTACAGAGGCGTGGCGAATGTCCTGAATAATCATGGCGATGGTTGTGTCGTCGATGCCGTAGGTACGCATGTCCACCACGGCTTTGCGCAAGGTGGGCTCAGCAAAGAAGTCCATGTTATCTTTGATCACACTTTCTCCTTTCGCATTCAGTCATACACGAAAAGTCGAATGCGCTGCGCAACATCGGATGGGTGCACTTTCTTGGTGCCACCAATCCACGCATAGCCCACGAAACTGAAAAGCCTCTCGGCATCATCATAGGAGATACCGAAAAGTTTGGCTGCCGCAACGAAACCATATTCGCCCTCAAAATGAGGTCGGACACCTTCAGAATAGCATCCGGTTGGCATGGTCTCGGGCTTCATGAGGGTAAGGCCCAACTCTTGGAAGTATGGGTCTTTGGCCGCATGTCCGATGGCACATGCAACGGTGCCGCATGAATCTTGCCATCGATGGATATTGAACTCTTCAACCTTGATATGGTCAAGAAGGTCGGCAAGCTTTAGGAGGTGGTTTCTGTACATTTTGATTCCCTCCATAAAAACTTTCGGTCGATGTATTCTTTTGCGAAGTCTTCCGATAGAAATCCGGAAACTGTTGTTCGCCCATCAAGAGATGTGATTTTGAGATACACGTTTCCGATTCGACTGATTCTGAATCCCTTGTAGGTCATCTTTTATGTGCCCGAGTGAGAACCATTCCCCGCAAGCCAAACACGGCAGATGTTTCGGACCTATGTGTCTATGCCGAAATATCTTGTCCAACCGAAAAAATAGAAGCATTTCGTCGGCTGGACGCCAAGCCATGTTCCCTCGCTTTTGAAGTGTCTCGGGGCCGCAGCCCATCACAGCTCAGGGGTTAAGTCTTTGCCATATCGCCCCTGTAGCCCCGAGACAAGGGTCTACATAGCAGACCTTAGAGGCCATTTCAAGCCCGTCGAATGTACTCCAGAAGGCTGGTAGTCTTAAGAATACCAACCTCCATATCGGGTTCCCATTCGGCCATGGCTGTAGCCCAAACCGCCGCATTAACTAGAGTGCTAGTCATAATGGTAGCGGTTTTTTCATCACAGAAATAGTAAGAAGTTGTTATATCCTTATCTTCAATATCTTTTTTATAGGCAGAAATCACCAAATATTCGTCAGCATAGCCCTGGTGATAGAAGATAGTAGAACTTCCCAGGGACTTTAGCTGATGTACTTTTTTTATTTCATCTAAGGACAACCACAAGTAGGATATCTCCGCCGTTCTTTGCGACGGAGATATTTACTCATTTGTCAGGCGCTTTCGGGTGTCCTGCCAACCTTTCGGCTATGGTAGCCCCGATGAGCGAAGCGCCGGGCAAGAAGGAATCTCTCTCGGGGACTCATGTCCTCCATCTCCGGGAGCCACCACGCCGGGCGTTTGTCCAGGTAGGTGAGACCCGTGCCATAGCGAGGGCCGGGCTTCTCTTGGTGCACGTTGCTCTTGTTGCGGAGCGGAACATAGGGATAGGCGGCTTCAAGGTGTTCCATTCATCCAATCTCCTACTTGACCATCAAGATAGTTGTTGTTATCCCAAGAGATGTCAAGGGGGAGCCAACAAAATGTTCTGGCGACAACCTTATTGGTGGTGGGACACGTGGCAAGAGGGGGAAGAGGAAGTGAAAGTAGAGCTTAAGGCGGAAGTTGTAAGACTGGTTAATCTATACGACCACAACGCCATCCTCGACGCCCTCAAAGAAGCCTTAAACACTAAGGCCGACTGGACTCCAGACGGACCCGAGAGGGACAAAATTTTGAGAGTGGTCCTGCGATTAGATGACTTGACAGTCACTAGTTCTTGAACTATATTCACGGCGAAAGGAATACCGCCGTGCTTCACACTCTACCCTTGGACATGAGACTAAGGTCTTGGGTGATGTCCGAAACAACAAAAGCAGCAAAGCCAAAAGATGATAAGCGAACAACGAAAAAAGCTTCTGGCAGAAAAAAATCGGGCAAACTGGATTCCGATTCTTCTATCTCTTGACAGGCAACTCTATCCCGATGCTCTTCTTCGACCTAACACAGACTTAATGTCAAAGAAAGAGCTAATGACGCACGCCAAGGATCTTCTCAAGAAGGCTTACTGCAAAAAGTCCATCTTGGAAGAAATCATCAAAACCGCCGAGCTAGAATTCTGGACGGACGGTAAAACCGAGGATTGGAGAAACCTGTGAAAATCGTGGCCGATATCAAAACATCGAAAATCCTCAATCCGGATTACTACGTCACCGGGCTGATGAAGAAAGAACACTCGACTGCTTCCCAACTGTTTTATCATTTTCGCAAGACAACCGAAATTGTGTTGTCTCAGGCTCTGGACGATGCCACAGTGGCTGGTCTCAGGATTGACGGAGAAGATGTGGCCGATGAATTCGCTTATGCAAGTGATGTAGTTGCAGCCTGTAGGCGGGCACTAGAAGCAACCAACCCCGAGGATATTCTTGAACAAGACAAGGATATGATTTGGGGGGCGACGTGGGCCTTTATTCTTTAACCGGCTTACCCCACATCTCGCACTTGCCAAAAACCTCGACATCAAGGGCTCCCTGTTTCTTAAAGTTCTCGGGGAGCCCTTTTTGTAGGGTCTCAAGTTCTTTGGTGCATTCCTCTACAGTTGGAAACTGTGTCGAGAACTCTTGAGATCCGGCGTGACGCTCGCCATTAAAAGTCCAAACAACAATAATAGACAGAAGAAAAACTTTCATCGGACCCTTTTCAAAATTGTGTTTAGAGTGAAAATTTGGGGGCCAAGATTTACAATTTCAAAAGCGATTGCCACAAAATATCCGGGAGTATCATCCCCGTCACTACCAAATTGGTCCCCTTCTTGGGCAGTTACTTGGACTTGAATATTTCTAGCCCGAGGCTCGTATATAAAAGCTTGTTCGATTGAAGACTGTAGAATGTCAGCCGTCATTTGATCAACGGGGTCGAAAAGACCATTCTGGACCTTCGACCCCTTGAGAGGCTGATAAGGCGCCTCTCCCAAATTCGTCAGCATAAGAAGGCGCAAAGACTGCCGTACAGCGGCGGCGTTTTTCTCGACATCAAGATTCCCCGATGTCGGATTTGTCTGAAACTGCCAATTTATGTCACTGTAGTAAACAAGCTGCTTAGAGGCAGCAGTAAACTTTTCTGCACGTGGCAATTTTACTTCTTCTTACGATTGGCCACACGATAAGAACCGTGGACGATAAGCCCGCCGACCAAAACGCCGATTACGAAAATCATTAGAGTCCTCCTGTTTTCTTTCGGTAGTCTTGAGCAGCCGAAACTGCCGTTTTATAAACAGACTTCACCAACCGTCCCATCGGATGCGCCGATAGCGCACTACTAACAATCCCCGACCCCACACTCTTAGCCACATGACCAGCCATGCCAAGGGTGCTCCCCATCGGCTTATTTTTGACTACGCCAGTGTTGTTTTTGAATGGGTCGGCCATCGGGAAACCATACTCCTTTTCGGATATTTACCCCCGAGCCCGTCGCCTTACGTCCCGCCGAAACTTCTGGTCTTTAAGCCACGCCCAAGGGCCTCCATCCAGCACCCACGCAATTCCCAAATATAGCGAGAAAAATCGGAAACAAAATATATCGAACCCAAAGAGGGAATCGTTGAAGAAGAGCCCCAATCATTTTTAATCACCCACCTGTTTCACATTGTTAATCTGGACATTGCCCTTTAGATTGAAAGAACTCTGTCCCTGCATTTGGATACTACCCTTGACCTTCATATCCATTTTTCCAGTCACGTTTACGTTATGGTCGCCCTTTACACCATGATAGGCGTTTCCGGCTGTGGCCGTCTTAGAGTTTCCCCCAACAACTGACTGAGAATGCCCTGCCGTGACTTGATTGCTGTCCCCGGCTGTCTCGATATGACTCCCCCCGTCCACATTGAAGCGGTGATGTCCGGCCACCTTCATATCATGGTTTTGATTGACGGTCATGGACATTCCGCCTTTCTTGTAATTGATGCTCTGTCCCACGCTAAAGTGTTTCATAGACCCATCCGGACCAATTTCGGAATAAGTCCCGGACTTGTGTCCAATAAAGATTCGCTCTTTTCCTGGGGTGTTATCAAAGTGAACTTCGTGCCCAGCTTCAGACACAAAAACCTGATTGTAAGGGTACTGGGGAGTACTTCCGTCTTCCTGGTGTCCTTTAGGAAGTCGGTTTTTTTGTCCTTGGCCGCCATTTTGGCCGCCCCCACTGCCTCCGCCACCACCACTTGCTGCCATCTTATCCCCCTAGAGACTTAAAAACTAACCAAGTACATCCCGCCATAAAAAGCGTGACCCCAAATCCGCCGATGATAATCCCAACAATCAGATTCGGCATTTTAGACCTCGTTTACATCCTGACCAATGATAGGGTCATTACCAGCTTCGGCAAAAAGCTCTTCAATCGAGGCTTGAAGGGCCTCGAATTCGGACGCTTGCTGCAAAAGCTCTTCGGAATTTGCAGTGTTTGCTTGCTGGTCAAGAGGGCTTTTCTTACTCTTCTTCTGAGACAAAGCCTTGAGCATCGCCCCAAGAGCCCCGGCACCCACTGATTGCACCATCGTTGGGTTGCCGTTCATGGACTCAAGTTTCTTGAGCATGTCCAGAGCCGGCTTGCCCACGGCCCCCGACTTATTCTGTCCGTTTAAGTTACGGATCGTATTTGTTGCGCTGTGAAATGGCATTTTCAGTAAACCTCCAAAGATTTTGTAGCAACTTCTGATATACTAATCTCCAGATAAATTGTAACCGGTCTCTGGTTTGGATGGGTCCACCTTATCGAAAGATCTTTAATCTCTCTCCCAACCAACTTCTCCAATCCCGAGATAAAATCCCTGGTCTTGGTATTATCCTTCAAAGAAGGACAGATTGTGGAAGTTAATCTAGATACTGGGTAAATTATTGGGACTTCCGAACCATCAAAAGACCTTACAACAGCTAGCTCTTGTCCTTCATCCTCATAAAGAGCCACTATTTTCAGTTTTGCTGATGTAGTAGCCGAATAGACGATATCGCCAACTTTCATTTTTTACCTCTTCAAACAAGTAGTCATTGTAGAACCGATTTTCTTCTCTTATTTCTTTGAGAAGAAAGGCACATGCTATATTCGGTATAAAACGATTTATGCCGGATATAGTATAAACTTCTCCTGTCCGAAGCCCAGTTGGGGCCACGACATTCGCTACAAGTCGAACTTTCGACCCTATCTTTATCCCCACTGATATGACCCAAGCGTCCAGGATTGTTCATCGCTATGTGGACTTTGGGTCATTCCAAACTGATTTTTAGCCTCATTTCTTGCATACGCCGGCACCGAATCATTTCCATAGTTATTGGATTGGCTGTCAAAGCGTTTGTAGGCGCCCCCTGTCTTCGGCGAGCGAGAAGCGATAGGCGAGTCATGATTGCGACCACTGGTGTCAAGTTGACCACCCCCGCTCTGGCCACCTTTACCAGAGCGCCCCACACCTCCAGTGTACATTAGTTGTTGCGAGCCATCGAGCATGTGGCCGATGACCACGGAATTCTCCATAGACCCGTTTTGGGATAGACCGATTCCACCTTGTAGAGGATTATTGTGCGAACCCTCCGGGCGAGCCCAAAGAAGTTGCTCGTCCGGAATGTTACCTTTATCGTTTTGCCAGCCAAAGACCCGAACCTGCACTCGCCCGGCTTCTTCCGGGTCCATGCGGTTTACAACAGTCATGATAAGCTGGCGGCCTCCACCACCCCCGTAGGAGTAATTTGGTGGATCAAACGGCGTGAATGGTGCGGTTCCGTGATTTTGTGGCATAGTAGTATAAGAAGAAGTTCTGGAATCGTTGGTGCCAAATATGTATGCTTGCTATATGTTCTTCGATAATCTTTATATCGTAGCCATAATAAGAAGCACACTCGTGATATTTACGCAGTCGCCAAGAAAGAAAGGAGGTTATCTCGTCTTCCCTAGCGTATGCTTCCTGTTTAGCAAACCAGATTCCGGGCTGGGTGACGGGGAAATCGCTGTCGTCTAGAATGCTTCCCCAAACGCTAAAGATGTGTCCGGCCAAAACATCAAAAGAGTGGACACTCTTCGGATATCTTGACGCCAGGATAGGATAAGAGAATTTGTGCCAGTACATCGAATTGATGCTACCAAGGAACTGGGCAGCCTTGTTCCGGCGCACATAAACTTCTTCTTGTTTTTTGGGTTCCCCTTCCTTAACAACCACCGGCTTTACCGGGGCACGCATAGTCGGCCGGGTCTTCCACGCATCAAAGTCGATGACCACACACGTCATGCCGCTGCAACCTCCAAGGCGCTTTGGGTAGCCGTGAAAATAGATACCGCACCAAACTCCCGGTCGTCAAGAGCAAAAGAGTGGGCAAGTTCTGTCACAAGGTAATCACCAGAAGCAACCGATGTCGAAGCATTTCCGCCCCCCTGAGGCGGAATAAGTTGCAAGGATACTCCCCCTCCTACGTCTAGAAAGAGTCCGCCCTGGACCGGCACCTTGACGATAAAGGTGCGTCCTCCCTTCATGGCCGCCGTCTGTAGCTGATCAGTGGTGGAATTGCTTAGGGGATTCTGGGCAGCGTCTTGCGAGGCCGAATCATTCAAGTGGTAGTTGGGTTTTCCCCCATTGCCACCCCCAACGCCACTCAGACCGCCAATACTTCCCATGCCCGTCCCCATCTTGTTCATGACTTGCTCAAGAGTCCGGATGTCAAACATGGACATTGCTTGCGAAAGGGCTCCGGCGATGGCCCCCACAGCACCTCTATGGCCGGGGGCGGCACATGTACCATTTGCCTTAGCAACAATCGAGATGATTGCGAAAACAGTATCGGTTTGGTCTTGAAGCCAGTTTACCCCCCAAGTAGTTTTCTGGATAAACTTGGTGCCTCCTTTTGCCCCCAAAAGAGAGCCAATGGTGGCAAGTACCATACTTGCATAAGACCTAAAATATACGGGATTTTCGGTAGTTCCCCAGCTGGAGTGGCGCTTAATGTCATCAATTGCGGTGAAAGGATTCTTTCCCGACACAACAAAACTTTCTTTGCTCAGCATCCCCGAGGATGCTCGCATCTGGAGCCCGCCCCCGATGTACTGACCATGGATAGCGGCGATGGCCGCTGAGCCCGGCATACCCTGGAAAGACTGCTGGACGATATTGGCCTTGTCCTTAAAGTATTCATTTCCAATCATATCGATTGTATACTTCTGCGAACGATTAGCCGGCTCCGGTTGCTCCCCTGTCATCGAAAGAAGCTTTAGGCTTCCGGCAAAAGTGACTCCTCCGCAATCCCACGAATATACAACTTCTTCTCCCCCTTGAATCGCCATACCCTCAATCAAGTTGGTCTCATCGTTGAGGTGCATCTTGCCGGTCAGATAGGGCTTGTGAATGGTGCCATAGACGTTGAACTCCACAACAAGAGTACGAATGTCCACCCCTTTCATAGTAAGAACTCGGGGGCGACACTTAGTAGTCTGAAAGCCAGATCCAAAAGCCATTAGCGATAACCTTTAGTTGCTCCAATTCCGAGAGTTTTTTGTTTTTGTTGATTGATTTTAGGAACCGGGGCGGGGCTTCCTTTCCTTGGGGCCAGCATTCCCAAGAGACTAATCCCGGTCGTCATGATATCCGCTTCTACAATTTCTCTTAGGGGCTTTTTCTTATTATAAGATGCCCAAGCAATCTTGAAAGGAGAAGAAGACCCTTTTGGAAACTTCTTTTTAAGTTCCAAAACCTGTTTCTCCCTGCCTGGGGGAGCGACCTCATTAAGTTTTATTGTCATGTGATTGCCCCGTTATTTGCTAGGTCTACCCGAAGTTGTTCGGCCGCTTGGGTCGCATAATTCGGGTCGAGAAGATAAAGAGAGCGTTTTGATGCGTTCTTTTGTTGCTCCCAATCATAGACACTTACCGGCGCCCAGAAACTAAACTCCTCAAGCGGAATAATTTCGATGACAAGTTCGTTGTTTGATATTTGCTGATTTGCCCCCGAAAACCAGCCGGCCAGATATAGATTATTCAGCCATTCGGTGTTTGAGGTGATGATGTTGGCTTCGGTGTTCCCCTCGACGTGGCGGATAAAGAGGGTGTTGTTGGCTGCATAAATCTGCTCAAGCTCGCACCGACCTACCTGTACCCCGTTGTTCCACATGAAGCAAAGCTCTGAGTCTTGGTAGGCAGCGGCATTCGCCACTTGCACCGCAACAATCATGTTTGTATCGGCCACCCAGTCAGCTTCTAACCGAGCATACTTTATCACTTTACCTTTCTGCCCAAAGACCGCCTGATAGTATTTTTTCGCTCCTTCCGGAATAGTATTTGCATAAAAGTCGGGAGAAATGGTTATGTCGTCATTTGCCCAGTTATTCGTATAAAATTTTGTACGCTGTTGTTGAATGTCGATGCCCCCATCATTCACATACTTGTCTCTCATAAAGGACTGAAAATCAAAATCAGTCAGAGGCCAGTCATACATCGGATCAATAATTCCGTTCACAAGATAGATGAGCCAATCCATGTAGGAATCTTGATAGTATCCGTAAGCAGTAAGGTCCGCCCTCTGACCTTCGGGTACGTCGTAGGCATAGAAAGCGGTTGGAAGGCTAGTAAGATCCGTCGTCGCCAAAGTGACTCGGCGAGTAATATCGACGCAATTTGCCCCGTTATAATTGATTTGCGGAAACTTCTGGAAATAATATTCGGACATTATTGTGGATTCGGGTTAATTGATGATGGAGTATTTCCGTGCTGAGAAGCATCCCACGGGTCATTGACTTCGGAGAAGTCATTCGTCAGCCAGTACTCGATTTCGATAAAGCGAGCCGACACGTCAACAATTACCGGTGAGCCGACATTATTTGTTGCGGGGTCGGGCCGATAAAAGGCCGGCTGACCTTCGGGGGCGTAGTTGGCTGTGAAAGTGGTTAGTACGGCCGGCTTAAACTTATACATCTGCAAAGGATTCGGAAGAATACCGATTCGCCAGATGGCAGGATATCCCCACACAGCTCCCGAGGGAGCAATCGATGGGCTCATCTGGCGCTGAAACATGCGGATAACTCTTCCGAGTTGAATCGCATCTTGAGGGGTGTTTGGCGAAAACTTCCACTGAAATTCAAACATCTTGTACTTCGGACCTTGAAGCAAGATGGTCAAGAACTGGTTTGGGGCAATTCCAAAGAAAGCCTGGGCCGCCTCGCCGAAGTTGATTCCCCCAACGTTTGGAGCAAAGGCGGCCCCTTGTCTTAGGAGAGATTGCAAAGAATCATTTACGCTCGCTGAAGAAGATACGGCGTTACGACTATTTCCTGGATCAAGGGTGGCGCCACTTCCCATGTGAAGACCTTCTCTCACTTTCTGCGCAATGTTAACCATTTCTCCAGTGAAAGTCCCAAGGGCCTTTTGGTCATACTCGACGTTTAGAGCATCAACCATCACCTGACTTAAAGGCAAAAAGATATTTCCAATTTCATTAAGCGGTCCCACTTCCAAAAGTCCAGCCCGAGAATACTGATTTATCTGAAATCTCATATAATACTTTGGGAAGTCGGCGGTCGGATAGAGCATCGTGCTTACCGACTGGAGACTAGAGAGGTTGTTCTGAATCGTCTGGGGGCTTGAGGGCGCCCCAATACTAACCCCCCCAACCGAGCCCCCCTGAGCTTGGGCAGTGGCCCCGCTCGTAAATGGACTAGCTCTGTTAAGGTTTTGCGGGGTACCTTGCTGAGTGCCAGAGGTTCCGAAAGGGACAAACGCCAATCTAAGTATCCTTTGATGAATTCCTTTTTATTTACATGCAGATGGCCAGAGAATATCACAAGGGTAAGTATACCCCCAAAAATCCGACGAAATACGTAGGCAATGTCCATAACATTGTATTCCGCTCCGGCTGGGAAGCAGAATTTATGAACAAGTTAGACCTAAACGAAGATGTACTTTCTTGGGGTTCGGAAGAAATTGTAATTCCCTACTACAATCCTGTAAAAGAGAGGATGGCCCGGTACTTCCCTGACATGATTATCCGCCAAAAGGAGAAGGATGGCAGCCACAGCACTGTCGTGGTCGAAATTAAGCCTCCGAATGAAATCACGAAGCCCGTTCGCAATCGTGGTAAAAAAGCCTCGACATACATGCATGAGTGTCTTACATGGATACAGAATCAATCCAAGTGGCGGGCAGCTGCCGATTGGTGTCAGAAACGTGGTGCCACCTTTGTAGTTGTCACTAAGAACAACCACAACAGGTTCGTGATTCTAACTGAGGAGCAAGCCATCCATGGCGGCCGATGATAGCGAGAGACTGCACAACCCCCTCCTTTTCGGGGGCGTGACGTATGACGAGCGGCGACGCATAATCAGCATGTCCAAGTTCCCCGACGCAACGCCTTGTCCGGGCTGCGGCAACAAGGTCTTTGAGTCAATCTGGTGGTCGAGCCGCATCCCATCTGAGAAAGACGAGTCCGTCTGGGATTGGTGGCATACAGTGTGCCTTTGGAAGAAAGTCTATAAGGAGGACAATGCCAAAACCGCCGACTAATGACTTTCAAGGCACCGAAATAGAGAAAATTCGCCGGCTTTTCAAGACAAAAGCCGGCAAGTCTCTTCCTTCCGTCAGTAAGATGGAAGCAAAAGATGTGCGGGAGTGGTTTACCCGCAACATGAAGATGTTGGCATCCAATGTCAATGTCAACAAAATTATGCGAGATAATCCCGAACGCCTAGTTCCTGGTAACAGGATTAGTTCCCGTACTCTTGGCATGATGATGATGTGGTTTTACGACCCAAAACACAAAAAGACCCTTCCATACTATGACCGGCTTCCGGTCGGATTCATTGTCCAGCTAGCCCCTCACGGCTTCTATGCCATCAACCTGCACTACCTAAACCCCCAGGATAGAATGCGGCTATTTGCCGCACTTATCGACATTGGGGGAAGTCGCATCGGCGAGCAGCGGCGCCTCTTGCTCACCTATCGCCTCCTAAAAGGCGCAGCTCGCACCAAACTCTTTCGCCCGTGTTTCAAGCGTTACTTGGCCAATCACGTCAAAAGTCGTTTCTATATTGTGCCGCCCGACGAATGGCATATTTTCCTGTCTCTACCAAATGTCGAACGCTTCGAAAAGGGCGGCGGGGGCAACAAAGGCAATTTTGGCGGTTCTATCAGTAAATACCAGATATGGTCTCAATCCCGAAAAAAGGCTGATATTTCTTAATGCCTCTTGGATTTAATATCCAGCAATTTATCGATATCATAAATGCCAAGGGCGGTTTTCAAAGACCGAATAAGTTCTTGGTGACTATAAGTCCGCCTCAAGCCATGATGGGGCAAATCACTAAGGCCGGAGTGCAAAGTCCGGCAAGTTCGCAAAGCCAAACTTTTACGGGCCAAAACCTCCTTCAACAATTGCATTTTTGGTGTGAGGGGGCTCACCTTCCCGGTGTCATTTTGATGAGTCAAGAAGTGAATCGCTATGCCTATGGTATTCCGGAAAAAAAGCCTTTCCGGGCCGGATTCCAAGACATGGGGCTTATCTTCTATGCTGACGGCCAGATGGAAAACTGGACATTTTTTACAAAGTGGTGCCAGCTCGCAACCAACTATGATATGAGCGGAGGTACTCCAGCTCCGGCCACTCACACAAGAGTTGTAGGCGGCGCTCCCCAACCCCAAGATCCCTATGAAGTCAGTTACAAAATTGATTATGAAGGAATGGTGCAAGTCACCCTCTTTGACCAAACCGGCCAGCAAACCTTGAGCGTAGTACTTCGGGATGCTTGGCCGATTTTCGTCAGTGACGTGAATTTGCATTGGGCCGAAAACAACCAATTCATGCGATTTGGGGTCTCAATGAACTTCCGAGATTGGTACATCGGCGGAAACCCATATAATACTATGGTGCGGCTGACCTAACTACTTTTTGAGCCATTAATAGCCCACGAAGGGCCTTCATGCTTCATTTATAGACCAAAGGTGGAAAATGCTTCCTAAGATTCAATACCCTCTTACTGACCTGACGCTCCCAACTAACGGCAAAATTCTGAAAGTCCGACCCTTCCTGGTAAAGGAAGAGAAAATTCTTCTAATGGCAAAGGAAGCGGCATCGGCCGAAGGGGCCAACTATCAGAAAGAAGTCCTGCGGGCCGTTCAACAAATCGTGCAGAATTGCGTCCAAGAAAAAGACTTTGATGCCGAAAAGTTGGCCATGGCCGACTTGGAATGGCTATTCCTGAAACTACGAGCAATCAGCGTCGAGAATGTCGTCAAAGTCTCTTATCGGGACCCAGAAGACGATAAGGTCTATGATTTCAGCATTAACCTGGATGAGATTCAGGTGGATATGACTAAGGTTACGACCTCGGTTATCGATTGCGGGAGCGTGAAGCTGGGAATGCGCTATCCCCGAGCCGCCCTATTCCTTGGAGACGTGCCAAAGAACGGCACCGAAGAACTTGAGCGCCTTCTAAAGCACACCATCTCCCATATCGAGGAAGCGGGCGGAAAGAAGTACGATTTGGCTGAGGTAAAAACCGAAGACCTGCAAGAATTCATCGAGTCAATCCCCGGCAAAGCTCTTGAGGATATCAAAAAGTTTTGGCAGGGCGCCCCAAATCTAAAGCATGAAATCAAATACACAAACTCTAAAGGTACCGAGCGTTCGATTGCTCTGACTTCGCTATTTGATTTTTTCTCTTTCTAATGTGCCATCAAAGCCTCCAGAGTTACTTCAGTTTATTGCATAGCTTGTCTTATCATCACAAGTATTCAATAACTGATCTGGAGGGCATGATGCCGTGGGAGCTTAATGTTTATGTCGCTATGCTCCAAAAAGAACTCCAAAAAATAGAAGAAGCTCAGTCAGCTCCTAAGCAACAAATTCCTCAGCCGACATTCCAAGGGGCCGTTCCCGGTCTTACTTGGTAAATATCGTGTCATGAGCACGATAGGAAGATAATGCCTTTTTGGGGTAATCTTGGAAGATTTGCGCTTGGTTATACCGCCGCTCGTCTTTCTCAGTCAGTAAGTCAAACCACAGCCGGCTCTCTGTATATGCAGGGCCGGAATATGTGGAACGCCGTGTCCTCTGTACGGGAATCGCTTGTCCCTGAGAGACTGACTAACTCTATTTCAAATGTTGGATTTGGACTTAGCACCTTCCAGCCGGCTCGCCTTCCTCAAAATTTGCATCCGGGCGGGGTCACGGATATCGAGGAGGTTGATCATAAGTTTACCGGGGCCTACAACAACCTTCTAAAAAGTCTTCGCCAAAATAATCAGGCGATTGCAAAAAGCTTGTCCGAGCATAGCCGGGCCATTCAGATTTTGCGCTCCGATGTCGCCGGCCTTAAGCGCCAACAAGACCGATTTGAAATGGCTTTCAACCGCATGCGGTATGAAGGCATGGGTCAGGGCGGCGGACAGTCTCTTGGCTCTATGGGTCAAATGGGCGCCTTTGGAGGCATGGGCGGGGGCATTCAATATGGCCAGAATCACCCATGGCTTCATGCGGCAGCAGCTGGATACGGACTTTATAGAGGGGGCCGGGCAGCGGCTGGAGGGGCCGCCAGGGCTCTTGGGTTTCGGGGGGCAGCACGGGCCGGGGCAGGTTTTCTTGGGCGTCTAGCCGGTCGAGCAATCCCCGGTATTGGCTTAGGTCTTCTAGCCTATGATGCCTTTGGCATCGGCCGCAACATGTACCATGGCCAGGGATTTGGCCAAGCTCTCGCCAACCAATTTGGTTTTGGGGGAGCATATCCAGGAGGCGTGCCGTCTAACGCCGGGGGCGGATGGATGGGCGATGCTCCCGGCACCATTCGAGGCTATGGGGGCGGATTCCAGGGCGGACAGCTGGGCAACTATGGCTCATCTATGGGATTCCAGGGATCTTTCTCTGGTCATGGGGGGAACTCAAAAGACCAAGAAAAGGAAGCTATCGAGGGGCTAAAGAAAATGCTCCCCGAAGTCTTAAAAGATAAACTTGAAGTCGAAAGACTTGAATTTGTCTCAAAAGGCAGCATGAAGTTTAAGGCGGCCGGTCAATTCGTCATTCGAGGAAGTGAAGTTCTTATCTCAGCCGGCACCGTGACCATTGATACCCAGAATCTAAAGCTTTCATCAGGGGCCATCCAACAACTTTATAGCAAAATGAATATTGGGGCGGCGGTAGACCAAAAAATCAAAGCCCTTGAAAGCAAAATAGATAATCGCCTGAGAAATATGGGGAGACAGGGCGCCGAGCAAAGCTTTTCTCAACAGAGAGAGGCTGAGAGTCGTCGGTTTAGTTCGGCCGAGGGAGCCCAAAGACAAAATCTTCGTTCTCGCCCATTTTCTGCAATTCAAGAACACGTTCGACCACACGACAATCGTCATTCCCAAGCCGAGCAAAGATATCGAGACAACTTCCGTTCTCGGCCATTTTCTTCGGTTCAAGAACATACTCGACCTTCAAGTTTAAGAGACAGACTAGCGGAGGTAGAGCAACAATACCGGGACAACTTTCGCTCCCGGCCCTTCTCATCCGTCCAAGAAACGGTAAGACCATACGATTCGAGAATGCAAGACGCTCTTTCTCAAGAGCGAGGCTTTCATGGTTCGGGCTATGGTCGCCAAAGTTCTCCAGGTTCGGGGCTTAGCCGAAATAAGGTAGAAGAAGCTATTCGCCGTTTTGGCGGACCTGAGAAAGTCATGGAAGCTGTTCGCTCCATGGGATGGAAGCAAGCTGTAAGCCTTATCTTCCGAGGAATTGGTGTCACTTTGGATGTCGTGATGGTGTTGCAAGCCATCAAAATCATTGAAGAGATTCTTCAGGCGTGGGTACCTGAGCAATACGGAGGAAAGGAAGGACCGAACTACGGTAAGGTACCTTTGCCTCCTCAAAATCTACAAGAGATGTTCAGTCCTCGGATGGGCAGTGAACACGACCTTCGCCGAGACCTTGAACAACGACTTGGGATAAAACACCATAACTTGCATGGTCGTTTTGCCAATCACTTAAGAAATCGAGGATTCTCTACTGGAGGGAGTTTTGGGGCGGAACGGCAACCCAACAAAGGTTCCACCCAACAAATCACTCCCCCTTCTGTTATGCAGCGCCTCAAAAACTGGTGGGGCGGGGGAAGCCGCAACCAAACATCTTCAGCGCAGCGCCATCATAACTTACATGGTCGTTTTGCCAACCATCTTAGAGAATATCAAAATAAAATCAGCCCCGAACAATCGGGTATGGGGCCGCCTGATCTATATGGCTCAGTAGCTGGAGGAACCCAGCTTGGAAATTACGGGGCAAGCATGGTGTTTGGACAGCCAAACACTGGCCGAAATGTGCGTCCAGCTCCCGGATCTGGATATACTACTCCCGGCAGCACCGTAAACGATATTGGTTATGGGGGTGGTATCGCCGGAAGAATCGGAACATCGGGGGGATTTGAACCCTATGGCAGCGGCGGGGGAGGATATTCCGGGGGCGGGGCAAGGTCTCCTCAGCAAGGCTCAAACGGCGCTATCAGTGGCGGCGACAGAACTTCCGGGGGCACCGACCTTGGGTCGGGGGGCGGGGCCGCATATCTCGCCCAGCGCCGACAAAGATTCCAGCAAGAAATAAATGGCGACCCCGAACTACGTCGGAAGTTAGCTAGACTTATCCAGGCAGAAAACCCCAGGGCGGGTACTGCTGTTATGGAAAGCATGTTCAATCGTCTTGAGTTGATGGAGCAGCAGACTGGTCAAAGAACTACTATCTCCGATTACTTAAATCGTTCGGGCCGGAATCAGTTTTATGGTCCTATTCGAAGGGGTGCTCTTCCTAATATCAACGAGCAGCAATATAATCGTTACAGCGGAAATATTGATGAAGCCTTAAGAGGTTCAAATCAAATCCGAGGGGCCACTGATCAAGGATCTGGAAACGACCCCAACGTAAGACATCAGGGTGGTCGAGTTTCAATCGGGGGAGAAACCTTTAACGACTTCGGCGGCGTCCGAGGCGGTCACGCAGCCTCGGCCCGATTCCGAGAAAACCTGATGCAAGGTTATAACCAAGCCGAAAATCAGATAGCACAGCAATCAGGAAATCAAGGCAGAGGACAAGGGGGCCAGCAAGGTGCAGCGGCCACTACTGGGACATCTAATGCTTCGGTGATTGAGGCAATGCGCAGCGGCAAACCTTTAACCGGCGCTGCCCTTCAACACGCAACTAGAATGATGGGATTCCAGGGCGGTGGGCGTGGCGCCGAAATGGAACAATTTTTGCGGGGCGCCGGTGGCACTACCCGACATGCTTGGTGTGCTGACTTTGTGCGTTCCTGGTTAAAAGATAATAACGTCGATATTCGAGGCACAAACTCGACAGCCGCCTCTTTCCGTAATTGGGGACAAGCAGCCGATGGTACTCCCCGCACCGGCGATGTTGTCTATCGGCCTCGACAAGGGGGCACAGGCCATGTCGGCGTTCTTGTCCAATCCGAAAATGGCTTAGATGTTCTTCAGGGTAATAATCTAAACAGATATCCTTATAGACCAAATCAGTGGACCGATGTTCGCCGAGCAACACCAGAAATGTTGCCGCAATCGGCTCCCGGAAACGCCCCGTCTCTTTCTCAAAATCTTTCTCAAAACCAAGGAAGCGGGCAGCATAATCTTAATGGTAACTTTGCCAACCACCTTAGAAATGGTCGAGCACCACAACAAGATGGCTCTTCCCCGCATACCGATACCGGAAGTTCCCCGACTCCAGCAACCGTTACCCCTCAGTCTAATGCCGGGTCAATCCAACCCGGTCAAGTTGGGCCAGCTCTTCAAAGAGCGATGGCTGGAAACCGTGATGCTGCCAAAGTTTACAGAGATACCCAAGGCACTCCTGACACCAAAGGCCATGAAGCAATCCATGCTCTCTCAACACCGGGCAACGCCGGAGGGGGACTATGGACCGCTAACGGATATATTCCTTTCGTAAATCCTGATAATAAACTTAACCTTCCTAGACCAGATTCTCTTGTCAAACGAGAAGCTTTTGGGATTAGAGGCCAGAATCTCCAATTTGACACTTACATGGGGCAAAGAAGTTCGGCATCAGCCCAAGATCTTGGGGGCGGACTCCTTGATGAAGTAAACGCCTATACTCACGACCAGCACTTGCAAATGGACGCCGGCAGCAAGCAAGTAAATGCCGGAGGCTTCCTTGGAAATATGGCATTCACAGCTGAGTACATGAATAGGCTGTCCCCAGCCCAGCGTGCCCAACTACGAGACCAGTATGGGCCTCAGATGAATCAAGTTATGACAAATGCCGAGCAATCTCTTGCTCGCTCGGCGCCCAACCAAGCAGAATTTCAGGACCAGCCGTTTCGTCAATATCTTGGAAATCCCAAAAACCTTTCAGGCATCAATGATGTTATTGGAAGAAACGTGAATCTTCCTGACCTATCTCATCCTAGCGGGGCTCTACAAGGGGATGTTTCGGTTCAATCCATGGAAGGTCATGATCACACTGGTCATGCCCACAATCGAACGGGGTCTTCCGAGGGCGCCCAGGCGCAGCAAGTCCAGTCGGCCGGAGGAAGTTGGGGACAACGACTTCACGGAGATTTGATGAGAGACTATGGCCTCTCAAGTCATCAAGCGGCGGGCATCGTCGGAAATCTGCATCATGAGTCCGGAGGATTCCGCCAGATGCAAGAACAAGGACAACGCTCGGGTCGGGGGGGACTTGGTATCGCCCAGTGGACTGGGCCTCGACGCCGTGAATTCGAAAGTCTGGCCGCCCAGCGTGGCCTAAGCACGTCTTCTTATGAAGGCAACTATGCGATGCTTCGTCATGACCTCGACGGGAAGTACAAGAATTCTATTGCGGCAATTCGTCGTACCGGAGATGTGCAAAGCTCTACAAGTTCTTTCATGAATACTTTTGAGCGGCCCGGTGTGCCTCATCTAGATCGGCGTCTTTCGGCCGCCCAACGTTATGCTGGGGGAAGAGGCGGGCAACAAGTAGCCAGCGCCGAGCCCCAACCTACAGCTCGCCGGGGACGGCGAGGAGAAGGGGGTACTCCCCAACAAGTTCAAGCTGACCATTCAGCCAGGGCAGCGCCTCATAATGCTCAAGCTCATGGTCGAGCGGCGGCGGGGCAAGGACAACAAAGACGCCAGCGCCCAGCGAACCAACCACAGGCCGCAAACGTTAGACCAAGAGGACAACACGCCCAGAACGCAACCCCGGATCGGCAAAGAGGCCAAGCGTCAAGACATATAACCCGGCGCCATATGCCCGCTGGGGCCAGCTCAGGCGGGCAATCGCCGAACCAAGGGCACCGGCCATTTACCCCAGGAAGGGGCGGCGGCGGGCAAGCAGCGGCCAGCGGCGACGGCGGAGACCGTGATCACATCGGTTGCCCGGTGCACTCGCCCGAAAACGAGTCGAACCCAATCATGAGCGGATGGGGCGACACGCACCGAGGCCGCCAATATTAAAAGAAGGGTGAGGTTTCCCCCACCCTTCTTCGGCCGTCTTCCCCGTGCCGTGTAACTCGCACTAGAGAGATAGGGGAGAGAGGCATCACATACAAGGGGGAAGAAGCACTCCACGAATTTAGCACGAACCTCAACATTTCGGGGGAGTCATCTCCCTCTAGTACCCCTCTAGCTGCCATGATAATAGTCATGGCCAACCCATGATTGTGCATGTGCTCACAGGCAGAATCTAAGACCGATGCGACAATCTTTTTGCGCCAACCCCTTGACAACTTCATGGCTACATTTATATCTTGGACACCTAAGGCAGTTATCGGTCATGCAAAGGAGAAAATGGAATGACCCAGACTGAGCAACTACGAGCAACGTCTATCGAGGATATCGTCAAGGGCGGCCCGGATGCGATTGCCGAGGCCAAGCGGCTTCTGAATGAGGCCCAGAAGAAGGCCAAGGCAGCGTCCGTTGAGGTTGATTCCGAGATCGACCCGACCCTCGACCTCCTTATCAACAACTTCGGCTACGACCGCTTTTGGAACCGGGCGCTGATGAAGCGCAAGCAGCACAAGCCCGTTTCGACCGGCAAGACCAAAAAGGCCAAGCCTTCCACGGTCGGAGCCGTCGATGCCCTCAAGAATCTGGGCATCAAGGCCGCCTAACATGGCTCTTTGCTAGGCCGAAAGAGAAACCCGGTCGCCTTGGCGGTGTCCGGGTTTCCTTCGTTTTTTTCAGGCGCAAGTAGCCCAACTGGTAGAGGCGTCGGGCTTAAGCCCCGTTCAGTGTGGGTTCGAATCCCACCTTGCGCACCAGCTGCGGGACGCCAAAAATGAAAGAATCAGTCAACCTCTCGGCTTTTACCGAGATAGTTGTTAACTACGCTTGTCGTAGTGGGCAGCTACGTTCTTCGTGCGACGTACTGAATGAGCTTCACGACGCCACCGCTCACCACTTGCCGATGCTATCGGTCTTTGGAGCGGCTAGGCTTCCGCTGAAATCCGGAGACTGGGATTCCCTCAAGTTGGGAAAGTCAGTCTTCATACACGGCAGCGTGTCTAAGGGGCTGTGGGAAGAGTACCAGTCTCTTGCCCACGGAAAGTTCCGTCCAGTTATGTTTTTGGCCGCCTCCAGCATGGCCACATACACATGGACAGAGATTAGGAGAAAGTTCCAGCCGATTGGAGTTGACAATTGGCTGTATGATTTGGCCACCAAACACGGAATTCGAGATGGACTGACTTGCCCAGTAGGCGGCCGATGGGCATTCGTCTTCTGGTCTCGTCAAGAGCTATCCAATATTCTGACCGAACCCATCCGCATTGTACTCTATGCCGCCGCCAGCTTTGCGGCCCTACGTTTGAATCAGCTCGCCGAGGCTGACCCAACCATAACCGAGCAAGTCCAGTTGACAGCGAGAGAACTTGCAATCCTGCGGCTTGCTTCCATGGGCGCCCAGATTCATGAAACTGCCAAAGCCCTCGAAATTGGTGAGGAGACTGTTCGCAGTCACTTGAAAAAGGCGCAGAACAAGCTGGGGGCCAGCAACCGCACTCAAGCAGTTGCCTTGGCCTTACGCAAGTCTCTTATTCCGTAGTCACCGGAGACCGGTAGCGTTCCATAGCTAGCTTCAGCTCGTCCTCGATATACTTCACAAAGTCGTCGGGGCTGAATACTCTTTCTCGCCCCAACTTTTTTTCCTTGATCAGATACCGACGAATCACAAGGGCATCGGGCAAAGGAATTCTGTTTTCCTTATTAACATGGAAAAATGGACTAAGTGGTGTTTCCGAAAAATTCATCCAATCAGGGAAAGTAATGCGTTTGTTTTCTTCCCAACTAAAATTTTCGGCAATGTCTAGCAAAGTCCAAGAGTTAGTGCCATCGGAGAAAATTGGGCAAACCGAGAACCCCCCAAGGTGAGGAGCTACCGTTCTCCACCTTTCTATTTCCGAGCACTTGTCTTGATTCCGCACACCTTTGATGCTTGGAATCAGCATCGGCTTGCCTTGCCACGACAATACATGGTCCTGCCAAAGGTCAACATCAAAAGCAGCAAAAGACGGAATTCGAACCTTTTGCCGAATAATCTCTCGCACCGACCACTCAGCAAACTCCCCGATAGACGGAATAGGTCTGTCTCGAAAACCCCTCATTTCATTCTCCAATAAAAAATTGCGGCGGCTGGCACTTAATAACGCCCGTCCAGCTCTTACCTACGTGAGGGCGGGCTGTTCTCCCTCACCGGCCAATTCGAGAGGCTTATTCGCCTCTCGCTATCTTCTGAAAGAGAGCAACCCGAGCAGCCTCTTCGTCATTAACCGCCGTCACAGGTTGACCATTAGTCGTGTAAGGAGGATCAAACGGAGGCGGGTCAACCTTTTCCCGAGCCGTAACAACTTCCTCAAGAACTTTTTGCTCAAGAACCGGAGAAACGGTTCCCCCACCAACAATGCTTGCCCCAAGGATTTGGGTAATGCGAGACTTCAACTCGTCATAGCTCTTGAAATGCTTCGGAGCAATAACTTCTTGAAGACTATGGCACTGGCGCCACAGAGTCTCAATCTCAGCATCAGTGCCAAGCTTGCTCGGAACCTTCCACTCGGAATCATCGTAGTTACGGAAGTCCTTGACTTTCTTGATATTCAACTTGAGGTTCATTCCCTCCCATGGGTCAAATGGGTTGACCGGAGCGTCATCATCTTCCGGCTCCATCTTTGCCTTGAGCTTGTTGAAGATTTTCACACCATAACGGAAACGCCGGACAGTGCCATTGTTTTCCGGATTGTGTTGGTCCTTGACCACCAGAATATTCGACACAAACTGCATCTTGCGAGCAAGCAGCACTACTGTCGGATGATCCTTGCCAAGCTCCCGATATAAGCGGCTCCAAATCTCTGAAACCGGGTCGGTTTGACCAAGAGTTTCAAGAGAATTCTCGATATAGTACTTGCCGTTATACTTGATGCTATAAGAATAGATTCGCACAAACGGCGGAGCCTTATCGATACCCTTTTTCAGGAACTCTTCGATATCGCTTACTGAGGCGGGGAGAAAACGAATTTCGCAACGAGCGTTGCCGGCTTTGTCGGTATTTGGATACCAGTAGGTATCGTCATCCTTTTCATAAGCCTTCTTCTGCATCTTTTCAAATTCCTTGGCAACATCGGCCAAGGCAGAAGAACCGGACATGTTTTTTAGAGTAGAAAAATCTAGAGCCATTTTAGTATTCCTTTAGAACTTTAAGTTGCTTTCACCCCATTACCTCGGGGCTGATAATATTTAGTGCACCTTACGCCGGCACTCCGGCATAGTCATCCGAAAACTTTTCAATCACCATTTTTCTAAAAACATCCCTCTTGAAATCCAAAAAATTGACTGCCTTGGTAAGACGAAAAGTAGAGTGGTACATTGGGCTCTGACACTCGTCCAAATACTTGAGCCACTTCGGGCCAGCCCCCGTCAGAGCCAAGAGAATGATCACCGTCGTGACATCAATCGAGCCGGACATCCACGTCAACAAAAGGCTGGGCGGATGCTCCCCACAAAGGAAGTTTTTATGGAAAGGGAAGATTAGTCGATTAAGGTCATTCTCAAACGTATGCCGTAAAGCCTCGCTCTTTTGTAGCCATTGGTTATAGCGAAACTTGCTTCGGTCATCCCTGGCATCAAAAGGTTTCCAGTCAGGGTCGGCGAGAATATTAGAAAGCATAAATCCCTTCGGATCTCGCATCTTCCCAATCTTCTCAAGCGAGAAGCGCATGCGCCCTTTCTTGTCGAGCGAATCCACAACCTTGGCTGATACTTTGCCGCCGTATTTGTGGAAGTCGTAATCCGACGTAAAATGGAGTTTCAGAGCTAGATACAGCTCGTAAGTCGCTTTTGGTCCCATCACACGTTATTCAACTTATTCCAGTCTTTTTTGACCTTGACAGAATTTTCCTGGAGCCATTTGGCGTCTCGGCCGGGTTGATTAACCTCCTCGACCTTCCAAAGACCCTCTTCCCCTTTAAGCTCGATTAGAGCGCCAACCCTGGCCCCTCGCTCTTCTATCCAAGCGGTCTGAATCATGTAACCCTGGGAAAACTTACACTGAAAGTACATCATTTAGTCTTTCCAGCTCTTAATAGCACACAGGACCATGTAGAAAAACACTGTGGTGAAAACTATACCAAAAGCGAACCCAGCGCATACCCCAGACAAAAACATAAACCAATCCATAGCACCCAATCTCCACCATTCATACCGGCAACCTTCCTTTTTTCTTTAGGAAGTGTAGAGCCTCGGCATCTTGCTCAATCATCGACGAAATTGAATGCTTCTTCAGGATCTCCCCCAGCTCTTCCTCCGGATACCCTTTCTCCTGGCACCAAAGCAAGGCCGCTTCAAGATAGGATACATCTTTGGCCCAAACAATTTCCTCTAGCTCTTTGGCGATATTATTGGCAAAGGCCAAAACTAGATTAGTGTTCGCTGTATCCGAGATAGCCATCGACTTCCTCAATTAAAGCATCCGAAATAAAAGGTTTCTCTTCCACCAAAGCCAGTTGCTGGAGGAAATCCATACGCACCTTCAGCTTGGCGGAAGGTACAACGGCTTCCTCAAATCGCATCTTATAAACGGCAATCATATCTTCTTTTAGACGCTCTTTACGAGACTTTTTTGGGATGTCTTGGGAAGGTTTCTCGGCGGCGTCGTAAAACTTATTTTCGGCGGAGTCAAATACAATTCCCCCCGATTTGCCGCAGACATGAATAATCTGGTCAAATCCCTCGCTTAATCCCGGAATTTGAAGTTGGTCTCGCATAGACAAAAGAACATTCTCGGGAATTTTTTTATCAATCCTTCTGTCTTGCCTCTTCAAAAGTAAAGAATGGTCGGGTGGTATGAAATAGTAAGCAACTTTCTTATAGGTCCAGTTCGACTTGTCATGAAAAAATGCAAGCTTACTTTTCCGGGACTTCTCAGTAAGATTTGTCTGATCCCAAATTACGTTGTGGCCCCTAGACGCCGAATATTGCGCCATCGCAAAACAAGCCTTGTTGGCGGCGTCGATGAAAATCGGGAAAGCGTCATTATAATCTAACTGATGAAGTTGCCCCATCGCCTCAATATAATCATCCGAAGAAATTACAGGAACACTTCTTAGATAATCAGCCCACATGTGACGGCGAAAGGTCGTCTTCCCCGACAAGGGAAGACCCACAAGCATTCTTAACTCGGGCTGTTTGCTCATAGCTTGATTCCGTGTTTCTTCCAAAAGTAAATCTTTGTCTTTATACGCTTGTATAGGTGCATAAAGTATGCGGCGCCCATCCACAAGACAAACACAATCGCTAGGATGGCACAAACAATTAGGTCGGTAGCATGATGCCATATGAAAGAATCCCAGACCGTCTGGAAAAAGCCGCTCATCACTCCCCCGCCCTAAACTTCCACGGCTTAGCGTGGACCACCCCTCTAATCTTGTCAACTCCTGATTGAGAGTTAAGATGTTTTTTAACTTTCTCAAGTAAGCATTTGGCGTAGTCGGGATTTTCGTCTTCCCAAGTATCAAAAACAACTGCTCGCACCATCTTTGGATACATCTTTTCTGCTAACCCAAAGTTCTTTCGGCCCATTTCATGAGCTTCTTTCGAAGCTTTTTGGATTTGAACCAAAGTAGCATTAAAGCCAATCCGTACTAAGCCAGCATAATTATCAACTCGGTTTTGATCATCGACCGAAAGGAACGGTAGCACGTCATCAAGCTTATCTTCATAGATGAATCGAAGAATGTCTTTCTCCCAAACCAATCCCGAGAGGGCCTTGTGGATTCCCACATACCAAGAGCTTTTGAGCTTGAGCATGTGGCCGTCGAGGAAGCGAATAACCACCCCCTCCATGCCTTCGGCATCCCCCAGAACATTCCAATCGATAGGAGGAATAGAATCCACCACCGGAATCCCATAGTTGGTGGCAACCCTTTTCATTGAATCGTAAGGATAGTAGTATCCCGAGTTAAGGGCTCGCATGCCCGTCAAAATCAATTGGTCCTCGGGATAGTCCACTACGATTCTTTGCTTGCGACTACACCACTCAAAAATGGGAGTGACTTCATCTCCCGGAATATCCAGGCATGCTGTGGCAAAATCGATATACTTTTGATTTTTGGCCACATGCACTTCGGCCTGCATCGCCACTTCGGTAATACCCATCTTGGTAGCCCAGCGGAGATGCTGTCCCTTATCCAAGAAGGGTGTCACCATCGAGCCGTCAAGCTTATCGAGGTAGACATGTTTCCTGGTCCAGTCGATTTTACTTTCGTGCGTCTCTAGACGCTCCCCGACGTTGAAAAACTTGTGGAACGGGCGCCGGACAATCTTTCCCTGCTTATCGAAAATCATACCTCGGCACTCACGCCGGACAGCATCTCCCTCGCCCACTTCCTCAACTTTCGGAAAAGCATCAACAACTGAGACGTAGTTGACCACATCGTAGTTATCTCTTTTGGCCACGATAAAACCTTCGTGGTTTTCTATATGAGGGATAACTTGGTCAATATGGTAGATCATCGGAAACTGATAATTCACGGAACTTCTTTCATGGGTAATTTACAAATAGGACAAAGATGACAAGACCGATAAGACTGGTCTTGATCCTTATATCCGTGGATAGGAATCCAAATGGCTGCGGACCGACTGCGGTCTTCGTGCCTAATAATGCAGCGAAGCCGAATCCAGTGTTTTAATCCTCGTTTTTTCTTGTGCACTTCGCAACATGCCAGACAGTAATTCCAATATCTCTTAAAGCGTTACATACTGATTCTTTATCATCAAGCCACAGCGAAATTTCTAGACCATCCTGGCGCATTTTCTGGGCCATTTCAACCTTGATGATATCATCCACTCGATAATCTTTATCAGGTCGATGATAAATCTTGAAAGGAGCATAATGCCCCGTCAGACCAAAATGACGAAGATTGGCCAAGGTGATATCAAGCTGTTCTTCGGGACGGGCAGTACCAACAACCCACTGGCGCCCGTCATTTACGAGCATGCGGATATAATCAAGGGTTGTCTCGATTGGCGGGCACAAAGGAAGTCCCGCAAAAAATGCTTTCCAATTTCGGGGTTTCGTATGAAGAAACGGCTGAATTTTTAGGACATTCACTAGAGTCCCGTCCATATCAATGACGATGACTTTTCGCATCTCTCTTTCTGCTTTCTAAATATCCAAGTCCCCAATTAACAAACTTCTGAGAGCACGTCAATGACTGATACACTCTGCAAAAAATTGAGTGATTCCCTAACAGATCTTTGGACCGAATGGGCCAAAAACATGACCCTTCTCAAAGAAGAGCCAACGCCCCCAGCTCCCCCCCCGGTCGTACCAGCTAAAGTTGTTCCACCTTGGATGCTAACGGCTATCGAGCTTCAGGGTGTCCACGAAACTCCCGGTGGCGAGAGCAACCCCATCATCATGGGATGGAAAAAAGTTCTTAGTAAAGAAGTGCAAAGAGAATATTATAGTGACGCTGTGCCGTGGTGCGGTCTCTTTGTCGATTACTGCTTGGTTAAGAACGGTTTCCCCGATTGCACTAGTCCGCTGTGGGCTCGTAGTTGGGCGAGATATGGTGTCGCATTGGCCCGGCCGATGTGGGGTACTATCATGACTTTCGTCCGTAACGGTGGGGGTCATGTCGGTTTTCTAGTTGGCGAGGATGACAACTTCTACTATATCCTTGGGGGTAATCAGGGGTTGGGGGGCTCGGTCAACGTCGAGCGCAAGACCAAAAGCCTCTGCATCGGCTGGAGATGGCCTAGCACGGCAGCCGATTGCGTCATGGCTATCCCCCCCAAGGCTTTTGCATCTGTGGCTGTAGTGCCCCCAGAAGTGACGGCACTCGCAAAATGAAAGGTGGCAGGGGTGAAGCCAAAACGTCGAAGCCCAATAAGCGGGGAACTTTTCGATAAGCTGGTAAGAATCGGACAAGACGCAAATCTGTCTTACAAAGAGATAATGGAGCAAATTCCAATCTCTCCCGACCAGATCCGATATGCAATCAAAAAAGGTCAGATTCCTCGAAGGGAATTTGACTACGACAAGATGATACAAAGCAGAGTTTTGGGAGGCCGAAACTCTGCCCTAGTGCGCTGGGGACATTTTTACGACGACTGAAATAAAAAAACCCCGGAAAGGAGAGGAGACTTCCCTTCCGGGGCTATCCGCCCGTGTGCACTCTCCGTTGATAACTGGTTTGTGGATGGCTTCAGGTTGATCAGACCCTACTGCTTCCTTCCACCTAACAGTCAGAGAAACGGTTGGGCGAATCCGTTATCCTGCAATCAGCATGGCGATGACCGTGCCAAGGCACGCCCCCAAAAAAATCCAAAGAACGGTATCAATTTCCATCACTTACATTCCTTTTGACCAATTGCGCCGTTCAAGTTCTTTTGCTCGCATTTCTGATGGTGCGATGATGTGCCGTGGCACCACCAACACCACCAAGGCCGATAGCCTACGGACGGGGCGGCGGGGGACGAATGAGCGGACTCTTGTGCATGGGGAGACGGCGTGGGATGCGCCCCTTCCCCCGTGTGGGCGCCTGTCCCTGTTCCATGCGAGCTTCCATGTGCTCCGGCATGGCCGCCTCCACCGTGACCTCCACCGCCCTTTGCGGATGCGGGTGTTGGGGACGATAACGCAAGTATCGCAAATAATAAAACAAGTCGGCGCACATTATCCTCGCAACACCTTCACGGGCTTGATGATTTCTACCTTAGTAACCTCTTCCCGGTAGAAAGACAAGACCAAAAGAACGGCCCAGAAAATAAAAGTCCAAGCCAAGAAAATATTGGCCACGATAATCATCCCCTTTTGCTCATGGCCACGGATGACAGCGACGATAGACGGGAGCATATAGAGAATCAGAAAGCCCCCGATTAGGATAAAAGCGTCCATTGGTTTCCTCCTTTGGATGTGGGGGGACAGGGTTGGTTCCTGTCCCCCCCCCCAGCGGCGGGGTTGGTTCCCGTTCTCCGCTGTTTACGCTGCTACCAGAAGACCCGGTGACTTGGCCGCTGCATCGACGGCTAGCTTGAGCGCCTTCCGCTTCAGCTCAGCCTTGCCAATCATGGCCTGGCGGGCCTGCGAAGCCGGGTTGGATTGGAGCAACAGGTGATCAACGGTATAAGTCACAGCGTTGAAAGCCTGATACCAAGAACCTTCCCGAACCTCGGCGCCGGGCTGCGTCTCCATGGCGTTGACCACCTTGCCAAGGATACGACCGGGCTCGTCGCCCTTCGGCGGAAACAGGGCCTCAAAGTACTCCTTGATGGCCTTGCCCGTGGTCAACTTCTTGGAACCGATGAACTCGATCTTCTCCTTGAAGCCAATCCACTCCGCCGCAATCTGCTCGATCTGCTCGCTGACGGCCTTCTCGTCAAACTCAGCCCGATGGGTAAGCCGGATCTGGAGCGAGGCGTCGGCAGCATGGAAGCTGTTCTTGCACCAGATGCGGATGTTGGAAAAACCACCGCCCCAAGTCGTGCCATACTTCTGTTGGTTCGTGACCGTCAGAAGAGGAAGGTAGAAGTCATCCCGGAAAACCTCAAAATCGCCCGGAAGCTTGGCCTGAAACCAACCAATCTGGCCGTGGTTGTCCGAGCCGTCAAAAGCGCCGGCTGCGTGCGGAATCAAGCCGAACTTCTCGACAACCTGCTCGGTCCACTCGGCAAGTTGCTCCGGCTGGAAAAGATTCCAATCGGCGGAGATGCCATCGAACTCAGTCTTGGCGCCGGCCACCTTGAGGGTGTGGTTGCGGTTAATTTTGGACGGGACGAAAGTACCATCGTCATCCAAGTAGCCAAGGCGGCGCTTCTCTACTCGATAAAGAAGGCCAGCTTCCCGGAACATGTCCAGGACAGACTTGTCGCCATGGGCGCCAGTCTTCCAATCGTAGTTTTCAATGTGAGAGTACATGGGTGTCTCCTTTCGGTTTCGATAATAGGAATGTAATCGAGTGACCGATTTCTGTCAAGACGGCCCGAAAAAGAATTTAAGAGATTGGGCGATTGGTTAAAAATTAACCTTTCGAACAACCACCCTTGGGAAGTCGCCCATAGATTTCTCATATGGGGGGGGCTCTACCAAAAGCTTAGGAGATCCACACCCGGTTAGGAGAAGAAAGTGAAGGAAGCTAGGGATTCAAAAGGTAGACGCCGACCACTCTTGAACCCCCACGACAAAGCCTTGGCCTATGCCATGACCGAACTGGCCAAAGGAATGACCGAATGCGGAAGAAAATGGCTCTTGGACAACTGTTGCCTTGATATTCTGCAACAGGAAAAGCCAGACAAGAAAGGGGGGCCTTGAGCCCCCATTTTTGTCCCAAGGGTTAATTTTAACCAAATGTAATAATGTCACATTGATA
>Ga0070681_10000138_pt1 | contig 55327 bp, 44 predicted proteins | sample KBSC83BmetaG_FD_65650 | JGI IMG/M metagenome (GOLD analysis project Ga0070681, IMG submission 65650) | Corn rhizosphere microbial communities from Kellogg Biological Station, Michigan, USA - KBS C8-3B metaG | ecosystem: Host-associated > Plants > Roots > Rhizosphere | place: USA: Michigan...
CTCTAGCGGGCCTGAGCGAAAACTAGGCCAAGGACGGCTAGTCCGCAGTACCCTCCAGAGCACGCACCAGCCGATCCCGCATGGCTGGGTGAGACCGCCAGAGGTACGTCCCCATGAGCAGCGCGGCCAACAGGTTACCTGCCAGGATCTGATACCACGCGAAGTTGCCAAGCACTGTCTGCTGCAGCAGCGCAACAAGACCGTAGAACCCCAGCTCGATCATGACGAAGAGGATCATCGAACCCGCGAGCACTGATGGGATGCGCTCACCCGTGTGCACCAGCACGACCGCGATCATCCCCACCAGCGTGAACGCCGCGTAGTGGAAGATCGTGTACGCGATGATGTTCACCGCGCGCGGCTCGGGAGATCGGCCAAAGATGCTCAGCAATCCTTCGCCCAGGGTGTTCGGCGTGAACAGCATGCGCCCGCCGATGAGATCCACGATGAAAAACCAGACCGCGACTGCCGTCGCTCCAAGAATCCCGGCGATCAAGCCTTCGCGGATGATGCTGTGGTTCCCTGTGCGCATGGCGTCTCCCGATTTGACCGACACTGAAGAATGTCGAAGGCTAACGCTGCGAGCGAGTACTCCCTGTCGAGACCGGTCGCGTCTGTTCGTGAGCCTCGACGAACCACAGCCACTTGTCCACGCCGCGGGAGACGTCCGTCAGGATATCCATGCTGTCCGGATCCCCGATATTCTCCAGCTCCTCGATCGCTTCACGCGCCTTACCGCTGAACTGCGCGAGCACGTCGGAGAGCGCCGCGACGTGCTCCTCGCCAGAAGAGAGCACGAGCGGATACTCGGTGAGCGTCGACCGCTCGGCGCAGACACGCACTGTGCCTTCGGCGATTCCCCCGAGCTGCACGACGCGCTCGGCGATGAGGTCCACGTATTCCTCGGTGGCCTCGTAGATCTGGTCGAAGAGCTCGTGCAATCCGATGAAGTGCGGGCCCTTCACGTTCCAGTGGGCCTGCTTCGTCTGCGACTGAAGGTCGATGCAGTCCGCGAGACGATGGTTCAGCAGCTCGATCGCGCGTGCCCGTGTTTCGCCCGGTAGCGGGTTCTTCGTCTCATAGAGCAGCGTTCCCTCCGCCGCCTGTTGCGCCAGCCGCCCGACGCCTCGCGTGTCGGAATTGCTCTGACGCGCGCCATTACCCTGCTTCTTCGAAGCCATTGCTGCCCCCGTCAAGATTTGTTGATGTCAAGCCAAAGTTGACGGGCAATAATCCGGCCGCGGCGACGCGAGACGCGTCAGGGTGCCGTGGCGTTCGTCAGCGGGGGCGTGGTCGGCGCGGGCGCGGCTGCGGCCTGCAGGCGCGTGACCGCCTCGAAGAGATCGGTGCGCGGACGCCGCTCGAACGCGGCGTGCCACTCATAACCGCCGTTCGTGTAACGGGCGCCGGAATGCCACAGCGACACCACGTCGCGCTGCGGGTCGTACGAGAACGTCGCACGGTAGACGACGTCGGCGAGCTCGGGGATCGCACCGCGACGCAGAACCGGCGCTGCGTATGTCTTCCACGTGAGGCCATCGGGACTGGTGGCGAGATAGAGCGCATCAGTGGTGCACGAGCCGGCCAGCTTGCCGTTGTAAAGCGCCCAGAACTCCTGACGCGACGGAAGCCACTCCACGTCGATATGCCACGGGTAGACGCCAAGCTGCGTCAGCGCGACGGTCCTTGGCAACGTCCACGTCAATCCGTCCACCGATCGTCGCATCTCGACGGTCGTGCTCGCGCTCGTGCATCCCGCGCCGCCGGCGTTCACCGTCCACATGAACCAGTCGTTGGGAGCGCGACGTACAACGGTCGGCGAAACGGCCTGGTGATTCGGCACGCGCACGACGACCTGCGGCGCGCTCCACTGCAATCCGTCCGGCGATCTACTGACGAGGATCTCGTTGCCACTGTCGACGCGTCGATAAAAGAGCCATAGCTCACGCGCCTCGGCCACCCAGAGGATATCCGGATCCGACAGATACCCGGCGGATGGTTTCGCGACGGGATTCGTGACGCCGTCAGCGATGTCCCACGTGTCGAGGCCGCGGCCGGTGAAGAGTGATGGGTTCTCGTACCTGGAGTTGCCCCATGGGTACGGGGTGATCGCAAGCCGGGGCATTCCATCGAGACCTCCAGGCGTTGGCCACGCGATATCCGGATGCACGACCTGCCCGGAACCGTCGTAGGTGGCGAGCTCGATGGCGCGGAGCGGTAGACGATCCGGCAAAGCGTTGGGGTCGACGAACGCGACGAACTCCACGCCGTCCAGCCCTTCGGCCATCGCCGTGGCGCGCTGTGGACCCGGATCGGTCCCGAGCGTCCACACGGCCCTCGCTTCGCCGTTCGCATCGGTCGCGGAGATCTGGGGGGTGACCTGACCTGCGCTCACGCTCCACTTCACATCGACGCGTCGCACGGGACGCCCGCTGGCATCGACGAGCCGCGCCACGAGCGGGCGCTCCAGCGGTTCTCCCGGCCGCGCGCTCTGCCCGTCTCCGCTCACTCGCAAGAGTGATGCGGGTCGACCGGCCGCGGTTGGTCCATCGCTTCCACACGCGGCGACGGTGATGGAAAGCGAAATAGCGAGGACGAACCGCATCCCGTTAGGCAGCACGAATGCACGCTCCATGCGTCAGGCATTGCGTGATACCCTCGCGTACACTCGCACGTCACAACTGGGGCTGCTCACTGCTGGCAGGTGCAACTGCCGCTCGCTCGGGATGACACGCCTTCTTGCTGCCGCCGGCCGCCAGTCGCCAGTCAACGACACCCCGATTCCGAGCGCAGAGGAACCGCAAGCACCGTCACAGGCCTCAAGCGCGTGCCCTCGATTCGCTTGCCGTTGTCGTCGTACTTCTCCCACGCGCTCGTGGCGACGTAGAAGAGCGAGTCACCAACCACCGTTCCAAGCGTCGGCTCGTCGGCGACCGCAGGATTGCGGTCGACCAGCTCCAGGCGGCGAACGGACCGACCACTCGAGTCGAGGCAGAACCTCGCCACGCGCGCGGGGACCACCCCGTTCTGCACGCCAACCAGTGCCCCGCGATGCAAGTACAGGCCGTCGACACCGAGCAGTGTCATGCTTTGCGGTGCGCTGAGCGGAGTCACAGCACGGGTCGCGAGCGAGACCGACAACAGTCCGTGCGAGTAGTCGGCCACGTAAATGGTCGCGCCGTCCGGCGTGATCGCCATGCCCTGCAGCGACCGGAAGAGCGGGTGGGTGACGAATCGGGCGAGCGAATCGCTGCCATTCGCGAGCCGGAGAATCCACGGCGCCTCGCTGTCGGAGACATAGACGTCGCCGTTCGGCGCGACGGCGACGTCACCGAACGTGTGAGCCGTCGACGAGTCGCGCGGCATCCAGGCTTTGCGCACCAGCCGACCGGTTTCGAGGTCATACCCATAGACTCCGACGCGCCCACTGTCCGAGAGCGTGAATCCTTCCATCCGCGGCAACGCCGTCGTCGCGATCCAGAGCACGCGTCGTACGGTGTCGACCGCCATGCCGAACACGCCGCCGATACCGTCCGAACGTGCCGGCACGAAATCGTGCACGCGGCCGTCCCGCTCGACCGCGACGACGCGACGCTGCCTCACGCTGCCGACGAACCAACGCTCACGGCGCGAATCGAACGCGATGCCCTCGGGGTGCAGCGTCGTATCGGCCACGGTCAGCCTAACGCTGCTTCGCGCTACCGGGGCGGTCGCGGAATCGAGCCGCGCCGCCGCGGCAACGAACGCCGCGGCGGCGCCCAGCCCACGAAACACCGTATCGGTCTTGACTGCGCTACCAATACCAAGCTGCGCAAGCCGTGCGAGCCACCGCGCGGCATCTGTCGTATCGCCCGTCATCGCGGCGAGCTTCGCGGAGGCTTCGAGGTAGACCTGCTGCGTTGGCCACGCCGCGGCAGCACGAAGCATCTCACGGCGAGCGTTCGCGAGGTCATGCTGCCCATATGCCGCCATCGCGAGCCGAAACGCCGCCCGCGCGCGCTGCGCCGAGTCGGCTCGAGGAGCCGCGAGGCTCGCCTTCGACGCCGCTTGCGGATGTGCGGGTCTAGACGTCGCGACGGCCAACGCGACCAGCATGGTCGCACGAGTGTATCGTGCGAAGCGCTTGTGCGGCATGTGTGGGACCTCGGACGGTGGCGCGAGCGACGACGATCCGCGTAAAAGAACAGCGCGCGGACGCTGGCCAGCCAGGTGCTTGTGACGAGTCGTGCCCTTGCGGCGTTAACGGATGTCCGCCGGCTCCGTTCTGCCGATCGGAACGGTGGCACGATACCAGCGCTGTTTACACCTACGCGCGTATACGTCACACCGCGATGTGCCGCGAAACCCGACCGATGCCTGTTAGCGCCGAAACCCCACTGACACGTCCCATTCCATCGTCGGGCGAGCAGATCCCCGTCCTTGGACTGGGAACGTGGCGAGCGTTCGACGCGGGACATGGCCAGTCGGCACGAGCGCCACTCGAACGGTGCGTCTCGGAATTCGAGTCATTGGGCGGCCGGCTCATCGACTCGTCGCCGATGTACGGTTGGGCCGAGGAGGTGGCCGGCGAGATCCTGACGTCCCTCGGCCTGCGCGACCGGATGTTCATTGCGACGAAGGTCTGGACGCAGGGTCGGGAGCGCGGCATCGCGCAGATGCGGGAGTCAATGCGGAAGCTGCGCGTGGACCGGATCGACCTGATGCAGGTACACAACCTGGTCGACGCAGCGACGCACCTGGACACGCTGCGACAGTGGAAGGCGGAACGCCTGATTCGATACATCGGGGTCACGCACTACTCCGACCAGTCGCATGCCGACGTCGCTCGCGTGCTGCGCCAGGAGCCATTGGATTTCGTGCAGATCAACTACTCGGTCGCGGAGCGCGCGGCGGAGCAGACGATCCTGCCGATCGCGGCCGACCGTGGCGTCGCGGTGATCGCGAACCGCCCGCTCGTTGCCGGGGCCGCGTTAGGCCCGCTGACCGGACGGCCCGTGCCGGCGTGGGCATCGGAGATCGGCTGCACGACCTGGTCACAGCTCCTGCTCAAGTTCGTGGTGTCACACCCTGCCATTACCTGCGCGATTCCAGCCACGTCCAGTCCGGACCATCTGCTGGACAACATGCAGGCCGCCTTCGGCCCGATGCCGGACGAGTCGCTCCGCGAAAAGATCGCCCGAGCTGCCACTGGGCGCTGAGGGAGTCAGGCCTCGAACCGGGCCGATTCGCTGGGGCGTTCGCGGACCGAACAGCGGGCTTTAACCGCGGGGCTCGCAGAGGCTCGCGCTATGCCGCCAATGTCGACAATCGACGTATTGTCGGTAGATTGTATGGCTTGTAGGCTTAGTTGTACGGGCCACGGGTTGTATGGATCGGCCCGGGAGGACGTATGCCCTGGACCCCGCGCATCGCCGGCGAAACCGCGCCGCTGTACATCGCCATCGCCGACGCCATCGCCGCCGACGCCGAGGCCGGACGGCTCGCGCCGGGCACGCGACTGCCCACCCACCGGGCGCTGGCAGCAACACTCGGCGTCGATGTGACGACCGTGTCGCGCGCCTACGCCGAGGCGCATCGACGTGGGCTCGTTGTCGGCCATGTGGGTCGAGGCACCTATGTACGCGGCGCCCGCTCCCCTGCCCTCGCGCCCGCGCCGCCTGCGCTGATCGACCTGACCGTGAACCTGCCGCCCGAGCCCAGCGACGTGTGCGCCGACGCAATGCGGCAGTCGCTCGGCGAGCTCGCGAGGGCAGCGGCGATCGCGCCACTCCTCGCGTATGCGCCCGCCGGCGGGAGTCGCGACCATCGCGAGGCGGGGCGCCTCTGGTGCGCGGAGCGTGGCGTCACGGCACCAATCGATCGAGTGCTCGTCGGCGGCGGCGCCCAGCAGGCCCTGGTCGCCATTCTGTCGACGCATTGCGAGCCGGGGGATGTGGTGCTCACGGAGGATCTGACGTATCCAGGGTTCCTGTCGGCGGCGCGGATACTCCGGCTTCGGATCATCGGCGTGCCGATCGACGGCGACGGGATCGTGCCCGACGGGCTCCTGCACGCCTGCAAGACTCACCGGCCGAAGGTTGTGCTCACCACCCCGACGCTGCAGAACCCGACCGCGGGCGTCATGTCAGTAGGCCGGCGGCGTCGGATCGCGTCGGTCGTTCGCGACCGCGGCGTGCTGCTCGTCGAGGATGATACATACGGGCCGCTCGCGCCTAACGCGCCGCGCCCGCTGGCCGCGTTGGTGCCCGAGCTGTCCTACTACGTCAGCAGCTTCTCCAAAGCAATCACCCCGTCGCTCCGCACCGCGTTCGTGGTCGCGCCCTCCTCGGCCCACGCAACGAGGGCATCTCGACAGCTACAGGCGACCGGCTGGATTGCGTCTCCGATCATGACGGAGATCGCCGCGCGCTGGATCTCGTCCGGCACCACGACCGCGATCGTTGCGGATCGGCGCCGCGAAGCCGAGGCGCGTCAGACCCTGCTTCGCGAAGCACTCGGGCTGTCGCGCAATGCGGGTTCTCCCCATGCGCTCCACCACTGGCTGGAGCTTCCGCGTCAGTGGAAGCGCGCGTCGGACTTCGTCGATACGCTTCGGCGCCGCGGTGTGCTCGTGACGGCCGGCGATGCATTTGCCGTGGACGCGACGCAGCCTGTCCGCGCGGTTCGTATAAGCCTTGGGGCAGCGCCGAACCGCCCAGCGCTCACGAGCGCTCTCGAGACCATCGCATCCGTGCTGCGCGACGATCCCGAGCTCGTACGGCCGGCGAGGTAGACGTCACCGCAGCGCCGCAATGGGCTCAGTGATCGTGGTCGGACTCGTCGGTTTTGACGCGGTGCGCCGCGCGCGCAGCGTGCGTGGATTTCCGGACGGACGCGCGCTCCGCATGCGCGACCGAGCAATCGATCTGGCGGGGCGGCTTCGCGTGCGGGTCACGCTCGTCCGGGTACCCGCCCGCGTCCGGGAACCGCTTCGGGCGCGCTGGTGTCGACTCCGGTACTTCTCCCACAGTACTGCTCCTCGCTACTGGGCTCGGGCTTCCGACCGCAGCCCATGGTGCGTCGTTCGGTTGGGGTCCAAAGCAACGGGCCCTCTACCTGAATTGTTCCATCTCGCCCGGGCGAGAGGCAAGCGCGGCGGTAACACCGTTACGGTCCGGTCGGTTTCGCCTCCGCATGACGCCGCTAGTGCCGTATTCGCCAATGCGGTGAGCGTTCAATTCGGTCGAGGCGGCGGTGCGGCCGCGCTGCGAATGAACTCGGCGACGTTCGCCTTGAGCTGCAGGTGTGCTCGCGGGTCCGTGTACATCGCGTGCCCGCCAGGGTAGCTGTACGCGAGCACGTTGCGCGCGACCCGTGCGTCGAGATGGCTCGCGCTCCAGATATTGCCGTAGTAGTCACACACGAGGTCGTAGATGCCGCAGGCCGACAGCACACGCAGTGTTGGATTCAACCGGATGGCGTCTGCGAGTGCCTGCTCGCCGGCAACCGAGTCACCAGGCGCGTGCTTCCACTTCACGGACATCCAGTCGCCGCGGAACGCCGTTGGTGGCGGATAGCCTCCACCGAACGGCCCCTGGTATCGCAGATCGCTCCGATATCCGAGCTCGTCACGGAGGTAGCGCAGCACCATCGCATCATCGAGCAGATTCTGGAGACTCGGGTCCTTGGTCGGATCGTATGGCGCCTGCGTCGTATCGAGCGGACCGGTCATGCGCGAGTCGTACTGGCCAACGAATTTTCCCTCCCGCCGCAGCAGGTAATTTCCGAGCTGCATGCGATCCACGGTCAGTGTCTTTCGGTCGACGAGTGTTGGATCGAGGCCGGTGAAGCGCGACACGCCGCGCACGATTGAATCGCGCTCGGCAGCGCCGAGGCTGTCACCCCGGGCCAGGGCGCCGGCGTAGACCGTCGTCGCCCACGACTCGGCCTGCTTCATCGTTGCCGCGAGGTCGCGCTGGAGATCGGAAGCGAGCTTTCGATTCGTAAACGCTGCCACGGCGAGGCTCGGGAGACCTAACGCGGTTCGCATTGGCGGTGACATCGACCCGAGCGGCAGGGCGAGTCCGAGCAGGATCACACCGCGCACCGCCGTGCCGCGAGTCTCGAGGGCCGCGGCGACGCCGGCGGCACGCGTGACGCCGTAGCTCTCACCGGCGAGGAACAGCGGCGCATCGAACGCGTCGAAGCGAGTCCGGTAGACGCGAATGAACTCGGCGACCGACTCCGCATCGCCTCGCGTCTGGTAGAACTCGGTGCCGTACTCGGCGCGTGTGGGTCGGCTGTAGCCCGTGCCGATCGGGTCGAGGAAGACGAGATCAGTCGTCTCGAGCCACGTGCCGGGATTTGGTTCGATGATCCATCGTGTGCCGTCGCCGGCCTTTGCGCCGAGTGGCGGTGCAATTCGCTTCGGGCCAAAGCCGATCAGGTGCACGAGCCCCGCGTTCGAGCCTGGTCCGCCGTTCCAGACGAACGTGAGCGGGCGAGGCGCGTCCGCGGGCGCGCGATCGAGCGTGTAGGACACGAAGAACATCTGCCCGTGCACGTCGCCCGCCTCGTTGTCACGGATCGGGATGCGACCAGCGCGGGCCGTGTACCGAAGGTTCCGCGCTCCAATCGTTACGGTGTGGTGCGTCGTGACGATCGGTTCGTCCTGCGCCTGCACCATCGCCGGACGTACGATGCCGGCGATGGTGCACGCCAGTGCACCGGCTCGGACGAACCGGGCTGTGCGCCCTCCAGGGTTCACGAGGGTCGAACGCTCATTTCCTGCTGAGCGAGAAGACCGAGACCTTGTCGTCCGGCGCAAGGCCGAGGTGCACTCGAAACACCTTGGGGCCATACCGGACCTCGTAGAGGTACATTCGATCGTCGCCCAATTCGTTCCGCTCGAACAGCGCCACGCTGTCGGGCTTTCCGACGCCGGCGAGCATCTCCTGATAGGCCTTGGCGGCCTCAGGGAAGAAGCCGGCGCGCACGTAGGCGAAGTCGTTAGGCGAGAGATGGCCATCGCGGGCCGCGGCCAGAATCGTCTCGAGCTGCGAGCGAACCTTCGGCTCGCGATCGGCGATCGGCTTGGGGGGCTTCGTCGCGAGCGCGGGATCCAGGACGCCCGCAATCCCATCGACGATCAAGCCGGGTGACGATGCGCCGAGGTTGGAGAGCGCAACGACTGTCATGTCGTCACCGATGTAGCGAGAGATGTAGGTCTCGAACCCCTGCCACGCGCCGCCATGGTGGATGCGGAGCTTCCCCGCGAGCGTGTCGATCGACCATCCGAATCCGTACGGATACCGCTTCCCGCTCGTCAGCGTCACCGGTGTGAAGATGGTCGCCCAGCTTTCCGGTGAGAGGATCTTCTTCGCGCGCAGGCCGCGATCCCACGCGATGTAGTCCTGCAGCGAGAGATAGAGCGATCCGTCCGCCGTCGTGTTGAGCGTGGGCGATACCCACTCCTGGTTTTTCAGCTGGCCTTTGACCAGGTCATAACCCGCTGCACGGTGCGGTACGATGTCGGCTTCGCTGATGATGCGCGCCGACTTCATCCCGAGCGGCTGGAACACGCGGTCGCGCAGCACGTCACCGTAAAACTTCCCCGACGCCTTGTGGATGATGATCCCGAGCAACACATAGCCGGTGTTGCTGTAGTTCCACCGCGATCCGGGCGGGAACTCGGGCTTGAGCCCGAACGCGATCTTCTCGATGTCGTCTTCGGTGTAGTCCTTCCGGTAATCCATCGCGTCGGTCGTGTAGTCCGGGATTCCTGATGTGTGCGTCAGGAGGTGCCTAACGGTGATACCCTTCCAGCTCTCCGGCGCGTTCGGGAAGTACTTCGTGATCGGGTCGGTGAGCGCGATCTTGCCATCCTGGACGAGCAGCATGACGGCGGTGGACGTGAACTGCTTCCCCACCGACCCCGACTCGAAGACCGTCTCCGGGGTGACGGGCACGTGATGCTCGACGTTGGCTTCTCCGTAGCCCTTGGCAAGCATGACCTCGCCGCCCTTGATAACCGCGACGCCAACGCCCGGTATCTTCTGACGCGTCATCTCGGCCTTTACGACCGAGTCGATCCGGCTCTGGACGTGGTCTTGGGCGAAAGCGAAGCTGGAAGTGCAGACGGTCAACGCGACAACGTATCCGAATCGTGTCATGAGTTCCTGGTTGGCAGCTGATGGCTGATGGCTGATGGCTGATGGCTGATGGCGTCAACCCTTCACGGCCCATTTGTGTCTTATCGTCATGATTTTCGACAACCTTCGCTACGACCTCAAGTACGCCCTGCGCGGCCTGCGCCTGAAGCCTGGGTTCGCCGTCGCCGTCGTCGTCACCCTCGGCCTCGGGATCGGGGCGAACGCCGCCATGTTCGGCATTGTCGACCGATTGCTCTTCCGGCCACCCCCGCTGATGAAGGACCCGGCCACCGCTCACCGGCTCTACATCGCGCAGACGTTCCGGGGCAAGGAGCGTATCAACAATCCCAGCCAGTACGCACGGTACCTCGACTTCAAGAATCTCACGCGTTCCTTCTCCGAGGTCGCCGGATACACGGGGCGCGACATCGCGATCGGTGTCGGAGAGGCGGCTCGCGAGATGCGAGTCGGCGTGGTGAGCGCAAACTTCTTCCGGTTCTTCGATGCGGCGCCAGCCCTCGGTCGGTACTTCACCGAGGCCGAGGACAATCCAAGAGAGCCCGCGTCGGTCGCGGTGCTGAGCTACGCCATGTGGCAGGCGAATTACGGCGGCCAGCGCGACGTACTCGGGAAACCCATCCAGATCGGCCCGACCACCTACACGATCATCGGCGTTTCGCCTCCCGGGTTCGTCGGACTGTGGGCCGACAAGCCGCCCGCCGCTTACATCTCGCTCACCTCCTACGCGCCGACCATGGGTATCAAGGCGCGCGACTCGAGGAATTGGTGGGAGACGTACAGCTGGGGATGGATGTCGGTCATGGCGCGTGTCAAGCCCGGTGTCTCCGACGCCGCCGCGAACGCCGATCTCACCAACGCGTTCCGACAGAGCCTCGCACAGCAGCGCATCGAGCAGCCTCGCACCGACGCCGATTCCATCATGCGCCCACGCGCCATGATCGGGTCGATCCTTTACGAGCGCGGGCCTAACACGTCGAGCGTGGCCAAGGTTGCGACGTGGATCGGCGGCGTGTCGGTAATCGTGCTGCTCATCGCGTGCGCGAACGTGGCCAACCTGCTGCTCGCGCGTGCCCTCAAGCGGCGGCGTGAGATCGCGCTGCGTATCGCCCTTGGCGTGAGCCGTGCGCGCCTGTTCAGCCAGTTGCTCACGGAAAGTATGCTGCTGGCGGTCTTTGGCGGCGTCGTCGGGCTCATGGTAGCCCACTGGGGCGGGGCCGCGCTGCGTGCCGGGCTCCTCGAGAAGAGCGAGGCGCCCGCCGGACTGCGCGACCCGCGAACAGTCCTCTTCGCCACTGGCGCAGCGCTCGTGGTCGGACTGTTGACCGGTCTCGCGCCGGTGCTGCAGGCCGGGCGCGCAAACCTCACCGGCGATCTCAAGTCGGGCTCGCGCGAAGGAACGTATCACCGATCGAAGACCCGCATTGCCCTGCTCGTCCTGCAGGCAACGCTCTCGGTGGTGCTGCTCATCGGCGCCGGGCTGTTCGTCCGCAGTCTGCGAAACGTCGAGCGCACGCGACTGGGCTACGACGTGGAACCCGTGATGCTCGTGAACCTCAACATGCGAGGCGTAAAGCTCGACAGCGTTGCGACCATCGGACTGCGCCAGCGACTGCTCGCGACCGCGAAGACCATTCCTGGCGTCGAGAACGCGAGCCTCCAGATCACCATGCCATTCTGGAGCCAGTGGAGCATGGGGCTGTACGTAGCCGGCATCGATACGGTGAGCCGACTTGGTCAATTCGACCTGAATGCCGTCTCTCCCGAGTACTTCTCGACCATCGGCACGCGCATTCTTCGCGGGCGCGGGATCACCGACCAGGATACGGAACACGCACCCAAGGTCGCCGTGGTCAGCGACGCGATGGCCAAGGTGCTCTGGCCGGGGAAGGATCCGATTGGCCAGTGCATGAAGGTCGTTGCCGACACGATGCCGTGCACGTACGTGGTTGGCATCGCCGAGAACATCAAGGAGCAGAGCCTCTCGACGGACTCGAGCTACTTCTACTACCTCTCGTCGGCACAGTTCAATCCGAATACGGGCGGCATGTTCATCCGCACGCGCGGGGAGGCGACGAAGTTCCAGGAAGGCGTGCGCCGGCGGCTGCAGCGCGACATGCCGGGCGCGTCCTACGTCACCATTACGCCGCTCAACGAGATCCTCGGCTCGCAGACGCGATCGTGGCAGCTCGGCGCGACGATGTTCGTTGCGTTCGGCGCCCTGGCACTCGCGCTTGCCGCGATTGGCCTGTATAGCGTGATCGCGTACAACGTCGCCCAGCGAACGCACGAGCTGGGCGTGCGTCGCGCGTTAGGCGCGCAGTCGCGCGACGTCGTGCGCCTCGTGGTGACCGACGGGCTGCGGCTCGCGGCGATCGGCGTGGCGATCGGCGTGGCGGGCGCGCTGTGGGCGGGCAAATGGGTCAAGCCGCTGCTCTTCAACGTGTCGCCAAAGGATCCGTGGGTGTTCGTGATCGTCGCGACGACGCTCGTTGGCGTGGCTGTGGCGGCGAGTTGGATCCCTGCCCTGCGCGCGTCGCGGGTCGATGCGAATGTGGCGCTGAGAACTGACTAGGACTGGGACTCGGGATTGGGGACTCGGCCGGGATGTCAGTACTGCGGAGAGAAGCTGCTCGGCGCTAATGGCGCCCCGGCCGAGTCCCGAGTCCCCAGTCCCTAGTCCCTCTCCGGACCCGGCTCCAGCTCTGCACCCCCGCTCCCGGCCGATCCGAACTTCGGCGCGGTAATGCCGTCCTTCGTCGTTCGCGGCGGGTTCGATTCGAGCGTGCTGTCGTCCTCGAGCTCGCCGTTAGGCCTGCGCGGCAGTGAGTCGGCCGGCGTGGGTTCATTCGGCGAGCTTCGTTTGCGCTTATCCATCGTGACCTCGGGGCTGATTTGACTAGCCCATCGGAAGGCATGGCGCGTGCCCCGATGGCGAGCTCAGAAGCTTCCTGCCCGCGAGATTCTCCCATGAGTGAGAGTCCGGCGACGGTCGCTTCGTTTGACTGATGGGCTCTCGCGTTCAACGCAGGACGCCTGTCCCTTTTGAAGCTGACGCGCCTTCGGGCGCTGCACCGATATCAATCTCGTGCGCTCCTCACGGGTCGACACGTTCACACTTGTCACCCTCGGCCGACTCACGTTGTTATCGCCGAGGGGTGATGAGTCCGAGTCGCTGGGCAAGCGGCGGCTCAAGCTCGCCCTTCTCGCCGTTCTCGCCACCTCGAAACGGCCAGTCTCCCGAGCCACGCTTGCCGAGATGTTCTGGGGCGATCAGGAGGAATACCGCGCGCGCCATTCCCTCAGCGATGCACTGTCCCATCTGCGTCGCGAGCTCGGTCGCCTCGCGATAGCCAGCCAGGGCACCGAGGTATGGCTCAATCCCGATGCGCCGCTGATCGTGGACGCCACCTCGTTCGAAAACGCCGTCGCCGCGCGCGACCCGTCGCGCGCCACCACGCTCTATACGGGACCCTTCCTGGATGGCGTGGAGATCGAAGCCGGACCAAGCTTCGAGCAGTGGGCGGCGCGAGAGCGCCGACGTCTCGAGACGCTGTTCCTGCAGGTCGCTGCGCAGCAATGCCTCGCCTACGCGCGAGCCCGGGCGTGGCAGGATTGCGGCTCGCTCGCCTCGCGGTGGCTCGAGACGGCACCGCTGTCGGTAGATGCCGCGCTCTACCGTCTCAACGCGGTCAAGTCGCCGGGCACTCGCGAGGCGGCACAGCGCGCGCTGGACGAGTTCGAGCAGCTCAGTGCGCGTCTCGCGCGCGAGTTCGATCTCGCCCCGGAAAAGCCGGTGTTGGAGCTCGCGCAGAGCCTGCGTGACACCCTCGACAGGCTGCCTCCATCGCCCGTGGTGACGGCGACGCCGACGACTCCGGTGCCAGCGCCGCAGCCGGCCACGCCTAACGACACACCGGCGTCTTCGCCTCCGGCCGCGCCCTTCCTCGCAACCACACCACGCTCTCTGGGGCGCCAGCTCACACGTGCCGCAACCATAGGCGTCGCGCTCGTCGCGCTCGTCGCGGCACTTGCAGCGCGAAGCAAAACAGGCGAAGCGCACACGTCCACACGTCCTCGCGTGGCCATTGCCATCGACGTGAAGGACGCTGATTCAGCGACCGCGTGGCTCGCCGATGGGCTCCCACAGATGATGATGTCCGAGCTCTCGCGAAGCCCTGAAGTCGAGGTCGTGCCGCCCGCCCAGGTGCGCGCGCTGCTCCGCAGGCGAGGTGACGGACGAGTGGCGGGCCCCACAAGCGACGACCTCCGCGACCTCGCGCACCGGCTCGGCGCAACCGTCGTGGTCAGCGGCACGGTGGGGCGGGATGATCGCGCAATCGTGCTCGACCTGGCGGTCCGCGATGTCGCGACGGGTCGCCTGCTCCGCAACGACGCTCTCTCGCGCCACGACGCGCTTGCCGTCGCCGACGAAGCGGCAGCGCGCGTGCTCGCCACGGTGAACGCCCAGCGCCCAGGCTTCCGCTTCACCGATCTCGAAACGTCCAGCGTCGAGGCGTTTCAACATTTCGTGCGCGCGATGCAGTCCGCGCAGGAAGGGCGGACTCACGAGGCGTACCGAGAGCTCGACGCCGCCATCGCGCTCGACTCAGGCTTCGTGACCGCCGTGCACGCGCGAATGGACTGGGCGCTCGCCACCGGGGAGTCGGATGTGGCAGGCCGGCTGCGACGCGTGCTGGCCAGCCACGGCGATCGTGCAAGCGATTTCGATCAGCTACAGACCGAAGTGCTGGATGCACTCTATCGCGGCGAATCAGAGCGGAGCGAAGCCATGGCACGCCAACTCGTGCGTCGCTTCCCACGTGACCCCCGCGCGTACGGCGTGTTGAATGGAGTGCTCAGCAACACCGGACAGTTCGAGGCGGCCGAGTCGATGTGGCAGGCCGCGCTCTCACTCGATTCGCTCGCGATGGAAGCCGGGCCGGGGCCGTGCGCGCCGTGCGTTGGATACGGCAACCTCGCTCGTATTCAGGCACAGGAGGGCAAATGGGAGGAGGCGGAGCACTCGGCAAAGCGCTGGGTCGAGCTCCAGCCGGACGCCCCGGCGTCGTGGGAGATGTTGGCCGGCGTGTTGTCGTACCGGCAGCGGCATCACGAGGCGGTCGACGCCGTTCAGCGGGCGGTCACGCTCTCGGGGCGCGATCCGTCCACGCTCGACATGTGGGCACGCCTGCTCATTGCGGCGCGTCAGTACGACAGGGCGGACTCGCTGTCTCGCTCGTGGCTGAGGAGCGAGTCACCAGAATTGCGCGCGTCCGCGTACGATCTCCGTGTGCTGGTCCTTCGTGAACGCGGCGAGCTGCGCGCGTCGAACGTGGCGCTCGACCGCACCGAGACGGACGTGCCTAACGCCGGCGTACAGACCATCCTCCTGCGCGGCAACAACCTCGGCCGCCTCGGGGACTTTGCCGGCGCGGAGGCCCTGTACGAGCGTTCCGCGCACGGTCCGCGTCTCGAGACCCGATTCCCGCCGGTCGGCACGGCCGCCCGCGGATTCTGCTGGCACCACGCGCTGCTCGCCGATGCAATCGTGCCGTCGGGCGACACGGCTCGACTGCGAGGGCTCGCAGACACTCTCGCGGTCGGGTGCGCAAAAAGCTTCTTCGGTCGCGATCGGCGACTTCATCACCACGTCCGCGGGCTGCTGGCCATGCTGCAGGGTCGTTGGTTCGACGCCGAAGCGGAGCTTCAGCAGGCACGCTGGGGCGTGGCGGAATCCTGGACCAGGACCAACGTCGCGCTCGCGAAGACCGAGCTGGCGCTCAACCAGCCGCGCGCCGCGCTGGCCGCACTTCGCGACGCCTACGCATCGCCGCTCGACGGCATGGGACGCTACCAGCCACGAAGCGAGCTCGATCTGCTCATGGCGCACGCCTTCCGGCAAGCCGGCGACGCCGACAGCGCTCTTGTGTACGAGGCGTACGTTCGCCGCGCGTGGCGCAATGCCGACCCGGAGCTCAAGCGACTACTCGCGCCAACCCCCGAGGCCAACTGATCGCGACCGCGACATTAGCCTCCGTCCTTCGGGATCGGCTTATGTTTTACTCGAAGCAAAACGCGCAAACCGTTTGCTCCATGTCGCTTGACGGGCGCCCTTACGTCTGTGTCGAGGCCGCCGTGTAAGAGGTCAAAGCCGGCAGGTCTCGAGTTCTTCAGCGTTGAGGTGCTCTGGCGCGCCCGATCAGGATGGTATTGGACCCGAGAGGTCGATCAGCGCCTAACGGGCGCAACCGCCACCCCTACCCTCGAGTCCGCGCTTCCGTAATACAGGAACCATTGGCCCTTGAAGGGCACGAGGCCTTCGACGAACGTCGTCCCCTCCGGATACTGGCCCGTGCGTTCGTACTCCTGCGTAGGGCGCAGAAATGGGCGGTCGGTTCTGTCGAGCAGCTTGATCGGATTCTGGGCGTCGAACAGGGCCTGCCCCGCCGTGTACATGCGTGCAGGCAGCCCACGCTCCCCGAACCGGTCACTGTTGCCGGCGTTATACAGCAACACGATCCCGCGGTCGGTGAGGATCGCGGGCGGGCCCGGCTCGACCAGCCACGAGTCGAAGTACCCGGGTCGCGGCGACAGCACCGCCAGTGGTTGCCCATCCTCCACCTCCAGCGGCGTCCAGTCGGTCAGGTTCTCCGACGTGGCGATCCTCACGTTAGGCACGCCATAGTACATCCAGTATTTCCCATCGACCGTGGCCGCGACCAGGCGGTTACCCACCACGCGCGTGACGATCGCGCCCGATTTGGACTCGACGCCCAGGTACTTTCCACCGGCGGCCTTCGCGAACGCCGGGCCGTGTTTCTCCCACGTGACGAGGTCGCGCGACGTCGCGACGGCGAGCCGAGGGACTTTGCGGTTCCACTGGGTGTACGTCAGGACGTACTGACCGTCCTCGGTCTCGACGATGCGTGGGTCCTCGACCCCGCCCGGCGATTCGTTCGCGGCCTGCGCATCATTCTGCCCGTAGAGCACGGGCGTCGCGCGGCGCGTGAAGCGCAGGCCGTCTTTGCTCTCAGCCAGCCCGATGCGCGACGTATGGAACCCGATCTTCGCCTCGCCGGTAGCGTCCTCCGCGCGATAGAGCACGTATACGGTGCCGTTTCGAACGACGGCCGCCGGATTGAACGTGGCCGTCTCCTCCCAGCGCACGGGTTGCTCGCCGGGGCGCGGGACGAACGTCGCACTCGTGTCAGGCGTGAGGATCGGGTTCACGCCCTTCGGCTTCTGGAACGGCCCGAGCATCCACGGCGGCTGCGTGCCCTGCCCTGATAGTTCCGCCGATGCCGAGAGAAGCAGCACGAGCGTTCCGATCGTAGACCGGGCGCGGTTCATTGCCGGCGTCTTGCGGCGAGAGGAGCGCGGTCGGCTCACGCGCGCTACAGATATCCCTTTTTGAGCAGGAACTGGCCTGCCTTGGGATAGTAGCTCTCGTCAGGCAGCTCCCAGCCGAGCGTGTCGGCGAGGCGGTCGTACGTGTTGAAGAGGTACGCGACGTAGAACGCGTCGCGGATCGCTTCGCGCGAGACGCCCGCCGCGAGCGCGGTACGAACGTGGCTCCCGCTCATCTGCTCCGGATGGAGCGTGTACGTCTCGAGGAGCGCGAGCATAGCCCGCAGCTTTTCGGGAATCGGAGCCGTGCGGTAGTTGTCGAGCACGAGCCGCATCGAGCCATCCTGCAACGCTGCCTCCGCGACCGCGGAGTGAGCGCTCATTCAGAAGACGCATTGGTTGAGCCGCGAGACAAATGCGGCGAACATCTCGCGCTCACCCACGGCCCATTCCGACGCGCCACGCATCACCTGCTCGGTGAGCTCCGAGAATGGGTGACCGAAAAATTCCTTCCGGTACCGCAGCGTCCGCACCACGCCCGGCGCATGGCCCACGATCAGGTTCATCATCGTGAGCATCAACTTGTCGGGCAGTCGATGCCCCTGATGGACCTTTTTGAGTCTCATGCTTCGTCCAGAGCCTCCAACCCCGCGAGCAGACGCCGCTCGGACGCGCCGAGTGCCGCGGAGACTATGATCTCGAACAGCTCGTCGTCGCTGTATTTCGCCTGCAATTGGCGGAGGTCGTCGTCGGTGACCTTGTACGCGTGCGCCTCGACCTTGTCGATGAGCGCCTGCAGCTCGGGGGCCGCGCGCTTTCCCTCGAACGCGATGCGTCGCTGGGACGGAGCGGCGACTCCGGCCCCGTCCAGCACTCGCTCAATGACGTTGTTCCGAAGTACGGCGTGAGGGTCGACGGTCATGCGGGCAATGTGCGGACAGGTTCGACCACATGCAACATTGGACCGGTCACGGCGTCACGGGGCCAGCTACATAGATCGTCCCATGGTCGACCGTGGCCTGCAGCTCTGTGAGGGGCGCCGGGGGGGGACCGGAGACCACACGCCCCGCCGTGTCATACGCGCCACCATGGCACGGGCACCGAATCAGATGCTGCTGCGCGTTCCAGCCCAGCGGGCACCCTTCGTGGGTACAGACGGCGCGGAACGCTCGGACCGTCCCGTCCACGTTGACGACGATCGTCGACTCGTCGCCGCCTAACGATGCGCGCAGCCCGCTGCCCGGCGGCAGCTTGTCGAGCGTCCCGACGGCGGTCCCCGCGTGCCGGACGTGCCGTCCCAGCACACCGGCGCACGCCGACAGCACTGCCACCGCCGAGGCGCTCGACCATGCCGCGGCGCCCAAGAGCACGCCGAGGGCGCCGCGGCGCGAGATCGGTGGCGACGACATGACCCCCGCCAGGTCAGTTCGGACGCCGCGCGATGACCGCCGTGGTCATGCGCTGCGGGAACTCGCCCACCTTGAGCCGGGTGACTTCCTTACGCTCGGGGATCGAGATCACCGAGAGCGTGTTATCGCGCCGGTTGCTCACGTACACGAACTTCGAGTCGCGACTGAACGCCACCCAGTTCGGCTCGCGTCCCACCGGCACGATGCCAAGCAACTGGAGATCGGGCATCGAATAGATCGCCGTGATCCCGATGAGCGACCCGTTGGCGACGAGATACTTCCCGTCCGGCGAGATACCCAGCCCGTGATTCATCACGTAATGCGACATGCCGAGTGTCGCCTCGGGCAGCGCCTTGCCACCGGCGGGCAGCGCGACGCTCCGCACGACACTGTCGGTCGTTAGGTCCACGATGACGAAACCATGCATCTTGGAGAGCTGCGCATACAGATACTTCTCATCCCTCGAGATCTGGAACGGTCGCACACCCTCGGGCAGTGGAATCCGTTTCTCGAGCCGATGGGTCCCGACTTCCACGACGGCGACGTCGTTCGATTCCATGTTGCCGATGTACAGGTGCTTCCCCGACGGCCCGAGCTGTGTGCCATGCGGCCCCTTCCCCACGTCCAGCGTCGTGACGACCTGATGGGTCTTCGTATCCACCACCGCGAGCAATCCCTTGTCGTAGATCGGGACGTAGAGGAACTGCTCGTCGGGCGACAGCGTGAGGTGGTTCGGCACGCCCGGCACCTCGACTCGCCAGAGCATCTTTTCGGTCGCGGTGCTCACGGCGATGACGTCGTTGACGTCGAGCCGGCTGATGTAAAGGACGTCGCCGTTGTGCGACGCAATCACGTCGTCGGGATGGTTGCCGACCACGCTCTCTGGTATGGTGCGGACGACCTTGTGCCCCGGAATCGAGATGACGGAGATGTCGCCGCCCAGGCTATTCCCGACGTAGAGGTATTCCTGCGCGGTGAGGACGGCGGGAGAGGCGACTCGCACTCCGGCCACCACCAGGAACGATGCGATGCGCGCGATGCTGGAGCTCATGGTAGTCTCGAGCGAAGGACGCGATCGAATCTACGGCGCGCGCGTGCCCGCGTAAGACGAAGCCTTAATGCGTCACCCGAACTCGATCTGAACCCGAACCGGCTCGGCGCTCGACTCGACCGCGAGCACGTTGACGAGCGTTCGGCTCGCGTGTCGCTGGAAATGCAGTGACAGGCGCGACGCGCCCACGCGCAGGTTCGTGATGGTGAGCTTGCTCAGTTGCGTCGGCAGCACGGGATTGCGAATGTGCACTGCCCCAGCGGGCGCATCCGGGAGGATGCCCAGCGCGCCCTGCAGCATCATGAAGAGTGCGCCGGACGCCCACGCCTGCGGCGAACAGCTCACCGGATACTGAACCGGGCGCGTCTCTCCGGTGCGCTCCATGCCGCAGTACAGCTCGGGCAACCGGTTGTGCCTCGCCCCGGCCGCCGCTTCCGTCGTCGCCGCGATGATCGGTAGCGAGTTGGCACCGAGACCGTAGTGCGACATCCCCATCACGATCAGCGCGTTATCGTGGGGCCATACCGAGCCGTCGTGGTAGCTCATCGGGTTGAAGACGGGATGTCGCGCGCTCAATGTGCGAATGCCCCAACCGCAGAACATGTCCGGCGCAAGCAACGTCGTCGCCACTCGGAGCGCGCGGTCGGTGTCGGGCAGTCTGCTCCACAACAGCTGGCCCGCGTTGGAGGTCACCGTCGGAACCGGGCGCTTGTCCCCATCGAGCGCCAGCGCGAACGTCCCGAGGTCCTCGATCCAGAATGCATCGAGCACACGCTGTCGCAGGAGGGCTGCCTCCTTCGCGAGCCGCTGTGAGGTGTCGTGGTCGCCCAGCCGCGCGAACAAGGCGGCCGCGCGCACCTTCGCGTCGTAGACGTATCCCTGCACCTCGATGAGCGCGATCGGCGGATGTGGCAGCCGACCATCCGGAAACGGGACGCCGTCGCCGGAATCCTTCCACCCTTGATTCACCAACCCGCGCGCCGACGTGCTCGCGTACTCGACGAATCCGTCACCATCGAGGTCGCCGTACTCGTCGATCCACGCCAACGCGCGCTTGACGTTAGGCAACAGCTCGCGGACCAGCGCGTCGTCACCTGTCCATCGCCACGTCTCGTGGACCAGCACCAACCACAGCGGCGTCGCATCGATGGTCCCGTAGTACGGCACGTGCGGGATCTCGCCGCTCCGTGCCATCTCCCCGCGACGCAGCTCGTGCATGATCTTGCCCGGCTGTTCCTCTGTATAGGCGTTTTCTTTCGTCCCCTGATACCGCGCCAGATAGCGCAGGGCATCGATCGCAATCCGAGGATTCAGCGACAGCGTTTCCAGTGAGGTGATCGCCGCGTCGCGACCGAACACGGTCGAGTACCACGGGATGCCTGCCGAGATGACGCGTTGGCCGTCCGCGGTGATGTAGAGCGATCGCAGGTCGTCGATCGCGCGCGCCATGGTCGCGTCGAACGTGCCAATGCCACTCGTCCACCGCGAGCACGCCGACCGCCAACGGTCGTACACAGACCCGAGCCGACGCCGCCGATCGTCGAAGGGGGTGTCCTTCGCCGTGTGGGAGCGCTCACGCATGGTGTCGCCGTTGACGGTCCACTCGAGTTGCACCGGCGTCCCGGGCAACAGGCGAAACGCCCAGCGCGCCTTCCGTGTCTCGAGGGAATCCGGTGGATCGGCGAACTGGATGGCGCTCGTCATCACGCGGCCGTCGCGTCCCCGATACGCGAACTGCACCGCCGACGCCTCGACGATCGGCTCCAGGAAGGTCCCGCGCTTGTCACGCTTCCACCCGCGCACCTCGAAGATGTCGGCAAAGTCGCAACCGACGTGCAGCTCCACCCAGAAGTCGATGGGTCGCACGAGAAAGTTCGTGAGCGTCAGGCGCTCCATCATCGAACCTTCGAGGATCAGCTCGCGACGGAGGTAGATCGCGTGCTTGGGGTCCCAGGTGTTCCCGCCAAACGCGTGATCCGTCACGGCCAGGTCGATCTGCGAGTAGTATGGCTGAATGACCTGGGTGGAGAGCTTCGCCGGCGCGCTGCCCGCCATGCACAACTCGTAGTGACTGAGGATCCGTGTGTCGCCCTCGAACACGCCGAGCGAGCAGTTGCCCGCCGGCGCCACGTTGCCGTGCTGATCGACCAGGGCGAACAGGCGGTCGTTCTTGAGCGTGAGCGCATCCAGAACCGGCGTCTCGCGGTCACAGGGAATCGTCGGGTAGCCGACGGCGTCGGCCATCGAGATAGTCGGGCGGTCCGACGACGACGCATCCCGCGCCGCGACCTGATCGGACGCGGATGCCTTGGCGCTCGTCGCGCGCGACGTCACGGCTACGCCACCATGCGGGAGCTCGAGCCGCGCTGCGGCGGGGCAGATGCCGAGGCGCCGATGATGCGCTGATACAGCGCGACGTGGTCCGCCACCATGCGGTCCGCGCTGAATCGCTCGACGGCGCGCGCGCGACACGCGACGCGGTCGATTCGATCGACGGCGCCACCCGGCCGAAGCAGGTCGACCATGTGATCCGCGGACGTCGCGATGAATCCCGTTAGGCCATCCTCGACCAGCTCGGGCACACTCCCCATCCCGAACGCGACGACTGGACACCCGGACAGCATCGCTTCGATCAGAATGAGGCCGAATGGCTCATTCCATTCGATAGGAGCGAGCAGCGCCCGCGCGTGCGCGAGCAGCCGCGCCTTGACGGCACTTCCAACCGGCCCGACATCGATCACGTGCGGCTCCGCGAGCCTCGACCGGAGCTCCGCTTCGACCCACGCCACGTCGGGCGGATGGACGTCGCCTGCCATCCGAATTCGTGCGCCGGCACGTCGAGCGACATCGATGGCGGTGTGTGGCCCCTTCACCTGCGCGTAGCGTCCGACGAAGCAGACGTAGTCGCCGGCGGGCCGTGGCGTGCACAGGTACCTCGCCGGATCTAGACCGTGATGGATGACATGAACGTGCCGCAGGCAGATCTCGCGGCGCCGTTGATCCTCCGAGATCGCCACGTAGTGCGGCTCCTGGCAATGCCGATAGAATGCGGAGAGCTGTTCGTCTCGAGCATGGTGAAGCGTGTACACCATCGGTACCACCGGTCCGAGGCGCGCGCACGCCAGGGCGACTGCCGAGTGCGCGTGGATGACATCGAATGGGCCTCGCTCGCCAATCTGCTGCAGCGCCCACGACACGTGATTCAGGTCGGCCAGCGTTTCCGGTGGCCACTGGCCTCTGTCGTAGAGGTAGCGGAGTTGAGCGCTGGTGCGCGAGTCACCGGTCCCGAAGAGCTCGACGTGATGGCCGAGCCTGACGAGTCCCTCGGCCAGCTCGTACACGACGAGCTCGGTGCCTCCGTAAAGACGCGGTGGGACTGCCAGGTACGGTGTGGAGATGAGTGCGATTCGCATGCGCGTTCCAAGCCGATGTGAATCGTCGCCTCGACCGTACTGAGGCAGCGACTATTCTCTCGATGTCGCAGTCGCTGTGCCAGGCAGCTTCGTGCGAGGCTGCTATCCGAGTGGCCGCGTGGCTGAGTTTCGCCCACCACGTTCCCTCGCAGACCCGGCGCTACTCTTTGCAGTCGAGGCGTTCGTTCCAGAGGCGCACCTGCGCCGAGAACTTGTCCATCTGCGCGGCCTCGGCGCCGATCGAGCCCAGCATCAGGCACGCGTCGCTCTTCTGCTCGAGCAGCAGATACGCCGCGACCGTGTAGACGCCCATCTCGACGATGTCATTGCGCGCATCCAGACGCGGCACGATCGCGCGGGCCGAGTCGAGGACGGTTCGCGCGAGCACCTTGGAGCGCGATGGGTCGTCGCGCGCCCCGACGATCAATGACTCGACGTAGTCGAGGGACGCGCGCGTGCTAGTCGGCGGCGGCGGTACTTTTGCCGCCCTGGCCGATGAATCCGCCGCATCGCCGCCGGCCGCCGGTGCGCGCACGACCGCGGTGGTGTTCGGCGATGCCGGCCTGGGGGAGGCCGCGTTAGGCGCCGCCGCCAGCGACGGTGCTGACCGGGCTCCGCGCGCCGCGGAGTCGGGGATCGCCGTGGGAGGAGGCGTGGCCGGCCCGGTCACCGTCGGGGTGGTCGCCGTACCGTCGGCTCGGCCGCGCAGCGCGAAAAACCCGACGAGCGCGACGGCCGCCAGCCCGAGCATGACTGCGCTGCCCACCGCCATCTTCCGTGCGCGCTTCGGCTCCGCGACAGGAACCTGCGCCGGCGTCTGTACGTCGACGCGCACGGGCGTTGGGGTAATCGACGGACGGTCGGGCGCGCCCACCGCGTCGGCCAGCGCATGCGCGAACTCCGGGGCTGTCTCGTATCGCTCGGCCGGAGTGCGCGCGAGCGCCTTGTCGATCACCGCCTGAAGCGCTGGCGGCCACGTGCCATCGTTCGTGACTTCCGCCAGCGTCTTCGGTCGCTCGTGAAGCCGCATCAGCGCCGCCATGTGCGGTGATTCGGCGGCGAACGGCAGCTTCCCCGTCAGCAGGTAGAACGTGACCAGCGCGAGCGAATAGATATCGCTCCGCCAGTCGAGCGCGATGGCGGACAGCTGCTCGGGACTCATGTACTCCGGTGTCCCGATGACCAGCCCCGCCTGTGTGAGCTTGGTGCCGCCACCGCTCATCGCCTCGGCGATCCCGAAGTCGACGACCTTCACCCGATCGGAGCCGTCGCGTCGCGTGCCGAGCAGGATGTTGTCCGGCTTGAGGTCCCGGTGCACGATTGGCGTTGGGCGCTCGTGCGCGGCGGCGAGTCCGTCAGCCACTTGCCGCGTGATCTCGATCGCGCGAGCGATCGGCAGGGGCCCGTTCTGCGCGACGATGTCCCCGAGCGGTTTACCCTCGACGAACTCCATGGCGATGTACAGGAGACCGTCGCCAAGCTCGCCGTGATCGAACACGCGCGCGACGTGCTCGTTTTCGATCTGGCTCGCGTTCACCGCTTCGCGGCGGAAGCGCGTGACGACGTTCGCATCGCGGACCAGCCAGGGATGGAGAACCTTGACCGCGACGTTTTGCGGGAGACGTACGTGGCGGGCGAGATACACTTGCCCCATCCCGCCTTCGCCGATTTTGTCGGTGATCAGGTACCGATCGGCGACGACCGTCCCGACGAGATCGTCGCCGGGCGCGAGTGACTGCAGCGTGGCCCCATCGGCGGAACAGTAGAGCACATCGTCGCCGTATTCCCTCTCACAGGTCGGGCAGACCTTGGCCATTGGCCTCCAGCCGCGGAATCTGGAATCGTTAGGTTTGGAACACCTGCTGGTTTCGCCGGCGGTCCGTTACTCGTCGGTTCCGCCGTTGTGCTCACGCACTTTCGCCTCGGCAATGCTCCGTTGCGCGACGTACGATGTCGGCAGCGACTTCGCCAGGAACATCTTGTACAGCGGGATCGCTTCCGTCATGGACTTGCGGTCCTCGGCATCGATGGCCTTGGACAGGATCACGAGCTCGCTCAGGCTTCCCGTCGATTTTACCGCCGTTTCGCCTCCGGACGCCACCACGGTTGTGCCGGTCGTCCCGGTGCTACCGGTCTGACGCGAGCGCGCCGCCGGGAGCTTCATGCCGTGAGCGACCTTGTCGCCAAGCTGGTCGATGAGGTCCTGAAGCTTGTCGGCGTTACCGCGCACCTGTGTGCTGTACTCCATCTCCGACGTCTCCACGCTGTACGCGCTCGCCGTGATCCGCGTGTCGCCGTTAGGCTGGACGAGATAGGTGCCGTAGATGATGTGGTGCGCGTTGAGCAGCTTTCCGACCTGCACTGCCTGGCTCGGATCCACTCGACCACTCGTGGCGAGGTTCTGCTCGTTCATGATCTCGTTCAGCTTTTCGCGGGTGACGATGCGAATGCTGTCCGTTTCGCCCAGGCGCCCCGCGAGCACGGTCGCGATGCCCTTGCTGAGCGCCTTGTAGTCCGCGTCGGTGCGCATCGACGCGTTGATGTAGTCCAGCACGGCCACGACGGGCCGGTTGTCCTGGCTCGCGCCCTGCGCGGCGAGCCCGCTGGCCGACGTGCCTAACACGGCGAATGTCGTCGCGGCACACGCGAGACGACGCGGAACTCGATGTGTGAATCGCATGATTGCCTCGTGTCTCGTTAGAAGCGGGCGCCGAGCGTCAGGCCACCGGAGAACCCGCTGACGTTTGACTTTGCGTCGCCCGACTCGAGCCGGCCGCCCTGGACTCGAACGAACGGTTGAAGCGAATAGTGGGTGCCGACTCGCTGTTGAAGCCCGAGCGTGAGTGTTCCGCTGGCGATGCCCGCAGTCGTCAGCAGATCGTCCGACTTGAGACCGGTTTGGTGCCGGCCGTTGAGTGCGATGAGCAGTCCCGTCGATGGTGAGAGACCGGTGACGGACCGGACGCCCGCATCGAGATAGTTCGCGTCGCTGTCCGCGACTTTCACATCTTCGCGCTCGTACTCAGTCCGGTAGCGGTCGACGACGTAGAACGTGAGCTCGCGGAACCGCGACGATGCGACCTGGAACTGCCAATCCGCCGTGTAGATCGGACCGAGCTTGCTCTGGCTGGCGGCAGTGCCGACGGTCGTTCCGCTTTCCAGCTGCTCCTCGGCGAAGAAATCGGCGGAGAGCCCGAACGTCATGCTGGACTGGCCAATGAGGCGGCTCGATCCCAGCGAGAGATGGACCGCGTCGCCGGGGCTGAAGTCCACGGGGATTCCGGCCGCCACGGAGATCGGCGTGTATTGTTTTCGCATCTCGTACGAGCTGCCTAACGCCCACGACCACGCCCCGATCTCGCGCGCGAGCACGACCCCGAGCGTTCCGCCGGTCCCGATGCCGAGCACCGGGACCTGAAAGCTGAGCGCTGGCGCGCCAACGACCCGGAGCGCACTCAGTTCCTCCGGGTTGAGCTCCGTCTCGCCGGTCGGAAGGTTGATGCCGGCGGTGAAAAGCACGTTATCGCCGACGATGTGGCCGGTGGCGCGAATGCGCACGTCGGAGACGCCGTTCAACGTGTAGTGATCGGTCCCCGTGACGGGATCGGTGCCGGAAATGCGGACGTCGCTGCTCGCGTACGCCGTGGTGAGATCGAACGACAACCGGTTGCCGGCCGGCACCACGACCGAAACCGGAATCGACCACTGCGACGCACGGGTCACTCGCACGGAGCTCGCGCCATCGACGGTGGGCTGCGGAATTCCATCGCTCCCGAACTTCCAGACCTCGAATATCGGCCCGACGACCGACGTCGCATCCCCGGCGAGCTTGACTTGCGCCACCGCGGCCGACGACGTCCCGACGAGGACGACGCAGGCCCGGACGACCGCAGACTTGAACATGTGCACGGTCGCCTCGTCAGCGTGGAGTGAGAATCGTGATGAAGATCGTGACGGTCGTCGCCGGGAACGCCGGATCGGTGATCGTGCCGGGCGGCTGCCCTCCGCCAATGGGTGTCGTGAACACACCGTTCAGTCGGTCGATCGTCATGAGGCTCGCGCGGGCGAGCGCGTTCTTGCGCGTGGTAATGCCGGCGAGACCAGCCGCCTCCTCGCGCCGCGTCGCCGCGAGCGTGAAGCCGGGGTCGAGGCGAAGCGCCTCGTCGTACGCGCCAACCGCGTCGGCGAAACGGAGCTCGGTCTCGTATCGCGCGGCTTTGCCGTAGGCAATGAACGCGGCGATGTTCTTCGTCGGCCGCTCTTCCACCGCCGCGCGTTCGGCAGGCGTCAGCGTGACGCCCAGGTTCTCGAACAGCCGCAGGGCAATCTGCTTCTCCGCGTCGAGCACGTTGTCGAGCTTCATCTGCTCGGAGACCGCAGGCTGTACCTGACGCGTTGCCGCATCGGCGACGCCGACGCTCACCCCCATGGAATTGGCCTGCGCATCGAGCGCGCCGTACACCACTCGGCGCGCCTGCACGAGCCGCCCGACTCGCGGCGCGGTGCTGGAGTCGGCGCGACCCGACGACGCGAGCGCGAGCTCGTGCATGATGGCATCGAGACGAAGCCGGTCGACGATGCGGAGCTGACTGCTCTTCGCGAGGTCGACTCGCAGCAGGTCCGCGAGACCGTACCCCAGTGCCGCGGTATTGGAGTCGAGACCGGTCTGATCGAAGGGCAGCACACCTACCGTCCTCGGCGACAGCGTATCCGGCTTGAGCTGCGCCTCGACAGCGATGGCGTGGCGCGCGGCGTCCTGCGCCTCTTTGACCCGCGGATGCGGCGCCGGCGCGGCCGCGCCGCCATGGTAGCACGCCGGCATCGCCGCCACGGCGGCGATCACCGCCAGCCGTCCGAGCGCGCCGGGACGTCCGCGGGCCATCGACCCATAGTGGCGGTGCCGCCCCCCAACAGCTCGATTCACGTTAGGCATGGGTCAGTTCTCCGGAGAAGGTCCGGAGGTGCGCTGCTGGCTGATAGACGGGTTGACATGCATGAACGCCGTTCCGGTCACTCCACCGCCCGTGGCAGTTATGGTTACGAAGCCAGGCGCTAACGGGGTCAGAACCCCGTTCGCGTCGATCGAGGCAATGTTCGGATCGGAAATGCTCCACGTGACGGGCACGTTCGGCAGCACTGCGAAGTTCGCGTCGAGCACAACGGCGGTAAGCTGTACCGTCGTTCCAACGATCGCGGAGGTAACTGGGGACTGGATCCTGAGACTGGCGGCCGTCACGACGACGCGGAGCGTCTTCGTGACACCGTCGATCGACACGGTGACATCCGCATTGCCGGGATACAGGCCGGTCACGAGACCGGTCGCCGAGACGGTCGCGGTAATTGGTCCTCCGGTGTTCGCGACGCTCCAGCTGATCTTGCGGTCCGTGAGGTTACCGGCATCCGTGCCGTCTGCGGCCTTGGGATCGGCCACGAGCTGCAGGGTTCTGGCGGCGACCACGCTCGCGGGGTCAGGGCTCATGACGATCGTTGCCACGCGGTTGATCACGCGCACGGTCGCGGTGGCACTGCTGGAACCGGCCGACGCGGTCACCTGTGTGGATCCGACGGCGATCGCCGTGAGCACGCCGTTCGCGTCGATCGTGGCGACCGCAGGATTCGACGAGCTCCACGCTACCGGCACGTTCGGGAGCACCGTGCCGTTCGCGTCAACCGCTGTCGCGGTCAGTGACGTATTCGTCCCAGTGTAGACAACGGTTGGAGCCCCGATGCTGAGACCCGCCGCCGTCACGACGACGCGGAGCGTCTTCGTCACGCCATCGATCGAGACCGTGACGTCGGCATTGCCAGGATAGACGCCCGTCACCAGTCCGGTCGCCGAGACGGTGGCGCGCGTTGGGCTGGCGCTCGCGACGCTCCACGTGATCTGGCGGTCCGCCAGGTCGCCCGCGTCAGTTCCATCGGCTGCCTTGGGAACCGCCACGAGCTGGAGTGTTCTCGCCACGACAACGGTGGCGGGGTTGGGACCCAAGGCAATCGTCGATACGCGCCGAATGACCTGGACGGTTGCGGTTGCCTTCGTCGTGCCCGAGGACGCGGTGACCTGCGTGGCCCCGGCCGCGACCGCCGTGAGCACACCGTTCGCGTCGATCGTGGCGACGGCAGGGTTGGACGAGCTCCACGCGACCGGGACGTTGGCGAGCGGCGTATTCTTCGCGTCGACGACGCTCGCGGTGACAGTTGCCTTCGTGCCGGCGTACATGAGGGCCGGAGCCTGGATATTCACACCAGCGGCCGTTACGACGACGCGAAGCGTCTTCGTAACGCCATCGACGGACACGGTGACGTCGGCATTGCCCGGATAGACGCCGGTGACCGTACCGGTCGCAGATACGGTCGCCGTCACCGTCGACCCGGCCGGGTTCACCACGCTCCACCTGATGTCACGATCGCCGAGGTTTCCGGCGTCCGTCCCGTCCGCAGCCTTCACGCCGAGCACGAGTGGCAGCGAGGTCGCGGCAACGACACTTGGCGCAGGGCTCGGACTCAAAGTCACACTGGCGACGCGCCGGATAACCCGCACGGTCGCGGTTGCGCTCTTCGTGCCGGAGGTCGCGGTCACCTTTGCAGAGCCCGCGGCCACCGCCGTGACCGACCCGGTTGCCGCGTCGATCGTCAGAATGGTCGGGCTATCCGAGGACCACTGGATCCTTCGCGTCGTGATGGCCCTGCCCTGCGCGTCGAGCGCTTTCGCGACCAGCGTCCGGACGTCTCCCACCCGAAACACCGGAATCGCGTCGAACGCCACCGATGTCACCGGTGCGAAGACGATCTCGGTCAGCGTCGTCGTGGATCCGGGCGGCAACGGTGGCGTGGGCGGCGTCGTCTGGGAGTCGATCGGCGTGCCGTTTTCATCCACCAGCGTGAGCGTGATCCCGACGGCACATTGCGACGCCGATCCGCCGGCCTGCTGCGGGTCGGCAAGGCAAGCGGCGATCTGGACGACCACGGCAACCGTCTTCGGCTCACCAGGCGTCACGTCGACGCTCGTCGGTGAGCTCGGGAGCGTGACGTCCGTTCCGTCCTTGCGGCGATAGAACGCGCGGATCTGGACCGTCTGCCCGGCCTGCGCGTTCATGATCGTGGCGTTGATGCCCAACCGCACCGTCGGCTTGGTCGCCTGGTCGTTAGGCGCGACCGGGCGATCATCGAGACACGCGGTGGCCAGCATGGCGGCGACTCCCGCCAGCGGCACGAGGATACGTCGGCGGAAGGCGATCATGGTCCGACCAGCACGGTTGGGGCGCCGCCGACGATCATGCCGCCGTGCGCCGTGGGGTCCAGCATTCGCGCGAGCGGCTTTCCGCTGGCCAAGACGGTGGCCGAACCCATGACAACCGTGTCCGGCGGACCGACACACACGCACATGCTGCCCATGCCAGCCGCGGGAAGCGCCGAGATCAATACGGTGGGAGCACCGGGAGAGACGACAGGTCCGCCCACGTGTGGAATGGGCGGCAAACCTGGATTCACCATCGGGCAGACGTGCATATCGGTGATGCGTGCAGCGGGCATGGGCATGCGAGATTCCTCAGCGCCCTGCAGGTTGGGTGACTGGAGCACCGCCCGTGGGCGGCGCGGATATTTGTGCGTGTCGTTCTTGCTGCGCCTGGAAGTGGTCCCGGGAGAGCGCGATGGCTTTGTCCCATCCGCCTAACTGCTTCACGACCTCCAGGCCCTGCGCGATGTACGCGCCCGCCAAGGCTTCAAGATGCTGTGGGTGCACGGATACCGCGAGGGCAACTGCATTCCCGGCAAGCATGCGATCAATGCCTGCCGGCGGCGGGACCGGCGCGACGTCCGCCGGTGCGACGCTTCCACTCGTGAAGAACACAGCGCTCGCGGCACAACCGGCCGCTGTTTCCAACCCTGCCGCCTGCGCAGCAGCCCACGCCGCGCGGCGCCGATCGTCGTCGGGGTTGGCGATCCATTGCTCGACGGCCGCAAGCGCTGCGGCAAGTTTTGCCGGGGGCTCCCTACCTTCCGCGGCGAGCTGCGTGGCGTGACGCGCCGAGACCCACGCCCACCAGACACCTTCGCGCGGCGGTAGCGCGGCCGCGATGACACGGAACGCCTCGGGCGTCTTGCCGTCGGCGACGAGCGCCTGAACCAGCGCGGCACCATCGGACGATGCGGCCGCAAGTGGCGCGACATCCTCCGGCAACTGAGCGCGCTCGACGAGCCACGCCACGGACGGATCGATGGCGCTGGACGCCCCGGGCGGATTGGATGCGGGTTGGGTCATGGGCCGCTGGCTAGTTGATCATGGTTATTCCGCCTTTCGCCATCAGCAGGCCGTCGCCGTTGACCTGTGCGATCGCACCCTTCACCTGCACCATTGCCGACCCCTCGACCTTGGTCATGAGGCCCTTCACCTCGGCCTGCGTCGTTGCCTCCGCCTTGATCATCAACCCCTTGATCGTGACGCCGGTCTGTGAGAGCACGACGGAGCTCGCGCCGACCTTGAGCGAGATCTCCTGCATCGCCTCGATGGAGATCTTTCCGAGGTCGGCTTTCATGGAGATGTTGCCCATCGCGACCTTCGTCGTGAGGTTCCCCATTTCTACCTTGAGCTCGTCGTTCCCCATCTTCAGGGTGACCGCGCGATTTCCCTGATCCACCGTGATGGTCTGATCGTCCATCACCTTCACGGTCTGCTTGCCCGTCTTCACCTCGACCGTCTGATCGCCCTTTTCCACCGTCACCGTCTGGTTGCCCTTCTTGACGGTGTGGGTGTCATTGCCATCGGTGACGGTGCGCGTGTCGTCGTTCGTGACGGTCGTCGTGCGATCGTGTTTGACGTCGCGGGTCTCGTCGTGCTTCACGAGGATCTTCAGGTCCTTCTCGGCCTGCGAGAAGATGTGCTCCTCGCCCTTCTTGTCCTCGAATCGGAGCTCGTTGAAGTTTTCGTCTCCGCCGCCTAACGTGCGCGACTTCCAGCCGGTCTGCGTCTTGTCGCCCGGGAGTGCGTACGGGAATTTGTGGGTGTGGTTGTAGACACGGCCGGTCACGATCGGCCGGTCGGGATCACCCTCCATGAACTCGACGAGCACTTCCTGGCCGATGCGCGGGATCTGGACGAACCCCCACCCGGTTCCTGACCACGCGCTCGCAACGTGCACGCGATGCTTCGACTTGCCGTCGCTCCCTACCCCGCGATCCCAGGGGAACTGCAGCAGGATACGTCCGTCCTCATCGACGTCGATCTCCCCGGTGCCGCCGGTTCCGACGATTGTCGCCGTCTGGGTGCCGCGGACGCTTGGGCGAAGGGTGACGCGTTCAGGCAAATGCGGCACCGGCGCCGGAATGGCCAGGAACTCGTTTTCGTAGCTCGCCTTCAAACCCGATCCGGCGAAGATGTCGGCGCCCTGGACTCGGTGGGTGACGCTGAGCAGATGAAGCGGGACGCTGGCGCCGTCGTCCGGCCAGTCCGTCATCTCCACCCGCGTCCCTGGTCGAAAGGCGGCGCAGGTGCTGGCGCCGCGATACTGATCGTAGCCGGCCTCCTCCTGCTTCATCCGGCGCTTTGCCTCCGCCGCGGAGTCCTTGGGTCCCAGGTCCCCGAGGAATGCGTACCGCTCGCCGCGCGCGCCTTTACTCGTGGTGGAGATGTCGCCCTTGTCATCGCTGCGAAGCAGATCGTGATCGATGAGCGACACCGACGCAGCGTGCACCGCATGCTCTTGACTGACGCGGAACACGACGTCGGTCTGCGGCGCGGCGTCCTCGAACGTCGGTTGCACCCGGATCGACTCGATGTCACACGCCGGAATCGCTGAATCGTGCGCATCGGACAAGACCAACGTGTGCTTGTCTTCCGTGTGGTCGAAGGTGTAGTAGATCCCAGCGCCTTCGAGCAGGCGGTGAACGAACGCCAGGTCGGTCTCCTGGTACTGCACCACATAAGGCACGACTGGCGGCGTCGAGGCCACGCGGGGGTCCAGGTCCGACACGTGCCCGCCTTTGCACACCTCCTCGACAATGTCGAGAACCGACTTGTTCTCGAATGTCCGGCAATTGGTCGACAACGACAGGAACCAGAGCGCCGGCACCACTTCGATCTGGTACCGCACGTACCCGGCTCGCTTGTCTCGCCCGACGGTCAGGACGCGACGGACGAGCCCGTGAACCAGCCGCTCCTTGCCGTCGGGGGGCGCTATGTGGAGAGTCACCGGCCTGCCAAGCAGGTCCATGACGTCCGCCGCGGGCTCGGTCGACACCAGGTCGACGGTGAAGAGGAAGGGTCGCGAGACGCCCTCCTCTCCGACCATCGATACGGGAACGACGGCGTCGTCGCCCAGCGGCGTCGAGATGCGAAGCAGCCGGTTGTCCTGCAAGAGCTCCGTCATGGGTCGCGCTCCCGTGAGGCAGTGCTAGGTCGCCGCGGCGGCCGACGTGGCCGCCGCCGGCTCGGCAAGCGAGAACGAAGCGTCGCGCACCGTCGGTGTGACCTCGTACGCGAGCTCACCGTTCTCGTCGACCGTCACGCGCACCGCGCCGGGGCGCGTCCCGCCAGCGATCGCCTCGAGCAGCAGCCGGGAGACCTCGGGGAGCATGGTGTTCGTGAGAATGTTGTCGACGTTGCGCGCGCCGCTTTCCACCTCGGTGCACCGCGCGGCGACGGCGTTCACGAGCTGGTCGTCGTACACGAGATTGACCCGCTGCGTCTCGCGGAGCCGCCGCTCGATCTTCCCGAGCTTGAGCCTAACGATCTTCTTCAGGTTGTCATCGCGCACCGGGTAGTACGGGATGACGACCATGCGGCCGAGGAATGCCGGCTTGAAGGTCTTGTCGAGCTCCGGCTTGAGTGATTTCGTCAGGGCGTCATGCGTCGGCGCGGTTTCGGGATCGGCCGTGAACTTCATGATCGTGTCGGTCCCGGCGTTCGTCGTGAGCAGAATGATCGTGTTCTTGAAGTCGATCTGACGTCCCTCCCCGTCTTCCATGACACCCTTGTCGAACACCTGGAAGAAGAGCTCGAGCACGTCGGGGTGCGCCTTCTCCACTTCATCGAGGAGCACCACGGAATACGGCCGCCGCCTGACGGCTTCCGTGAGCACACCGCCCTCGCCGTAGCCGACGTACCCCGGCGGCGACCCCTTGAGCGTGGAGACCGTATGCGACTCCTGGAACTCGCTCATGTTGATCGTCACGATGTTGTGCTCACCCCCGAACAGCAGGTCGCTCAGCGCCAGCGCGGTCTCGGTCTTTCCGACGCCCGACGGCCCGACGAGCATGAACACGCCTTTCGGCTTGTTCGGGTCCTCGATCTTCGCCGCCGAGGTGCGAACGCGACGGCTGATCGCTTCCATCGCGTGGTCCTGCCCGATGATGCGCGCCTCGAGATGCCGCTCGAGCTCGAGCATCATCGAGAGCTGGTCGCGCAGCATCTTGCCAACCGGAATCCCGGTCCAGCCGGAGATGACCTCACCGACGATCGACCCGTCGACCGCCACGCGCATGAGCGGCTTGTCGCCCTGCACCGTATCGAGCTCGCCGTTGAGCGTCGCCAGCTGCGCGCGAAGGTCGGCCAACCCCTCGCCGTTGGACGGCTTCGTGTCGGCCGCCGATGCGGAGACGTGCGCTGCCTCGATCTGTCCACGGATCTCGCGAATCTGCTCGACGAGTCCGCGCTCCTGCTCCCATCGCGCGGTGAGCCGGGTCAGCTCGGCGTCCAGGTCAGCACGAGCCGCTGCGATGCCGGCCAGCCGCTCCTGATGATCCACACCGAGCGCGGTCTCACGCTCCAGCACGCGCGTCTGCACCGCGAGGTCGTCGAGCCGCCGGCGCGTGTCTTCCACCGGGCCGGGCGTGGCCTGCTGGCCTAACGCGAGCCGCGCGCACGCCGTATCGAGCACGCTCACAGCCTTGTCCGGCAGCTGACGGTCAGGCAGGTAGCGGTGCGACAATCGCACGGCCGCGTCGAGACCGTCGTCGGTGATCCGCACCTTGTGATGCGACTCCAGCGCCGGCACCACACCGCGGAGCATCTGCAGGCACAGGTCCTCGGATGGCTCCTCGACCTTCACGAGCTGGAATCGGCGCGACAGCGCCGGATCCTTCTCGAAGAACTTCTTGTACTCCGCCCACGTCGTCGCGGCGATCGTGCGAAGCTCGCCACGAGCAAGCGCCGGCTTCAGCAGGTTTGCCGCATCGTTCTGGCCGGCCGCGCCGCCAGCGCCAATCATCGTGTGGGCTTCGTCGATGAAGAGAATGATCGGCGTCGGAGAGCCCTTCACTTCCTCGATGAGCGCCTTCAGTCGGTTCTCGAACTCACCCTTGATCCCCGCGCCCGCCTGAAGCAGCGCGAGATCCAGGGTGCGGATCGCCACGTTCTTGAGTGGCTCCGGCACATCCCCCTCGACCACTCGGCGCGCGAAGCCTTCCACCACGGCGGTTTTGCCGACGCCGGCCTCGCCGACGAGAATCGGGTTGTTTTGGCGGCGGCGCGTGAGGATGTCCACGACCTGCCGCACCTCGAAGTCGCGACCGAGCACCGGGTCGATCTTCCCGGCGCGAGCGCGCGCCGTGAGGTCGACCGTGAACTGATCGAGGTTGGCCGTCTTCCCACCCGTCTTCGGCGTGCCGCTCGACGACTCGCCCGCACGTCCACCGGGCATCGCCGCGACTTCGGCGGACGCCTCGGACGAAGGGGCCGTGACCGTCACGAACTCCTTCTGCAGGACTTCGGGCGCGATCTTCTCGAACTCGCGGCTGATGTCCTTCGCGAGGCGTGAGAGCTCAGGGTTCGTGAGCAGAGCCAGCACGCAATGACCGGTGCGCACCTGCGGCGCGCCGTACTCGAGCGAGCCAATGGTCCACGCTTCGGTCAACACTTTGACGAGCGAGGGGCTCAGGCTCGGCGTTCGCGCATTGCCGGTCTTGAGCCGATCGAGCCCGCGCGCGAGGTCATCCGCGAGGCGAGACCGGTTCACGCCGTAATGCTTGAGGATCTGCGCCAGGTCACCGTCCGTCGCATCGAGCGCTTTGACGAGAAAGTGCTCGATCTCGATGTCGTAGTGACTTCGGGACAGACAGAGTCCGGCAGCGCCCTCTACGGCGCTCCGGCAGGCGGCATTGAGCTTTCCGATCAACGCTCGCAGGTTGGCGGCCATCATCTGCCTCGTGGGTAATAGTCGTTAGGTAGTGTAAGCACGGAATCCTCAACAGAGCCGCAACGCCGTCTCATCGGGGTCGCGGCCGAGTGGCCGCGATGCCAGCCAGGTGCCCCGACCGAGCTTCGGTGGGGCCGGACCATCACGCGCCGGCGGGCCGAGCACGCACGGCGGGACGTCGCCGCGTGCGAGCACAAGCTGCGCGTCGACGCCAACCTCGTCGGCCGCATAAAGCTGAACGAGGGCAGACAGCGCCTCGTGTGCGTCGCCGCCGGGGAGAAAGGCATCGTACTGCGCGCGGGAGAGTGGACCGAGTCGCAGACGAACCCGCGCCTGCGCATCCCAGGCGGCGTTCCCGAGCACGCCGAAGCCCAGGCGCCCGGCGTCATCGTCGCCATCCAGCGTACACTGGCCACGCGCATCCACGTGACGCCACTCACCCACGAACTGCTCGACGGTCGCCGGCACGTCGAAGTAGTCACCGACGAGCCGCGCGAGTCCATCCGCCGGGCGCGCTCGAAGCGACAGCACGCCAGCGTAAAACGCCAGCGCCGAATCCGGCACCGGCAACCGACCGTGCATTCCCTCGGTGCCGAGACCAGCCAGGTCGAGCAGGTGGCCGTGCAGCCGATCGTCGCCCCCTTCCTCCTGAAGCACCGCGGGCTGGTGCGACTTCCACGCGCGGTAGAACAGCGACAGCACGCGGTGATTGAACAGGTCGAGGAAATCCCGCAGGGCGGTGTCCCTGCCGCGCGCGAGCGCCGCCGCCTGCTCGGTGTACAGGTGCGGCAACACACCCTGCGGCCCCGTGAGCCCGAGAAAGTTCACCGTCATGAGCGCCGGCGCGTCCGCACCATTCCGACTCTCCTCGGGCATGGTGAGCGTCTGGATCTCGCTCGCCGGAAACCCGAGCGACGTGCTCGCGGAGAACCGCAGCACCTCGGCGGACGGGTCGGCCCACCCGCCGACTGCTGCGCGCGTGGCATAAAGTCGCGACAGCATGCGAACGGCCTGAAAGAACGAGAAGGCCGTCGGCTGCTCGCGCAGCATCCGCTCGAGATGGTGGTCTGGCGCAGGAGTCGCGGCGCGTTCGTACGCGACCGCCGGCGGCACGTCGGGCAGTGTCGTCATCAGACGAGGGTGCGCCAGCCGGCGCGCGGTGGCCATTCCCGCATGGTCCGCTTCCGCTGGCGCGTCCGAGCCGCGAGCTGCGTGAAGCTGTTCATCGTCGTGTACTGCGCGAGGAACCGTTCGAGGACGCTCGCGAACAGGTAGGCACTCCCTCCCGGGAAATATTCCTCGTCGAGCTCCAGCTCCACGCGACGACCGCGAGCGAACACGACCCCCTGCTCCGTCGCGACGCGTGCGAACGCCGGGCCACTCTTTACTGCTACGAGTCCCTGGATCTGGCGCTCGCCCCCCGTGGAATCGCCCACGTTATGCAGTCGAAGCAGCTCACGCAGCGCTTCGCGACCATCCTCGACGAGCGACAGGTGGTTGAGCGACAGCGCCGAGATGAGGCGCCAGAGGATTGGTTTCCCCAGTGGCGGCTGCACGACGGGTGTCGGCCGCATGAGACACAGAACGCGGCGCACCGGGCCGCCCTGCGCGAGCTCGAAGTCGCCCCGCTCGTCGACGCCGAACGGCAGGCGGCTTGGTAGCTCGCCATTGAAGCACGTCAGCGTGAGCGAGACGATCTCCGCATCGGGAGCGCGAATCTTCCCCGACAGGTCCGCAAACGAGATGAAGACCTCGGTGCCGCGATCCGTCCGCCAGCCAGTCGCGCGGCGGACGGCATGCCAGAAGGTCCCGGCGGCATCGGACCGCCCGTGGCGGAAGCCGTACAGCGGCTCGATCGGGCGCGGCTCTCCGGCACCCGGCGTGATCCCCGCAACGGAGTCCACCGCCCAGGTCTCGATCTCGAGTCGGCGGCGCGCGTCGGGCACGACCGAGTACTCCGTCGTGCGCTGCGTGATCAGGATAGGCTCCGCCACCTGCTCGAAGAGATTCACGACGGGCGTGCAACCGAGCCGAAAGGTCCGGGCGTTGATCCCGAGCTCCAGGATCTGACGTCGCTCCGCCCGCTCGAACGGTGCGATGACGAAATACACTTCGGCTCGCGCGCCGGCGCCTAACGTGCGAAGCGCGTCGTCCACCCCGGCCACGTCCACGAACAGGAACTTCTGCGGAAACGCGAACAGCTCCTGCAGCAGCGCAAACCCCGCGAACGTGCGGCGGGGGTACGGGAACAGCGCTTCATCGGGCTCGAAGCCCACCGGCGCGATGCTCGACGCGGGGATCACGACCGGTGGACGCGACGGCTGATCGGGATCGCGGACGACGACACGCGTGCAGCTGTTGAGCAGGAGCTCGTGCAGCGCGTCGGCGACGGTCGCGTCACCGGCCAGGTGCAGTCGCAGAGCGGCAGGTCGCGGTGGCACACCCGCACCATTACCAGCGCCTTTACCCGGCACGATCTGGCCAAGGCGCATCCCGGCGAACGCGCGAAGCTCGATTCGAATCGCGCCCACGGCTTCACCGAGCCGCGCACCGCCGCCGGCTCGGTCGGCCGCCGTCCATTCCGCATTCCTGACGGTCATCGGCCACAGCGTGGTGTCGTATGCCGTGCGGAACCGGCATGGCATGCCCTGCACCGGGCGCGAGCGCAGCTCACTGCCGCGCGGGACATGGAATCCGCCCGGCAGCTTACCGAGCTCGGGGTCGAGCTCGATCTCGACGATCGACAGTGACGGCAGCGGGCGCACGTGCTGCGGGTGCAGCACGTCCAGCATCGCCTCCGATACCTCGGGCAGGTCGTCGTCGAGGCGGTGGTGCACGCGTGCCGTCAGAAACGCGAACCCCTCGAGCAGACGCTCGACGTGCGGGTCCTCGCACTTGGTCGGCTCGAGCTGCAGGCGCGACGCGACCTTCGGGTAGCGCGCGGCGAACTCCGCGCCAAGGCGTCGGAGGTAGGTGAGCTCGCGCTCGTAGTAGAGGAGGAGGTCGTCGCGCACGTCGCCGCGGTCAGGCGCTCGCCGAGGGGTCGTTATCGCGCACGTCGTACTCGCCGCTCGCGATCTCGAGCACCGTGTCGAACACGACATCTTCTCGGCCCGGGTCCATGACGAGGACGGCCTCGACGACGAACCGCATCTGCGGGGCGCGCACCTGCTGGGCGTCGAGGAGCCTAACGCGAGGACGCGCGAGCCGCGGCTCGAACCGCTCGATGGCGTCCTGCAGCGCGGTCAACAGCCGGTCCTTGCCCGACTTCGTCGCCACCGGAATGCCCGTGGTATCGATGAGCCCGAAGTCGTAGACGGACTGGCGCAGCTCGGGGCACCAGTCCGGCGCCGGGACCATGGTCCGGCGCGTATTCAACAGCGCTTCGACGTCCCGCTCCACCGCCAGCCGGTAGCGCCGCTCCGACTCCTCCCGCGTGATGGGGGCGTCGGCGGCGAGCCCGGGCTCGTGGTCCGTCAGGCGGTCCAGAATGGACGGCCGGACCGTGCGTTCGATCTCGGTGCGTGCCATGGCTGTGCGCTCCGGTTAGGCGTTCGGACGCTGAAGCGCGATGGCCTGCAGCGGATCCAGCCGGCAGATCCGCAGGTACAGCCCATCGCGGTCGCCCGACCCGTCGGCAAGCCGGTCGAGCACGCGACACAGGAGCGCCATCGGCTGCGCGACGAGCGGCCCCGACTCCCAGTCTTCGAGGCTCCGGTCGTCGATCGTGCTGACGAGCTTCTCGAGAATCGGTCGCGCGACCGCATCGAGCCCGGCCTCGACCATCACGTAGGCGATCTGGGTCTGCCTAACGAATCGACCGCGGGGTGACCGCTCGCGCGCCAGCTCCGCCAGCAGCAGCTCGATCGCGCGGTTCGGCCGCCCCTGCGCAAGCTCGCCGCGCGCCGTGGCAAACGGGTCGCGCGCCGCGGCGTGACCGGTGCTCGCGCGGCGTCTCGGTCCGCTGCGAAGCCCGCCATGCTCGCTCGTCGCGTCCTCTTCCGCGAGTGCTTCCCCGAGCGCCGCGGTCTGATCGACGATCTCACTGTCCGACGCGCTCACGCCGTTGCCATCGGCGGGCCGCCCGCCGTTCGCGTCTCGCGCGCCGAGTCCCTGCGCGTCGAGCCAATCCTGCGTCTCGCCGTTCGCCGTCGGCGCGTCGTCCATGAGCGTCATCTCCCGCAACTGAGGAAGTGCCGCGAGGAGCGTCCGAAGCTCCGAGCGCACACCGGCCGCGACGCCGTCAAAGCTGCCGCCGAGTCGCTCGCACGCGGTCAGCACGTACCGTTGCAGGTCGATCCAGCCGCGGCCCTGCGGCGTCGCCATGACCGTCTCACACTGCTCCAGCAGATCGGACCACTTCCCGTCCAGCATGAGTCCCTTGAGGCGGGACCGCACGGCCGTCGCCGGCGCCTCGAGCAGCTTCGGCTCGATCTCTGGCGCGCGCACGCGCAGTTCCCCCCAGCGGAGCCCGCGCAGCATCAGGTACGGCGCCGGGTTCGTCGGATCCTGTTTGCGAAGGAATCGTGCGGCCACGGCAACACGCTGCGCGGCGTCGGCCACACTCACCGGTTCCGGCGCGAGCGGACCGTCGGCAACGGCGCCGGGTGCGCCGTCTTCACCAACCGCTTCCTCGACGATCGGGTCCGGATCATCGATGAGCTTCTGCGCCAGAATCGGCGACGCGATGCGACGGATGTCCCCCAGTGCCGATCGCAGCTTCGCGAACGACGGCGCGTCGCGGCCGAAGCGTTCATCCGATGCCTTCTCGAGCGCGGTCGCCGCCGCGAGCGCCGTGTCGGTGTCGGCGATCAGCGCCTTGTAGAACGCCTTCGGTGCGCCCGCTATCGCGGCATCGACATCCTCGGGTGACCGTTTCCCCTCGGCGAGCGCTTCCTCGCGAGCCGCGCGCTTCTCGCGGTTCCCCTCCGCGTCACCTTCGCTCGGGATCCCACGCGACGCCTGAAAGTCGAGCAGCGACACGCCACCCGGGGCCACCGCGGTCTGCCTAACGGGCACCTCGAGCTTCGTGCCGACCCAGTCGAGCGGACCTGCGCGCAGCTCCGGATCATCCTCGTCCCACGCCGGAAAGCAGCCATCCCAGTATCGATCGAGGATACCCCGCAGCCCCTCGAGCCCCGTGATCAGTCCCGCAAGACCGTCCCGTTTGAGCAGGGCTTCGGCGAGCCACGCGGTGAGCTGCAGATCCTTCGTCTCGGTGGAGACCAGCTGCGTCGACAGCTTCACGACCTGCGGCCAGTCGGCAACCTTGCGCTCGGTAGCGAGTCCGCCCGCGGGCAACTCGAGATCCTCGCGGCGGGCTTCCTTGACCTGATCATAACGCGGATCGTAGCGTAGGTCCCGGCCCGCCGGGTTGTCTCCGGGAACCGGCGCGAGGAGCGTTTCGAGCAAGGCGGTGTCGACTGGCATGCGGTGCGCGAGACGGCGATCGGTGAGTGGGCAAAGACCGAACGGCGCGGGCGCAGGGAGGGATGCGCCGCACCGCAAAACTTCAGATTGTCGCTCGACGTGGGCGAGCGCCCCGCCTAACTACGCCGGCGGTGCGTCGGATTCGACCGCGCCGATTACGAGCTCACGCATCTCCAACAACGGGACCAGCTGGTCATCGATCCTGAGCAGCTTCTGACCGATTGGCGCGAAGGACCCGTCAGCGAGCTCCTCCCAGTCGGTCGCGCGCCCGAGCCGCAGCTCGGGATCCTCCAGCCGCCATGCACCCGGCGAGAGCGCCGGAAGTAGGACCTCCCCAAGCTCCATCTCACGCATCGAGGCGCTCGTCGTCACGCGCGCCGGTGCCCAGCGGAGATCGCGCAGCATGCGAGGCGGCTCCAGGGTCACCGACTCGACGTACGCGAACGGGATCCACATGTAGCGACCCCCGGCCATGACCTCGAGACGCGCGCCGACGCGAGGGTCGGCGTCCTCGATGGACAGGAACGGACGGCCGTTGAATGTGCCCGCGACCGGTGTCGGCACGACACCCGTGGGAAAGTCGCCGGTCAGGAACATGTGCTCGCGTATCCGATCCGCCTGCAGCGCTGCCCGGTAGGGCAGCACCGCAAGCTCCGCATCGGTGCCGTCGCGCGCGAGCACATCGAGCTGCTTCTCGGCACGGTCGTATTGCCCCGCGAACGACAGCAGCTCGAAGAGGAACGTCCGCCGCGTGGCATCGGCAGGCGAGTTCCTCAGCTCGGCACCAAGCGTTTCGATCGCCGAGTCCAACCGTCCGGCGGCATAGAGCTCTCGTGCGGTCGGCATCGGCATGTGCCCCCTTAGGCGGCGCTGACCGCCGTGATGTCCCACACCACTGGCGTACCCGCTGCCAGCTTGCCGGTCTTATCCTGCGTCTTGTACTCGACCGTCACCTTGCCGAACGCGAACGAAACCGATTCGCTCGGCGTGTCATCACCGCCCGACGATCCGGACCACTGCACCGATTCGACCATCACTTCGTCGAACTTGTAGGTGAGGAATACCTCCTGCCCGCCCGCGCCGGTCTGCTTGCGCATCGAGACGAGGCACTGCTTGATCGTCTCGCCCGTGCAACAGGCCTTGAAGAGCTTCGGCGACGCGACGTCGGTCTTCTTCATGACATTGAACGACGAGATGCTCACGCGCGAGGCGGTCATGCCCCCCGTGCCGGGGCCAACCGTGACCGGCGCGGAGGCGCCCCATGAAAACGAAAAGATCTCGATCTTCTTCTCGAAGCTCTTTGCGGTTGCCTCACCCTCGATGCCGGTGAGCTCAACGTAGGTATCGAATGCCATGTCTGTGCGCCTCGCGTGATAAAGGGACCCGACGGAACAGAGGTTGGTGCGCCGCATACAGCCGCGGCGATGCATCGGTACAGCGGTGGGCGCCCATCGCCGGGCGCCCTCACCATCAGGCAGCTGGCTGCGGAAGCTCGGCGACGAGCCGCATCGCGACTCCCAGCTCGTCGAGCTGGAAGTGCGGCCGGAGGAACGCGACTGCGCGATATGCCCCCGGTTTCCCCGGAACCTCGACGACGTCGATGCGCGCCTCGGCAAGCGGCCGTTGCGCCTTGATCGAAGCCGCGGCGTCCTCGCCCGTGACGTAGTTCTGAATCCAGCGGTTCAGGAACACGTCGATCTGCGTTCGCGACGTATAGCCGCCGATCTTGTCGCGCATCATCACCTTCAGGTAATGCGCGAAGCGAGACGTCGCAAAGATGTACGGCAGCTGCGCCGAGAGCCGCGCGCTCGCGGTGGCCTGCGGCGTGTCATACACCTTCGGCTTCTGACACGACTGCACGCTGAAGAATGCGGCGTTCGCCGTTCCCTTCTGATGCACGAGCGCCGCGAAGCCGAGATCCGCGAGCTCCTTTTCGCGACGGTCGGTGACCTGCACTTCGGTCGGGCACTTCATCACGAGCTCACCGGCCTCGGTGCGGAAGTTGTGCACCGGCAGGCCTTCCACGAGTCCACCGCTCTCCACACCGCGAATGGAGGCGCACCAGCCATACGCCGCGAATGCCTTGTTGACGTTCGCTGCCAGCGCGTACGCCCCGTTGCCCCAGAGGTAGGCGCTGTGGTCGGTGCCGTCGACGCGCTCCTCGTAGTTGAACGCTTCGATCGGGACGGTGCCGCTGCCGTACGGCTCGCGAACGAGAACCCGCGGCGCCGCGAGCGCGACGTAGCGGGAATCTTCGCTCGCGCGGAACGCCTTCCACTTCGCGTACTCGGTCGTGTCGAAGATCTTCGCCAGGTCGCGCGGCTGGTCCAGCTCCGTGAACGACTCGAGGTTGAAGAGGTCGTGAGACGCAGATGACAGGAACGGCGCGTGCGCTGCCGCCGCGACGTTCGAGACCTTCTCGAGCAGCTCCATGTCCTGGCCGCTCTTGTCGAAGTAATAGTCGCCGACGAGCGCCCCGAACGGCGTGCCGCCGAACACGCCGTACTCCTCTTCGTATACCTTCTTGAAGAGCGCGCTCTGGTCGAACTCCGGCGCACGCTGCAGGTCGCGAAGGAGGTCCTTCTTCGAGACGTTGAGGACCTTGATCTTGAGCATCGTCCCCGTCTCGCTCTGCGACATCAGATACTTGAGCCCCCGCCACGACGACTCGAGCCGCTGGAACTCGGCGTGGTGGAGAACCTCGTTGACCTGAAGCGACAACAGATGATCGATCTGCGCGATGCGCGCGTTGATCATCATCTCGGTGTCGCGCGCGACGGTCATCGAGCCTTCGAGGACTTCCGCGACGAACCGCTTGACGAGGTCCTTCCCGCGCTCGCGAGTCTCCGCGTCGCGCCCGACTTTGCCCTGCTCGAGGATCTGATCGAGGAGCGAAGTCTCTGCCCCGCTCGTAAATGCCGCGGCCTGGCCGCCGGCAGCCTGTGTCTCAGCCATTGTTTCCGCCCTCCGGCAGTCCGAGCTCCGACCGCAGCTTGTTCATCTTGTCGGCATCGCCGAGCGTCGATTGCAGGACTTCGTCGAGCTTCTCGTTGGTCTGCAGCGACCCGCGCAGATCCGCGAGCTGCGTCCGGAGATCGAGCAGCTCACGCAGCGGCTTCACCTGCTTCGCGACGGCTTCAGGCGAGAAGTCATCCATGCTGCGGAAATTGAGATCGACCGCGAGCTTCGGCGCATTCGCGTCCTCGGACAACTTGTTCTCGACGGTGAACGAGAGGTGCGGCTTCATGCTTGCGAGCACATCGTCGAAGTTCTCTGGCGTCACCTCGACGAACTTACGCTCTTTCAGCTTCGGCAGCGGCTCCGTCGGCTGCCCGCTGAAGTCACCGAGCACCCCCATGAGAAAGGGCAGCTCTTTCTTCTCGATTGCACCACCGGTTTCTACTTCGTAGGCAATCGAGACGCGCGGAGGGCGAACACGCTCGAGTTTTTTCTGTGTGCTGTCGGCCATGCGTGACTCCCAGGGGTGGGATGGGGCCAGCGATCAGGAACGCGGGACACTACGGAGACGACACAGCTTTGCGATGGAAGCCGGGAGGAGGACTTCCACCGCGCACGGAAAATGTAGCTGCGCGACTGTGCGCGCTATCGTGCAGAGCGCGCGATCAAATGTCAAGCGAGTGCAGGCGCGAAACTCGCAACGTTAATGTCTCATGAACGCGAGCATCGATCGAGGGTCGCTGAGACGCATCGCGTCGACCGGTGCGGTATCGGCACCATGGTCGAATACCGCGCATGTCATCACTCGCTTCGTCGTCGCACCGCGCCGACTGCCGACGTTCTTTGGAACGCCAATGGTTGCGCACGCCCTCTCATCGCGCTTGCCCGCTCCCGCGCAACTCCACGCCCTCGTGTCGGCGCTCCGTGGCCGGCTCGCCGTCGCGAACCATCAGCGTGCGGTCCGGCTTCCGAATGGTCTGGCCACCGCCGTCAATGCGCTCGTTCGGGCTGGGCTCGACGAGTCGGTGTTCACTGACACAGCGGCCGCGGCACCGGGCGGACATTCACCGGCCCACGCCCGCGCGCTGCTCGAGGCCGAGCGCGATCCTCGCGCCGTGTTCGCGCGACGCATGGTACAGGGACTGCTGACCACGTTTCCATCGGCGGTCCGAGATCAATTGTCGCGCGGCGTGACATGGGCCGCGCTCGCACTCTACGAGTCCGCCACACCCACCGTCCGGCTCGATCCGTCCGCCGCCATCGAGACGGGCTCGCGAAGTGTCCTCGCAGCGATCGATGTCGACTATCACGTCGTCATTGCCGCGGGCTCCGACATTCCGCTCGACTGGCAAGCGCTGGATGCCACGGCCGTGGCTGCATCCGCGACGGCCTGGCCGCCTCATCGGCGTCGACCACGTCACGTTGGCAAGGCCTCAGAGCGAGAGGAATACCGGGCGTGGTTCGTGGTGCCGCTTCTCGTGCCGGACGCCTGGCTCGCCGAGCATGCCGACGCCACCACGCTCGCCCACTGGGCCCGCCTAACGGGACGCTCTGGCGCGCCCGACCGCTACTGGTTCCCCGAGAGCTGGGACCGCTTCCTCGAACCGGGACGCCGCATCGGCTGGCTCACCGCCAGTGACGTGTGGCGCCCGCGCCGTGGGCGCCTCGCGTCTGCCACCGGCCCGGACGCCGAAGCCGAGTCGAGCGCCGGGTCGGTGTCACGGCATCCGCCGTCCACGCTCTCACCCGACCTCGAGCGCGGCGTGGGCGTGCCGCCGGGCTATGCGCTCGTGCAGTGCGCGGGGCACTTGTCCGTCGGCGTCGTGGTCGATCGGGAGCGGGTCGCGTAACTCGTTACGCGTTCCCGGCCTCGGGGATGGGACAATCGGGTAGCTCCACCGCGCCGGCGGCCGCCAACACTTCCACCAGGTGCGCGACGTCGCCGCGCGTGACGTCCTCGGACACGAGGCCCGCCTCACGCAGACCGGCGAGGATCGCCGTGACATCGCGGGTTCCATTGCAGAGCTCGAGCAGCGTCGGAGCCAGCGGCGGTGCCTTCACGACGTTATGCGTCGGCCACCCGGTCTCGACCCCGGCGCCGACATTGGCCCACGCGCCCGATGCATCCGACTCGAGATGTACCGCGAGCCGAACCCCGGGCACGACCCGCGGCCGCTGCCCCCCGAGTCGCGCTTCCGGTGTCGCGCCCATCGACGCGACGCGGCGCGCCCAACGGAAGACCCAATCGATGGCGCGTGCATCCGGCGCCCGTCCCGCCACCCGCCGTTCCGTCAGTGGCGCTCGCCCGGCAGCATCGCGACGCATCTCGACCAAGGTCACCGCGAACCCCTCGATGCCAAGCGCGTCGAAGTGCCGCAACCATTGCTCACAGTCGACAAAATCCTTCCCGCCCTTCGTGACGGCCCTGTACGCCTCCATGGGCCCGTACACACCATGCTCGAGCACGACCACGTCGAACTCATCACCGCCGGTGCCCAACCACTCCCGCACGCGTGTCGCGATCGCCGCGCCACGCCGATCGCTGAGGGCCGCTCGCATCACGTACCGGCCGCCGGGACGCACGTGCGCGGCCAGATCTTCCACGATCCGGCGCGCCACCTGTTCGCCGTCCGCTCCGGCGTCGCGGAAATCGAACCGATGAGAGAGCGCCGGCACGTACGGCGGATGCGCCACCACGAGGTCGAACGTCTCCGCGCCTAACGCTGACCAGGCATCGCTCTCCACGGCGCGCACCCGATCGGCGACGTCGTTCAACCGGGCATTGAACCGGATGAACTCGACGCATCGCCGCGCGATGTCCGTCGCCCACGCCTCGGCCGCGCCGCGTCGCACCGCGCGCAACGCCGCCACGCCCGTGCCGGCGCAGAGTTCGAGCACCCGACCTCGCGGGGCGTCGGGCAGCACGTCCAGATACTGTTGTGTGAGACTACTCAACGCGCTGAACACGTAATCCTGGGGCAGGAGCGCCAGATCGGCCGCTCGCATCGGCTGGCGGTCCGACGCCAGCCACAGGCCCTGGGTCGGATAGAGCATGGCCGTCGCCGATAGCGAGGCATCGACGCCAGCGGCTGGCGCAACCAGCCCGAGCACGTGAAGCGCGGCGAGCACATCGGAACCGAGCAGGCGCTCGACGATCGCCGTGGGCAGCGTCTCGCTGTCGATGAAGAGCCTAACGAGCACCGCGTTCGCGTCCTCCGGGGTCGACGCAAGCGTTTTCCGGCCATCGGCAAGGCGCTTCACGTCGTACAACGACGGGACGCCGAGCCGGGCCGAAACCGTCGGTTCGTCGTACTTTGCAGCCGCGAGCGCATCGCGGAGAATGGCAAACGCGTCGGCGGGCGCATCCAGTGTGCCCGGCGGTGGGGGGGAGGCGGCGACACCATCGATCGTAGTCATGGTTCGCGTAGGATCCGCGCGCGAGGCGCCGCGGTCAAGGCGACCTACCATCCCGGCGCGTCCTCAGCGACACGCCTGTGACCTCGCGCCGAACTACCGTCTAGGCGTCCGGTCGCCCGCTCGGTACGTTGTACGCCATGCCATCTCTCGATCTCGTCCTCTGGAGCAAGGGGACCCTCCTCACCCCGCAGCACCTTCAAGCGCAGGACCGATATCTCGACGAACTGCTGCGCCTGCAGCTTGGCGCGCTGACGTTCTGCCCGTGGGGCATCACACGACTCGAGATCGACCGCGAAGCGCTCGCTGGCGGCACCGTCGTGGTCCGCGCGGTCGCTGGCCGCTTCCCGGATGGCCTGCTGTTCGACGCCCCGGTCTCCGACCCGTCTCCGCCGCCGAGAGCGCTGGATGCCGCGTGGCAGCAGGATCAGCGGGCGTTGGTCGTCTCGATCGCCGTCCCAGAGTATCGGCCCGGCGCACGCAACGTCGTCGGGCGCGATGCGCGCGCGAGCGGCGCCGCGACGACGGCTCGCTGGCGCGGCGAGGACCAGCTCGCGCGTGACGAGACCACGGGGCTCGCCGAACGCCCCGTCCAGATCGCGCGGCCGAACCTTCGGCTCCTCCTCGAAGGCGAGTCGGCGGAAGGCTATGTGGCGATGCCACTCGTCCGCCTCACACGCACTCCGGCGGGCGAAGTAACGCTCGACCCGTCATTCGTCCCGCCGTTGCTCGACATTGCGGCGAGCCCGTTCATCACGGGGATTGCGCATCGCGTCCTCGAGCGCGCCGCGGCGAAGGCGTCGTCGCTTGCGGGTGCGCGACGCCAGCGTAATCAGGGTCTCGCGGATTTTTCCGTCACCGACGTCGCGAGCTTTTGGCTTCTGTACACCCTCAACACGCATCTGCCGCAGCTGCGGCACCTGCACGAGGTTCGGCGCGGGCATCCGTCCGACCTGTGGGAATCGCTGCTCGCGCTCGCCGGCGCGCTCACGACCTTCGGCTCCGCACCGCGCGGCTTTCCCGTGTACGATCACGCGCGGCTCGGGGATTGTTTCGCCGCGCTCGAGGCGCAGCTGCTCGAGCTGCTGGAGACCGCGGTGCCGGAGGTGGCGGTCGCGTTGCCGTTGAAGACCGTGCGACCGTCGGTGCAGGCCGTGGCGGTGGAACAGGAACGGTGGCTGGCGGCACCGTCGTGGTATCTCGCCGTGAGCGCGCCCATTCGTCAGGCGGAGCTCGTGACGCGAGTGCTCGCGGGCTGCAAGGTCGGTTCGGCGGACGTGGTGGACACGCTCATTCGCCAGGCGCTGTCGGGCCTCGAGCTCACGCACGTTCCGCAACCGCCGGCGGCAGTCCCGGTGAAGCTCGACTTCATCTACTTCGCGGTCAAACGCACCGGTGGCGCGTGGGACGCCGTCGCCCGGGCGCGGAACCTCGCGGTCTACGTGCCGGCCGAGCTGGGCGACGCGCGCTTCGAGCTGGTGATCGTGCTCGCCTAACGCGTCCCCGACGCTCTCATGGCTTCGCCGGCAATGTTGGTACGGTTGGCGCCTTGACCGACGGCGGTGTGACCGTCGGGGCGGTGACCGCTGGGGCGGTAACCGCCGGCGCGGTAACCGCCGGAGTCCCGCCCGGCGGCAGCGAGCCACCAACAGCCGCCGCGTTAGGTGGCGCCGGCCGGAACACGAAATAGAGCACCAGCGCGATCGCCAGCACCAACACGACGTTGAGCGCGATGATGAGGCCGAGCGGAATGTGCCGCTTCGCCCGATGCGTCGGCGCTGACGGCGCGGCCTGTGACGACTTCGGCGCCGGCGGCAACGGCGTTTCCGACTGCCTGATCAACATCGTATAGTCGCTGGGCCCGGCCTTCGCGGCGCCACGACCCGAGAGTGGCGACTGCTGCAGGCCCGGTGTGCCAGCGCCCGGCGTCGCGAACACGGGCGGCGGGATCACGGGCGGCAACGGGGCGATGCCTCCCCCACCGCCGCCGATGAGTGGCGACGGCGCAGGCCCGGTCGCCGACGCGCCCGACGGCGGAGACGACGCGGGCGGTGCGAAGCGCGGGGACGCCGACCCTGGCGGTGAGGCGAGCGGAGGCGGCCCGGACGCCAACGGTGGGGGCGACAACGGCCGCGGCGTCACCGGATCGGGCACCGCGGAATACGCGCCTAACGCCGACTGCGGTTCCTTGGGCGGCGCGGGTGGGGCAAACGCCGCCGAAGGGGAGACGCCGAACGATGGTGGAGCGGAGGGTCGAGCCGGCGGAGGCGCCGCCCCACCCACCAGCGGCGACGGGACGGGCTCGCGCGGCGTCGGCGCGCCCAACGGGCGAAACAGCGCCGTGAACTCGCCCGGCGCGAGTGGCGGCGCCTCGCGGGCCGGCGGCGGCGCTGACTTTACCGGCGCCGGTGGCGCGGCGGGCGCCGCGTTAGGCGGTGGCGGTGGTGGTGCCGAGGCTGCTGCCGGTGGCGCCGCTACCGGTGCGGACGGCGGCGGGGGGGCGGCCACCGGGGGAGCTGCGGCAGCCGGCGGTGGGGCCACCGGTGGGGCTGCCACTGGTCGCGTTGACGCCGGGGTCGGGGGGACACTCGCCTCACGCCCCACCGGCTTGAACAGCTGCGTGAACTCGCCGGGTGGCTGCACACCTTTCGCCGGTGCGCTGCGGGAAGACTCGATGCGACCGATCACGAAGCTCTGCGTGAGCTCCGGCGGGGCGGCCGGAGCCGGCATCAGCTCCGTTGTGCGCGACGACGGCTCTGGCGGCGCCGCAGGTTCAGGTGCGGTCGGCACGGGGTCGGCCGCCGGAGCCGGGGCCGGGGCCGGAGCAGCTGCGGCATGGGGCGGAGTCGGCGCGGGCGCGTGCGCGGCGATCCATTCCGGGAACGTCGTGAGGCCGGCGAGGAACTCACTCACGACCGCGAACCCGTTAGGCGTCTCGGTCATCTCGACGATCCGCGACCGATCCGCGGACGGCAGCGAATGTACCTGCTCGCGCAGCCGTTCCACCACGTCGGGATCCGGTGCGTCGACGATGTGGACCATCACCGGTCGTCCGGTCGCGTTTTCCTGAGCGTTGTGCGTTCGCATTCCGCCGCCCAAGGCGACGCACTTGAGCAAGCGGTAACGGTCGTCGAAGTTGGTCATCGGTGGGCGGCAGGGTACGACCCGCCGGCCACATTTGCGTCCGCGACGAGCGGACCGGGACGGCGAGCAGCGCGGAAGTATATTGTTCACTCCGCGCTGACGTGGCGCAATCATCGTAAATGACCCCGCGGCGGGAATGAGACCTCTCACGCCGCACCACCTTTTTCGGCAAACTCCGTCATGCGCCTCCCCCTCCCCCCTCGACAAATGAACCGTGTCGTCTGGGAAGAGGGCATGTTCCTCGCGCCGCAACATTTCCAGGTACAGCGCCAACATTTCGAGGGCACCCTCGGCCACACGATCGAGGCGCTCTTTCCGTTCGGCTACGGCGTGACCAGCGCGGCGCTCGACACCGATGCGCTCGGCGGCGGTACGCTCGTGCTTTCTCACGCGCGCGGAATTTTCCCCGATGGAACGCCCGTGGCTGTGCCGGAGGCGGACCGAACACCGGCCCCGTCATCGCTCGCCGACCGCTTTTCACCCGCGCGCGATGCACACACGGTGCTGCTGACGTTGCCCGGCTGGCGCAGCGACGGTCCGAACGTCAGTCCGGCAAACGGAGCGCCCAGCGAGCTGACGTCCTCGTCGTACGTGGCGTCCGGCCTGGTTGCCGACGTGGATAGCACCCGCTGGGTCACTACCGTCGCCACCGTGCGCGATGAGACATCGGGCGAGGATGCCACCGATATTCATTTTGCTACCAAGCGTCTCGCGCTGCGCCTCGATACCGAAGTGACGTCGAGCGACGTCGTCCTTCCGATCGCGCGCATTCGACGCGATGGCAGTGGACGCTTCGTCGTGGATCCCGACTACGTCCCGCCCGCACTCCAGATCGGTGCGAGCGAGCGATTGCTGGAGATCCTTCGCACCGTGATCGGGATGCTCGAAGCAAAGGGCGCGTCGCTGAGCGCAGCGCTCGGGCCGGCTGGCGCACCGCGAGCAGGTGCCGCGCCCGCGGCGTACGTGGGTAACGAGCTTGCAACGCGATGGCTCCTCCACGCGATTCGGTCGGCCGAGGCGCCACTGCGCCACCTGCTCGCGACGCGGCGCGCACACCCGGAGCGCCTCTGGGAGGAACTATCACGCCTAGCGGGTGCGCTCTGTACGTTCTCGTTGACGACGCAGGCGCGCGACCTCCCTACCTACGCGCACGATGACCTCGGCGCGTGCTTCGGCGCCCTCGAGGATCATCTGCGCAAGCACCTCGATGTGGTCGTCGCCGCGAAGGCGGTGGTCGTTCCACTCGCGCGTGGCGAGGACGCACTCTTCGGCGCGGCAATCGCCGACCCGCGCTGCTTCGATCGCGGCGCAAGGTGGTTCCTTGGTGTTCGCTCGTCGATGGCGGTTCGCGATACGATTGTGGCCGTGCCGCGACTCTCGAAGATCTGTGCCCGCAAGTTCGTGCTGGAGTTGGCGCGACGAGCGGTTCCCGGCTTCGCGCTCGAGCACGTACCTGCCCCGCCGGCCGCGCTCGCGCCGCGTGCCGAGCTGACGTACTTCGAGATTCTCCGTGCTGGTCCGTGTGACACGGCGCTGACGGCAACGCGCGAGATTGGCGTGTACCTGCCGGACTCGTTCGATGACGCCGTGTTGGAGCTCGCTGTCCTCGTCGACCGTTAACGGGAGACACATGGCGCGCGAGCATCGCGCGCTCTACTTTCGCGGTGCGCGCCGCCATGTATTTCGCACGGCGGCGAAACTGACTTTGTGCCTTCCGCTTCGCGCCCGCTGCCATGACCAGTGCCATCGGTTCTGCTGCCACGCCCGCCCTTACGCCGATGTCCGTTACGCCGGTCGGCTCGGGTCGGCTCGCGCTCATCCTTCAGGAGTTGCTCACCGCGGTCGCGCGGCTTCGCAGCGATCGGCAAGCGGTGCCGGACGCCGGCGCGTTTCGCGCGCAGCTTCTGGAGTTGGTGCGACGAGCAGACCAGGAGGCCCAGGCTGCGGGGTACGCACCCGCCGACGTGCGGCTCGCGATCTTCGCGGCGGTCGCACTGCTCGATGAATCCGCGTTGAACTCGCGCCAACCCGCGCTCGCCGACTGGTCACGTCGTCCGCTGCAGGAAGAGCTGTTCGGCGGACACATGGGCGGCGAGTGGTTTTTCCAGCACGTCGAGCAGTTGCTCGCGCGCCCGGACTCGGCGGCGCACGCCGACCTGCTCGAGGTGCACCATCTCTGCCTGCTGTTGGGTTTTCGCGGTCGCTACGGCCTGGACGATCGCGGGACACTGCACGCGATAGCGGCGCAGCTGGATGACCGGGTGAAGCGGTCGCGAGGTGCGCCGGGCGACCTCGTGCCGGCCTGGCGGCCGCCTAACGACGCAGTCGTCGGCCGCGATCCGTGGATCCGCCGTCTCGTGATCGCGCTCGCGGCCAGCGTCGTGCTGGCCGTGGCCATCTGGGGCGCTGCGGCGCTCTCGCTCCGCGGCTCCGCCCAGGGACTCGACGCGCTCGCCCCGTCGCGCTCCGCGACCAACTGACCGACACCGCCTACTCGCCTCTTCACCGCCAACCGCACAATGGCTCGCAGCAAATCCACCCGCTGGTACGCCGCCCTCGTCGTGCTCCTGGCGTTCATCCTGCTCGCCTGGCTCCTCGGTGCGGTGTTGACGCTCACCGACGGCGAGCGCGTCGCATTGCGTGTCGGTCTCGTCGTGCTCGGGCTCATCGCGGCCGGCGCGCTCCTCTGGTTCCTCCGTCCGGTCGACGAGCCGGCTGCCACACCCGCGGCGGCCGGCCGCGACGAGGCACTCGCCACCGTTGCCGCCGCCCGGGCGCGACTACAGCGCGGCGCCTTCGACGCAAAGCCGATCGTGCTCGTCCTCGGCTCGCAGGGGAGCTGCAAGACGACGGTCGTCACGCGTTCGGGCACGGACCCGCAGTTGCTCGCCGGCGACGCCCCGGCCGCGAAGGGTGAAGCGCCGAAGTCCACATCGAGCGCGAACGTCTGGTTGATTCGCGACGCCGTGCTGGCCGAGCCGGGCGCCGAAGTGCTGGCCGACGCCGCTCGCTGGAAGCGATTCGTTCGCACCCTGCGCGGACCGCGCCTCGCTGCTGCCTTCGGCCGCGGTCCTGCCGCGCCGCGCGCCGCGATCGTCTGCGTGAGCTGCGACCACTTCTACAGCGGTGGGGCGGGCGAGCACCTCGAGGGACTCGCACGCCTCACGCGTGAGCGACTCGCCGAGGCGTCGCGGGAGCTTGGCGTCGCGATGCCGGTCTACGTGCTGTTCACGAAAGCCGATCGCATTCCGCACTTCGAGGACTGGGCCGCGCCGTTCACGAACGATGAGATCCGCGCGCCACTCGGCGCCGCCCTGCCCTTTGACAATGCCGCGCCAACCGGCACCGCGCGCGCGGCCGGCGCATATGCCGAGCGCGTCACACCGAGGCTCGACGCGGCGATGGCCGGTATCGTGGCGGCGCTCGCGGGGCGCCGCACGCAATTGCTCGGCCGCGAGAGCGTGGCCGACCGTCGGCTCGCCGCGTACGAGTTACCTCGCGAGATGGGAAAGCTGTCCGCGCCGGTCGCGCGGTTTCTCATCGAGCTCTGTCGACCGATGCACCTGGGCGTAAGCCCGCAACTGCGCGGCTTCTACTTTGTTGGCGCGCGTCCGGTCCTCGTGTCGGACGTGGCGCCACCGGCCGCCGCGAAGGCTGCGCCTGCTCCGATGGGCGTTCCCGACGCGACGCGGGTATTCGCTCTCGGCGGCGTGGCAGCTGCGCAAGCCGCGCCAGCGTACACGCCGCCGGCGTCGCGCCGCATCCCGCAATGGGTTTTCCTCGAGAGGCTATTCCCCGACGTCATCCTTGCTGACCGCGGGGCGGCGACCGCTGCGACCGGCGGTTTGCGTGTCGCGCGCGTTCGTCGCACGCTGCT
>Ga0070681_10000140_pt1 | contig 54938 bp, 52 predicted proteins | sample KBSC83BmetaG_FD_65650 | JGI IMG/M metagenome (GOLD analysis project Ga0070681, IMG submission 65650) | Corn rhizosphere microbial communities from Kellogg Biological Station, Michigan, USA - KBS C8-3B metaG | ecosystem: Host-associated > Plants > Roots > Rhizosphere | place: USA: Michigan...
CCCAGTCCCCAGTCCCCAGTCCTATTTGCCGATCGTGGAGGCTCCCGTCGCCAGATCGAACGTCCCGCCAGCTGGCACCACGTGCATGCGAATCTCCGAGGCGCCGAACGGCTTTCCCGGCGGCGTGACGGTTGCGCGGCGGGCGTCGTAGATCGTCGCCTGCGACGCGCCGATCACCTGCCACGGTCCCTTCGGCGAGACGACCAGTGCCGTGGATTCGTCGATCCCGATGCCCACGACCGTCGGGTGCTCGAGGACGACGCTGATGAGGCGATTGTGGCGGCGGCGACGAAGGAAGTGCTGATCCACCGTCACGTTAGGCAGCAGGCCGAAGCCGGGGACGACCACCACGTCATCCCGGTCGATCGTCATCCAGCCGTCGCTCGAGTCGCTCGGCGGGCGAGCCCCACCTGGCCGGCGTTCGTCTCCGCTGATCATTGGGTCCGACATGACCGCCGCGCCGGCCGACGTGCCACCGACGACCGCACCATGACGGTATCGTGAACGGATCGAGTCCAGCACGGCGGTGCCGAGGATCGTGGCCGTGAGGCGGTTCTGGTCGCCGCCGGGGAACCAGATCCCGGTCGCCTGACCGAGCAGCCGCGCGACGGAGTCCGCGCCAGTGTCGTTTCGCGCGAGGTTCAGCGAGACCGCGTTGACCGCACCCAACTTCCGAAACGATGCCGCTTTCTCGGCACCCGATTCGGCTCCCGATTCGCTGGCCATCGGCAGCACGACGATACGCGCCTTGCCCGCCCCGCCGGCGAGGTCGAGGAAGCGACGGTTGATCTCGTCGGGAATCGGCCCGCCGCCTACGATGACGAGGTATCCCTGCGCGTTAGGCGCCGGGGGTTGAGAGGAAAGTGATCCCGCAGCTGCACACGCGGTGAGCAGAAACACGCCGACTGACGAAATTCGCCGCATAAGCTGATGGCTGATGGCTAATAGCTGCCGCCCGTGGGGCGGCTATCGCTGATGGCTGTCGCGCGGCGCTAGCCACGCGACTACGGCCATCCGAACACCACAGGCGTCTGCGCAACGGATCGCGCACGAGCGAGGTCGGACGCCGGCCGCCAGAACCGCGGACGCCCCGAGCTGATCGTGAAGTTCACACCCCACTTCGAGCCCGCATCGGGGATCAACGGTCCCGCAAAGTCGACGCGCAGATTCTGCCGGCTCGATCGCGGAATGGCGAAGATGAGACCGATACCGGCGCCCACGCGCGGGTTTACCGTCTCACCAAATGGAACGTCGCCAGCCCACATCTTTCCCGCGTCGATGAACGCCGCGCCGCCCACACCGAGATACTGCTTGATCCCAGGGAAGACGAGCCGGTCTTCAAGTCGCACGATAGCCCGTCGCCCACCGCTCGTTTCCGAGTCTTCGTACCCACGGAGGCCGGCTCGCGCCGTGCCTAACCGCAACTCGAACGGCACGGTCGTGCTCCAGGCACCCGAGTATTCGAAACTCAGGATCCGCGTCCGTCGCTGCGTCGGGTGCGAGTAGAACGCCAGTCTTCCCTCGGCGATCACGTCGCTCCAGTCGTCGCCCTGACGTCTGGCCTCGACGTTGCCCTCCAGGCCGGCGAAGAACCGGGGCGTACCCATCCCGGTGTAGAACTGGCTCCCGCCATACCAGCCAGTGAATTCCCCGCCGACACCATGTCCAAAGACGCCGCCGAATTGCATGCCGTTGGCGACGTCCTGCGCGCCTTCGAGTGCGTCGAAGCCCTGTGCCTTGAAGAACCGAAGCGCGCGTGCGCCCAGGAGCAGCGAGACGAGGGTTCGGTCCTGCGTCGTGTAGCGTGCAGCGAGCGTGGTGTCGGGGTCGTCGACGAACCCCTGATCGGTGATGATGACGCCGCGGTCGGCCGGCGATACGTGTTCGCCGCCCACCTGCACTCCGCTATACACGCCGTTTGCTCCGCCGCCGAGACGGTACAGGGCGTTGACCTGCCAGCCGGTCCGGGCGACTTCCAACGATAGAGGATCGACGTCCTCACCGCGAAGGAAGGATTGATAGTTCTCCAGGTGCACGATGTTGCCCGACCACGCAACCCGCTGGAGCTGCGAGTACAGGGGCTGCGACAGCGTCGCGGTGGCGACGGAGCCTAACGGGGCTCGCTCCAGGTAGGTGTCCAACAGCCACGGACGGCCGGAGATACTGTAGTCCCTGAACTGGAGCAGCCATCCGTCCCGGAACGCAAAGCCCTGCTTCCATTGGGCGGCCACGGCCATCCCGTAGCCAGCGAGGTTCGCGGTGCCAAGCTTGACGCGGGTTGGAGTAGCGCCATTCGCGGCGAGGCCAACGATGGGGCGGATGTCGTCGGTGGTCGAGAAGTCCACGCGAACGGTTCCGTTCGAGTCCGGCGTGACGACGGCCTTCGCATCGGCGAGATACGGTTGCGCGCGGAGCACGCGCTCCGACTCGCGCAGCGCGAGCTCCGTGCACTGATCCCCTTGCTTGACGAGTAGGAAGGGCGCGATCGCCGACTCGCGCGTGGGTACTCCGCCGAGCGCGAATCGCAGGAACGGTCGAAGCACGCCCGTCGACCGTTCGACCACTACGGGCTCGCCGCGGATGATCGTCACCTGCGAGACCGTCTCACCATTGCATCGAGGCCCCAAGCGCGGCGGCGCGGCTTTCGCCGCTGTCGTGTCCTGCGCGGTCAGGCGGACAGCGGTGAGCGCCAGCGCAATGATGTGAGCGTAGCGCAGAATGGGACTCCGGCGTTGACGCGTTGATTCAGCGCGCTTGTGCAAGCGTTGCCACGATCAGAGCAGCCCACTGGGGACCGAGCCATCCGCGATCGCCATCATCGTATGACTCGGAGGTCGCGTGGGCACCACGCCCATCGCCGCCGCCGTCGATCGTGATCGCGGGAATTCCGAGGCTCATCGGGAAATTCGCGTCGGTGCTCGACGCGCTCGTTGACGTCGTGAAGCCGAGACTCCTGCCGGCGTTCATTGCCGTGCGGACGATGAAGGCACTGTCCGGAAGCGCGCCGGCGGGGCGAATTCCAATGGTGTCCACCGTGACCGAGATCTTCACCCGCGACGACGGCCATCGCGCATTCTCGGCCGCGAGTGCGTTGCGAACGGCCGCGTGGAACTTCGCATCCAGGTCGACGAGCGCCTGCTTCGACTCCGATCGGAGGTCGACGTCCATCGCGCCACTCGGCGAGATGGTGTTGACCGAGGTACCCCCCTCGATGAGGCCGACGTTGAATGTCGCCTTGGGCGTCGTCGGCACCTGAATGTCCGCGATCGAGGCGATCGCCCGGCCTAACGCATGAATGGGGTTGGGCATCCCGAACGCGCCGTAGCTGTGGCCACCGGGGCCCTGGTACGTCACGCGGTACCGGTTGCTGCCGACGGCGCGGCTCGTGAGTCCCAGCCCGGTACCATCGACCGAGATGAAGTAGTCGATCTTGCCCTGATACTCGCGCGTGAAGAGGTGCCTAACGCCGCGCAGGTTGCCCGGGCCTTCCTCGCCGACGTTCCCGACGAAGATGATGGTGCCCGTCGTGGGCACCTTCTCCATCTGGAAAGCGCGGGCGACAGCCAGCACCACGGCAAGGCCCCGGCAATCGTCCCCGATGCCGGGCGCGCGCATGACGTTCCCGTCGCGCTTCACCTTCACGTCGGTGCCTTCGGGAAAGACGGTGTCGAGATGGCCGGCGAGCATCACCGTCGGCCCGTTTCCCGTGCCCTTGCGCTCAGCGATGACATTGCCGATCGAATCGATGCGGACGGTAAGCCCGAGCGCCTCGAGCCGGCGTTTGTACTCGGCGCCGCGCACCGACTCCTTGAACGGCGGCGCGGGGATCTCGCAGATGGATTGCTGCTGGTCGAGAGTCCAGGCGTTGTCGGCCTTGATCCGCGCGAGCGCAGGGCCGACCGAGGGCGATGTCGGGCCCGACTGCGAGCGTGCGGCCGAGGCGACCGAGATGCCGAGGGCGCCTGCGGCCACGATCAGGCGGCCGAAGGTGCGGGCGGCTGACGCGTCCGCGGTGCGAACAGGACGCATGCCGGTCAGCGAGCTGCGGCGAGTCGCGCGTCCCCCACCGGCTTGGAGGCGTACAGCCGGCGTTCGAGCGCGGCAGCGAGCGTTCGCGTTATGCGCCCTGGCTCGGCGGTCCCGATCGGCCGGCCATCGAGCTGGACGATCGGTGTGACGTCGCTGGTGGTGCCGGTAATGAACAGCTCGTCGAGGCGCCCGATCTCGTGCTGGAGGATCGGCGTCTCGCGCACGGTGATCCCCTGCTCCACCGCCAGCTCGAGCACGACGTCGCGCGTTATGCCGGGGAGGATGTAGTTCGATCTCGGGTAGGTCCGCAGCTCGCTGTCGATCACGCCGAAGACATTGGTGTGGGAGCCCTCCGTAATGACGCCGTCGCGGATGAAAACGGCCTCGAGGGATCCGGCGGCGACGGCATGCTGCTTTGCAAGAACAGCACCTAACAAGTTGACGGTCTTGAGATCGCACCGCGACCAGCGGATGTCGGGGTACGTGACGGCGCTCGCGCCGCGCTCGCGCTGCTCGTGATTCGGCGTGAACGTCGACGTGGACATGAAGACGGTCGGGGGCGTCGACGCAGGCGGGAAATAGTGCGTCCGCGGCGCGACGCCGCGGGTGATCTGGAGGTAGACGGTCCCTTCCGCCGTGGTGAGGCCGTTCTCCTGGATCAGCCTGGAGTGGACATCGAGGATCTGCTCGGACGTCATGCGGGGGTCGATCCCGATGCCGCGGAGCCCGTACTGCAGCCGTCGCATGTGGCGGTCGGCCTCGAAGAGGCGGCCGTTCACGACGCGCGTGACTTCGTAGATACCGTCGCCGAAGATGAAGCCGCGGTCGTCGACCGATACGGTCGCGCGCTCGCGCGGCAGGTACTCACCGTTGAGATAAACCACACCTGGCATGTATGACTCGCTTTTCTGGGTCGGGTACCGGAATCAATGTCGGGAATCGGGAATCGGGAAGGCATTCCCGCGGACGGCGGGCGGGCGACGGACGATCGGGATCGGGGAACCGGAAGCAGGGCTCCGTCGTCAGTTAGGCATGCATGTGCCACCACGGAGATCCGGGCCCATCGAAGTCATCGGCAGCTCGGCTGACGAAACGTCTAACATTCTCCGGACGCGTATCCGCGTCGCAGCTCTCGTCCTCATCGCGATTTACGCCATCGCGAGGCTCCGGAACCCCGAGTACTGGGACCCCCTCGATGATCTGAATCTGGCGGTCCACGAAGCCGGGCACCTCGTGTTCTCCGCCTTCGGCGAGACCATAACCATCCTGGGCGGGTCGCTCTTCCAGGTCATCGTACCACTGGCGTTCGTGGCGTATTTCGCTCGGACGAAGCAGCGCTACGCCGCCGCGGCCACCATGGCGTGGGTCGCGGTCAATCTCTTGAACGTCGCCCGCTACATCGGGGACGCGCGCGCACAGGAGCTCCCGCTGCTCGGTGGCGAGGACAGCATCCACGACTGGTGGTATCTGCTCATCAATTGGGACATGCTGCCGCGGGACCTAACGATTGCGCATTGGGTGCACTTCGCCGGCGTGGTCGCGTTTCTGACGGCGATCGTCGGCGGAGCCTGGTTCGCCCGGAACGTCTCGCGGAACGGTCCGCTGCCTTAATTGGCGCGACCGGCCGGGAATCTGCACTAGCGTGGGGCATGGCCACGTCAGCGTCACGCCCGAGACCGGCGAGCTCGACACCGGGGTCCGCAAGCGCGGCGCTCATCCACGTCGGGACCGCAGGATGGTCGTACAGCGACTGGGAAGGCGTCTTCTACCCCAAACCGCATCCGCGAGGGTTCGACCCGCTGGAGTACCTGGCGCGCTACGTCGACGTCGTCGAGGTGAACTCCACGTTCTATCGTCCCGTGGACGCGGACGTCGCGCGCCGTTGGGTGGATCGCGTTGCCGATGCCGCGGATTTCAGATTTACGGCGAAGCTGTGGAAGCGCTTCACACACGAGCGCGACACGGCGTTCACGCGCGCGGAAGTCGCCGAAGTACGCCGCGGCTTCCGTCCGATCCAGAACGCGGGCAAGCTGGGCGCCGTGTTGCTGCAGTTTCCCTGGTCGTTCCGCCGCACCGACGACAACCGCATCTGGCTCGACGACGTGACGCGTGCGTTCGCAGAGTTCCCGCTGGTAGTGGAGGTGCGCCACGCGTCCTGGGCGGTTCCGGAGTTCTACGCCGAGCTCGCGGAGCGTGGCATCGGCTTCGTGAACATCGACCAGCCGCTCTTCCACAACTCGATCAAGCCGAGCGCGACGGCGACTGGCCCCGTTGGGTACGTGCGCATTCACGGTCGCAATTATCGCGACTGGTTTCGCAAGGACGCGGGCGTGGAGGCGCGATACGACTATCTCTACACGCCGGCGGAGCTCGAGCGCTGGGCTGAGCGGAGCGTAGAGGTCGCGGAAGCCGGAGCCGACCAGGTCTACGCGGTGGCCAACAATCACTACCGCGCGAAGGCGGCGGTGAACGCGATTCAGCTCAAGAGCATGGTGCGAGACGAGCCCGAGCCGGCGCCTGAGACGTTGTACGCCGAATACGAGGATGCGCTTGCCGCTTGGGCATACCCTGCCTAACGGGACTGGGGGCATCGGGACTGGGGACCCGGTCCCTAGTCCCTTTTGGTAAGAACCTCCTCGAACAACGCAATCGCCCTCGGATCATTCGACTGACTCAGCCAGAACATCGCGTCACGACGAACCTCGGGGTCGCGGTGGGTCTTCGCGACGCGAATGAGGATCGGAACGCCTTCATCCTTCGGCCGCTGCGAGAGGGCGAACACGACCTGCTTCTGCACCTCGCGATCGACGCTCGCATCGTTCGAGAGTGAGTCGAGGCCGGCCGTGGCCGCTTCGCCGGCGGCCTGACCGAGCCAGAACACCGCCTGCTTCCGCGTTTCGCGAGGGCGGTTGTCATCCTTCGCCAGGCGAATGAGGGCCGGCCACACCACCGCGCTGTCGGCCACTGTCGCCGGGAAGATCGCATCGCGCCCCGCCTTGCCGGGGAGCTTCGTGGCGAGGGACATGAGATAATCCGCCGCCTCCTTCGCCCCGACGGTTCCGATGTCGGTTACGCCCGTCCCCGCCGGGCGCCATCGACCACCCACGACGAAGCGAAGCGCGACGATCTCACCATCGCGCTTGTCGAGCACGAGGCGCCCGGGCCCGTAATCGCACGCGGTGTCCCACTCGACATCGCGCGTCCGATCGTCGTCGCCCCACTGCTGGCGCCAGTTGTGGCCGCGGCTGATGCTGCCGCCTCGTCCACACACTTCGGGCTTCGTGGCGAAGCTCATTCGAACCGACCCGTCGCCGGCGCGGGCAACGCGATCGGCGATGGACTGCGCGCCGACGAGTGATGAGGTCGAGCACGCGAGAGCCAGCGAGGCAATGAGTTGTCGCGTCATTTTGAGATCCTGTCCTCGAGATACTTCGTCGCCCGCGGGTCGCGACTCTGCCCAAGCCAGAAGGTCGCCTTCTCGCGGATCTCGCGATCGGAGTCGTTCTTCGCGAGATCGATCAGCTTGTCCACCGCCTCCGGCTCGCGCCGCTGCGAGAGGACGAAGACGTAGTGTTCCTTGAGGTCGCGCGAGTCCAGCCGCGGATAGAGCGCGACGAGGTCGCCTAACGGGGCCGACTGCTTCTGCCCACGCCAGAACAGCGCCTGCTTGCGCAACTCGACGGACTCCTTCGGATCCAGCACGCGCTGGACGAGCCAGCGCTGATCGTCGTCCTCGTCGAGCTGTGCGACCGCCTGGATGACTTTGTCCTTGAGCTCCGGGTCGTCGAGCCGCGGGTAGAGCGTGCGCAGGAACGGCCCGTTCTCGCCGTCGTGGTCCAGGAAGCCAAGCGCGAAGATTGCCTGGCCGCGGAGATCGCGCGCGATCGTATCGCTCGACGCGATTGCGCGCAGCGTAGCCCGCCCTTGGGTTTCGGCGGCGTTGCCCAGCCAGAAGATGGCGCGCTCGCGCAGCCAGCGCGCGTCGTCGTCGTCGCGCTTCGTCATCTCGATGAGCGACGGGACGCCCGCACCGTCACGGAGCTGGCCTAACGTCGTGAGCACGCCTTCGCGGAGCTCCCGCGACTCGCTGCTGTTCCTCGCGAGCGTCGTGAGCGGGGCGGCCGCCTCCGCCGGGGCAACGCCGCTCAGCCAGTAGAGTGCCGAGCTCCGAACGTCGCGCGTGCGATTGTCGTCGCGAGCGAGGGACAGGAGCCGCTGCCAGATGTCGGCGCTGTCGGCGAACGCCGCCGCCATGATCGCGTTGCTGGCAACGCGGCCTTGCCCGGTGGACGCGAGCCCAAGGAAGTACTCGGCCGCCTCGCGGGCGGAGACCGTGCCGAGATCCGTCATGCCGGCGTCGGGCCGGCGGAGCGCACCGATGTGCACCCGCACAAGCGCGACCTCGCCATCGCGGCGCGTGACCACCGCACGGGCGGGGCCGAACGTGCAGTCCATCCGTGACCAACCGCGGCCCTGCATGGACGGGTACACCATGATCAGCCTGCCTAACGCCGTCACATCCCGACCGTCGCCACACGCCTCGGGGCGCGAGGCGTACGTCATCTGCACCGTGCCTTCTCGCACCGCAGCCACTCGGTCCGCGACCGACTGGGCCACGAGATGTGGCGCGGCGCCGAGCGCCACCGCCACACCCAGGCATCTACGCGTGAGGCCCATCATCGCCTCCTACTTGATCTCCTTCGAGATCAGGTCCTCCAGGAACTTCGCCGCACGCGGGTCACGCGACTGGCCGAGCCAGAACACCGCCTTGCTGCGCAGCTCCTTGTCCTTGTCGGTCTTCGCTATCTCCATGAGCTTCTCGAGCGCCTTGCCGTCCTTGCTCCGCTGCGAGAGCACGAAGATGAGCTGCTCCTTGATCTCGGAATCCGTCATCTTGTCGTACAGATTCGCGAACGACTCGGTCGACCCGCCCATCTGGCCTGCCCAGAACAGCGCCTGCTTGCGCATCTCGACGCTCTCCTTCGGATCGAGCGCGATCTTCATGATCCAGTCGGCGTTGCCGAAGTCACGCTGTTGCGAGAGCGAGAAGATGATCTTGTCCTTGAGGGCGTCTGACTTCACGCGGCCATACAGAGACTTGAGGTAGGTCGCGTTGTCCTCGGAGCGCTTCTGCCCGAGCCAGAACACCGCCTGCTCGCGAAGCTCCTCGTCCTCGCTGTCACGCTCGGCAAAGTCGCGCAGGGTCTGTCCGGCCTTCGGCGATCGCTGTTGCGAGAGAGCAAACAGCGCCTTGTCCTTGATCTCCTTGTCCGGCGAGTTCTTGAGCAGGTCCTCGAGCAGCGAGACGGCACGGTCGGACTGCACCTGACCTAACCAGAAGACCGCCTGCTCCCTCGTCTCCTGATCGGGGTCGTTCTTCGCGGTCTGCAGAAGCAAGTCAGCAGCCTCTTCCCCGCCCTTCTGCGAGACCAGGAACACCGCCTTCCGGCGCAGTACGTACGAGCATGCATCCCGGCGCTCGAGCACCTTTTTGAGAATCGGCATGGCGCGATCGGAATCCATCTGCAGCAGCGCGTTCAGGGCGACCACGCGCTCGTCATCGTCATCCTCGGAGCAGGCCGCACCCTGAGTGCCCGTGGCTTTACTCTGCCCCGATCTGGTCTCGGTCTTCTGGGCGAGCTTGGTAACCTCCGCCGCGCACTGCGCATCGCCGCGCTGCGCGAGCTCACCGCACACCCGCGTGCGCAGCGTCTTCGCGTCCGCGAGATCCGCGTCCGGGTATTTCTTCTGGAGCGACGTCAACACGTCGCGCGATTCGCGCATCCGATCGACGCTCCCCGTTTGATAGAGCGAGAACGCGCGGAAGTACATCGCCGATGGAGCCGACGGCGACTTCGGGTAGCGATCGGCCACCTGGCGGAAGAGGTCAGCGGCCTGTGTGTAGTTGCGGCGATTCAATGCTTCTCGCGCGCGCCGATAGAGCGAGTCGGCGGGATCGCCCTGTTGAAGCTCCGGGATCTCCGGACCCGCTACCGGCGACCCGAGGTCGGCGCGTGCGGCGCGCGCCTCGCGCGTCGGAACCGAACGCTCGTAGGAAGTGCCAACCTGTGTAGCGGCGAACGCGGGGGTTGCCGCCAGCGCCATCGCGGCAGCAATCGAGATGATCTTCATGGTCGTGTTCCTCACGTTCCCTTCACGGGAATCGCGGTGCGAAGTCTCGTCAGCACCTGGTCGTCGGTCAGCGCGCCCTTGATCAGGTCGCGATCGCGCGCCGAGGACTTCGGAGACAGTTGAACGATCTGAACGAGCACGAGCTCGAGGTCCTGCAACAGCTTGCGGCGTGCCGGGTCGCGCGCCGCGGGTGAATCGAGAAGGAGCCGGGTGTTCGAGAGCAGATCCTTCCCCCAGGCCGAGATCTCGGCGTCCATGCGGCCCTGCGAGAGATCGCCCTTGAACGCGGTCAGCATGGCTTCGGCTTCGGTGAGGTGCTGTGCGGCAGCGACGCTGTAGGCACGGGCCGAAATGTCGTTGCCGGCGTCGGGCGTGGACTGGCGTTCGGGGCCACCGCCTTTCTGCTTTGGCGGTCCCTTGGCGCCGTCGTCGCTGCGACTGTCGATCCCGGCTACGTTCCTGCGCGGGTTACCGATGGACACCGATTCCGGAGCGACGCGCGTTGGGCCTAACGAGTCTGGCTGAGTGGTTCGCGGCGCGAGCTGCTGCGTCGGCGATGGTCCCAACAGTCGGCCTACCTGAATGCCGAGTGCGAGCAGCAGTGCCGCGGCGACTGCCAGATATACCCAGCGAGGAACCCGACGCCCGAACGGAAGCACGCTTCCCTGTTCCCGATTCCCTGTTCCCGCCGTCTCCCCGATTCCCGATTCCCCATTCCCGATTCCCTGCCGTACTGCTTCCCACATCTGTTCGCGGGGAATGATCTCGGGCGGGCGGTTGTACTCGTCCGCCGCCAGCTGCCGCAGCAACGCATCCATTCGGTCTTCGTCGCTCATGACACCCATTCTCCTGCAAAGTCGGCAAGCGCCTCACGGAGCTTGGCCCTCGCCCGGAAGAGCTGCGCCTTGGAGGTGCCTGGCTGGACGCCCAGCGCGGCCGCGATCTCCTCGTGCGTGTAGCCTTCCATGTCGTGCATCACGAATACGGTCCTGTATCCCTCGGGCAGGTTGTCGATCGCCTGCTTGAGCCGCTCCTTCAGGTCCGGCTCGGCGCGTCGATTGACCGCGCCCACTGTCATCGCTTCGTCCAGCGAGGACTCCCGCGTTCTGAACTTCTTCACCTTCCTGAGTCCGTTCAGCGACACCGACGTGGCGATGGTGTGAATCCACGTCCCGAACGACGATTCGCTGCGGAAGTCCTTGAGCCGCTGGAACGCGCGGATGAACGTCTCCTGGGTGAAGTCACGCGCGAGCTCGTCCTCACCCGCCAGGCGAAACGCGAGGCGGTAGACTCGATCCACGTGCTGGTCATATAGCATTCGCTGCGCTGTGACCTCACCAGCCACTGCTGCGGCGATCAGTTGACGTTCGTCCACTCGGGTCGGCTCGGAAATACCGGTCTGTTCTTGACTTGCCTGGTTGACACGTCTACCGGCTAGAGGGTTGCGCGTTGCTGGAGCTGCTGAATCGATGACAGGAACCAATGACCCACGGCTCAAAACCGATAACCGGCCAAGACATCACGAGATGTCGTAGCGAGTGAGGAGTGATGGGTCGTGCGTTATTGGTTTTCCGTCATCGGTTCTACCTCGAACAGCACCTGGCCTGAACCAATAGGGAACCGGGCTTGGGGATTGGGAAGGATCAAGGGGCTTCGACCCCTTGATCCGGGGAGTGCCTCAGACGGCATATTCGGGCCGATGGCACTCACCGCCCGCGATGTCATGAAGCGGTACGCGACGCCCGCCGGGGCCGTCGATGCGCTCGCGAGCGTCTCGATCGACGTCACCGACGGCGAATGCGTCGCGCTCGTCGGCGAGAGTGGGTCAGGCAAGACCACCCTGCTGCGATGCTTCAACCGCCTCGTCGAGCCCGACAGCGGGGTGGTCTCGGTGAATGACGCGGACGTCCGGCAGGCCAACGAGGTCGAGCTCAGGCGCCACATCGGCTACGTCATGCAGGAAGGCGGGCTCATGCCGCACTGGACGGTGCAGCGGAACGTGCGGCTCGTACCGTGGCTGATCGGGCTACCTAACGCTGACGCCCTGGTCACCGAGGCCATGGGGCTCGTTGGGTTCGCGGACAGCAGCTTCTACCGGCGATATCCCCGACAGCTCTCAGGCGGACAGCGCCAGCGCGTCGCGATGGCGCGGGCGCTCGCCGCTCGGCCCACGGTGCTCCTGCTCGACGAGCCGTTCGGCGCCCTCGACGCCATCACCCGGGCGGACCTTCAGGAGATGTTCCTGGCGGTTCGGAAGCAGCGCCCGGTCACGTGCGTGCTCGTGACGCACGACCTGTTCGAGGCACAGCGATTGGCCGATCGCATCGCGGTGATGCGAGCCGGCGCCATCGAGCAGATCGGCACCGCGCGCGACGTTATCGGGTCGCCGGCAACGACGTACGTGGCGCGTCTCGTTGAGAAGGCCGGGCTTCAGCGACTGGACCGGCACGCATGAAGGCTGCCCTCACTCTCGTGCTCGCCATCTCGCTGGCTCAGGACGCACCACGCGCGCGGCCAATTGTCGTGGCCTCCAAACCGTTCGGCGAATCGTACATCCTCTGCGAGATGTTCGCGCAACTGCTCGAGGCGCGCGGGTTCCGTGTGGATCGCCGTCCGGGACTCGGCGCGACCGAGATCGCGTTCGCGGCGCTCAAGAACGGCTCGATCGACGTGTACCCCGAGTACACCGGTACCGGCCTGCTCGCGATCCTCGGTGACACGACGCGTCGTTCGCCCGCCCAGGCGTTCACGCACGTGGCGACCGAGTTCCGCCGGCAGTTCGGGGTGACCTGGCTTCCACCGCTCGGCTTCGAGAACACCTATGCCATCAGCGTTAGGCACGAGACGGCGACGCGGTACTCTCTGCGGACGCTGACGGACCTCGCCCGAGTCGCGCCGTCGCTCCGCGCGGGCTTCACGGCGGACTTCATCGGGCGGCATGACGGTTTGCCGGGCCTCTCGCGCGCGTACGGCCTGACGTTCCGCGACGTGCGCCCCCTTCTCGGCGCAGTGAAGTATCAGGCGCTCGCCGCGGGTGAGATCGACGTCATCGATGGGTATTCCACGGACGGGCTCATCGCGCGGTATGACCTAGTCGTACTCGACGACGATCGCGGCTTTTTCCCACCATATCAAGCGGCGGCGCTCGTGAGCGCCACGCTCGAGCGGGATGACCCTCGCGCCATCGCTGCGCTGTCCGAGCTGAGCGGCCGTATCGACGGCGTGATGATGCGTACCCTCAACCGGAGGCTCGAGGTCGACGCCGTCTCGGTCACCACGGTCGCGCGTGATGCCCTGGATTCGTTAGGTCTGGGGAATGCAGCCCGACCGACCACGGACGCGGCTCGCGCGCCCGCCGGGCGCCTATCCGCGTGGGACTCCTTCGTCCACGCCATCGTCGACGAACGCGGCGCACTCGCCCGGAGAACGTGGCGGCACCTCGTGCTTTCAGCCGTGTCACTCGCGGCAGCAGCGCTCGTGGCGATCCCGTTCGCGCTTCTGTTGGAGCGCCGCCGACGCCTGGCGGAGCCGCTCGTCCGCGTGACGGGCTTGCTTCAGACGATTCCCGGGATCGCCCTTCTGGCGTTCATGATCCCGTTGCTTGGGATCGGGATCGTTCCGGCGCTCGTGGCGCTCTTCGTGTACTCGCTGTACCCGATCGTACGCAACACCTACTCGGGTGTGCGCGATGCGGACCCGGTTGCCGTGAACGCGGCGCACGCGCTGGGGATGACGCCGGCCCAGGTGCTGCGTCTGGTGCGACTTCCACTCGCGGCGCCAACGATCATGGCCGGCGTGCGGACTGCCGCGGTGATCAACGTCGGCACGGCGACGCTTGCGGCGTTCATCGGGGCGGGCGGACTCGGCGAGCCGATCGTCACCGGGCTCGCGCTCAGTGATACCGGATTGATCCTGAGCGGCGCCGTGCCGGCAGCTGTGCTGGCACTGTTGGTAGACGTCACACTGGCCGCGTGCGAGCGAGCCGTTCGGCCAAAAGGTCTATGATCCGCGTCACAATCCGATCGGGTGATGTGTTTGCTCTAACCCATCTCCGGTCCCGGGTCCATATTGCGTCGCATTGAGTCAGGCCGCCCGCGCGGTGGCGATCCGGGTCTCATTTCCAGCGCGGACATTCTCTTCATGAAGCGATCAACTACGCAGCGGCGAGCGCCGTTCCCGACGCTCGAGCCCGCGGAACCACCCAAACAGCTTTCTGCTCTCGAGACGCCGACGCCAGTCGTCGACCTCGACCGATTGGCACACAATCTCGACCGAATGGCGTCGTATTGCACGCTGCATGGGCTGGCGCTGCGCCCGCACGTGAAGACGCACAAGTCGCCGCGGATCGCGGCGGACCAGCTCCGACTCGGCGCCGTTGGGCTCACGTGCGCGACACCGCGTGAGCTCGAGGTCATGAGCGACGTCTCGCACGATCTGTTGCTCGCGTATCCGCTCGTCGGGGCGGCAAAGCTCGCGCGCGTGATGTACATCCCGCATCAGGTGAAGCTGACCGTGGCGCTCGACTCGAGCGCCGCGTTAGGCCAGCTCGCCGCGGCGAGCAAGGTGTCGCAGCGCGAGGTCGACGTGTACGTGGAGGTCGATCTCGGCATGCATCGGGTGGGCGTGCAGCGTCCCACGGACGCCGTGGCGCTCGCGAAGCAGATCCTCCAGCATCCGCCGCTGAACTATGCGGGCATCGCGTTCTATCCGGGACACGTGCGTGAGCACGTGACGGACCAGGATGCCAACGTCGAGCGCCTGCGCGGCGATCTCGGCGTGTACATCGCGGAACTCGACAACGCCGGGGTGCACCCACGTGTGGTGAGCGGAGGCTCGACCCCGACGGCGTGGCGGATGCACGAGGTGCCAGGGGTGACGGAAGTGCGTCCGGGGACTTACGTGTACAACGATCGCACGACGGCGGAGCTGGGCGCGTGCGCGTGGGAGGATTGCGCGCTGACGGTGCTGGCGACGGTCGTGAGCCGGGCGGTGCCGGGTCAGGCGGTGATCGACGCCGGATCGAAGGCGTTAGGCCGGGAGCCAATGCGCGGCGTCGCCGGCGAGGGCTTCGGCGTCGTGATGGACCATCCGGATGTCGTGGTGGCGCGCATGTCCGAGGAGCACGGCATCCTCGATCTCTCGAAGTCCGACTGGAATCCGCAGGTCGGCGATCAGGTGCGGATCATCCCGAACCACGTCTGCGTCGTGGTTCACCTGAACGACGTCATCTACGGCGTGCGGGATTCGATCGTCGAGACGAGCTGGGTGGTGGCGGCCAGAGGGCGGACGGAGACCGAGGCCGCAGTCGAAAGCTGAGAAAGGGGTCAGAGTCCTAACGCATCATTCCCACGCCCTGAGGGCGTGGGAATGATGCGTTAGGACTCTGACCCCTTTCGCATCCAATTCACTCCTAGAGCGCCACCCGAATCGAGATTCGGACCTCGTCCCCGATGACCACGAAGAGCGGGTCGAGCCGGCGCAGGCCGCGTGGCACGCCGACGTCATACGCTCGTCGTGACAGTGTGACATCAGCGAGCAGCTCGTGACGCGTCGGCGTGTGCGTGATCGAGCAGCGGAGCTCCTCGGTGCGCGTGATACCGCGAATCGTGAGCGAGCCAGGCACGGCGATGTGGGTGGGGAGCCGCATCACGTCGCTACCGCGGAACAGGATCGTGGGGTGGTGCGCCGCGTCGAGGAACAACGGCCCGCGGAGATGACGGTCGCGGAGCCCGATCCCAGTCCGCACGCTGTCAGCCTTGATCTCGACGGTCACGGCCACCGTGTCGTCGTCATCGACCGGCAGGTGGATCGCGCCCCGGACGTCCTGGAAGCGCCCGCGCACGATCATTCCGCCAAGCCACCGCACCGACATCGACACGATGACGTTGTCGGGCGTTAGGCGGATCGGCGACGTGCCAAGCTCCGCCAGCCACGCCCAGCAGCTGTCGGGACCGGCCACGAGCCCGTCCCGCGCGGCCGCCCGGCGTCGTCCGGCGCGTGGTGCGCCCGGTTGTGTCGGCCGGCCGCTATCTGGCATGGGTCCAGCGGGGTCCATCAATTCCGCAACGCTCCCTGTTCGATCCAGCGAATGATCGTCGTGATCTGATTGTCGGTGAGCGGTTGCGTCGCGAGCGGCATGCGGCTCAGCCCCTGACGCGCCGCGTCATCGGCGCTGATCATGGTAACGAGCCACGATTGCGCCGGCTCGAACGGGACCACCCGCTGGGCCGACGGCTGCAACGTCGACGACACGCCCACGATCGACTCGTACGCTTGTGTGGAGTCCAACGTGAGCCCCGCCTGATGCGTCGCGATCGAGTGACACCCGCCCACGGCGCATCGTTTCTGGAAGATCGGCACGACGTTCGTCGCGAAGGACGGCGTCGGCACGAGGGTATCGGGCGCCCCGCCCGTCGGGTCGAGCGGCGTCTCGAAGTCGGCACAGCCTAACGCCACCGCGACGATGCCAAGTCGAGCGGCCGCGTGTGCCCGCGTCACGGCGCCGAGTGCCGGGGTTACCACAGATGCACTCCCGCGAACGCCCGCACGGTGAACAGGCTCCCCGGCGCGTAGAACAGCTCGCCCGACAGTCGCGTCCGGGGAAGGCCGACCCATGACGCGCCAGCAGTGCCGTACGCGCGCGTAGTCTTCACCTCGATGATCGGGTTGTCGAGATCGCGAGAGCCGTCGTCGCGAATCACGCCGATATCGAACCGCGTGCGCTCGCCCCGCGCTCCGGCCGACAGGTACGGTTCCCATCGTCCGTTCGCCAGGCGTCTCGCCACGATCAGCTCGCCCGAGACGTGTCTCGGATCGAAGTAATCGCGGCTGTCATTGCCGTGGCAGACGAACGTGTAATACGTCATGAGCGATTGATTGCCGCGGTCGGCGGTGTCCCGGTTGCAGGTGATCGGCCCTTCAACGCGCCCCCTGAGAACGGAGAGACGCGGCGTTAGGCGGACACCGGGCCCGACGTCGAACGCGCGCGACACCGCGGCCGACAGCACGTTCGCCGTGACGTCGAACATCCGGAACGGCGGGATCCAACTCCCCTCCAACCCCAGCCCCCACGGCAGCCGCACACTGAGGCGTGGCCGCGGGAACACGGGGGCGAGGTTGGTCGCCTCGGGCTTGTCGAAAGCGACCGTGCGCTGCGCGGCGGACAGCCGAGGAATGTACGAGACCTCGATCGCAAGCTCGGTCCGCGGGATCGCGCGGCCGACCGGAACGGACCTGGCAGACAGGCCCGTTGCGCCCCACGGCACGCCAATGGGCGAGAACGCGATGGAGGACGAGTAGAACAACATGAGCTTCGCTTCGGGGGCACCCGCACCATAGCTCTGGAGCTCACGCGCCTGAGCCGCGGCGGGAGGGGCGGCCGTCGGCAACCCTAACGCGGAAACGAGACATCCGATGATCGGGCCGTGCGCGCAGCGCGCGGCCGCGATCATTGCACGGTGACCGTACCGTTCATTCCACCGTGAATGGTGCAGTGATACGGGTACGACCCGGCCGTCGCGAACGTGCGCGAGACGGACGAATTCGCAATCGTGGCAATGTTGCCGCCCTGCGGCGCCGCGCTGTTGAACGTCACGTTGTGTGCGGTACCGGCAAAGTTCCACGTTACCGTGCCACCGGCTGTGATCGTGACGTCGGACGGCTCGAACTGCAGACCGGTCGTCGCATTCACACTCGCGGTGGAACCAGGTGTCGACACGGTGACGTTGACCGTCTGCGACTTGGTCGTGCTGCCGACCGTGCCGTTCACCGCAATCGTCGTCGTCCCGACGGCAACCCCAGTCACGACTCCCGCCGAGGTGACTGTTGCGATGGACGGATTGTTCGACTGGAACGTCGTCGAGAGTCCGCTCATGGCCGCATTGTTCTGGTCGCGCGCGACGACGGTCAGATTCTGCGTTCCCTGAACGACAACGCTCACGGTCGTTGGCGTCACGCTCAGCGTCGTGAACACCCCAGGCCCGGTCGTTCCACCGCCATCGCCACCACCGCCACCACAGCCCGCGAACGCGACAAGCGCCGCAACGGCCAGAAATCGTGCGCTCTGCATAAGACCTCCCCAATGATTCGAGTCGACAACGCCACTCGCGCTGCTCGCAACACGCCGTGCGCCGCAGCAACGCGAGTTTCCCACGTGTCGGCGCGAACCCGTCATCGGGTAACGTGCGCGATGGTGAGAATGTGGGACAACCTGGCAGCGGTGAGGGCCCCGCGACACGCGGCGAAGGGCACCAGCAACAGGGCGAAGGGGCGCTACGTCAACCGCTCGATGTACTCGCGAACCTTCGAGCGATAGCTCTTCCCTGAATGAAGGCGCGTGCCGTCGTTCAAAATTAGCACCCAGTCGCCCTGAAACCACGGCTGTATCTCGCGGATGCGATCGACGTTCACGAGCGTCGACCGGTGCACGCGCAGGAACTTCGAGGCGGGAAGCCGCTCCTCGAGATGCGTGAGCGTGCTGCGATGCGAGTGCACCGATTTGCCGGTGTGAATGCGAACGAGATCGTCGTCCGCCTCGATCCAGTCGATGTCGCCAACGCGAATGAACAGCACGCGCCCGTCGGCCTTCACCGCAATGCGGTCGAGCGCGGACCGCTCGCTCCGCATTGCTTCGATCAATGCCGCGAGGGGACGATCGGCTGGTGACTGATCTTTCGCGTCGGTTCGAATGAGGCCGACCACGCGGTCGATCGCCTGCGTGAAACGCTGCCGGCTCACCGGCTTCAGGATGTAGTCGAACGCGTGAACCTCGAACGCGGCCAGCGCGTGCTCATCGTACGCCGTCACGAACACGACGGCCGGCATCGCCTCCGCTCCCACCTCGCGAATCACCTCGAGCCCGTCGAGCTCCGGCATCTGGATGTCGAGGAGCACGAGGTCGGGCGTGAGGCGCTTGATCTGATCGATCGCCGATCGCCCGTCACCACACTCGCCGATGACGTCCACGTCACCACGCTCGCGCAGGAGAGACCTGAGATGCGCGCGCGCCAGCGGCTCGTCATCGACGATCAGCGTGCGCACGGGCGAGTGGGTCTCGAGCTCCGTCATACCAGTGCCTCGTCCGGCGATTCGCGCCGCAGCGGCTCCTTCGTCGCCGTGTCGGTGCGATACGGAATCTCGATGTGCACCGTGAACCCGCCCGCCGAAGCGCCGCCGGCCTCGAAGCGATGTTCACTCCCATACAGCGACAGCAGTCGTGCCCGCGTGTTCCCGAGCCCGACTCCATCGCGATGGTCGCGGCTCGCTTTCTCGCCGACGCCGTCGTCGACCACGCTGAGCTCCAGACGGTCGCCGCGTCGTGCCGCGGTCACGACCACGTGACCTGGCGCGGCGCGCGGTGCGATGCCGTGACGGATCGCGTTCTCCACGAGCGGTTGCAGCATGAGATTCGGCACGAGTGCATATCGCGCCTCGGGATCGATGCGGAAGTTGACCGTCAGCCGGTCCTGGAACCGGATCTGTTGGATCTCAATGTAGTGCGCGAGCAGCTCGAGCTCCTTGGCGAGCGTGACTTCCTGTTCGCTCGCGCTGCTGAGCGACATGCGCAACAGCTCACTCAATCCGGATATCACGCGCTCGGCCGCGTGGCGATCGGTGCCGATGAGCGCGTTGATCGTGTTTAGCGTGTTGAACAGGAAGTGCGGATGGAGCTGCAGTCGCAGGCTCTGGAGCTGCGCGCGCGCCAGCCGCGCTTCGAGCTGTTCACGCTCCTCGGTGGCGCGAGAGAAGCTCGTCGCGAGACGTTCCTGCCAGTTCGTCGCGTAGGTCGCGATCGCGCCGGCCACCGCGAGCAGCAGAAGCTTCGCGCCCTCGTCGAGCGGGGAGACGCCTGCCGCCTGGCTTGCGGTGACCGGATTCATCACCGTGGGGAGACGTCCGCTCACGAGGAAGAACGCGACGAGCGCGCCGTAGCAACCGAACGCCATGCACGCGACCGCCGCCGCTTTGCGCGTTGACGCGGCAATCGGCAGCGCGGCAAGGATCACGAAATACATGAGGAAGATCGGCGTCTTGAGGGCGAGCGCGGCCGAGTACGCGAACGCGTAGCCGCCGATAATGGCGGTGACGGCCGCGATGTCGGCAACGGGGTTCGCCACCCCGATCCAAACCGGGAGCTTCGGACGTCGATAGAACAGCTCGCCCTGCAGTATGGTCCAGGCGAGGATGGGAACGAGGACGGAGACGTTGACCCAATTGAGGGGCCGCGTGAGGTTCGGTGCGTAGACCATCGCGGCGATCCCGAGGAGCACGAGCACGATGAGTCGCGCACGATTGAGCATTCGCTCGGCGCGATCGCGCTGGCGGTCGAGCACCACGCGCGCGGAATCGACGGGCGCGGTGAGCGCGCGCGGGGCCGAAGCGCCGGACTCTGGATCCATGACCTATTCTATAGTGCGGGACGACGTTCGGTCTACCGCCGAACCGCGACGCTCTCGAGCAGCGCCTGCCTGACCGCGTCCGCCTTCCCTGCCCGGGCGAGCGCCGCCCACAGGCGCGCCACGGTGTCGTCGTCCACCAGGCCCGGCGGCGAGCCTAACGCCGGGACCGAGAGGTGCTCGCCCGCCCGAAACGCGTCGACCGCCGCGACAGCTTCCGGCGTATACACCAGCGCGTCCGGCACGTCACGCCGGAGCTCCTGCTCGTTAGGCCTGAACAGGCCCAGCGCGTTGAGCATCACCTTGAGCTGCCAGATGTCATTCCCGGTGAACTGCTCCAGCTGCCGGTAGCCGAGTGTCTGCGAGATCGTGTTGTAGACCCGTCGGAGCTCGGCGACAGGCTCGGCGTGTTCGCAGACGTTGATGTTCACCGTGACGCCATCGGCGCGACGCGAGCGGCCGGGTCGCGAATCGGCAACGATCACGGCGGCCGATTGGGTGCGTCCCTTGCGAGCGTCGCCACCCTTGGCGTAGCCGGCGGCGATCGCGTCGATGAGCCGGTCAGCGAGATGTCTCGGTGTTCCCTCACTCGCTTCGAACGATGCCGCGACGGCCTCGACGACCTCCGGCCCCACGAGGAGGTTCCCCTGCGTGACGTAGTTCGTGCCGGCGCGACCTCCTGCCCACGGGCTGTCGTTCGCGCCGGTGTGCTGGGCACTCTTGCCGTTGACCGCGATCACGCCCACCTGGCGCGAGGCAGACAGCGAGTCGGCCGCGAGCGCGCGCGCGAGCGCCTTCGACGGTTCCTCGCCCTTCGCGAGGGCATCGAGGAGGATCTGCCCGTACTCCGTTCGCGTATTCGCCTGGGTCGCGACCGCGCCGACTCCTGCCCGAACCCACGGGACGCCATTGCCGACACACGGCACTCGTGTCGTCACGGCGACGCCGACCTCGCCCGTTCGCGGGTCGAGCGCGGCGATCGAGAACGTATGGAACTCGAGGGCACCGCCTGAGCTAACCCCCCACGACGCCGGTTCTTGCGCAGCCACCGTGGAGGTGGTGAGGAAGAGGGCCAGACAGCCGGCCCGGACCGTGACGACCGGTTTCACACGCATAACGAGGTGTGTCCGAAAGGATGGCAAGCGAGGATGATGGGTCGGCGTGAGAGCCGCCAACAAGGCTATCGGCCAGAACGGCCACGGGTCGGTCATGAAAATGGATTAATTGGTGCTGGACCGTTTGGTCGGGGACGCTTACTGTAGCGGGCGTCACAAATGGCGCTTCATCGCGGTCCCCTTCGAGGAGTAGCTCATGCGCAAGTTCGCGGTCCTGGCCCCCGTGCTGCTCGCGGTCGCCGCTTGTCAGGACTCTACGTCGCCGGTTCCGACGACGGTCATGCCGGGTCGTGTGAATGCGGCGCGCAGCGCCGTGCAAAACGACTATATCGTGACGTTCCGGGCCGACGTGTCGGACCCAGAGCGGCAGGCGAACGCGCTCGTGAAGGCGCATGGCGGCTCCGTGCAGCACGTCTACCGTTATGCGCTCAAGGGCTTCGCGGTGAAGAACCTGCCGGCAGCGGCGGTCGCGGCGCTGCAGCAGAACCCGCACGTCGCTCGCGTGGAGCGCGACGGGATCGTGTCGGTCAACGGTACGCAGACGCCAGCGCCGTCGTGGGGGCTCGACCGCATCGACTCGAGGACGGGAACGGACGGCAGCTACACGTATCCGAACAGCGGCGCCGGTGTCACGGCGTACATCATCGACACGGGGATCAATTCCTCGAGCACGGACTTCACGGGTCGCCTCGGCACAGGTGCCGATTTCGTCGATGCCTATCCGCCTGACGATTGCCACGGCCACGGTACGCACGTCGCGGGCACGGTGGGAGGAACGAAGTACGGCGTGGCGAAGCAGGTCACGATCGTTGCCGTGCGCGTGCTCGATTGTACGGGCAACGGGTCGGACGCCGGTGTGATCGCCGGCATCGATTGGGTTGTTGGCCAGCACCCGGCCGGTCAGCCAGCGGTTGCCAACATGAGCCTCGGCGGAGATTTCCTTCAGAGCCTGAACGACGCCGTGCAGCGCGCGACGGACGACGGTATCGTCATGGCAGTGGCGGCGGGCAACAGCACGGCCAACGCCTGCAATTACTCGCCATCGAGTGCGCCCAGCGCGATCACGGTCGGCGCGACGACATCAGGGAACGCCTTGGCGTTCTACTCCAACTTCGGGAGCTGCGTCGATATTCTCGCGCCGGGATCGAACATCACGTCCGACTGGATCGGAAGCGCGACGGCGACGAACACGATCAGCGGTACGTCGATGGCGTCCCCTCACGTGGCTGGCGCGGCGGCGCTTTATCTCTCGGCCAATGCCACCGCGAGCGTGACGGACGTGACGAACGCGCTCATCACGAACGCGACCGGCAACGCGATCGGCGGAGTGCCGGCCGGAACGCCTAACAAGCTGCTGTACGTCGGCTTCATGGGCTCGGGCGGCGGGACTGGTCCGAAACCAACCGCGACGCTCTCGAAGTCGTGCAGCGGATTCACATGCAGGTTCACGCTCACGTCGTCCGGCGGCACCTCCGCGCCAGTCTGGACCTTCACTGGCGGCGTCGTGCAGGGGTCGATCGGCGCGACCCAGAACACCGTCACCTACGGCGCTCGGGCGGGCGGATCGGTTTCAGTCGAGGTCAGCAACGCGGCCGGGACCACAACGGTGACCCAGAACGTCACCTGCAACCCCAAGAAGTGCCAGTAGCCGCCTAACGCAAAACAACGGGGTCAGAGTCGAGATTCGACTCTGACCCCGTTTACCGCTGGAACCGCGTCATGCGGAACATGTCGAGATCGAACCGCGGCTTCACATCGGCAACCAGGTCCGCCGCGATCTCCCCAATCGCTGCCGCGAACTTGAACCCGTGCCCCGAGCATGCGCTCAGCACGACCACTCGATCCGCATGCGACGGATGCCGATCGATGATGAAATGCAGGTCCGGCGTGTTCGTGTAGAGACACACCGATGACTCCCGTAGCTGCCACTCCGCCTTCGGCATGAAGCACCGGAGCAGTTCCGCGATCCGCGCCGCTTCGTTCGGCGATGACTCGCGGTTCACGTGGTCGGGATCCACCGACTGCCCCTCGTAGTGCACGGCCGCCTTCAGGCCATCCCCGAAGTCGGGCAGCGTGTAGAACGTCCGGTCGCGCGCATACTCCCAGAGCGTCACCGGGCACCGAGCAGCCGAGTAGTAGTCGACGTGCGACGAGGGGACGAACCAGTGGATTGGCTGCCGCTCCACCGCGAGCGTGCCGGCCAGCTCGGGCACGAGCTGCGGCATCCACGCCCCGCCGGCGATGACCAGGTGCGCCGCGCGATATTCGCCAGCCGTTGTCTTGACGACGACGCCGTCGCCCGTCTCTTCCCACGCCACCACGATCTCGTTGCGCCGCAGCTCGGCGCCTGAGCGCTCCGCGACTCCGAGCATCGCGGCGATGCAGTCTTCCGGGAACAGTACGCCTGCTCGATCCTCGAGTACTCCGACCATCTCGCCCGTCGGCTGCAGCCCCGGGAACTCGCGTGTCACCTCGGTCGCCGACAGCACACGATGCGGTACGTCGAACTGCTCGGCGCTCTCGCGCGCGCCGCGCACCAGCATCCCGTCCTCGGCGCCTAACGTGAGACCCCGGGTACGCGTGTACATCGTGCGGCCCGTCACCACCTCGAGCTCGTGCCAGAGGTCGAACGCGCGTCGAACGATCGGGACGTAGGCCGGGTGCTCGAAGTACGCCTCGCGGATGATGCGCGTCCGCCCATGCGACGAGCCCAAGCCGTGCGGTGGCGAGAATCGATCGATGCCTAACACGTGGCGCGAATTTCCCTGCTCCCGGGCGAGCGCGTAGACCGTTGCGCTTCCCATCGCGCCCAATCCGGCGACGATGACGTCGTACGGCCGCTCGTGCGTTGTCATAACGTGAAATGAATGCCGGCGCCGAGATACCGGACCTGGTTTCGGAAGAACTGGCCGTACGGCGACGGACCCGTGTACGCCTCGAACAAGAGACCCCAGCGTCGTCCGGGCGGATCTGTATCGCGCGGACGGTCGAACTCGAATCCCGTCCGAATGCTCACGGCAGGCTTCCAATCCTGCTCCTCGGACGCCTTCACATCACCCCCCGCGACGAATCGCACGCCAGCGACCGTGCCGAATCGTACCAGGCGACGCGCCGGCCTCAACTCTACGCCACCGTGCGCGACGTACCGCTCGAGATCCTTCGGGTCGCGGCGCAGGAGATACTCCCCTCCCCCGTAAATGCGGAACGGACCGCCATCCAGCGAGAGGATCATCTCGGCGGCCTCGAACGAGATGTTCTCGCGCACGAACTTCGGGTTGTTCTCCCGGAGCAGAAATTCGTCGCCGAGGTGGGAGCTCTGGTGGTAGAGCCGGAAGCGCATGGAGAACGCCTGACGTCGAAACGTCATCGGCAGCCCGATGATGTAATCGGCATTGACCAGATCGTACGACGACGAATCGAGGTCGAACTGCGCGAACACGCTGCCGGCTAGACTGATCTGGAAGCCGTCACCTGGCTTCGGGCCACCGATGCGGAGGAGCCCGAACACGTCGCTGATCCCGACGGACCCGAGGTTAATGCTGCCCTGGTCGCTCGTCTCGTGCAAATAGCTGACGAACGAGCGCTGCCCCTTGGGGTCGGCGAGCAGCGGGCAGAACACGTCGCCTCGAGGCAGCGGTACGTACCCCGACGCTTCGGTCTGTGGGATGCCGACAGCGCATCTCGTGGGCGCGGGAATTTGTGCGACGATTCCAGTAGACCTGCCGAGCAATCCTGTCACGATGGCGAGCGACGCGCCCGCCCAACGACGAAACAGCATCCGTCGCCTTCTCCTTCTCTCGTTAGGTTGCCGTCCCGCCGTCCTGCCCATCACCGGGCGGTCCGTTACGGAGCATGGGGTGGGCCACCGCGCCCGACGCGCTTGCGCGAGACCCAGATCGCGACCGCGAGACCAACGCCTACGCACCCGAACACGAAGTAGAGCGCTGCCGGCACAGGTCGGTCGAGCTGAACGAGGCGGTAGGCCGTGAAGAGGTAGTAGAGGCCGAATACCAGGGCGAAGGCCGCGAGGAACGGAAGCAAGATCAGGGAAAAGCGACGCATCACGAAAGGCGGTTCATGGTAAGAGTGGTAACGTACAGCCGGCCGAGGGCGATGGCGATCATCAGCGGACGTCGTCCGCGGAGACCTCAGGGTCCACGACGACGGTCGGAGCGGGCTTCGCGTCCACCCCAGGCGCGTCCGCTTTTGCACCGGTCGCGCCTTCATCATCACGCTTCTCACCACTGATTTCGTCGAGCGCGCCGGACGCGATCCAACCGTGCATCGCGGCGTGGCGCGCGACGGCAAGCGTGTCGTCGGCGAGCACGAGCGTCGACCCGGCCTCGGCGACCTCGCGAGCGAGCGCGCGAATGCGCTCGTTCCGCTCCGGGTTCGCGCTCACGCTTCGGATGTACACCGCCTTCACGCGACCTGGCCGCGCGCGCACGAGCTCCGTGTAGATCTCCGGATCTTCCTGCCCACTGTCGCCGACGAGCAGGAATGGCAGCTCGGGATACGTGTCGAAGATCTCGCGAATGACGACGCCTTTGTGGGTTGCGTGTCGCTCGGTGAGCTTTCCGAGATCCCAGTCGCGAAGCAGCAGTGGGCCCGCAGGAATACGCTGTGCCTCGAGGAACCCGTCGATCACGTCGTACAAGTTCCAGGGACTGCTCGACACGTAGAAGATCGGATTCGCCTCGGCCCCCGTGGCTCCGCGGTCGAGCGCACGGTAGAACGCGGCCACGCCCGGAAACGGGAGGCGTGTGAGCGCGTTCTCGAGGAACACCATCCGCGCGGCGCGCAGAAAGCTCGTTACCTCGGACTGCAGCACCGTGTCGTCCATGTCGCTCACGACACCGAACGTTGCCGTCGGCGCGGGCGCGAGCACCTGCGCCGTGGCGCGAACGGGTTGCCCGTTAGGCGGGTCGGCGAGGTCGAGTGCTATGGTGTGCCAGCCCGGTGGTGTCAACGACCCGGCAGTCGGCAGCCAGTGGCGAAGGAATCCTTCGTCGTCGGCGACGATCTCCGTACGCGCCACCTCGTCCCTCGCGGCGAGTCTCGCCCGCACGCGCGCGAACGGTAGGGGGTCGCTCTCGATTCGCCGGAGGGACGCGATGAGGTTGCGCCATCGCGACTGCGCGGCGTCCGGCGCACGAACGCCTTCGTCCTGCAGGACGCGCCCGAGCACGAGCGCGCGGTCGGCCGTGCCGTATCCTCGATAGCCGACGATCTGTATGGGGTCGCGGTCGATCGCACGCCCGATCGCGCCGGCGGTGCGTCGCGCCTGCCACGCGAGCTCGCCGAAGACTCCAAGTAGATCGTCGCGCCAACTCATCAGAAACGGGACTGAGGGACTGGGGACTGAACAGCAGGGACCGGGGACAAGGGACTCGGCCGGGATGCCATTAGTGGCGAGGAGACCTCCGCGCATGGAGAGGCTTGGGTATCCGAGTCCCCAGACCCTTAGTCCCCGTTCACTCGTTGACTTCGAAAACGGGCAACGCAAGCTCCCAGCGAATTGCCGCGAGACGAACAGTGGCGATCAGCAGCATGCCAACCAGCGACGCCGTCTGTCGCGCAACACCCGCGAGCTCCAGTGCAATGTACGCCGAGACGCCGACGATCACCGTGCTCGCATAGAGGTTGCCACGCCGCAGCACGAAGGGAACCTCCGCGCTGAGCAGATCGCGAATCACCCCGCCTCCCACTCCCGTCGTGGTGCCGAGCACCACGACGGCGATGGCCGGCAGGCCGGCGTGTTCTGCGATCTGCGCGCCACCGACGCTGAACAGCGCGAGACCCAGCGCGTCCGCCACGAGCAGCGACGCGAGTGGTGGGCGACGCCATCGCACGTACCCGAACGTGATCGCGACGGCCACCATGATCACGAACAGGTAGGTCGCGTCGCTCAGCCAGACCAGCGGATGGCGGTCGAGCAGAAGGTCGCGGATGGTCCCACCGCCGATCGCCGTCACCGACGCCAGCACGAACACCCCGAGCAGGTCGAGTCGCTTTCTGCCTGCTGCGAGCGCACCGCTCACGGCGAACACGAAGATGCCCGCGAGGTCCAGAATGCGAGCGAGCGTCATCGCCAGCCGGGGCGCCCGACGCGGCTGGCGATGAGCGCTCGCGCCATCACGATCGCAGGGCGGTCGCCAGCGTCGGGAGTGCGCCTATTAGCCACACGATCGCCGCGGCGATGGCGGCCTTGCCCCGGCTGATCTTCCCGGTGACCGCGACGCCGATGGCGATCAGCACCGTGATCCAGATCGTGAACACGTCGATCCGCCCGACAAGCCCGAGCACGATCGGCGATGCGGTGTCGGGATCGAAGAAGCGGCCGAGTCCCAGCGTTAGGCTGTAGCGGCTGTTGAGATTCGACGTGTCGATGAGGAGCCCTTCGACGCGATTTACCACGCCTTCGATCACGCGCGGCACGTACGAGAACACCGCGACCACGATCGCCGAGTTCATCGTCTGCTTGGCGTCGAAGAACTTGCCGACGATCCAGATCACGACGCCGAGCAGCAGCATCGCGATCGGCGGAAACATGAAGGCGGAGAACATCGCGATGGTATGGGCAGCCTTGCGCGCCACTTCCAACTTTTCCGCAGTCATCTGCTGCGCCTGCGCGTTCTTGGCCATCCCGCGCGTAAACTCCGCATCGATAATGGGGTCGACCAGGTCCCGATTGGCGAAGTAGATGACCCCGAGCAGCACTGAAATGATCAGCAGCGGGATCCAGAAATTCGCGTTTGCGCGCCGCGCGAACACCGCGGACGGCGCATAGAAGATGTCCATGAAGTCATCGAGCAGCGATGCCTTCTCTGGTTTCTTCTGTTCGAGCTTGGAAGGCGCGTCGTACTCCGCGCCGCTTCCGGACGCTGTTGGCTGAGTCATGAGAGGGTAGAGGGACTCGGCGAAGATGGGTCCTTCGCCGAGCCGTGTCCACCCTTACTGGCCTGTCGCGACTCGGTAGGCCGTGAGATCCGCTCGCTGCGCGTAGCCGCCGCTTGCTCCCGCCGCGACCTGTTGGACGTTCGTCGTGTACGCGGCACCAGCATCCGCTCCGCGAACGTTGATCGAGCCGATCGGTCCGCTCGTCAGGTCGCCGCGAACGAGAACGGTGCTTGTTGCCACCCCGTTGTCGGTGGTGGTGCGCTCGGTCATCTCCAGCCCCGACCGCACTGTGACGCCAAGAATGCTCGGCCCGGACACAGTGAACAGCATCCCGCCGTCTCCGGCGTTAGGCGTCGTCAGCGTGAGCGTCAGCGTGACTTCCGCCGGCGTCGGGTTGCGCGTCTCCGAGGGCGTCTCACCACCACCGCACGCGACGACCGCTGCCATCGAGCCGATCGCCGCCAGGGCCGTGCCGAGCCGAATCGTGTGTAGGATACGCATCACGGAACCCTCCGCGTCGCCCGCGCTGCGGACGGTGCCGGTGGTGCCGCCATGACGGCGGCTGCCTCGGTGGCCGTGAGCGTCTGACCCGTCCTGTCCAGGTACGCGAGTAGATCGCCCAGATCGTAGACACCGTTCTGGTTGCCGACCCGATCGAGCCCGGCACGATCGTTAGGCGAGAGCGTCGCCCCGCCAATCAGCGCGAGCCCGAGGTCGTGCGCCGAATGCGGCGAGATGAAGTTCACCGAGACGGTCTTCGCGGCTGCAAGGGTGAAGGTGCACGTCAGGTGAGCGCTCGAGCATCCGTCGGCCGTCCAGCCGCCGAACGTGCTGCCGAACTGCGGCGTCGCCGTGAGCGTCACTTCAGTGGCCTGAGAAAACGTGGCCGAGCAGTCGTCGTCAGCGACGATGCCGTTGAACGTGCATTGGGTGCTGCCCGGCGCGATCCTGACGGTCCCGCGACCGGTTCCGTCATCGTCCACCGTCAAAACGAGTGGGGACGTCTCGGGAAGCGTCTCGAACAGCGCGACGGCCTCGGGGACGTTGGGTGGGTAGTCCGGGACCGGCGAGCACGGGTCGGACGTACACGCACCCGACCATCCTGCGAACCGACTGCCTGCCGCTGGCGTGGCGATAAGGGTGACCCCTTGAGGTGTGTCCCGAGTGTAGATCTTCCCACAGGTACCTGTCACGCCAGTACTGGTGACCGTGCAGTCGATCTCCGCAAGGTTGCTCGTCACGGTCCCCGTCCCGGTTCCACCTGCACTCTTCACGCGGAACTCGGCGGCTACAATTGTTGCGGTGATCGTGGTTGGGCCGGTGATGCGCGCATTGCAGCCATCGGCCCCATTCTGGACCTGACACTCGGAGCTGTATCCTACCAACCGGTTGGTGCCGGTAATGCTATTCTCGAAGGTCAGCGTGATGACCGAGTTGTACGCGACTGTGGCGGCGCATGTGCCAAACTCCGGGTCCGGCCGACCGTTCCGAATGACACATGCGAGCCGAGGCGTTCCGAAGGATTGTCCCGGCGTTTCCTGGATAATGCCGTCGCCATTTCCCTCCGCGACGATGGTGACCGGATAGCGTGTGGCGACGAAGTTCGGCCGGACTTCGATGTCCTCGGTCATCGTCACCTGGCACGTGCCCACCCCGGTGCAGCCGCCGCCGGTCCACCCTTCGAACGTGTTCTGCTCACCGGCAACGGCCGTGAGGGTGACGACCGTGCCGGCGGCGAACGTGGCACTGCAGGGCTCAACCGGGGCATACTTCGCTGTAGTGCAACTGATGCCGGCGGGACTCGAGGTCACCGTACCCGTGGCATCGATGAAGCTATGTATGCTCAGGGTAACGGATTGCGCGTGCGCTGGGCCTCCCGTTAGGGTCGAGATCGCCAGCGCCACCGCGATAAGAGACAACCTCCAACCGCCTGCCCACCTAACGCCAGAGCGCACACGAACCTCCCTAGTCGAGGGTCGGCGCTGACACGCCGGAGTCCAGAGCGGCCGGCGTGAGCGGGCACCAATAATGGGAGGAAGGCAGCCGTTCGTCCAGACCGCCCTCCCCTCATTGTCACGCTGCAAACGTTAGGCCCGAGGCGTTAGGGCGCCGAGCGCACGATCCCTCGCTCGACGAGCGAATCGAACGCGGCCCGACCGTCCAATGTTCGGAAAACGAACACCGCGTCGTTCGTCATCATGCCTGTTTCCCGTACCACGGCTCGCACGACGGTGAAGTGGCTCACGCTCATCGCCGGGTGAGCTACTGACACCCGAGGAGCAACACCGGCGAGAAGGGCAAGCGCACACACGACCGCGGCGACCGCGGCGCGCGGCGTCCGAGCATCCGGAGCCCTTCGCACGCCCAGAATGCGGCCAACTCGGCGGACGAGCGGCGACCCCCTCGACTCCACCAACGCGGACATCGGATGCAGCCGCGCCGTTGCCACTGCGGGTGCGCGCCCGACCCACTCCGCGACCGCAGCCAGGCACTTGGCCAGCATCACGGGCCGGCGCGTGCGCGCGACCGCCCAGTCATCGCACAGATACTCCGCCACTTCCTGCATCCGGCGCCGCGCCAGGCGATTGAGCGGCTGGAAGAAGAACACGATCTCGATCGCGCGCGCGAGCACGAGCCATTGAGGATCGCGCCGCACGAGATGTGCGACCTCGTGAGCGAGCATGCTGTCCTGCTCCTCGGGCTGGAGCTCGAGCAGCGCGCGCCGAGGTAGACATACCTCGTCGCCAGGCAGGGCCACAGGACTGGCGATCGCCGACGAGCACGTGAGGTCCACGAATCGGTCTACGCCCGCCCGCGCGAGCAGCGCATGCAGGCGATGCCCGACTGGCGTTCCAGCGAGCGACGTGCGCAACCCCAACGCCCGGAGCGCCCGCGAGTGGCCTAACGTGAGCAGGAGCAGGCCCCCTCCCGCCGTCGCGAGCCAGAATACCACCAGCACGTTGGTCCAGCGGGTGCCACTCGGGCGCATCAAAATGACGCGAGGCCGAGCATCCAGCACGTCGTGACGGACGGCGATGCGCATCGCGGGCGCGACCGACCCGCCGGTCCGCGGCGCGAGCCGCAGCTGCCCGCCGAGCGGCTCGCGGGCGGCCACGGTCTGCGCCGTCGCGGTCACGATCCCGCCCAGCAGCGCGAACTTCCAGAGAATCTCGCGAACGGTGTCGCTCACCCGCCGGCGAGAGGCGATGAGCCACACCGCGCCAAGGATGACGGTGCTGTGGACGAGATACGTGAGCAGCCATCCGGCGGTGGAGTCCGTGAGCCGGACGACGGTTTGCAGATCAGGCAGCATCATCGCTACCCAGTCGCTGAGCCGACTCGAACATGGCCGCGCCGTTGCGTGCCACTCCGGTCTCCGCATCGGCGATCATGCGCTTCACGCGATCGAGGTCACCCGGCGCCATATCACGAGAGCGCAACAGGTGCGACATGAGCGCTTCGGGGCTCCCGTCGAAGAGCAGCGTGGTGAGCTCCGAGACCATCGAGCGACGAACTTCCTGCTCGGTGACGAGGGGGCGATAGACGAACTGACGGCCGTCGAGCCGGTGTTCCACTACGCCACGCTTCTCGAGTCGCGAGAGCAGCGTCGCGATCGTCGTCTGCGCGAGGTCGCGCTCCGGCCGAAGTCGGGTCTGGACCTCCACCACAGTGGCTTCCTCGCGGTCCCAAAGGATCCGCATGATCGCCAGCTGGAGGTCGGTGAGTGAGGTCGTCACGGGGTGAGAGGGATCGGGAGAATCGACCGTTCACGGTCTAGAAAGGCCGTGTGCTGCTCTTTGTGAGACAAGCGATGCGCGTCCGGGGTTGCCGACCCGGACCGGAGTTCAGCGCCGGTGTGAGTCAGGGGTTGCGGCCCCGACGCCATGCCCCATGTTGTTCGGGCCAATCCAACCACACCCATGAAGCCGATAGGTCAGGCGTCCGGTTTTGACACCGTGCCCGACAGATCGGTCCATTTCACCCTGGGAGTTGTCGCCACCATGAATCGCGTCCCGAGTAAGTCCGTTATCCACGCAACAGCCGCCGTTGCCGCCCTGCTCGCACTCGGAGGTTGCGCGAAGCCCGAAGCACAAACGACCACCGACACGGCCGCGAAGGCCGGCGCAACCGCCTCGGCCCCCGCGGCCGCCGCGACGCCCAACATGGTCAGCTTTACCGCCAAGGAGTTTTCGTTCGCAGGCCCCGACACGATTCCGGCGGGGCTCACGATGTTCCACCTGACCGATGCGGGTCAGCAGCTCCATCACGTGCAGCTGATCAAGCTCCAGGACGGCAAGACGTTCGCCGACTATCAAGCGGCCGTGAAGGACATGAAGGGTCCGCCCCCGGCGTGGGCAGTCCCGTACGGCGGCGTGAACCCACCCGCTCCCGGCGCCACGACGACGGCCATGCAGGTGGTCGAGCCTGGCAATTACGCGGTGGTCTGCTTCGTCGAGGGCCCGGACCACGTGCCGCACATGGCCAAAGGGATGATGCGCCCGCTCACGGTCACGCCATCGGCGAACGCGAATACGACCGAACCCGCGGCAGATGTAACGCTCACCCTCAGCGACTACACGTTCGCTCTCTCGAAGCCGCTCGCGGCTGGCAAGCAGATGATCAAGGTGGAAAACGCCGCTGCGCAGCCGCACGAAGTCCTGCTCGTGCAGCTCGCCCCGGGCAAGACGATCGAGGATGTCGGCAAATGGGTGTTCGACATGAAGGGGCCGCCGCCAGGGAAGCCGATCGGCGGGATCCCGGCGTTCGTGCCGGGGAAGCACTCGTTCTTCGAGGCGGACCTCGCCCCGGGTGATTACGGGATGATCTGCTTTGTGCCTGACGCGAAGGACGGGAAGCCGCACGTCCAGCACGGGATGATGAAGCAGTTCAAGATCAGCTGACCCTCGCAGACATCCAAAACGCAACGGAAACGGAAACGGCCGGAAACACCGGATCTGGCGGATCGCTCCGCTTGGAGGAACTCCTCCCCGCAACGAGCCGTGACTTCTTTGGGAACAGCCTCGGGACGCTCACTCATATGGTGCGTTCCCGAGGCTGTTCCACTGCCGACGTTCACTACTTCCCGCTCGGCTTCTCGTTCGGCTTCTTGTCGCCTTTCTTGTCCGTGTTCTTGGGCGGCGTCAGGCTCGCCTTCCACGCCGCCTCCAGGCCCGGCACGTCGTGCGGCAGCGACTGCGTCTGCGCGAGCGCCGCACTCAGCGGTTCGCCGCGCCGCGTGACCTCGGCGACTTTCCTGACGATGCCACGACCCTCACGCGCCCACATGAATTCCATGAGGCTCGCGGCCTCGAGCGCGGCAATGTTTTCCCGCGGTAGCTTTTTTGGCGGCGTCTGAGGCAGGCCGACCGGCCGGCCATGCTGGTCTCTTCGCTGAATTCCTCCTAGCCCGACATCACCCGATATGCCGGACGGGATCGCGTTTTCGTTGATCGACATCCGTATGAGCGTATCGATCGGGATCAGGTCGTTGAGTTGCGACGCCAACTGGCCGTTTCGCGCGCCGGCCGAGGGAAAGCCGGTCACGAGCTGCGTAGCGCCGGCGATGATCCAGTCGGGAATCGGAGGGCCGCCCGACGTGTCCTCCGCCAACACCCACTTCCGCGCGACTTTGTTCCGGACCGACGCGACGAGGAACCGCGCGATCGGGAGCGGGTTACCGGCGGCGTCGCGTGGGATGTTCACGTGCTCGTAGACGACGATCGGCGCTTTGCTCGCCTTGATGACGCTATCCATCGCGATGCTGTCCCCGGGTTGGATGAGCATGGCGACAGCCGTGCGCGGCGGCAGCTTTTGGAAGTATCGGCGATAGGGGAGTTGCGCGTCGTCGATCAGCAGGAAGATGCCGCCGATGAGGGACCGGTCGCGTGAGGCGACGATGACCTCGTTGCTGTCGATCACGGAGAAATGTTCGTTCTGCCCAATGGGCACCGACTGAATAGTCGGCTCGAACCCGGGTATGCCGGATGTCTCTGGTGGTGGGCCCTGGTGGCACGCCCCGGCAAGTGTCGCCGAAAGTACGACGGCCAGCAAGATCGTCGCGCGGGGTCTGTAGTCGGGCGCCGCGGTTGTCGCGGGTTGCGTCATCGAGGTCCTGTTTCGTTCAGTGTCGTTCAGCGAGCGGTCAGTTAGGCGTACTCCCGACGCGCCCGTCAGTTCCTGTCGTGTCTGCCGAAGTCTAGTGCTTCGGGATCAACGCGACGACCCGGACGGGGCCGCCCGATCCCCCTTCGATCTTCATCGGCAAGGCGAACACGTACACGCCCGTCGCCGGCAGCTGGTTGAGGTTTGTGAGGTTCTCGATTCCGGGGACGTCGGCCGCGGCGGCAATGCGGTGTACCATGAAGTCCGTGGAGGGACCATAGTCGATCGACGCCACGTCCACGCCGATCGCGGCGACACGTCGCTCCTGGATCAGGAGCCGTGCCGCTTCGACGCCATAGCTTGGGAAATGAAGCTTCGTGGCATCATTGGGCGTGTCGTCGCCCAGATAGGACTTCTTGTCGGGCCATCGCGAGCTCCACCCGGTTCGCAGCATCACGATCGTCCCGGGCGCGATCTTCCCGTGCGCGCGCTCGAACGCGCGCACGTCGTCGCTCGTTAGGCGATAGTCCTGGTCCGCCTTCGTCTTCGCCGTGACGTCGATGACGACCGCGGGCGCAATGAGGCGGTCGAGCGGGACGCGGTCCACGGTCATGTGGCCTTCGCCGAAATGGATCGGCGCGTCGAGATGCGTTCCGCCGTGCTCCGGCGCGGAGAACGCGAACGACGAGTAGAACCATCCGCCAGGCGTGGGTCCGTAGGACAGCGAGTCCAGCTTGAACCCGGTGGGTGACGTCGGCCAGTACAGCGTCTTCGAGTTCAGCGGGTGCGTGAGATCGACGATCTGGTAACGGCGCAGGTCGAGCGTCTGCGCGCCGACAGCGCTCGCGCTCAGCGCAACGACGGCACACAATGCAGCGATGGTCTTCATCCGACCTCCCCATTCGAATCTGTCGAGACGGCCACGCGAAACGGCAGAGTCGGCCGCCCTGGCGAGCGTCGAACTGCGTGCGCGCGGAAGTCCTGGCGGTTGGTGGCTACTATTAAGATTTGGCATTCGGGTTCGATATGTGCGTAGCGGCACCGCGAAGCAAGGCCGCGAATCTGCGCACTAGGTAAGCTCAGATTTCCCGCCAGCCAACCCAGAGCCAGCCGGAATATGACAACCGATGAATTCGTCGACCTGAAGAGCTCCACCGACGAGCCGACTCGCGTCGCACCAGGCTTGGCGTATCTGCGCGACCGCATCGTGAACCTCGCATTCCTCGGCTCGTTCGATGGCCACGACGGGCCCTGGCTGCTCGTCGATACCGGCCTCCCCGGCAGCGTGTCACGGATCATCAACGCGGCGGAGCTGCTCTACGGCCCCGACGCGACGCCGGACGCGATCATCCTCACACACGGCCACTTCGATCACGTCGGTTCGGTGCGTGAGCTCGTCAGGCGCTGGCGCGTACCGGTGTACGCGCACGAGCTCGAGATGCCGTACCTCACGGGCCGATCATCGTATCCGCCGCCGGATCCGGCCGTCGGCGGAGGCGCAATGGCCATGATGTCGCGCTTCTTTCCCCGGAAGCCGATCAACCTCGGCACGTCGATCCTGCCGCTGCCAGCGGACGGGGCTCTTCCGATCATTGGTGGGTGGCGCTGGATTCACACGCCGGGACACGCGCCCGGCCACGTGTCGCTGTTCCGCGACTACGACCGTGCGCTGGTGGCTGGCGACGCCTTCGTCACGACGAAGCAGGAATCGCTGTCGGCGGTGCTGACACAGCGTCCCGAAGTGCACGGTCCGCCGGCGTACTACACCATGGACTGGGGCGCGGCGGAGGAATCGGTGGAAAAGCTCGCGCAGCTTCATCCGAGCGTCGTCGTGACTGGACACGGGATCGCGATGCGAGGGCGGCGGCTGGAGCGCGGGCTCGACGAGCTGGCCGCGACCTTCCGGCACCGCGCGGTACCGTCGCGGGGCCGCTACGTCCGTCAACCGGCGCTGGCGGATCGTTCCGGCGTGCTGTACGTGCCGCCGCCGGTTCCGGACTTGGTCGGTCGCGCGGTTGCCGGCGCGGCCGTCGCGGCGATCGCGGCTGTCGCGGTGGCCGCCGTTAGGCGGCGCAACGATCGCGGCTGAGCCATCGATTCATCGTTTCGTTAGGCAGGGCGTAGTTGACGGATCAGCCCGCATGGCGCGCCGAGCGCGCCATGCGGGTTTCCGTTTTGCGTAGCACCACCGGTACGGCTCCTGCGTTTCCCCGGTCGTGAACGGTTAGGGTCCAAAGCAAACCCTGGCGACGTGGTCCGGACAACGCGCGCGTCGCCGCCGGCAGGGCCGAGGAGCGTGGATGATCGACCGCGGAGCAACGCGACACATCTGGCCGACACGCGTCGCTGTGCAGGCCGCCGTTACCTTCCTCACGCTCGTGGCCGTTGGCACCGCATGTACTGGCGGCAGCGAGGACAGCGCGAACGCGAAGACGCTTCCGCGCGCCGCATCGCGCGGAACGGCCGGCAACGACACGCTGGTCGCCAGAAATGGCATTGGCGCGGGGAAGATCACGATTCCCGGCGCCGAGGCGGAAGACGGACAGTGGCTCCGCCCAGCCAAGGACTACGCGAGCACGCGGTTCAGCGGGCTCGATCAGATCACCACCGCGAACGCGTCGCAGCTCAAGCTCGCGTGGAGCTTCTCCACGGGCGTGCTGCGAGGACAGGAAGCCGCGCCACTGGTCGTGGGCGGCACGATGTACGTCGTGACGCCGTACCCCAACATCCTGTACGCGCTCGATCTGTCCAAGCCGGGTGGGCCGGCGAAATGGAAATACGAGCCGCAACCGCTGGCGGCGGCACAGGGCGTCGCGTGCTGCGACGTGGTGAACCGCGGCGCAGCGTTCGCCGACGGCAAGATCTTCTACAACACCCTCGACAACCAGACGATCGCCGTCGACGCCACCACCGGCAAAGAGGTGTGGCGCACGCAGCTCGGCGACATCAACCACGGCGAGACCATGACCATGGCGCCGCTGGTGGTGAAGGGCAAAGTCCTCGTCGGGAACAGCGGTGGCGAGCTCGGGATTCGCGGCTGGCTCACTGCACTCGACGTGAAGACGGGCAAGGTCGCGTGGCGCGCCTACCACGGCGGACCCGATTCGCTCGTGCTCATCGGGCCGCGATTCAAGCCGTTCTACGAGACCGACCAGGGCAAGGACCTGGGCGTCACGACGTGGCCGCCTGACAAGTGGAAGCAGGGCGGCGCCGGTGCGTGGGGATGGATCTCCTACGATGCGGCGCTCAACCTGATCTATTACGGCACCGCGAACCCCGGGCCGTGGAACCCCGAGCAGCGCCCGGGCGACAACAAATGGTCGTCGACGACGTTCGCGCGCGACCCCGACACGGGCGAAGCGGTGTGGGCGTATCAGGTCACGCCACACGACCTCCACGACTACGACGGCATCAACGAGAGCATTCTGCTCGACCTCCCGTGGAAGGGACAGACGCGGCGCGTGCTCGTGCGCCCCGAGCGCGACGGTTACGTGTACGTGCAGGACCGCACGACCGGCGAAGTGCTCGCCGCCGATACATTCGGCGTCGTCAACTCGACGTCAGGCGTGAACCTGCAGACGGGCCGGCCCGTGGTGAACCACGAGAAGGAGCCGCAGATGGGCAAGGTGGTGCGCGAGATCTGCCCCGCCTCGCCCGGAACCAAGGATTGGCAACCGTCCGCCTTCTCGCCGCGCACCGGCCTGCTCTACATCCCGCACCAGAACCTCTGCATGGACGTGGAGCCGGTCGAGGCGAACTACATCGCCGGCACGCCGTACGTCGGCATGAACGTGAAGATGTACGCGGGGCCAGGTGGCCATCGCGGCGTCTTCGACGCGTGGGACCCGATCGCGCGCCGGAAAGTCTGGAGCGTCACCGAGGATTTTCCAGTGTGGAGCGGAGCGCTCGTGACCGCCGGCGATGTGGTCTTCTACGGCACGATGGATGGCTGGTTCAAGGCGCTCGATGCGCGGTCGGGAGCGCTCTTGTGGAAAGCAAAGCTGGGGTCGGGAATCATCGGGCAACCTGTCACATATCGAGCGCCGGACGGCAAGCAGTACGTCGCGATCCTTGCCGGCGTGGGCGGCTGGCCGGGCGCCATCGTGTCGGCCGGCATAGACGCCCGCGACTCGAGCGCAGCCCTGGGCTTCGCCAACGCCATGCGCGACCTGCCTAACGCCACGACCAAGGGCGGAACCCTCTACGTGTTCGGGCTGCCATGAGCGCGATGAGCGCCGGCCGGTATTGGGGCCGCATCGCCGCGGTCGCTGCCCTCGCGCTCGGTCTCGCCTGCAAGCGAGAGGAGCGACGATTCAACGCCACCTACCCCTCGGCGCCGGCGTACGCCTCGGTGACACTCGATACGCTGCAGCCAGGCGTGCCCTCCCCGGAGCTCACGGTGAAAAGCCCGGCTGAAGGCAACGCCTACGACATCGCGCAGGGGAAACTGCTCTTCGCGCAGTGGAACTGCACCGGTTGCCACTCGCACGGCGGCGGTGGCATGGGACCGCCGCTCATGGACAACGAGTGGATCTACGGCAGCTCGCCGGAGAACATCGTCGCCACGATCGTCGAGGGTCGGCCTAACGGGATGCCGTCGTTCCGCAACCGGATCACGGCCAACCAGCTGTGGCAGCTCGCGGCCTATGTGCGCTCGATGGCCGGGCTCGAGGCGAAGGGGCCGAGCCCGGGGCGGAACGACGAGATGCAGTACAAGGTAGATGAGCAGCGTACGCCGTTCCGTACACCGCGTGCCTCGTCGTCGAAAACCCTTCCAGCCAAGTCCCAACGGCCATGACCTGGGCCGGCAGCATCTTCGACACGGCTGGCAGCCCGGCGGAACGGATCGCGCGGCTCGCCTGGTTCCTCATCATCGTGTCGGCGGTGACGTACCTGTTGGTATTGGCCGCGACGGGGATCGCGATGCGGCGAGCACGCGTGCGCCGCACACAAGGCGAGCTCGCGGACACACGTCCGGAGACCGGGAAACGTCTCACGCGCAACGTCGCCATCGCCACGACCCTGACGACGTTGATCCTCCTCGTGTACGTGAGCGCGACAGCGCTCACAGGCAAAGCGATCGCGTGGCCGCTCAACGCACAGCAGCCGCTCACGATCGAAGTCACCGGACATCAGTGGTGGTGGCAATTTCGTTACCGCGACTCGCTGCCGAGCAATTGGCTCACGACGTCGAACGAGCTGCACATCCCAGTCGGGCGCCCGGTCCGCGTGATCCTGCTGTCGAACGATGTGATCCACAGCTTCTGGATCCCGGAGCTGCACGGCAAGCAGGATCTGATACCGGGCCACCGCAACACGATGTGGATCAAGGCCGATCGGCCCGGCGTGTGGAAGGCACGCTGCGCCGAATTCTGCGGTCACCAGCACGCGAAGATGGCGTTCGACGTCGTGGCCGAATCGCCCGCGCAATTCGCTCAGTGGTACGTACGTCAACTCGCGTCGGCACTGCCGCCCACCGACTCGTCCGCCAAGCATGGCTACGACGTGTTCGTGCAGCGGACGTGCATCATGTGTCATTCGATCAACGGCACGGAGGCGGGCAGCAACGTGGGTCCCGAGCTGACGCACATCGCGTCGCGACCCTCCCTTGCCGCCGGAAGTTTGCCGAACACACGCGTGAACCTCACGCGATGGATCCTCAACCCGCAGCTCATCAAACCGGGCGTCCGGATGCCGCCTAACGCGCTTTCGCCCGCCGACATGACCGCGCTGCTCGACTACCTGGAGACGCTCAAGTGAGCGCGCAGCCGATGCCCGCCGAACACGCCGTCGACACCGACCCGAATTCGCCCGCGTCCCTCCACGCGCGTCTCGAGCGCGTCTGGCGCAACGGGCCCGGCCTGTGGGGCTGGCTGACGTCGGTCAACCACAAATCGATAGCGCTCAGGTCGATCATCACGGCGTTCACGTTCTTCGGGATCGCGGGCGTCGAGGCCGCACTGATGCGTGTGCAGCTCGCCCGCCCCGAGAATTCCTTCATCGGACCGGACCTCTACAACCAGCTGTTCACGACGCACGGCTCCGCCATGATGTTCCTGTTCGCCGTGCCGATGGTGCAGTCCGTCGCGCTGTACTTCGTGCCGATCATGATCGGTACCCGCAACGTCGCGTTCCCTCGACTCAACGCGTTCGGTTACTGGACGTATCTGATCGGCGGCGTGTTGCTGTTCTCCGGCCTGTTCACGAACACGGGGCCGGATCAGGGCTGGTTCAGCTACGTGCCGCTGGCGGGACCGGGATTTTCGCCGGGCAAGCGCGTCGACATCTGGGCGCAGATGATCACGTTCACGGAGATCGCGGCAATCGTCGCGGCAATCGAGGTGATCGTCACGGTCTTCAAGCAGCGCGCGCCAGGCATGTCGCTCAACCGCGTCCCGCTGTTCGTGTGGGCGATGGTCGTGATGTCATTCATGGTGCTCGTCGCGATGCCGTACGTGGCGACGGCCAGCGCGATGCTCGCGATGGACCGGCTGATAGCAACCCAGTTCTTCAACTACACGGAGGGCGGCGACGCGCTGCTGTGGCAGCACCTGTTCTGGTTCTTCGGACATCCGGAGGTCTACATTATTTTCATCCCCGGCCTCGGGATGGTCTCGGCGATTGTCGCGACGTTCTCGCGCCGGCCCGTGTTCGGTTACACGGCCGTTGTGCTGTCGCTGGTGGCCATCGGATTCCTGTCGTTCGGGCTGTGGGTTCACCACATGTTCGCGACGCCGCTGCCACAAACCGGGCAGACCTTTTTCACGGCGGCGAGTGCAATGATCGCGATCCCGACCGGGGTCACGATCTTCTGCTGGATCGCCACCATCTGGTCGGGCCGCCCGCGCTTCGATACGCCGATGCTCTACGTGGTCGGTTTCATTGCGCTATTCACCATCGGCGGGCTAACGGGACTCTTGCTGGCATCCGTGCCCGTCGACCTGCAGATCACCGACACCGACTTTCTGCCCGGCCACATCCACTACGTCCTGTTAGGCGGCATGGTGTTCCCGCTCTTCGGGGCGCTGCACTACTGGTTCCCCAAGGTGACCGGCCGGATGATGAGCGAGCGGCTCGGTAAGGTGAGCTTCTGGCTGCTGTTCATCGGCGTGAACGTGACGTTCTTCCCGCAGCTGCTGTTAGGCATTGCCGGCATGCCTCGCCGCGTGTACACCTACCTCGCCGACACGGGCTGGGGCGGGTTGAACCTCACGTCGAGCATCGGGGCCGGCCTCATCGCCGTCGGAATCGTTGTCCTCGTGATCAACATCGCACGCTCGCTGGCCGCGGGCGCGGCGGCGGGCGCGGACCCGTGGGGAGGCGAAACGCTCGAGTGGGCAATCAGCTCACCGGCACCCGACTACAACTTCGCGTACATCCCCATCGTGCACGGCCGGAGCGCACTGTGGGCCGACACGGGCGACCTCGATGCGGTAGCCGGACTCCGAGAGGATCGGCGCGAGGTGTTGCAGACCACAATGCTCGATGCCGTGCCGGATTCACGTCACGAGCATCCGGATCCGACGATCGTGCCCTTGCTCACGGCGCTCGCCGTTGGCGTGGGCCTGATCTGGGGAATCCTCGACCCGATCGGGTTTGATGTCGGCGCCGTGCTCACCTTCATCGCGCTTGCCGCGTGGGGGTGGCCACAGAAGACCAAGCCCAACACGCACGAGATCGTGGAGGTACCGAAATGACCGTGGTCGGTGAGATCCCCGCCGAGGCGGGGCGTCAGGCCGAGCGACCGCTTCGTCCCGTAGTGAACGTAAGCGACCTGCCTAACGTCGTCTACGGCTCGCGCGTCGTGACGTGGTGGGGCACCATTGGCTTCATGGCGGCCGAGACCGCGACGCTGAGCGCGTGCGTGGCGTCGTACTATTACGTGCTCCGAAACTACGAGTCGTTTCCTCCGCTGCGTACTCCGCTGCCGGACCTGTTCATTCCAACGATCAGCCTCATCGTGCTGGTCCTCTCGCTCATTCCCTGCTACCTCTTCGCTCGGGCCGCTAAGCGGCTCGACAAACCGGCGACGTTGCGGTGGATGTGGGTCGCCGTGGTGGTGATGCTCATCGCGACGGCGCTTCGGGTCATGGAGTTTCGCTCGTTGAACGTGCGCTGGGACGCGAACGCGTACGCGTCCGTCGCGTGGGCCGTGGTGTTCGCGCACTTCACGCTCCTCCTCGCCGACACGCTCGAGACGCTGCTCTTCGCGGTCATCATGCAAACGCGGGAGCCGACCCGCTATTATCCCGGCGTCGCAGAGGACACGTTCTACTCGTACTTCATGGTGGCCGTTTGGATTCCGTGCTACGTCACCGTATACCTCGTGCCGAGGTGGGTCTAGTGGCCGAGGCGAGTGTTGACGTCCGCACGGAGGCCGGTCCGCGGGAACATCCGCCGGTCTCGGATCTGGCGCTCTGGACGTCCGTGTTAGGCGGGCCGTTCCTGTTTCTGCTCAATCTCGAAGTGAACTACGTGATGGTGGATTGGGCCTGCAACACGGGGAACGACTGGGCGCTTCACGTCGTGCACTTCGTGTCGCTCGTGCTGTCCGCCGCGTGCGCACTGCTCGGTCTCAAGCTGCTGCGACGCGTCGAGCGTGCGGCACCTGACGGTGACCGCGCCGCTAACGCGCGATCGCGGTTACTTGCCACCCTCGGTATCTTGAGCGGGATGTTGTTCGCCGTGAGCGTTTTCGCGCAGTGGATCGGCGTGATGGTGTTGGGGACGTGCCTGCGCAACTGATCGTCTTTGCGCACCTCGGTAAGCCGCTCGAGCCGCATGACCTCTGGCGGGCCTGGACGTTCGAGCCGGTCACGATCGCGCTGCTCGCGATCTCGGGCTGGCTGTACGCGCGGGGCCTAACGCGCCTGTGGCACGCCGCGGGTCGGGGCCGCGGCGTCCGCGAACGGGAGGCGTGGATGTTCGCGGCGGGGTGGCTGGTGCTAACGCTCAGTCTTCTCTCCCCATTACACGCGCTCGGAGGCGTGCTCTTTTCCGCCCACATGGCGCAGCACGAGCTGCTCATGACCGTGGCCGCGCCGCTGCTCGTCCTCGGGAGGCCGCTCATTCCATTCGTCTGGGCGCTCTCGCCGAAGTGGCGGCGACTCACGGGACAATGGAGTGCCGCGCGCGCGTTCGCCGTGCCCTGGCAGGCGCTCACCCACCCGGTGACCGCGTTTCTCCTGCACGCGGCCGCGATCTGGGTGTGGCATTTACCGTCGCTCTACGACGCGACGGTCTCGAGTGAAGTCATGCACGCGGCCCAGCACGCGAGCTTCGTGGTGACTGCCCTTCTCTTCTGGTGGGTCGTACTTCGCCCGAGTCACGCGCGTGGTGGCACCGCAGCGGCCATCGCACTGCTGTTCGGCACGGTCATGCACACCGGCGCGCTAGGGGCCGTACTCACGCTCAGCTCGCGCGTGCTCTACACGGTGTACGCATCCACGACGCGCGCCTGGGGTCTCGCGCCAATCGAGGATCAGCAGGTGGGCGGGCTGATCATGTGGGTGCCCGGCGGCATCGTGTACGTCATCGCGGCGCTCTGGCTGGTCGTGAGGCTGTTCCGGGAGTCGGAGCAGCGGGTGACACGTCGCGAAGCGGCCCAGGACGCATCGGCCGGATTTCGTTAGGCGGTCTCGGCCGATCGAGCCCGGCGTGGCACGTGACGCGCGGTTCTACATCCCATGGATTCCTCCGTGAGCCAGGTATGACAGCACCCCCCCAGGTCGGCGCTCACCCTCGCGTCACCAACACGACCGATGACGACGGCCGCTCGGACCGCAAAGGCCCCGAACTCGACGAAGACGAACAGCAGAAGGCCAAGGAGGAGCAGTCGCTCAGTGCGAGCGTCACCTACGAGGCCGTCCGTCGCGAGGGTGAGAAGGAGCTCGCGCGCCCGCCACAGGCGCTCGCCTGGTCAGGCCTCGCGGCAGGCTTGTCCATGGGATTCACCCTCGTTGCCGAAGGGTTGCTGCGCTCACACCTGCCTGACGCGCCGTGGCGCCCGCTGGTCGCCAAGCTCGGGTACAGTGTCGGGTTCCTCATCGTGATGCTCGGCAGTCAGCACCTCTACACCGAGAACACGCTGACTCCGATCGTCCCACTACTCTCCCGCAAATCGGCAGCGATGCTTGGCCGCGTGTTACGACTCTGGGCCATCGTGCTCGTGACGAACCTGGTCGGCACGATCGTGTTCGCGTGGGTCGCCGCGCGAACGACGCTGTTCGACGCCGACGTGCACGTCGCCTTCGTTGGCGTGGCAACCGAGGCCATGCGCGGCGACTTCGCAACTACTCTGCTGCGCGGCATCTTCGCCGGGTGGCTGATCGCGCTCATGGTGTGGATGCTACCGGGCTCGAAGGGCGCGCAGTTCGCGGTGATCGTCGTCATGACGTACCTCGTCGGCGTGGGCGGACTGGCGCACGTGATCGCCGGGTCGACCGACGCGGCGTATCTCGTAGCGCGCGGGATGGCCACGTGGGGTGACTACTTTGGCCGCTTCGCGGTCCCGACGCTGATCGGCAATACGTTAGGCGGCGTCACCCTCGTTGCCGCGCTCAATCACGCGCAGGTCGTCGGCGGGGAGTAACCGCCAAGACTCCTTACGCCGACCATTCCGCCGGACGTCTATCCCACCGGTGCGCGCGGAGCTCCTTCAGCAGTTCTGGATCCAGCGGCGGCGCATCGCTCGCGCCGATGTTCGCTCGCACGTGCGTCGGGCGGCGCATGCCCGGAATCACCGTGGCCACGTCGCGGTTCGCGAGGATGAACTGCATCGCCAGGTCCGGCAGCGATGAGCCTTCGGGTACGAGCGGAGCCAGCGCGTCCACGCGATCCATCGTCGGTCCGAGATTCTCCGGGCCGAAGTACGTGTGCCGGAAATCGTTCCTCGGAAACCGCGTGTCTCGCGTCAGGGTTCCGGTGAGCGAGCCCTCGTCGAACGGCACGCGCGCGATCACCGCAACGTCGAGCTCCTCACACACCGGAAACAGCTCGTCCTCCGGCGCCTGGTCGAAGATATTGTAGATCACCTGAACGGCATCGACGATTCCCGTACGGAGCGTCTCGATTCCGTTCTCCGGCTCCCATCGGTTCACACTGATACCGATGCCGCCGATCATCCCCTCGCGCTTCAGGTCCTCCATGACGCGCTGCCAGCGGTCATCGCGCGCCCACGCGTCTTCCCAGACATGGAACTGCAGCAGGTCGACCGAATCCAGCCCGAGGTTCTCGAGGCTCGACTCGGCGTACTCGCGGATGTAGTCCGGCGGAAACACCTCGTCGAGCATGAAATCCGCGCGCGACGGCCACGTACGGTTCTTCGGCGGCACTTTGGTGGCCGTGTAGAGACGCCGCTCCGGATGCGCCCTGACCAGCTCGCCGAGAATCTGCTCGCTCTTCCCATCGCCATAGGCCCACGCGGTGTCGAAGAACGTGCAGCCGAGCCTAACGGCTTCGTCGAGTGCCTGACGAGTCTCGTCGTCGTCCGAGCCGGTCCAGCCGGCGAGTCCCCACATCCCATACCCGACTTCGCTCACTGACCAGCCGAGCCGGCCGAACGTTCGGTAGCGCATGCTCAGAAATGGTAACTGGTAGCAGGTTACTGGTTATTCAAGCGGATCTGGCTCCGTTTGAAAGCCGTGGAGCAAGTTACGCTTCGAGTGGGTCGCGAAGAACGCCCAGCTGACCCGCGTGGCATCGAGGGACGTACTGGGCTCGTCGAGCAACGCCGACATCCGCTCGCCACCCGGCCACGCGTGCCCACCGCCGGAAATCCTGTACAGCTCGACGGTGGCCCCGTCAGCGCACGGCGCCCACGTGCTGCGCGTGAGCAGCCCGGTGACCGTCACGCGCGGCGCGTCCGGACAGTGGTCGCGTGCGCGCCAGTGTCGACCGCGTACCGGACGGGACGCACGTCGTGTGAAGCCAGCTGCCTTTCGCCCGACGCCGCCGTCGTAGGGAAGATTCTCGTCCGCCGTGCCGTGAATGATCAGCACGGACACCGGATGCTCCGGCTTGCAGTCCACGGTCAGTTCGCCCGAGACGACGGCGATCGCAGCGAACCGGTCGCTCAGCCGGCAGCCGACGAGATGCGCCATCATGCCGCCGTTCCATGCAGGCGCCCGCTGCCGGCCGGGTAAACGACGATGACCCCTTCGCGCGCTCCCAACGCCGAAAATCCGGCTTGCTTCCGCGCGCTCGCGGGCGAACCGCCGCCACCGTGAAAGTCGAGCACGAGCGGATACCGCTGCCGGTCGTCGTATCCCGGCGGGAGATCGACGAGAAAGCTGCGCTGCCGCCCGTCGACCACGATGTGGTGCTCTGCCGATCGTACCGAAGGCGTCTGCGCGGGCAGCGTGGGCGACGCGGCGACCAGCGCCGCGAGCAGCAGGGTTCGACGCATGGTTTCGCCCCGTAAGGGGTCAGACTCCTGACGCATCGGTCCGTTGCGGCTGCAACGGACCGATGCGTCAGGAGTCTGACCCCTTACGTATCAAATTCAAGGCCTGGGCCCGCGAGCCCCGGCACCCTGCTGACCCGGATTCTTGATCCGCTCCGGCAGCTTCGCCCATTGTTCCGCCGTCAGAATCCCTTTCGCCTCGGCTACCGCCTTCTGGGCGTTCGCGCGTCCTTCGTCGAGCTTCGGCCTCAGCGCGCCGAACAGCGCTCCCGGATCGGGATTCGCGCCAGCCTTGTCGACCACGGCCTTGACCGCGTCCGACACCAGCTTGTTCTTCGCGTCCAGCGAGTCGCGGATCGACGTTAGGCGGGCGACCTGCGAATCCGTGAGCGTGATGGAGTCCTTCCGCGCGAGGATCTGCGTGATCGGGTTCGGCAGGATGCGGTCGAACCGCGAGGCAAAGTTGCCCGCACCACCGGCGCCGCCAAACCGCCCGGCGGCACGCGTCGCGAGCGCACCCCGCACCGCATCGCGCGTGCGATCCGGGCCGAGCGTATAACGCGCCTGGAACCCGATCTGGAACGGCAGCACGACGCTCCCCTGCCCGCTGCGCTGCGAGCCGAACCGCTCGTTGACCTGATACTGATAGTGCTCCGTCGCTGGATCGAAGCCGCGCACGTACAGCAGCGTCGGATCACCCAGGCGCGAAGTTCCCCATCCCTGCAGGTTCTTCTGCCCGTTGATCAGCTGATCGAGCCCGCCGAGGAAGTTGATGGTCGTCAGCGACAGCATGAGCCGGCGGTTGAGTCCGAACGCGAACGGCCGATAGTTCACCTGAAAGTCGAGCGACGGCTGCCACGGACCGGTGCAGGAATTTCGCCCAGCCACGGCGCCCACCTGCGACTTCAAGCAGTCGGCGGCGCGCGAGCTCCCGTCGAGCAGACGGCGCATGGCGTTCGCCACGCCCGTGTCGGCCGTGGTGTTCGGATCGAAGATGAACGCGCGATCGTTCCGCGCGCCGTCCGCGTTGATGTCCGACGCCACCATCGGCGTAAACGGTGCGCCTGACGACATCCGGCCGATTGCAGTGACCTCCAACCCTTCGTTGAACGGATACGTCAGGGTCCCCACGACCGCGTGACGGCGATCGAAGTTGCTCGGAGCCCATTCGCGCACGTTAGGGTCACCCGCGGTCGTCGCGGCCGAGAATCCGCCGGTGGCCGAGCCACCGGCGGCCGACGACTGATCCTTCGCCCGTGACAGCGTGTACGAGACGCTGAAGATCGCGCCGATGCGCGTGATGCCCTGCATTGCGACGATGAGCTGCTCGCTCTCCGACTGCAGGTCCGAGCCGACGGCAATGACCTGCCCGAACTGCGGGGCGATGCGTGACGACGTGATCGAGACCGCGCCGGTCGCTGGCACAATGTCCGACGGATTCGCGAACACCGGCCGTCCGCCCTCGGCGCCAAGGGTGAACTTGGGCGTGGTGTCGAGGTTGAGGTCGTGGAACCCATACTGGCTGACGCCGCGCGCGAAGTTTCCGTCCACGGACAGCTGCATGCGATCGAGTATCCGGCGCTGCGCACCTAACGACGCACGCCACGCTCGCGGCGCTTCGAAGTTCCGGTCGAAGACGGTGACGTTCGGGCGAGCGGTAATGGGCGGGGCGTTGACCGTTCCGCCGGTACACGTCGTGGGAATGTCGGCGTCGTCACCAGACCAGATGCTCCAGTCCGGCGTGGGAACGAACGCGCCGATACAATACAGCTGCGACTCCGACTGGGAGAGACCCGTCGCGTTCTGCGCTCCCGAGTAGAGCGACGTCGGCGTCACGCTCCGGAACTCCCCGATGCCACCACGGATGATGAGCGGGACGCTGGCGGACGCATTCGCGTTAGGCCTGGCGTTGTTGCCGCCGCCGGCTCCGTCGCCGCCGCCACCGCCTCGCCCACCACGGCCGAACCCGCCGAACCCACCTCCCCCGAACGCGCCGCCCGCTCCGCTGCCGCCCAGCACCCAGGTGAATCCCGCGCGCGGGCTCACGTGGGTTTCGGTCGGGATCTCGTTCGTCGTGTAGCCGAAGATCTGCTCGACCTCCGGGTTGTACGCGGGCGCGCCGTCGAATTGCGTATGCTCGAGTCGCGCGCCGTACGTCAGCTGGAATGCCCGCGATCTCCGCCACGTATCGCCAAGGTAGAGCGCCGTGTTCAGGCTCGTCCCGGTGCGAATGGACGGCGACAGCGTGCGGGTGAAGATCGACGGCTCATTGTCCGCCAGGTCCTCCAGCGAATTGAACGTGAACGTGCCGAGGCGGTTCGACGTCGCGTCCTGCGAGAACCGAGACCCGCTGAACAACGCACCGAGCTTGATGCGATGCGCGCCGTTACCCTCGAGCCACGAAACCTCGTCCGAGATGTCGAGACTCTTCGTGAGCGATCGCTGCGGCAGCCCGGCGTTGCCACCGAACGCGAGCGTCGTGATCGAGCGCGCGTCCGTGAGATCGGAATTGACCTGCACGCGAGCGGCGGGCACGAGGAAGAACGGATCAGAGTGGCGCTGGTCGGTCTGCGCGTACGCGCGAAGCTCGTTGATGAACCGACCGCCGAAGTTCGACGACAGCACCGCCATGATCCCGCCACCGCTCGACCTCTGGTTACCGCCGGTCTGCGGCAGCGACAGCGTGCCAACGCGAGTGGGATCCTGGCCCGTTCCGCGGAAGTCGCCGCGCAGCGTGAGCGTCTGACCGGCCGACGCCAGCAAGTCCACTCGCACCAGCGCCGAGTAGGTGTTGGCGTCGCGGCTGTCATCGAGGCCGGCGCCGGGCGTTAGGCCGTATCCTCCCACGAGGGACAGGAATCGATCGACCGAGTCCTGGCTCACGCCAACGCGGCCGAGAGTGGCGGCGTCGGCGTTCATGAGCGAAGGGACGGCGTCCGTTCGCCGCCGCGCCTGCGCGGACCCGAACACGAAGAGCTTGTCCTTGACGATCGGCCCGCCGAAGCCCCCACTCAACTGATTCTGGGTGTAACCGCTGTTGAACGCGGTCGCCGTCCCGTCCTCCCAGGCGAGATCCTGGTCGCGCAGCGAATAGTTGAATGTCCCCTGCACGAAGTCGCTGCCGCTCTTCGTCGTGGACGCGATCTGCCCGCCGGAGAACTGTCCGCGCGCGACGTCGTAACTGCTCGTGATCACACGCGTGTTGCGCACGGCGTCCTGCGGAACGGTGGACGCTCCGAAATTGAGGCCGTCGAGCGTCACGCTGTTCGCGTCGGGGCGAAGACCGGCGACCGAGAAGGCTGACGCCGTGGAATCGGTGGCGTCGATGCCGACGACTCCGGGAGCGAGCGTGGCGAGGACCGCGAGGTCGGACTGGTCGATCGGCAGGCGCGCGAGCTGTTCCGGCGTGAGGTTTCGCTCCTGTGATCCGGGCGTTGGGCGGTCGCTGGCGCCGCGCCCTGTCGGCCGCGCTCGCACCACGACGCCCTGGATTTCCGTGGGGTTTTCCGAAAGCCGAACGTTCGTGACGAGCCGGTCTTCGTCGGCGACGTGGGTGACGTTCAAGGTCGCCGGCGCCATTCCAAGGAACTTGACGGTCAGCTGATACTGTCCGCCGCCGTCGGGAAAGAGGATGGTGTAACGTCCCTCGGCGTTCGTGCGCGCGCGACGGGTGATCTGAGTGTCGAAAGACTTCGCTTCAACGGTGGCGCCCGGAATGGGTGCGCCGGCCGTGTTGGTGACGGTGCCGGTGAGGATATCGGTGGTCGAGCCGACCTGCGCGCCCGATCGCGACGCAGTTAGTGCGAGAAGAAAGAAACCGGCGGCCAGAACGGCGCCACGTAGCCTGAACATTCCTGGAGATCGAGAGTCGGGTGTGTGCCCGGTTGGACTAAAGCTCTATACCGTCGTTAATGACGTCCTGTTGAGGGGCCAGGCGACAGGCGACTGCCGGGGACGCGGGATCGACGACGGGGACGAACGGGCAGGCGGCAGCATTGTTCAACCGATCGCTCTCTTTCGGGATACTCGACTCAGCCAATCGAGCGATCCCCACCTCCCATGCCTTATCGCATTCTTCCGCTCAGGTAGGCGTTCAAAACAGGACGCCAAGAACACGGGAGATCTCATGGCTGGACCATCGACCACCACGCCACCCACCGGCGGCGTCCTCGAATCCCTCTCCAACGACCTTGCCGGCGCCGTCGATCGCGCCGGACAGTCCGTCGTCGCCATTCACGCCCGGCGACGCATTCCCGCGAGCGGCGTCCACTGGCGGCCCGGCATCATCGTCGCCGCGCACCACACCATCCAGCGCGAGGAAGACATCACCATCTCGCTCGCCGACGGCACGTCGGTCGCGGCGACCCTCGCGGGACGCGATCCCACCACCGATCTCGCCGTCCTCAAGGTCGACGAAGCGAAGGCGCCCGTCGCGTCGGTCGCCGACGGGTCTGCCATCCGCGTCGGCGCGCTCGTGCTCGCCCTTGGACGCCCCGGCACCGCCGTCACCGCGAGCCTTGGCGTCATCAGCACCGTTGGCGGCGAGTGGCGGACGTGGCACGGCGGCGCGATCGATCGGTTCGTGCGACTCGACCTGTCGATCTACGATGGCTTTTCCGGCGGCCCGCTAGTCGACGCCGGCGGTCGCGTGCTCGGCATCAACACGTCCGGGCTGTCGCGCGGCGCGGCCCTGGCGATTCCCGGGTCCACGGTCAACCGCGTCGTCGACCAGCTCGTGAAGACCGGCCGGGTCGCGCGCGGCTACCTCGGGCTCGGCATGCAGGCGGTCCGCCTGCCGGCGGCGCTCGTCGAGAAGCTGTCGCTGCCTAACGATGTCGGGCTCATGGTCGTGAGCGCGGAGCCCGGCGGACCGGGCGACACGGCAGGGATCCTGATCGGCGACGTGCTCATCGCCATTGCCGACAAGCCGGTTGGCGACCCGGCCGACGTCGTGAGCCTGCTCGGCGGCGATCAGATCGGCGAAACGCTATCGACGCGTATCATTCGCGCCGGGGAACCGAAGGACGTCTCGATCAAGATCGGCGAGCGGCCGCGTGAACCACGTGACGCGCGTGACGCGCGCGCGGGAAGGAGGGGACGATGATCGACCTATCGACCGGACCGTTAGGCACCGAGCTCGAGGCGCTGGCGTCGACGCTTCGGCAGAGCGTGGTCGAGGTGCGAACCCGCGGCACCGGTGCCGGCTCGGGTATCATCTGGTCGGCGGACGGGCTGATCGTCACGAACGCGCACGTCGCGCGCACCGACCACGCCACTGTCGTCCTGTGGGATGGACATGAGCTCGACGGCGTCGTCACGGCCCACGACCCGCGACGAGACCTGGCGACGATCGCAATCGACCCGGGCAGCGTTACCCTGGCGGCGGCGACTATCGGCCACCCGACCGACCTCCGCACGGGCGATGTTGTGGTCGCGCTCGGTCACCCCTGGGGCATTACCGGGTCGATCGCGTTAGGTATCGTCCACGCGGTCGAGACGCGGCGTGGCGCGCCTCGATGGATTCGCGCCGACATCCGGCTCGCGCCAGGCAACTCCGGCGGACCGCTGGCCGACGCGCGCGGTCGCGTCGTGGGCGTGAACACGCTGATCGCCGGCGGGCTGGGCGTCGCCGTCCCCGCGACGACCGTGTCGCGCTTCCTGGAGCAGGTCGAAGCGCGACGCACGAGGTCCGGGGCTCGCGCGGCGTGATCCGGGCGCTGATCGCAGCCGCGTCCCCGATCGTACGAGCGGGGCTGGAGGCGCTCCTCGCCCGGAGCGCCTCCGTCGCCATCGTCGCCGCAACGTCCGGCGATACGCTCGCCGACGACATCGAGACGCACGAGCCGCAGGTCGTGCTGCTCGCCGTCGAACCGCGGAGCGGTGCGCTGCCTAACGTTGCAACACGGATTACGCTGTCGCCCGACGCCGTCCCGAGAACGCCCGCGTTCGTGCTATTGGCCGACACGCCGTCGCTTCCGTGGACCGCGGAGGCGCTGCGCGCCGGCGCCCGGAGCGTCCTCCCGCATGACGCGACGCCTGACGAGATCATCGCGGCGCTGGAGGCGGCAGCCGCCGGTCTCGTGACACTGCCCGCGGAGCTCATAATCGACCTCGTGTCGGCGACGCGCGGTACGGCAACGCGAGCCGCGGGTCCGCCGACGCAGCCCCTCACGCGCCGCGAGATCGAGGTCCTCGGATTTCTGGCCGAGGGGCTCGCGAACAAGAACATTGCCGCGCGCCTCGGGATCTCGGAGCACACGGTGAAAACGCACGTCGCGTCCATTCTCACCAAGCTCGACGCCTTCTCGCGTGCCGAGGCGGTGGCGATCGGCGCACGTCAGGGGCTCATCCTGCTGTAGTGGTGGCCGTCGAGACGCGAGCCCATCCCTTGCGTTAGCGTCCGCCATGCTGCGGACCCGACGAATCCTCATACGACTGATCGCGCTCGGCGGCGTGGCCGGCGTCACCGGCCTCGGCCTCAAGGCGCAAACGCCAGTCGACGTCGCGCCACACGGCAGCTTCGCCGTCGCACGCGACATCTCGGGGACGTGGGAGGGGACGTTCAGTCTCGATTCGACGTGGAAGCTTGCGGAGCGACCGTCGGCGCGCGCGGTGCCCGCGCGGCTTCATTTCGACCCGGTCGGCGACGCGTCGCCGACGACGTCCAGTGCGCGGTCAGTGCATCCCGGCACGTTCGAGATCGACTTCGCCCGCTTCGGGTTCACGCTGTCGACGCAGCAGGCGCTCGGCTGGTCGTTGAACGACGACACGATGCGCGCGACGCTGAATCCGACGGTCGATCATGGTCTGGTCGAGGTCCATGGTGCATTCCGCGGCGACGCGATCGTCGGGACGTGGCGTTATGTTTCGGATCCAGGCGGCGCGGCGGGACGCTTCGAGATCCGCAGAACGCGGTAGTTGGGGTCGACTATCGAGCCATGCCAGCAGCGACGAGCCGGCCCTCGCGCGCGACGAGGTCCGGGATGGCATCGACGTCCGCCACCGACGTCCGGAAGTTCACGATGCACGCGCGCAGGGCGAACGCACCATCGATTACCACATTGGACATGTACACCGCCCCTCCCTCCTGCAGGCGGGTGAGCAGCGCCTCGTTCAGGTCGTTCAGGTAGTGTGAACGCTCCTCCGGCGCGAGCGACGACGGCAAATTCGGCGGCACGTAGCGGAACGTCGTTATGCTGAGCCCACACGTGAGCGCCTCGAGCTCGGGATGCGCGGCCGCTCGCTCGTACATCCGACGCGCGAGCGCGATGTCGTCACCGATCATTTTCGTGTAGCCTGCGCGGCCCATCTGTTGGAACGCGAGCCACACCTTGAGCGCGCGGAAGCCGCGGGAATTCTGTGGCCCCCACTCGTGGAAATTGATCGGCGGATCCTCCGCCAAGCCCTCGAAGTGAAAGTACGTGGGTTTGTGCGAAAATGGCGCGCGTAACGTCTCCGGTTCGCGCACGAGGGCACAGCCCGCCTCCAACGGCGCATAGAGCCATTTGTGTGGATCCACTGCCACCGAGTCGGCCTCGCCTAACGCGGCGAGGTCCGGCGGGACACCGGGCACGCGCGCCGCCGGCGCGCCGTACGCCCCGTCGACGTGGAACCACAGCCCTTCGGCTCTGCACAACGCGGCGATCTCCGGCAGTGGATCGACCGCACCGGTGCCGACGCTGCCACCAGTCCCGACCACCATGAACGGCCGATACCCGGCACGGCGGTCCTCGGCAATGCGCTCGCGAAGTCGGTCCATGCGCATGCGCTGCCCGTCGTCCACCTCGATCCAGCGTACCGCGTCAGCGCCGAGCCCGAACAGCTCCGACGCCTTCTGAATCCAGGTGTGCGTGTCGGCGGACG